>Ga0207691_10005267_pt1 | contig 12486 bp, 11 predicted proteins | sample KBSM13metaG_FD_184327 | JGI IMG/M metagenome (GOLD analysis project Ga0207691, IMG submission 184327) | Miscanthus rhizosphere microbial communities from Kellogg Biological Station, Michigan, USA - KBS M1-3 metaG (SPAdes) (version 2) | ecosystem: Host-associated > Plants > Roots > Rhizosphere >...
CAACGGCCTGATCGAAGGCATGAACAGCATCCAGGGCATGATGCAGCTGCACAAGGACCTGATCGCGGCCTACCCCGACCTTGTACTTGGCGGGGAGAGCACCAACGAAGTCATCGCGCCCTCCGAGGTCACGCCTCAGCCTTCGCCGCCACCCGGCTCCTGATGCCCGTTGCACGCGAGCTGGATTTCATCCTCGTTCGCGTCGAGATTCACGGCGGTCAGGGAACCGCCCCACACGCAGCCCGTATCGAGCGCCAGCAGGTCCGCCCGCCGTTGTAATCCCAGGGTCGACCAGTGGCCGCAGATGACCCGTACCTCGCGGCTGGCCCGCCCGGGCACGTCGAACCAGGGCAGGAAGCCCTCGGGCTGCTCGCCGGGCGCACCCTTCATCTTGAGATCCACGATCCCATCGCGGCCGCAGAAGCGCATGCGTGTGAACGCATTGATCACGAATCGCAGGCGGTCCATGCCGCGCAATTGTTCGCTCCAGCGATCCGGCTTGTTGCCGTACATGGCATCGAACAAAGTGCGTGCGTCGTCGCGCAGCACGGCCTCGACCTCGCGCGCCAGCTTGGCCGCGAACCGCGCGGTCCACTCCGGCACCAGCCCGGCGTGCACCAGGAAATCGCCGCGCGGCTCGTCGAACACGGCGAGCGGCCGGCCTAACAACCATTCCAGCAGCTGATCGCGATCAGGAGCTTCGAGCACTTCGTCGAGCGTGTCGCCTTCCTTCGGTTTGCGTTTCGAACCGAAGACCAGCGCCAGCAGGTGCAGGTCGTGGTTGCCCAGTACCACCGTGGCATTGGCGCCCAGGCTGCGGACGAAGCGCAGGGTTTCGAGCGACTGCGGGCCGCGATTCACGAGGTCGCCGACGAACCAGAGCTGGTCGCGGTCGGTGGAATAGTTGCAGCGCTTCAGCAGCGCCTTCAATTCGTCACAACAGCCCTGGACGTCCCCGATGGCATAGCGGGCCATTGTGCGCAGCCTTGACTAGTGCAACAGGCCAGGCATGGCGAGGCGGAACGCGGCGATCGGCGCGTTGAACTGTTCGCCATCGTCGGCAACCATCTGGTAGCTGCCCTGCATGGCGCCCACCGGCGTTTCCAGCACCGCGCCGCTCGAATACCGAAAGCGCTGCCCCGGCTTGAGATACGGCTGTTCGCCGACCACGCCTTCGCCGCGTACTTCCTGCACCTTGCCGTTGGAGTCGGTGATGACCCAGTGGCGCGTCAGCAGCCGGGCCGGGACGCTGCCTTCGTTACGGATGGTGATGGTGTACGAAAAGACGTAGCGGCGCTCGCGCGGCTCGGACTGTTCCGCGAGATAACTGGTGTCGACATCGACACGAATCTTGTGAGGGGTCTCTTCCATGCCGTGCTCATGATACCTATTGCTCTCGAACCTGTGCGGCAAGCGCTGCGAACTGCGCGGGCGAAAGAGTCTCGGGCCGAACACCCGGATCGATGCCCGCGTCCGTGATGGCCTTGATGTCCAGAAGGGAGCGCAGTGCATTGCGCAAAGTCTTGCGCCGCTGCGAGAAGGCCGCCGACACCGTCCGGGCATAGGCGCGTGGTACCGCAAATGCGGGTTCGCGGTGCACGCGCAGCCGCGCAACTGCCGACCAGACTCGCGGCGCGGGCGTGAAGGCGCCGGGCCCGACGTCGAACAGGTGACGCGCCTCGAACCAGGGCGCCAGCATCACGGTGAGCCGGCCGTATTCCGAGCTGCCGGGCGCGGCCACGATCCGGTCGATGACTTCCTTCTGCAACATGACGTGCAGGTCGTCGATGTGTTCATGCGCGGCCGCGACGTGGAACAGCAGCGGCGTGGAAATGTTGTATGGCAGGTTGCCGATGACGCGCAGTCGCTGCGCGCGGCGCCCGCCCAGCGCCGCGAGATCGAACTCCAGTGCGTCGCACTCGTGCAGTTCGAATCCCGGGGCGGCGCCGAATCTTTCCCGCAGCAACACGGCCAGGTCGCGGTCGATTTCGACGGCATCGAGCGTGCGCGAGCGGGACACCAGCCGCTCGGTGAGCGCGCCGCGCCCCGGGCCGATTTCGAGCAATGCCTGGTCGGGCTGCGGCGCCACCGCTTCGACGATGCGGTCGAGCACCGAACGGTCGTGCAGGAAGTGTTGTCCGAAACGCTTGCGCGCCAGGATCATGAGGTTGTCTTGTCCGCAAACTCGATGGCCAGGCGGGTGGCCGCGATGAGGCTGCCGGCGTCCGCGCGGCCGGTGCCGGCCAGGTCCAGCGCAGTGCCGTGGTCCACCGAGGTGCGCACGATGGGGAGACCGAGCGTCACGTTTACCGCGTGGCCGAAGCCGGCATGCTTGAGCACCGGCAGCCCCTGGTCGTGGTACATGGCCAGTACCACATCGTAGTTAGACAGGTAGCGTGGCACGAAAACCGTGTCGGCGGGCAGGGGGCCGTCGACCAGCATGCCCGCGGCGCGCGCACGCGCGATGGCGGGCTGGATCACGTCGCGGTCCTCGGTGCCGAGGTGTCCGCTCTCGCCGGCGTGCGGATTGAGGCCGCAAACGGCGATGCGTGGCCGCGGCATTCCCCACAGGCGGCACACATCGTCGTGCAGGATGCGCAGCGTGGAGTCGAGCAGCGCCGGCGTGACGGCATCGGCCACCGCGCGCAGCGGCAGGTGCGTGGTCGCGAGCGCCACGCGCAGGGCGCCGGCGGCGAGCAACATCACTGGCAGCGGCGCGTGGGTGCGGTCGGCCAGATACTCGGTATGCCCGGTGAACGGCACTCCGGCGTCGTTGATGATGCTCTTCTGCACCGGGGCCGTGACCATGGCGGCGAACTCCCCGCGGGTGCAGCCGTCGATGGCGCGGTCGAGCAGGCCGAGCACATGGCGCGCATTGGCGGTATCGAGGCGTCCCGGCACGCAGGGCGCGCCCAGTGGCACGTCGATGACGGATGCGACACCGGCCGGCGCTGGACCTTGCGGACTCGCCTCGTAGGGCTCGAGGCGCAAATCGATTCCCAGCAGCCCCGCGCGCTCGGCGAGCAGCGCAAGGTTGCCGATGATGACGAGTTCAGCGGGAAGGTTGGCCTGTGCAAGCGCGAGACACAGGTCCGGGCCGATTCCTGCGGGCTCTCCCGCGGTGACCGCTATCTTTTTGTGCTGGATGCCGGCCGGCTTCAGAGCTTGTACTCGACGTACGCCTCGTCGCGCAGCCGGCGCAGCCACAGCTCAGTTTCCTCGTCGGCCTTGGCTTCGCGCAGCGCGGTGAAGGCCTGCTGGCGGATGCGATCTTCGGTGCTGTCGTACTGCCGGCGGCCCAGCAGCTGGATGATGTGCCAACCGTACTGTGTGCGGAACGGCTCGCTGATCTCGTCGGGCTGGAGCTGCGCCAGGATTTTTTCGAACTCCGGCACGAAGGTGCCGGGATTGCTCCAGCCGAGGTCGCCGCCTTCGGCCGCCGAACCCGGGTCTTCCGAGACCACCGAGGCCACGGCGGCGAAGTTCTCGCCCTTGTTGAGGATGCGATCGCGGATCGAGACCAGCTTCTGCTGGACGGTCGCGTCGTCCTGCAGCTCGTTCGTCTTGATGAGGATGTGACGCGCGTGCACCTGGTTCACGATGACCGTGGCATTGCCGCGGATTTCATTGAGCTTGATGATGTGGAAGCCCGACGGTGTGCGCATGGGCTGCGTCACGTCACCGGCCTTCATGGTCGCGATCGCCTCGCCGAGGAAGGTCGGAAGCTCCGGTCCCTTGCGCCAACCGAGAGATCCGCCCTCGAGGGCGGTCTGCGAATTCGAATACTGCACCGCGAGGCGCGCGAAGTCGTCGCCGGCCACGGCCTTCTGGTAGACCTCGTCGGCCTTCTTCGCGGCAGTGTCGAGCTCATCGGGCGTGGCCGCCTGCGGCACGGCGATGAGGATGTGCGACACGTTGTACTCGCTCGAAGCCGACGGCATTTTCTTCTGCCGCTCGATGAACTGGTCGATTTCGCGCGGCGAAACGTTGATGTGCGCGATCACGTCGCGCTGGCGCAGGATCTGCATCGACAGTTCCTTGCGGAGCTGTTCGCGGTAGCCGGCGTATTCGATGCCCTGCGCGGCCAGCGCATCGGGGAGGTCCGCGAGCTTGATGTTGTTCTGGGTGGCGACGTCGCTGAGCGCATTGTTCAGCGTCTCATCCGAAACCTTGATGCCGGCGCGATTGGCGCGCTGGATCTGCAGCTCCTGCAGCACCAGGCGGTCGAGCACCTGCTTGCGCATCACGTTCTGGGGCGGCAGCTCGACATTCTGGCTGCGCATGCGGCCCGCGATGATGATCATCTGTTCTTCGAGCTCGCTCTGCAGGACCACGCCTTCGTTGACGGTGGCGGCAACCCGGTCCAGCAGCACGCCGGAGCTCGAGGTTTCGCGGGTCTGGGCGAGCGCACCCGCGCTCATCAAGCCCATCGCCAAACCCAGGCAGATGGCCACAAAGTCTTTCTTAATCATGGAGTTGTGTTTCCGGACGTCGTAGTTTCCCGGGAGTATCCTCGAATTGTGCGTTCCAGGAAAGCGTCGGCAGACGTTCCGACACTGGCCAGTCCGTTCAGTTCCAGCTGCACATAGAAGCTGCCGTCCGTTTCGCCTTCGCGATTGACCGAGCGGCGCGCCACGGCGCGGATCTTGTAGCAGCAGGCCTTGTATTCGAAGCCGGCAAATTCATCGAGCGTCTTGTCGTCGAAAAAGCTGTAGACATATCGTGCGAACGCGTTCCAGCGCGGGCCGATCGGCCAGGCGGCGGAGGCGTCCACCTGGTCGATGCGATCGCGCAAGGTGCGATAGGCGAGATTCACCACGCGCTCGCCGCTCGGCCGGTACTGCAGCCGCACCAGTGAACGTTCGCTGTCATTGTCTTCGGGATTCCACTGCACGCCGGCGTCGATGTTCCAGTTCTTGTATGCGGTCAGCGAAACCTGCGCGATGAAGTCGGACGAGTCGCGCGTCGCGGGCGGCTCGCCGGGCAGCACTACGCGCGGCTTCTCGAAGTAGTAAGCCTGGCCGAAGCTGGCCGCGAGGTACTGGGCCCCGGTATTGGCATCCAGCAGCCGGCTGGTGAAGCCCACCGAGATCTGGTCGGCGTCGTTGACGCGGTCCGCGCCGACGTAGCGGTTGGTGCGGAACAGCTGCACCAGGTTGAGGTCGGGCAGTCCGGTATCGAACAGTGGCAGGTCGCTCTGATCGCGATACGGCGTGTAAAGGTAGAGCGCCCGCGGCTCGAGCGTCATGCGCCGCTGTCCGTGGGAGCCGGTGTCGCGTTCGAACACCAGTCCGGCGTCCAGGGTGGCAAACGGCAGCGAGCGCGTCGGCGAGTCATCGCTTCCCGGCGCGCGGTGATCGAGCGAATACTGGGTATAACGATAGCCAACGGTGGGTCGCACGAAGTATCCCGGCGCCGACCAGTCGAGTCCCATGCGCGGCGCCACGTCCAGGCGCCAGCCGGTCACGCCCGCATCGGGAAAAAGGCTGAGCGTCGTGGCGTCGACGTTTCGTTCGAAATTGACCAGCTCGGAGTCGAAGCCGTAACTGATGGCGCCGCGGCCCGTTTCCCAGTCTCCCGAGGCAAGCATGCGCGGCGTGCGCGCGTACGGCCGTTCCTCCTCGGCGAGTTCGTCATCGATGGTCTGGAAATCCTGCACCTGCGCGCGCAGGTTGAAGTGCTCGTCGCGGTAGGTCGCCTCGGCCAGCCGCTCGGCGAAGGCCACGCTGGTGCCCTCCGGGCCGCGCTCGAAATCCTCGAAGTAATCGGTGTCGCTGACATCGGTGGCGTCGATGCGGAAGCGCCATTCGCCCGGCAGCTCGGCGACGTGATTCAGCGTGAAGCGCGTGCGATCGCGATTGGCGATGTCGTCGCTGGGTAGATAGTTGAAGCTGAAGGTACCGCTCTGGCGCTGCGTCAGGTAGCGCAGCTTGCCGGCGAAGTCCACGCCACGCTTGGAGTAGTAGGCTGGCTGCGCCTCGAAATCGAGATTCGGACGGAAGTTCCAGTAATACGGCAGCTCGATTTCTGCGCCATTGCGCGACGACCCGCCAATCGTTGGAAACAGGAAGCCACTCTTGCGTTGTGGCCCGATGGGAAAAGTAAACCAGGGCACGTACACAATCGGAACGCCCAGGAAATGGATTTTCGTTCCGTGGCCCGTGCCGTCGCGGGCCGCCGTGTCGAGCTCTATCTGCTTTGCCTCGAGATCCCAGGACTCGATGTTGGCCGGGCAGGTGGTGAACCTGACGCCGTCGAGCGTGATCCTGCTCTGGCCATCGAGGCGCATGCGGGTGGCCGATCCGCGCGCGCCGCGCGAAGGCAACTCGAACTGCGTGCCCTCGAAATCCGCCCCGAGCGCCGGTGAATACGTGCCGCTGTTGCCCCGGACCGTGAGTGCGGGGTCGGAGTATTCGACGCCGCCGGTGAGCTTGGCACTCTGGCTGCCGGCGTTGTATTCGAGACAGTCCGCGCGGATGACCCGGTCGCCCTGGCGCATCACGACGTGGCCGCAGAGCTTTGCATTGCCCTTGACGTCGAACTCGAAGTTGTTGTCATCGCTCTCGATGGTGATGGGCGCGTCGGTGGGTGGCCGTTCCGACTTGGCGGGCAGGGGCGCACTGGTGGCGACCGAGGAGTCGGGGCATGGAGGCTCGTCGGCTAGCGCGGGTGCGATCGCGCTGGTGAACAGCGCGAGGCCGAGTGATACGGCCTTGAACGAGAGCTCTGGCACAGTGTTGCGCACTATACTAATACGAATGCTCGAGCACGACCCGCGCCTGACACTCATTCGGACCTGGCTGACACGCGACCTGGGATGGCGCGTCGGTCGTATCAGCGTTGCCTCGGCGGATGCCAGCTTCCGCCGCTATTTCCGCGTGTCGCGCGGCGATGTCGACCCTTCCGGCTGGGCGCCGAAGGCCGACACGCTGATCGTGATGGATGCGCCGCCGGGCAAGGAGGACATCGCACCCTATCTGAAGGTGTCGACGCTGCTCGAACAGGCCGGCGCACACGTGCCGCACGTTCACGCCTCGGACCCACGGCGCGGTTTCGTCGTCATGGAGGACCTGGGCAATACCCAGTACCTGTCGTTGCTGCGAACCGGACGCGGTGTCGACAATCTCTACGGCGATGCCCTGACCACGCTCGCAAACATCCAGGTGCGCGGACTGCGCGCCGCGGAGCAGCTCGCTCCGTACGACCGCGAGCCGCTCGAGCGCGAGCTGCTGCTCATGCCCGAGTGGTTCCTGCGCAAGCATCTCGGGCTGGATCTCACGCCCGAAGAGCGCGCGCTCATCACCGTCACCTTCGAATTCCTGATCAACGAAGCACTCCTGCAACCGCAGGTATTCGTGCATCGCGACTACCACTCGCGCAACCTGATGGTGCTTCCCGCTGCGGCGACGGACAAGGGCGGGCCCGGCGTCATCGATTTCCAGGACGCGCTGCGCGGCCCGGTCGGCTACGACCTCGTGTCGTTGCTGAAGGACTGCTACATCGGCTGGTCGCGCGAACGCGTCGAGCGGTGGGTCAAGGGTTATCGACGCGTCATCGGCAATCTCGGCGCCAATGTCGGCGACAGCGAGTACCAGTTCATCCGCTGGTTCGATCTCATCGGCGTGCAGCGTCACATCAAGGTGCTGGGCATCTTCTGCCGGCTGTGGCATCGCGACGGCAAGATTGGCTACCTCGCCGATCTGCCGCTCACTTTCGACTACGTGCTCGATGCCTGCCGCCGTTATCCCGAGCTGGTGGAATTCGCGCGCTGGCTGGAGTGGCGCATTGCGCCGCTGGTGGCCGACGCCAATGCCCGCGAGACGCAACGTGCGCAGGCGATTGCCGCGGCGGCGCCACGTCGCAAGGCCAGGCCGGCGCGCAAATCCCGCCCGGCGCGCAAAGCCGTGAAGCGCAGCAAGCCCGCGAAGAAGCGCAAGGCCGTGAAGCGGCGCAAGCCCGTCAAGCAGCGTAAGGCCGTCAAGCAGCGCAAAGCGAAAACTACGCGACGCGCACCTCCGGCGCGCAAGGCCACCAAACGCAGGGTCACACCCAGGAAGCGAAAGCGTGCGCGTGCGGGACGCGTCGGCAAACGCCGCATCGCACGGAGTAAGCCCCGCGTCGTTCGGCGTAAACCCCGCGTCGCACGGCGTAGACCCCACGTCGCACGGCGTAGACCCCGCGTCGCACGGCGTAAACCAAAGTGAAGGCAATGGTGCTCGCCGCGGGGCGCGGCGAACGCATGCGCCCGCTCACCGACGTCGAGCCCAAGCCATTGCTGCGCGTTGGCGGCAAACGCCTGATCGAATATCACCTCGAGCGTCTCGCGGCTGCCGGCTTCCGCGAGGTGGTCATTAATACCGCCTGGCTCGGCGACATGATCGAAGCGGCGCTGGGCAGCGGGGAACCGCTCGGGCTTTCCATAACGTACAGCCACGAACGCCCGGAAGCGCTCGAGACAGGAGGCGGCATCTTTCGCGCGCTGCCGCTGCTGGGGCCGGGGCCGTTCCTGGTGGTGAACGGTGATGTGTGGACGGACGTGGATTTCACCGCGCTGCGCCGCGACCCACCGGGGGATTCCCTGGCGCATCTCGTGCTCGTGAAGAATCCGCCGCAGCATGCGCGCGGGGATTTCCGGCTCGAGAACGGGTGGGTGGCGGAAGGCGATGGATTACGGCATACGTACTCCGGAATCGGCATCTATCGCCCGGAGTTTTTCGACGGCTGCTCGCCCGGAAAATTCCCGATGCTGCCGCTGATGCGACGGGCGATCGCCGCGCGCCAATTGAGCGGCGAACTGCACACCGGACGCTGGTACGACGTCGGCACGGCCGAGCGCCTGCAGGCGCTCGACGCCGAGCTGATGCGGACAAGAGTTTCGTAGGGAGACATTCGTGAAAAAGACAGTCGTCGTGGTGGTCGTGGTACTGGTTCTGCTGCTCGGAGTGGCGCCGTGGGGCATCGGCAGGGTCGCCGAACAGCGCGTCAATGCGGGGCTCGATCGGTTCCTCCAGGAAGCGCCGTACCTCAGCATCATCGAGCGCAAGTGGACCCCGGGCTGGTTCCGATCGGAACAGGTGGTCACCTTCGAAGTGCTCGGGCCCTGGATGCGCGCCTTGAACCCGGCGACGGTGCTCGCGGACATCGAGAAGGCGGAAAAAAATGCCGCGGCTGATGAATCCGCCCAGCAACTCGAGGCCGCGCCGCCGAAAGTTTCCGCCGAGCCGGCCGCAGCTCACGAAGCCGGATCTGCCGATGGCGCCGAGGCGCCCCTCGCCGAGCCGCCAGCCGCCGATTTCCCGCCAATTCGCTTCACCGTGCACAACGAGATCCTGCACGGGCCGGTGCTGTGGCCGGCGAGCTTCGGGTTCGCACGCATCAACACCCGGCTGGTGATGAGCGAAGAGATTCGCAAGGGACTGATGGAAATCTTTGGCACCGACGAGCCGGTGAAACTCAGCTCGCGAGTGGGTTTCCTGGGCGGTGGCAGCACGCGCCTGTATGGCGACGGACGCACCGTGAAGATGAAGGACGAACCGGGTGAGCTGAAATACGACGATTTCGAATTCAAGATCGGGTTCTCGAAGAACTTCGACGACGTCGATTTTGACGGGTCCTGGCCGAAGCTCGAAGTCTCGAACGGGAAGAGCGGCGAGCAGCTCGCGATCGACGGGATCAGCCTCGTCGGCGAGAGCGAGCGCGCTCTGGGAGACCTGTACGAATCAACTTTCAAGTTCGCTATCGACGCGATCCACTTCGTCGACGCCGGCAACCAGGAGACCACGGTCGAGAACATTCACTACGCGGTGGTGTCGAACTTCGACAAGGGCTACATGGACGCGGCTGCGAAGCTGGGCTCCGGCAAGATCAAGTCGCCGGCGCTCGCGCAGCTCAATTTCGAGCTCAACGAAACGCACTACGATTTCTCGCTGCGGCACCTGCATGCCGAGACGCTCCAGAAACTCGTATCCAGCATCAAGCTGGCCTACACGAAGCCGGTGTCGACCGCTGCCGATGTGCAGACAGCCGTGATGGCGCCCTTCAAGGAACACGGCATCGCCCTGCTCAAGCACGAACCGGAGTTCGTCATCGACCGATTGGGCATCGTATCGCCGGAAGGTGAGGGGTACATCAAGGGCGTGATTCGCCTCAAGGGAGTGACGGAGGCGGACTTCCAGGAGGGTGGCAACGGGTGGGTGTCGAAGGTCGATGCGGACATCACCGTCGAAGTGCCGCAAAAGCTGGTCGAGAAATTTCCCAATGGGGCGACGGGCGCGGGCCTGGCGATGGACCAGGGATTTGTACGTCGCGATGGTGAAAAGCTGGTCAGTCATATTGAATTCAAGAACCAGGAGCTCAAGATCAACGGCAAATCCCAGCCGATTCCGGGGTTTGGGCAAGGGCCCCCGCCAGATCACATGGGCTCCGACCCGGTACCCGGAGAAGAGTAGAATTTCCGGCCTTTCGAGCACCATGTCGTCACTCAAGAACATTCCAGTCGTCACGGAATCTCGCGCGCCGCGCAGCGGCGAGAAATACGTGACGCCGCAGGGCTTCACCGCCATCAAGGACGGTCAGAAGTCGCGCGCCGCGGACGCGCCTTCGGCGCGCACCGGCAAGCCGCGCTGGATCATGGCGCCGCTGGCCGCGGGAGCCGGCTTCAACGCGGTGAAGGGCATCGTCCGCGAGCATCGGCTTGCGACGGTGTGCGAGGAAGCCAAGTGCCCGAATATCGGCGAGTGCTGGAACGCGGGCACGGCCACCATCATGTTGATGGGCGCGGTGTGCACGCGGGCCTGCCGTTTTTGCGCCGTGGACACAGGCAACCCGCGCGGTTGGCTGGACGAGGAAGAGCCCGAGAACACGGCGCGCAGCGTCGAACTCATGAAGCTCAAGTACATCGTGCTCACTTCGGTGAATCGCGATGATCTTCCCGATGGCGGTGCCGAACACTACGCGGCGGCTATTCGTGCCATCAAGCGGCGCACGCCGGAGGTCGCGGTCGAGGCGCTGACGCCGGATTTCCAGGGCGTGATGCGCGACGTCGAGACCGTGGTCGATTCAGGCCTCGACGTGTTCGCGCAGAACGTCGAGACGGTGAAGCGCCTGACCCATCCGGTGCGCGACCCGCGTGCGGGTTACCGACAGACGCTCGACGTGCTCGCGCATGCAAAACGGCATTGTCCCCCGGTACTCGTGAAGACCAGCCTGATGCTCGGGCTCGGCGAGACGACGGACGAGCTCCTCGCCACAATGGATGACCTGCGCGCGATCGGCTGCGACATCCTGACGCTCGGGCAATACCTGCGGCCGACGGCGAATCACCTGCCGGTCGAGCGCTACGTGACGCCGGAGCAGTTCCTCGAGCTGCGCGAGTCGGCACTCGAGCGCGGCTTTCTCGAATGCGTCTCGGGCCCGATGGTGCGCTCGAGCTATCGCGCCGAGCGCGCGCTCGCGGGCAACAATTGCGGCATTCCGGCCGCCTGATGCACCCGTTCCCGCATCACTATCGCGTCCGCGTCGGGATCAAGCCCGAGGGCGAGGTCAGCCTGGACTCCGAGGGGCTTCCGCAACTGCGCTCGCTGCCGCCGCCGGAGTGGGGCGGCCCCGGCGGCTACTGGGCACCCGAGACGCTGCTGCTCGCGGCCCTCGGCGACTGCACGATGATGACCTTCCGCGCGATTGCGAAGGCCTCGCGCTTCGAGTGGCGCGAGCTTGCGGCCGACGTCGAGGGAAAGCTCGAGCGCATCGACGGCAACGCCCGCTTCACCGAGGTCACGATCCGCGTGCGCCTCGTCGTGCCGCCGGGCGCCGACGCCGCGCGCGCGAGGCTGCTGATCGAGAAATCCGAGAAAGGCTGCCCGGTCTCGAACTCACTCACGGCCAGCAAGCACATCGAGGCCGAGATCGTCGAGGCTGCGTGAGCGCCATCGTCCGCCAGCTCGGCCGCGTGGACTACGCACCGACCTGGCGCGCCATGCAGGCGCTGACCGACGCGCGCGACGAGCAGACGCCGGACGAGCTCTGGTTTCTCGAGCATGAGCCGGTCTTCACACAGGGACTGAATGGCAAGCCCGAGCACCTGCTTGCAACCGGCGACATCCCGGTCGTCGGCATCGACCGCGGCGGCCAGGTGACCTACCACGGGCCGGGCCAGCTCGTGATGTATGCGCTGGTCGATCTTCGCCGCCGCGCTATCGGCGTGCGCGAGCTCGTCGTCGCGCTCGAGAATTCCGTCATCGACCTTGCGGCGCGCTACGGCATCGCGGCCGCCGGCCGGCGCACGGCGCCGGGAGTCTACGTCGAGGCCCGCAAGCTCGCGAGCATCGGGCTTCGGGTCCGGCGAGGCTGCAGCTACCACGGCCTTGCCCTCAACGTGGACATGGACCTCGAGCCGTTCCATCGCATCAATCCCTGCGGCATGGCGGGCCTCGCAATGACGCAGCTCGTGTCGGAAGGCGCGACGACCGATGTCGCCGGCGCGGCGCG
>Ga0207691_10005270_pt1 | contig 12482 bp, 14 predicted proteins | sample KBSM13metaG_FD_184327 | JGI IMG/M metagenome (GOLD analysis project Ga0207691, IMG submission 184327) | Miscanthus rhizosphere microbial communities from Kellogg Biological Station, Michigan, USA - KBS M1-3 metaG (SPAdes) (version 2) | ecosystem: Host-associated > Plants > Roots > Rhizosphere >...
AATCCAGCAACGCCCTTCGGGTAAACTTCGACCGAGACGCCGAGACGCCAGACGCAACGGCGCACTCAACCGAGGCACCCGTGCCATCCAAGCTCATCGCCCGCGACGTGTTGGACGAATTGGACGACGACGCCCGTGGGCCGGGCGCGCGCTTCCTCGACTTCGACCACGGGTACAACTATCACGTCGACCAGCGCCTCTCCGCCTACGGCGACGGCGCCCGGTGGGTGGTCGTGATCGAGCAGTTGTGTGTCAACCCGCGCCACGGCTCGCTCGGGGGGATCATGACGCTGGTCTACTACCACGGCAACGCCGTCGTGCTGCCGCCCCAGCCCGGGTGGGAAGACCAGCCGGTGCAAACGCTGGCGGTGGTCGAAGACGGGCCGGGCGGGCCCCTGTTCGAAGGGCGCGAGTTCCAGCGCGTGAATCTAAACGCGGTCGACCTCCGCATCCGCGGCCGGGTGGTCCCCATCCGCACCGACCCGAACTACTACTGGGCCCGGAACATCGAGGTGGAAACGATCACACACAAGCAAGTCGACGAAATGATCGAACAGGTCCGTCGATTCCTGCCGCCGGAGCATGCCGAGGCGCAGGTCAAATCTTTCGAGGAGATGCGGGAGCGGGTCGGCAAGTTCGAACTCGACACCTGGCACCTGGCGCGGGGCCTCGTGCCCGAGCACCGCGACCTGCTCCTGGCCACCGAGTCCGAACGACGCCGCGGCGTGCCCGCGGACCTGCCGCTCCTCCTCCAGATCGACGAGTGGGACCACCCGCGCCTGCTGGAAAAGGAGCTTCCGAGCAGTTGCGAATCGTTCAAGATGATCGCGCGGGTGTTGGCGAGCGGCGACCCCGGCAAATACCAGCCGACCGAGCCGCCCAACACGCACTGGTCCAACTGGCCGCTTTCCGGCTCGCTCTGAGGGCGACTCCCATTCCGGAGGACCGGGAGTCCGTTCTGCCGACCATGCACAATGCGCACCCGCTTCAAGACCGACACCGCGACTCTTATCGTCGTCGACCCGGCGTGCGTGCGGCACCGTATCAACGACGACGCCGACTGGTGGTCAGTTCCCGCGGAAGAGCTCGGGGAGGTCAACCGAGGCAACGCGCTATTCGTGAACCTGGGCTCGGACGGCACCTACGACCTGGACATCACGGGGGAAGCCCCACCCGCAGGCGCACAGTTCGCCGACGTGTTGATTCGGAACGAGGGCGGCCTCTTCTTCGTCGGGGCGGGCGAGCATATGACGAGCGAGGGGATGGAGCCGGAAGCCGCGCATGGAAATGTTTACGTCGACTGTCCGCCGGGAACGTACCGTGTCGTCGTCTGGATGATCGGGACTACGCTGTCGGTAAGACTGACGCCGTCCAAAGGACCGGCCGTCAATGCCCTCCCGGCCACTCCACGTGTCGCATAACCAAACAACGCAATGGACCGCCCCGCGTCGGGCGTTCTTGTAGATTCAAATCCGGTCGGTTTTACAAACTCGGCGCCCCCAATGAGCATCACCATCTGTTACACCTCGACGCGTGCCCTCACCCCGGACCAGGCCGACGCCGTGCGGGAGGGGGCGGCCACCGCGAATCGCGGGCGGTCGTGGCTGAGTTCCGAACCAGTGCATTTCTTCGCCGGCTTGGAGGACGGCAAGCTCGCCGGCGCCAGTAAGCCCAATTTCATCCCAAGTTCCGACGACGCGAAGTCGGCCGCATCATCGGGGTTGCCCGATGGCACCCCCCGCGATCTGCTTGAAATCCTCAGCCGGCTCTCGCGCGAGCACGGCGTCGATTGGGAGGTCTCACACGACTTTGGCGCGGCAGGCTTCATCCGCGCCGGAGTTCCCGACCCGGAGCTGCTCGATCAGATTGACGCGTTCGCAGATCTCGGCGACGCACTGGGCGAGCTGGAAGGCGAAGAGTTCGCGTAGCCGGCCCTGCAACGGACGGGACGCGCGTCGCCGACCGTGTGGCTCGACTCTCTGTCAGATGCCCGCCCGGCCCGTGCCGGGCCGCAAAGTGTACGCGGGTGGAACTCACGGCGAAGGGAGCACCAGTCGTGGCAGTCGGCAGCGATCGCAATGCCCAGGGACGTCGCGGGACCACACTGTGCTTCCGGGAGGGAAGCAGCGACAAGGTGTACGAAGTTGAGGTGGTTCGCAGCGGCGACGGGTTCGTCGTCAACTTCGCCTACGGCCGGCGCGGCGGCACGCTCAAAACGGGAACAAAAACGCCACAACCGGTGACGCGGGCCCGGGCGGACGAGCTGTACGAGACGCTCGTGAGCGAGAAGCGGGCGAAAGGTTACGCGGAGGCCGATGCGGCCGAAGCGAGCAACGCGTCAACGGCCAAACCGGCTCGCGTCGGGGGCAGCGCCAAGGCGCCCATGGGCCGGGCGACGCCCCCGCAGGTTGCGGCGGAGCCCGCGGACGGCGGGGGCTCCGGATTGTCCCAGGCGTTGCGAGAGTTCGAGCGGAAAGCCGGCAACTGCCTCCGCGGGTATCGCGCGGGCTTCACCGACCTTTCGCTCCTGCTGCACGCGCGGATCGATCGCAAGTACGAAGTTAAGCTGGAATGGCACCGCACCGTCGACCCCGCCCTGGGTTCGCTCACGTTCGACGGCCTCTGGTGGACTGCGCGGCCACGACCGGTAAGCGGATTCGGCGATTCGATCGGCATCACGTTCGACGTCCCCAACGCCATCGAGCGCCGCAAGTCGAAGGAGCGTTTCCCGCCCCCGCCGCGCCCGCCGACGTCGGCGCAGCGCAAGGCCCTGCGCAACTTCCTCGCCGACCCCCAGCGCCACCGCCGCGCCATCGAACAGGCCAACTGGGAGTTCTATCAGCAGAACCTGCAGGACGCCGACGAGGAGGGACACCCGCCCGAAGTCCTCCACCTGAAGCACCCGGCGGACGTGTGGGCCCTGCTCACCAAGGCGGCAATCAACATCCCGGTTCAGACCGGCCCCGGGTGGTGGATTGAGTTCACCTGGGAGTGCCGCTGGGACCGCGAGCACGGCCACAAGGTCGTGCTCCGCAACGGCAAGCTCAACTACGTCGGCCAGCAAGGGGGCGGCTGACCGACTCCGCCTGACACCTGACACATCGCAAGCGAGCGGGAATCCCCGGCAAGCCGCGGGCGCAGTCACGCGAGTGTAACGAGCGTGGCGGAGCCCCGGATTCTTCGGCGCGAAAGCGGATCCGGGGCTCCGCTCCTTCGTCGCTCCGCCCGCGGCTTGCCGGGGGGCGAGCCGCGCGTATTGCATCAATGTTGCGTTAGCGGAATCCCATCGCCGCCTACTCCCCGGTCCGCGCCTCGGGCTGTTCCTGCCTGGGCGCGGGGGATGCCGACGGCGTCGCCGCGGGGGGCGCGGCCCAGGGATCGGTCCATTGCGGCAGGTCGGTCTGGCCACTCAACAGGTCGGTTTCGAGGAAGTGTTTCCAGCGGGCCTTTAGCCCGGGGTAGCGGTCGACGAAACCCTGCCAGGCGGCGTAGTGAGAGCGGAGGAAGTAGGTCTTCTCCGCGCTCTCTGCGTCCTTGCGCTTCAGCTCCAGGGCCTCGCCGCGCGACTGGTCTAGCTGCTTTTGAAGCTCGGCGACCTTGGCGGTGAGCTGCTCGTTCTGCTGCGCCAGCTCGTTCTTGCGGTCCTGGGCGGCCTTGAGCTGGGCGAGGGCGTCGCCGTAGAGCTTTTTGAGTTGCTCGGGGCTGGCGGCGTCCTGGGCGAGGACCAGGCCCGCGGAAAGTATAAGGACCGGCACCAGGGCCGCCGCAACCCACATCAGCGCACGCATTGTCAGGTCCTTTCGAAAGCTCTTTCCCGGGGGCGGGGGTGGCGGCATTCTACGGAAGGTCGGGCTCGGGCGGCAACGCGGGAATGTCCCGCCTGCGCGGACTCGGGTGGCGGACGCTAAGCCGCAAGCGGCGGGTCGGGGCTCCGTCTACGTTCGCGGGGAGGGCACGTATAATGGGCGCTATCCCTTTTGACGGCCCCCGCCCGGGCGGACCAACGGGGCGGGGTCGGGCGGAACGGGTAAGAAATTCGGGCACTTCGAAAAGGGCACGCGGCTGCCAGAGCAAACCATGATCCGATTCGCCTGCGCCTGCAAGAACCGCTTCGAGGTCCCGGAGGAAGAAGCCGGCGGCATGCTCCAGTGCCCCGCGTGCGGCCGGCTGAACGACATCCCCACCCTGGGCGACCTGCCCCACCTGGCCGAGGACGGCACCTACGAAGTTGAGGTGGAGCGCCCGCGCGACGACCCCGCGCGATTGGCGCAGCTCAGCCTCTATTACGCCAAGGGCACCCACGACGCCGACGGCGACGAGATCGACCTGCGGATCACGCCGGCAGACATCCGCGCCGCGGGCGCCGACCCGGACGACGAGGGGATCCCGCTGGCCGACGACGTGAGCGTCGGCCGCCGCAGCGCGGCGCCCAAGTACGACCCGGAAACGGGCGAGCTGATTCGGCCGATCGAGCTCAAACCCGACCCCGCGGGCGAGCCGGTGGACCCGTCCACCGTCCCCATCGCCAAGGCCGCCATCAACTACGCGCGCGGCGAGACGGCGCGCCGCGTGACGCCGCTGCGGGCGCTGGTCGAGCTGCTGATGCCGGTGAACGTGGCGGTGATGCTGTTCGTGTTCGTGGTGCACGTGTTTCTGCAGGTGGCGGTGATCGTGGTGATGACCGGGCTGGTCTTCATCTTCGTGGCGCCGCTGGTCATGGCGATGCTGCTCGTGTCCCACTACGGCAACGTGATCGACGAGATCGGCCCGCAGGACAAGGACGAGCTGCCCCGCCCGCTGCGCAGCGTCAGCCTGCGCGACGACCTGTGGGACCCGTTCGTCAACGTCGCGGCGTCGTTCATGTTGTGCTACCTGCCGGTGGCGGTGGTTGCGGCGCACTCGGAGGGGCTGCCGGGGCCGGCGCGGATGATCCTCGTTGGCCTGCTGATACTGGCGGCGACGGCGACGCTGCCGGCGGTGCTGCTCACCACGACCACCAGCGGCACGTTCGTCAACCTCCGCCCGGACCGGCTCTGGGGCGTGATGCGCACCTGCGGACACAACTACGTCGTGGCCGTGATCGCGTGCGTGCTGGCGCTGGTCTGCTACGGCGGCGGGATTTGGGCGGCGGACCTGGCGCTGGTGTCGGCGATGAACGCCACGACCTACTTCAACCTCCCGCGCTGGGCGACGTGGGCGATCGGGTACCCGCTGCTGTCGGTGGGAATCTACCTGGCGCACTTTTTCTGCTGGTACCTGGGGCTGCTGTATCGCGCGCACCACGACGCGTTCCCGTGGGCATTGCAGCGGCACGTGCGCGACCCGGCCCTGGAGGCCCGCCGCTTCGGCTCGCGCCTGCCCGACGTGGACGCGCTGGCGGGCTTGCCCCGCCCGCGCGACACGCGGGCGAAACTGCGCGAGCTGCGCGAGAGGGAGCGCGGCCGGCGGGCGCAACAGAAGACCGCGCAGGACGCCCCGCCGCGGTTGTGAAGCGGTCCGGGGATTCGCGGGCGGAACTACCGCCGGCGGAAGAGCATGACGTAGAGGAGGACCGCCGCCGCGTTGACGAGCGTGACGATGGCGGCCTTGCCGATGAAGTCGCGCAGCGCCGACGGGCAAGCCTCCAGCGGGGCGTTGATCCACTCCAACGGCTTGAGGTACAGCGGCAGTGGACCGTCGTCAGCCGCTTCTGCCGCGGGACCAACGGCCTTCTCCTTGAAAGTCGCGGCGGCATCCGCCGGGGGATCTGTCGGGGCAGACGGTCCGGCGCGAGACACCGGCGCGTTCAACCCCGCCCGTTCGGCAGCCGACGTCTCGGCAAGGTCAGCGCTGGCGTACCCCGCTTGGGGGTGCGACAGCGGCGTCCGCTGCGCAACCGGTTCCGGCGCCTTCACCGCGGTCTTGAAAAACGCATCCAGCTCAGCCGTGACGTCCGGCTCCGCCGCCGCCGCGACAGCAGCGACGGCCGCCGGTGGGTCGGTGTCGTCAAACTTTGGCAGTTCCGAAGGGGCGGGCGGCTCGGAGTCCGGCGTGCCAGAAAACTCGATCGGGCGGGACGGGGCGACGTTCGAGCGCGGCCCGGCGGTGACGGGCGCGGGCGCCGGGGCGCCCGAGCCGCCTTGGTCGTCCACCTCCGCCAGCAGGCGGTCGATCTCCTCGCCGGCCAGTTGCGCCAGGAGGTCGTCGGTCGACGTCAGCGGCGGGGCCGCGTCGGCCGGCGAGAGGAGCGGGTCCGGAAGTTCGACCCCGGCCTTGGCCATGGAAAGCGACTCCGTTCGTTCGAAGCGAAGGGCGGCGGGCAATACCGTTGAGGGAAGAGACATCCCCTCTGGGCGAGGCCCCTCGCGTCGTCCCTGATTTCCTTATCGGACGACTCCGGGGCCATCATAACATTGCACGACCCGCCCGCAATCGGGGTAGATCGACCGAGTCTCCCTGCCCGCACGTCGTTGCGGGGGCGTCGTCCTACAGGTGATAATCGGCCGGTGGCCAGACGCGTTTACGTCCCCCGCCTCCAGACCGGCGACAACCCGCTCGACACCGCACAAGCCCACCACGCCCGAAACGTGTTGCGGCTCACACACGGCGCCGAAGTGGAAGTATTCGATGACGCCGGCCAAATCGCGCGAGGCGTACTGACTCTGTCGCCGACGGACGGCGTGGCCGTGCGGGTGGAGCGCATCGAGCAGCACCAGGCGGGCGCGGGGTTGGTGCGACTGACGATCGCGGCGGCGGTGCCCAAGGGCGACCGCGCGGACTGGATGGTCGAAAAGCTCAGCGAGATCGGCGTGGCCGAGTTCGTCCCGCTGGCGGCGGCGCGGAGCGTCGTGCTGCCGGAGGGCAAGAACAAGCGCGAGCGGTGGGTCCGCATCGCCACCGAGGCGGCGAAGCAGTCCCGCCGCGCTGGCGTGATGCGGGTAGGCGAGCTCACGAAGCTCGAGGCCGCGCTTCGGGCGTGCGACCGGGCGTGGTTTCTGGCGACCGAGGTGGCCGCGGCGCCGGTGGGGATTCGGCAGGCACTCGATTCGATCGAACCAAGGATCGGCCTTTGCGCGTTCATCGGCCCCGAGGGGGGCTGGACGGACGAGGAGTTGCGGCTGTTCGCAGCCGCCGGAGCGGTCGCGGTTCGCCTCACTGACACGATCCTGCGCGTGGAGACGGCGGCCGTGGCGGTGGCGGCGGTGGTTGCCTGTATTGGCGCAAGTGGGGCGATGCGCACCGCTCCGGATCAGCCTTGACGCCTCCGCCGCGGCAATCGAGCGCACGCCCCCTACAATCGCATCCCAGGAGACACGCGCCTTGAGCCAACACCCTTCGCCCTACCCCGCCCCCGAGTTGTCGCCCGAAGAACTGCTCCGCCCCGCGCGGCGGGCGGGGGCGCTGATGATCGCGCTCGGCGTTCTCTTCGTGTCCGGCGGGTTGTGCTACGCCTTCATGAGCTTCCTGCTCCGCTCCCCGGACGTGATGTCCACGCCCCAAGGGCAGGAACTCCAGCAGCGGCTCGAGGAGATGGAAAGCAAGGCCGGCGGCAGCGGGTCCGTGACGCGCAACATCGTCGTGCAGGGCGCGGTAATGCTCGGCATCGGCGCGGCACTGGGCGCGCTGGGCATGGTCGTGCGCGGCGGGCGTCGCCGTCCGATGATCGCGTCGATCGTCGTCTGCGCCCTCCTCGCGGTGCTGGTGGGGCTTTCGACGCTGGGGACGCTGGTGGGCGGCGCGGTGTTCGGCATGGGCGCGGGGGAAGTGCTCAGCGGGGCGTGCATCGGTACGGTCGTCCTGTGTTTGCTGGCACTGCTGCTGGTCTGGCTGATCCAGGCGCTGCGCGGGGAGGGGCGACTGGCGTACACCCGCCAGCAGTACGAGGCGCAGTTGGCGTATTACCAGCAGCAACAGCTCTACTACCAGCGCCCGGTTAAACAGCAGCAACAGCAGCAGCAGCCCGCACCGCAGCAACAACTGCCGCCCTCCGCGGCGCCCCTGCCGCCGCAGGTAATTCAACCGCCGGCTCCCGCCGGCGGCTATCACCAGTACCCGACGGCTCCGCCGACGGTGTCACCGCCTCCGACGACGACACCGCCGCCCACGGCCAATCCCGGAGACTCGCCCGATGGCCCTCCCGCCCAAGGGTGACCCGCGCCGGCCGTTGCACCTTGCGATACGGTCGACTCGAAACTTCGGAGTTTTCTTCGTGCTCGTCGGCTCCTTCGCCGCCACGCGAATCGTGCTGACTCGCGCGGGGCAGAAGGGGGTGATTTTTGTCCCCTCGCCGGCCGTGCTGTTGGCATGGCTGCTGTACCTGGTGCCGGGAACATTGTTCCTCCTGTTCTCGGTGTTCGTGCGACGCCGCCGCCCTTGGGCCGTGGTGGGCGCGTTGTTGATCACCTCACTCAGCGCGTTATTCGTGATGGCGGCGGGAGTCGCAATCCTCGTCGCGATGATCGCGGAGGGAGAGGCGCGGCCCGTGCGCGTTGTGGTCGTGCTGGCGGCGTGGACGGCCACAGAGTTCACAATCGGGCAGTTGATCTACCGCCTCGCGCTGTCGTTGAAGGCAATCAAGCACATGCCGTTCGGGGGGGCCGAAAATTCCCGCGGCTTCGAGCCGCTCCCGGCGGCACAGGTGCGGAGCGGGATTATTGGGCCTCAGTCTTTCGCCCCCGCCCCGCCTCAGCCGGCGACCGATCCGGCCGATCTCAACGATACGACTTATGATCCTGCCGCCCCCCGGTGACCCCCGCCGCCCGCTCTACCTCGCCATCCGCTCCACGCGGCTGCTCGGGGTGATGTTCCTCCTGCTCGGCGTGATCACTCCCATCCCCACCCTCCGCCTCATCCGCAGTGTCTTCGACCTGCCCTGGCCGGTGGTCGCAACGTCGCTGACCCACCTGGTCCCCGGCCTGCTCTACCTCGTCTCGGCCGTGCTGCTCGGCCGGCGCCGCCGCTCCGCGGTCATCAGTGCGCTCGGGCTCGTCTCGGTCCACTGCGTCATGCTCACCGGCAGTCTCATGGCGTACTCCGGGCTCCTCGTCTCGCAGACCCAGGACCCCAAATTCCTCATCTTCGCGCTCGTCGTCAGCCTGCTGGCGATGGCGGGCCTCGGACAGTTGATCTTCCAACTGGCCAAATCCTTCGCCGTCGTCCAGCTCCCCCCTGAAAGTGACCCCGACCCCGACTCCGTCATATCCATGGCGTGAGAGCAGACCGTGATCCTGCTCGATTCACTCCTGCTCCGCGCGGACGGACGGGGGAAGCCACAGAGACACAGAGGGCACAGAGGCGTGTTCGACTGCCATGCCGCTGCGCAATTTGAACGTGGTGACATCGAATAGAAAGCACGATCAAGAGGTTCAGTATCTACGTCTGGCGCGAGAGCAAGAGGCCGCCTCCGTGCCCTCTGTGTCTCTGTGGCTCTTCCCCGCCCGATGCGGAGAATTCGTCAGCCGCTCTCGACGTTCCAACGGGAGTGACGCATGCAAGTTCCTTCCAAGGGAGACCCGCAACGTCCCATCGAGTTGGCGATCCGCTCGACCCGGCTGCTCGGGGTCGCGTCGACGGCATTCGGGCTGGTGATGGTGTTCGCCTTCGGCTACTTCAACCGCTTCCAGCATTTCCGCAAATACTTCATCGGGATAGGCATGCTCGTCTGGTTTATCCCGGGCGTGCTGTTTCTCACCGCGTCGTGGTTCATGCGCCGCCGCAGCCGCGCCGGCGTGGTCACCGCCCTGGCGACGGCGGGCGTGCAGGGGTTGTTCGCCGCCGCCATCTTCGCGGGAAGTTTGACCCTGGAACCCGTCAGCCCGATTCCGGTGCTGGTCGCGGCGCTGTGGGCCGCGGCGCTGGGGCAACTGCTCGTGCACCTGTGGAAGTCGCTGGAGTCGGTCCGACTGGACACGGCGCACGTGCGCGGGTTCGACGCGCTTTCAGCGCCGCCTCCGGCGCCACAGTCCTCGCCGCCGCTGCCGGTGCTTCCCCTCGAAGTCGATGCCCCGGGGTCGAAGTGAGGCCGGCCCGTTGATCCAATTCACTGTTTCGCCGGGCCCGCACGCCCGCACGCCGCAGTAGAATGAGCGGATCATGCTGCTCGACTACGGCAAACTCGAAGTCGCAATGCCGGCCGTGCTCCAGTGGTTGCTGGGCGTCCTGCTGGGGCTCATCGTCGTGGGAGCGGTCGGCATCGCGCTGACGGCCTCGCAGGGGCCCGTCGGCGGGATCTGCGCGGGCCCGGCTGCCACGCTTTCCCTGGAGCTGTGGGCCGGGCGACTTCGACGCGGCGAGTATTACCGTGCGCTGGCGGCGGCGATCCGCACCGGCGCCCTGATCGGGCTGATCGCGGTAGTCGTGTTCATCAGGAGCAGAAGCTGGGGATGAACGCGGAAGTGCTGGCCCGACGGGAACGCGGACGGGGCGACGGCCGCTACTCCACCTCCAACCGCCGCCGGAAGAAGTCCTGCTTCATTGCCGCCTTCGCGCGGTGCAGCGTTTCTTCCGCCACCGCGTTGGCTTTGCGCGTGCCCTCGCGCAGGGCATCCATCACGTCGTCGGGCCGCTGGCGGAAATGCTCGTGGCGTTTGCGGATCGGCTCGAGCAGCGCGTTGAGCACCTCCACTAGCTTGTCCTTCAGCGGGACGTCCTTGACCGCGCCCTTCGCGTACGCGGCGCGGTTTTCCTCGACCCACGCCTTGTCCGGGTTGAACGTCGCGTGATACGCCCAGAGCGGGTTTTTTTCCGGATTGGTCTCGCCCGGCTCGGTGCCGCGGACGCGGTTGGGGTCAGTGTACATGCCGCGCACTTTTTTCTTCAGCGTGTCGGCGTCGTCGGAGAGGAAGATCGCGTTGTTCAGCGACTTGCTCATCTTCAGCAGTTGCCCCGTCTCCGGCGACGGCGCGCCGGTGCCCACCAGTCGCTTCACCCGGCCGAGCTTGGGCTCGATGATCGGGAACAGGCCGCCCTTGCGAAGGTAGTCCTTGTCCTCGGTGTGCGGGTCGACGCCGCAGTAGACCTGGTTGAACCGGCGGGCCACTTCGCGGGTCAGCTCCAGGTGCGGGAGCTGGTCCTCCCCCACCGGCACCATCGCCGGGCGGAACGCGAGGATGTCGGCGGTCTGCCCCACCGCGTAGAGCGGGAAGCCGAAGGGGTATTGGTCGCCCAATCCCTTGTCGCGGATCTCGGCGTTGAGCGTGGGGTTGCGCATCACGCGGTTGAAGGGGATCAGCATCGCGAAAAAGAACGTCAGCTCGTCGATCGCCGGCACCTCGCTCTGGATGAACATCGTGCTCTTCTGGGGGTCGATGCCGACGGCGAGCCAGTCGGTGGCGACGTCGATCACGCTCTGGCGGATCTCGTCGGGCCGGTCGGCGCGGGTGGTGAAGGCGTGCTTGTTGGCGATGAGGAAGTAGCAGTCGTATTGGTCCTGGAGGGCCAGCCGGTTTTCGATGCTGCCGACGTAGTGGCCGAGGTGGAGCTTCCCGGTGGGCGTGTCGCCGGTGAGGATGCGGGGGCGGTCGTTGGAGGGCATGGCGGAGTTATAGCGGTCCGGGTGTCACGGGTCACGGTTGGGACCGCCGCGGCGGTCGGGTCGTCGCTTGCGGCTTCGCAGACCGGAGCGCGCCGGGGTGCGAAGCCGCAAGCGACGTCCCGGCGGCGGCGGCGGAACCCGATGCTCATGACCCTGGCGCCGAGTCCGGATTTGAATTTCCCACTCCGGCCCGTTATCCCAATCCCATGCCCCGCCTCAAAGCAGCGGACCGGCGCCAGCAGCTCGTCTCGGTCGCCACGCGCCTGTTCGCCGAGCGCGGCTACGAGGCGACCACCACCGCGGCCATCGCCGACGCCGCGGGCGTGACCGAGCCGATCCTCTACCGCCACTTCGAGAACAAGCAGGACCTGTTCGTCGCGATCGTCCGGGAGATGAGCGAATTGACGATGCGGCACTGGAAGGAGCTGACCAGCGGGACCGAAGACCCCGCCGAGGCGATCCGCCGGATCGCGCGGCAGTTCCCCACGCACGTCAGCCAGCTCGCCGACGCCTACCACGTCATCCACGGCGCGCTCTCGACCAGCCGGGACAAGCAGGTGCTGAAGGTGATGCATGAGCACTACGAGCAGATCGAGGACTTCTTCGCCGCCATCTTCGCCCGCGGCCAGAAGGCCGGGCTCATTCGCAAGGACATGGACCCGCGCCTGCCCGCCTGGCAGCTCATCTACATCGGCATCGGCTTCGCGATGATCTCGCTCAACCTGCCCAGCCTGTACGAGGCGCTGCCGCTGGCGGAGGGGGTGGAGATGATCGTGAGGGGACTGGCAAAGTAGAAATCCCAAATCCCAAGCCGCTGAGTGGAAGCTCCAACTTCAAAGCACCAAATTCCAAACAACAGAAATGCCCAAAAAGAATCCTCAAAACGGCAGGTCACCGTTTTGAGGTTTTTTCTTTTCGCTTGAAGCTGATTGGGATTTGGTGCTTGGGATTTGGTGCTTCCGCGCAGCGG
>Ga0207691_10005273_pt1 | contig 12479 bp, 12 predicted proteins | sample KBSM13metaG_FD_184327 | JGI IMG/M metagenome (GOLD analysis project Ga0207691, IMG submission 184327) | Miscanthus rhizosphere microbial communities from Kellogg Biological Station, Michigan, USA - KBS M1-3 metaG (SPAdes) (version 2) | ecosystem: Host-associated > Plants > Roots > Rhizosphere >...
GGCCGATCGCTTCGTGGAGTAATATGCCCGGCCAGCCCGGTCCCAGGACAACGTCCATTGTCCCCGCCGGCGCGTCGACGGCGGTTAAGTTTAGGATCGCTTGGCGCACCGCTTCGCGGGCATAGCGTTGCCAATCATTGGCATCAACAAAAAACCCGAATTCAACTCTGCCGCCGCCCCCGAAGCTGCCGATCTGGCGATTACCACTTTCTTCAGCGATGCAGGTAACATTGAGACGCGTCAACGGCTGAATGTCACCAATCACTTTTCCCTGCGACGAAGCGATCAGGATCACCTTGTATTCACTGCCCAGTGAAACTAAAACGTTCTTGACTCTGGGGTCCAAATCGCGAGCGAACTTGTCGATCTCGTAAAGCAGCCCGACCTTTTTTTCCAGACCGACATCAGTCACTGGAGTTTTGATCGGATAAAGGTCGTGGGCTTCCGCGCGCGGCTGTGCAACGGGCACCGGTACCGGTGACGTCTGGTTTTGCGCGATGTAATGGGCTGTGCGCGCGGCGAGTTCCAATTTGTCAATGGTGATGTCGTCGGTATAGGCATAACCCGTCTTGGCCTCCGCCAATACGCGGACGCCAACCCCATTGGCACTCGATTGGGAGCAATTTTTAACCATCCCTTCCTCGAGGCTAATGCCCTCGTTTTGCCGGTACTCGAAATAGAGATCGGCATAATCGGCCTTTTTGGCTAATGCCAGATCGAGCACTTTTTCCAAGTCGCTATTTCTCAGCCCAAAGTGGTCGCCGAAGAACAGCGCTGGCGGGGTTGCGGTGGACATTTTCTCCTCCATCGCCCAATTACTACCATATGGCCTGTTTCGAAGTAAGCCATTTTTCTTTCGCTGCTAGCTGCGGGGAAACTGGTTGATCAGTCCATATTCTTGGGCTAGTATTCGCGTATCAAAATTGCGAGGCGGACTGCCATGGCACACAAAAAAATTGTCCACATCGTCGGAACTGGAACCATCGGCGAACCGCTGATCGGGATTTTATCAACTTTCAAAGAGCAGTTTGGCATCGATGAGGTGACGTTCCACAAGCGCACCCCGCTGGTAACAGATCGCTCAAAAGTTATCGTTTCCTGTCAACAAGGAGCGAAACTCGCGGTTGACAAGGATCGTTGGCAAAAATTCGTCGAGATGGGAATGCAGCCCGCCCTTGAATCGGAGGAGGCAATCGAGCGCGCCAACGTGATCATCGACTGCACGCCGGTCGGAAACGAAAACAAAGAAAAGCTTTATAGCAAGTACGCTGGCAACGGCCGCGGCTTTATTGCGCAGGGCAGCGAAGATGGATTCGGCAAAAAGTATGCGCGCGGCATCAATGATAGGGCTCTCGAGAAAGGCAAGGATCAGTTCATCCAAGTCGTCAGCTGCAACACTCATAACCTGGCGGTGCTGATCGACACGATCGCGCTGGGTCCGGAAAAAGAAGACAACCTGGCGGAAAGCCGCTTTGTTTGCATGCGCCGCGCCAACGATTTGAGCCAGGAGGGCGATTTCATACCTGCGCCCGAGGCGGGCAAGCACGACGACCCGAAGTTTGGCACACATCAAGGTCGCGACGCGCACTATCTGTTCAAAACGCTAGGACTGGATCTCGATATCTATTCTTCGGCGCTGAAGTTAAACACGCAATACATGCACACAATTCATTTCGACATCAAGCTCCGCCGCGGCATCACCAAGGATGAGCTGATGCGCCGGCTCAAAAGCAACCTGCGCGTTGCCCTCACCAACAAAAAGTCTTCGGCGTCGGTTTTTTCGTTCGGCCGCGATCATGGAATGTTTGGCCGAATTCTCAATCAGACCGTGGTCGTGAGTCAGAGTTTGGCGATGCGCGGCGAGAAGGAAATTGTTGGCACGTGCTTTACGCCGCAGGATGGCAATTCGCTATTGAGCAGCATTGCCGCTACCTTGTGGTTCATGTATCCCGATTCGTATGAGGAGAAGCTGGCGCCAGTGAAGCCGTATTTCTTCAGCGAAATTTGACCGCCTTTTGAGTTGTCGCTCTGGATTGATCCGGAGCGGATTTCAATCCCGCCCGCGCGTTGCGATTCCTGCAAAACTTACCCTGTCTCCCGGTTGAATCCCATTGCGTTTCGCTAGACCGCCGTTGATTTCTAGCACGTACTGACTGGGCGCGCCCACCGAGCGTGGATCCAGCGAAAACGGCACTGCCTGTTCGACAATCCCGACGATTTTCAGCTCTCGGTTTATGAAAATCATATCCAACGGAATCGGTGTATTTTTCATCCAGAAAGTCTGCTCCGACTGGCCTGGAAATAAAAAGATCATGCCGTGATCCGAAGCGAGATCCCGGCGATATTGCAAGCCCAGCTCCCGCTTCGCCGGTGAATCAGCGATTTCGACGGAAAAAGTGATAGTTCGACCCTGCTGGGTAGCAATTGTCACTCGAGGTTCCTCACCGCAGGCAGTCACCCCCTGAAGCATGGCCAGCCCGAGCAGCAAAAAGCAAACGAATTCACGATGCATACTTATTTGTGAATTTTTTCGGCAACCAGCTCCGCCACATCGTAGATTTGCATGGCGTTCTCGGGTTCTTCTTTGGCCGCTTCTTCGGTGATCATGCGCATGCAGAACGGGCATCCGGTCGCCACGGTCTTAGCGCCTGTCTGCTTTAACTCGCGGTAGCGGTTTGTGCTTACGCGCTCGTTTCCCTTTTCTTCCTCCTTCCAAAATTGCCCGCCGCCCGCTCCGCAGCAGAAGCTGTTCTTGCGCGTCCGCTCGGGTTCGATGAGTTTGGCGCCGGCGGATCGAATCAACTCCCGCGGCTGCTCGAAGATCCCATTGTGCCTTCCCAGGTAACACGGGTCGTGGTAAGTGACCGCGCCGTTGGACTCGGCGGCAAGCTTCAATCTGCCGCTGCGGATCAACTCGTCGATGAAATCTGTGTGATGCTTTACGACAAAATTTCCGCCGAATTGTGGATATTCATTGGCGATCGTGTGATAGCAATGGGGGCACGTCGTTACGATCGTTCGCGGCTTAATCTCATTCAATGCGGCGATATTTTCTTCGGCCATTTGCGCGAAGAGATATTCATTGCCGGCACGCCGTGCTGGATCCCCGGTACATTTCTCGTCTTTTCCGAGCACCGCCCAATTCACGCCGGCGGCATTGAAGATCGCGGCCATGGCGCGGGCGATCTTCTGAGCGCGCGGATCGAACGCCACGGCGCAACCGACCCAATAAAGCACCTCCGCATCGATCGCCTGCTCGACGGTCGGAACCGGAAACGGCAAATCCTTAGCCCAAACCAGGCGCTCATCGCCGGACATACCAAAGGGATTCCCCACCCGCTCCATATGGTTGAAGGTGTTTTGTAGCCCCTTGGGAAACTCCGCCGCCGTAAGCACTCGCTCACGACGCACATCGATCACGTGCAGCATCTGCTCATTACCCACTGGGCAAACTTCGATGCAGGCGTTGCACGTCGTGCAAGCCCAGGCGGCTTCGTCGTTGAGCGCAAATTCCAGCAAGGGCCGCGGACTCGGTTGGCCGGAAGCGAATTCCGGCAGGATTTTATTCAACTCGTAACGCTCATTGATCAAAATCGCCGCGGGGCTCAAAGCTTTGCCGGTGTTGGTCGCCGGACAAACGTCCTGGCAGCGATTACACATAATGCAGGCATAGGAATCCAACAGGCGCCGCCATGTGAAATCCTCCAGCTTGACGGCGCCAAAGACTTCTTCCTTTTCGAAATCCATTGGATTGAGAGCGCCCGGCCTTTGTTTTTTGAGCGCCAAATTGATCGGCGCTAAAAAAATGTGGATGTGTTTGGAGCGGGGAAAATACGGGATGAAGAGCAGGATTGATCCCAATGCGCCCCACCAAAAGAAATGATTCGCGATCTCCAAACCGCTGGGTGCCACCGTGGCAAAGGCCGAGGCCAAAAACGAACCAACCGGCTGATAAGAGTCCGTCCCCTGCTGTGCCAGTTGCGTGGCCTTGAAGAGCAGCCGGGAGCCGACGTGAAAGAGAATAAATCCGGCGACCACCGACGAATCGCGAGCAATTCCCGCGCGGACTTCCGGGAGGAGCGGGACATTCGCCGGAAAGACAAAATCTTTCGGCTTGACGAACCAGCGCCGCAGCATTAGGCCGATGATGCCGATCAAAACAGCGGTGGTAAGAAGATCGGCGGCCAGGTTGAACGGGTTCCACGCGCCCCGGCGCGCATCGATAGCGAAGAATCCCTCGAAACCGTCCACCAGGTTAACCAGGAAATAAAAAACAAAGCCGTAGAATACCAATGCGTGGAGGAGCGAAACGACGGGTCGCGTCTTGAAAACCGATTGCTGCGTCAAAACGATCCATAGCGCGTTCTGAATGCGCTCGAAAGGATGATCGAAGCGCGCATCGGGCTTGCCGCGTGTGATCGCGCGATAAACCGCGTTAAATCTTTGAGCGCCGTATGAGAGACATGCCACTGCGAGCAGAACAAAAACAATCTTCTCCGTCGTGCTCAACATCTCGCTGTGATCGACCTCCGTCTCAATTATCGTTGCGATGACACACGGTCAGAGTGTCGGAAGATTGCTCCACGCTGCGGCGGCAGCTTGACAGTGCGAATGCGTGAACCGGTTGCGGTAATGTCTCTGGCCTATATGACGGGTTTGCTTTGCAAAGGCAGCGTGCAATCGGATTGGCTCAGCCCGGAAACCCAAGCCTTTTGGAAAGCTCGCTTCCAGCTTTGAGCAGCGCGGGCGCAATTTCCGCGTTGATCGCTTCGTCGCTCAATCGATTTTCAGGCCCGACGACGGCAAGGGTTCCGACGAGTGACCGAGTATAGTCGCGGATGGGGACGGCCACTGCATTCACACCTTCGGCAAACTCGCCGCGCTCCACCGCGTATCCAGACTCTCCAATCATGATGATCTGGTCGCGCAGAAGATTCCGATCGGTGATGGTGTTTTCCGTGTACCGTTCCAAATGCTCAGGCAAATTTTGACCGGCTGCCGATTCCAATTCAAACGTCAGGTGCGCCTTGCCTGCCGCAGTGCAATGCGCCGGCAATACCGTTCCCAAAAATGAAACCACTCGTACAGGGCGCGCTGGCTCGACAAAATCCAAAGGAATAATCGCGTCGCTCTTGCGGATCGCCACATACGCGCTTTCCTGCGTTGTCTTTGTTAGCTCGAGCAAAACCGCCTTTGACTGGAGCAGCAAGCCCATTTGATGGATGAACGTTTGTCCTAGCTGTAAGCACTTGAGCCCCAATCGATAATTTTCGCTGGCTTTGTTTTGTTCAATATAGCCGCGCGCTTCAAGGGTTGCCAGCAGCCGAAAAACATTGTTCTTGTGCAGCTTCAGCCGCTTGCTCAATTCAGTCACACCGATTTCATCGACAGTCCCGTTGAACTGCTCCAGGACATCGAGCGCATGGGAAACCGATTGAATGACGTAATTGGTTTTTTCGCGTCGAACCATTATTTTCCTCCCGATGAAGCGCTAAGCAGACGCCAAACGCGAATGAATAAACGAGCAATTCCAAAAAGCGTTTTAAGCTACCCCGGCAAACCATTGTTGTCAAATCGAGTGGCGTCTAAATAGGTTTAGCTTTCTGCTCCAAAGCATAAGGCCTCCTATGCTTGACCGCCGCTCAGCAATCCGGCAAGATACGCCAAATGCACGCATTGAGGATTTCCCGGAATGTTTCACCCTGGCGGCGCTGGCGAAACCGACAGCGTTTCCGCCGTGGCTGACTTTTCACCAAATCGTGAACGATGTAAGGGCCATAGGTGGTAAACTTATGGCCCTTTTTCTTTTTTAGCGCACTGTATGATCCAGCCGAGTTATCAAGAGTTTCGCGTCCTGGCAAAGCGCGGCAATTTGATCCCGGTCTATCAGGAACTCCTGATGGATCTTGAGACACCGCTCTCATTTTTCAAGCGACTCGAGCGAGATCGTTACGCTTTCTTGCTCGAAAGTGTGGAGGGTAGCGAACGTTGGGCGCGCTATTCGTTTTTGGGAACCCGACCGTACCGGGTGTTCAAGGCGCGCGGTTCCGAAGTCGAGATCATCGAAGGAGGTAAATCCCGCCGGTACAACTCGGAGGCACCTCTGAAAGCGTTAGAGCAATTGCTAAAAAATTGCCGCCCCGTAAGCGTAGCTGGTGTGCCACCTTTTTTTGGCGGAGCGCTCGGTTACGTCTCCTACAACGCCGTCGAGCAGTTTTATCTCATCCGCAATGGCAAAAAAGACCCGCTCGAGTTGCCGGAAATTTTTTTCCTTTTTGTCCAGACCCTGATCGCTTTCGACAATCTGAAGCATACCATCAAGGTGATCGACAATGTTCAGTTAGACGTCGGAACGGATTTGCGCGGCGCCTACGATGCGTCGGTCCGACGGATTCGCAACGTAATCTCGACCCTGCAGAAGAAACCCCGTGGTATCGAGCCGCGCGATGTCAGCCAAAACCGCAAAAACCGGAAATTTCGCTCTAATCTGAGCAAGGCGCAATTCGCCAGCGCTGTGGTCAAAGGAAAGGCATACATTAAGGCCGGAGACATTATTCAAGTCGTTTTGTGTCAACGGCTTGAGACCGAAACTGATACCGATCCTTTCGAGATTTATCGCGCCCTCCGCTTCATCAATCCGTCACCCTATATGTTCTATCTCGAGCTCGAAGATCTCCGGGTCATCGGCTCGTCACCGGAAACCATGGTTCGATTGACCGGCGACACCATCGAGTTGCGTCCGATCGCCGGGACCCGGCCTCGCGGTGGCACTGCCGAGGAGGAGCGAAAACTCGAAGCCGATCTGCTCGCCGATCCCAAGGAGCGCGCCGAGCACATCATGCTGGTCGATCTGGGACGAAATGACGTCGGCCGAGTCGCGCAGGTTGGCACTGTGGAAGTCAATGAGCTGATGGCCATCGAGCGTTATTCCCACGTTATCCACATCGTTTCGAATGTTCGCGGCAAGCTTGCAAGCGGCCAGACTGCTTTCGATCTTTTTGTCTCGGCATTTCCCGCGGGCACCGTTTCCGGCGCGCCAAAAATCCGCGCGATGCAAATTATCAGCGAGTTGGAACCACAAAAGCGCGGGCTTTATGCCGGCGCGATCGGCTACTTTGGCTACAATGGAAATCTCGACACCTGCATCGTGATCCGCACCATTATCATGAAAGGCAAGAAGGTCTTTGTCACCGCCGGCGCCGGAATTGTTGCCGATTCCGATCCGGAAACCGAATACCAGGAAACTCTAAATAAAGCCCGGGCGATGCTCAAGGCCGTGGCGCTTGCCGAGCAGTGGAGTCAACGATGATTTTGCTGATCGACAACTATGATTCGTTCACCTACAACTTGTACCATTATCTGAGCGAGTTGGGCGCGGAGGTGAAAGTTTTTCTGAACGACCACATTACTGTGGACCAGATCGACACGCTCAGGCCGGGAAAAATCGTCATATCTCCCGGGCCCTGCACGCCCGCCGAGGCGGGGATCTCATGCGATGCGATTATCCGGTTCGGAGAACATGTTCCGATTCTCGGCGTCTGCCTCGGACACCAAGCGATTGGCGCGGCGTACGGCGGCAGAATCGTACGGGCGCCGTCGATCATGCACGGCAAACTGTCCGACGTCAGCCATGATTCGCGCACGATCTTTCGCGATGTAAAAAACCCCTTCGCCGCGATGCGTTACCACTCACTGGTCATCGATCCCAAAACATTACCCGAACCGATATCCGTGAGCGCCACCGCCGGCGACGTAATTATGGGAGTTCGGCACAAAAAATTTCCTGTGGAAGGTGTGCAGTTCCATCCCGAATCGATTCTTAACGAAGAGGGCAAAAAGATCCTCAAGAATTTTTTGGACTATTATTGAGCCTAGCTGATGAAGTTGCTCTGCTTTCAAGCGAAAAGGTTTCGCTGGAAGACTCACTCAAAAACGCTGCCCGAGGTAGCGGACCAGGAGCTTGAACAGGAAGTCCGTGAAACCGTCGTTGCATTTCTTCACTCCGAAACAGGCGACATGACACAGGAGCGCGAGGCTTCCATCCTGCGTCAATCGATAAAACACCTGAAATGGCTCGCTCATAAGCGCGATCTTCACAATATCGTTTTGCATTCCTTCACTCACCTCGGCGGTGACACGGCAGATCCGGCTCGGGCCGATGCCTTGATTCGGGCCGTGGCCGAGCGCTTGCGCGAGACCGGCTATCGGGTTTGGCTCACGCCGTTCGGTTACCTATGCGAATGGGATTTGAGCGTCTATGGCGAGAGTCTGGCCAAAGTTTGGAAAGAGATTCATTGAGTGAAACCCGCCGGTCATAAATCGTGCTATAATCGATGATCCAAAAAGGATTCGGAGGCGCAATGAGCAGGTATCGACGACCGTCGTGGCTTTTGATCGGGCTAATTTTGCTGTTGAGCGCTGGCTGCGATCGCAAACAGAAAACCACCGAGGTGAAAGATCTCCCCGATCTCAACGAGCAAACGCGCGTTTACGTCACGACGGAGAGTACCAAAGTGCGTACCGGGCCGGGACCACAGTTTCGCGCCGTTGCAGACATCAATCGCGATGCGAAAGTCAACGTCGTCGGAAGGGACGGTGAGTGGGTATTGATCGTTTCAAAGAAAGGCAATGCGCCAGGCTATATTGAAATGGCTTCGGTGCGAGCGGCGACGGGAAGCGAAACCAAGGAAACGCTCAATCCGCAAATCGATGGGAAGTACGAGACGATTGCTGACACGCAGGTAAGAGGCGGACCGGGTCTGCAATACCCCATTGTCGCTGACATACCCAGAGGCACGACGCTCAGTGTCGTAGAAGAAGAAAAGGGTTGGCTGAAGGTTGAATCGAAGCGCGGTAATAAACCTGGATACGTAGATGCCAATCTGGCAAAACCATCGACGAAGTAAGATAGGGATTGCGATCGCCTCCGGGCAAGCGTGCTGTCAATTTAGTTTCACTAATTCAGTTGAGATTCTTGGCCAAATCGACCGGAATATAGCGGCTCAAACCGATGACAATTGAGAGCTCGTGATTTTCCGGATCTAATTGCTGCTTCGCTACTCATCGATGTGAGCCCGTATCTCTGCTCAGACATGCAATGAGCAGAGCTAACAGTCCAATCGGCGCTAAACACGAGAATGCGAATTGCTGTGCGCTGGCAAAAAGCGTCGGTTCCGCCCAGAGCCTTTGACCGCCGCGAAATTCCATCAATGCTACGGCCATCGTGGTTCCAACCGTCCCTGCGGCTGTACCGAACGAACTGAGTATTGCCGCCAAAAGACCGTAGTCGTCTTGCTGAACCGACGCAAACGCCACCTTTTGATTCGCCGGTGTGAAAATACCGAGGCCTGTGCCGACCACGGCCAATGCACCGATGACATAAACGAGGTTACGATCGGTTTCGAGCCCGGAGTAGTAAACGATGCCGCCGAAAATAAACAGCAAACCGAGGCAGGAGATTAACGCAGCATCAAATCGATCGGCCAGTCTCCCGCTGACCAATGATGCGAGCGCAGTCGAGAGGGGTAAAACGGCCAGCACCAACCCAGTGATCACGGCCGACGCGCCGAGCACGTTTTGCAAATATAGCGGCGCGCAAAGTCCAATAGGGTAATGCGTAATATTGCAGAGAACCGCAGCTGCCACCGTCGCCGCCAGCGCCTTGCGCTTGAACATAGCCATCTCGATCAGCGGTTTTTTTGTGCTTGATTCAATCCAGACAAAAATCGGCAATCCGACCAATGCCACGATGAAGCAGCCGGCGACAAAAAATGACGTCCAACCCGCGCTGGGCGCAAAGGTCAGGCCCAACAACAGTGCCGGATAGGTTAGCAGCAACACGAGAGAACCCCAGATGTCGAAGGGTTCCTGTCGCTGCTCGCCTGAGCCTCGAAAAATCTTTACCACTGCGATGGTCACGGCAGAGCCGATAATGAAATTCATCCAGAAAATCCACTGCCAGCCGCCGAGCTCTAATAGAAAGCCACCGATGGTTGGGCCGGTCATCCGGCCAACAGCAATAGCCGAGGCAAAGGTGCCCAGAGCACGGCCGCGGCTTTTAGGCTCGAACGCGGTCGCCAGAATCGCGGTGGACATCGGCACAGCCATGGCGAGCCCGATCGCCATGACCAGGCGCGCTAGGAGCAATGTGGAAAACGAATTCGAGACGGCGCCGAATCCTGCGCCCAGCGCATAGAGCGCCACCCCACTTTTGTAAATTCGCTTCTGACCGAAAATCGCCCCCGCGCGGCCAAAGCACAACGACAAGCTTGACACTGTCACGATTCCCATAAGGCTTATCCATTGAATCGCGGCCAAGCTGCTGCCGAATTGTTTTTGCATCGTAGGCAGCGCCACGCCGATGCTGCCAAAGCTATTGAAGAACAAAAATGCGGCCGAGCACGTCACCATGAGAATCGCCCTTTGCTCGCCACTTGTCGCGAACGATAAATCAGCTGCAGATCGGATCGGAGGATTCATGCGATAGGTTAGTCTTTCTCATATCCCATATGTCCGGAGCTGGAACCAGCTCGCCTGCCGAGGCTCGCTGGGAGCGAAGAAACCTTTGGCAAGCGCGCACTTACAATTTTCACCCATTTGTTCATATGTGAGCTTCGGCGGTGTTGAACTCGGCCCGAAACCGATGTGAAATCAATCCCTTAGATACAAGAAGCCGACTTTTTTCTTGGCATATCTTTGGCGTTGCCCAATAATAGACTCTCTCTGAATAATCTTTAGGAGAACGCCAATGGAAGGTATGTTTGTCTGGATCGTGCTTTTCGCTGGGGGTGCGCTGCTTTTTCTCGGAGTTTTGCTCATCGCCTCGGAAAGGGAGCTCAAAAATAAGCGCCGTGAGGTAGAGGCACTGCTGTCGAAGCTGGAGGGCTTTTCGGAAGGGACGAGTTCTACAGGCGGTGCGTCGCTAGACAGCAACCCTTCCGAGTTGCGGGCACACAACCGTGAACTAGAGAATAAGATTTCCGGCTTGGTTGGCGAGCTGGAGCGCAGTCGGAGAGCGATTCAGGACATGCAAGCGACTCACGAAACAAGCACCGATAACTCGACAGAAACCCAGGAAAAGCTTTATGAAAGCGCCACTCGAATTCGCCAACTCGAGGATAGGGCGCTTAGGCATCAAGAAGAGCGACAGAATTTGGCAGCACACATCACAGAGCTCGAGAAAAAAATCAGCGCTACCGAACAGAGCGTTTCTGACATGGACCAACTCCGCGCTCGAACAGAGCGAGCGGAGCGTGAACAACAGGAATTGCGCGAGCAGATCCGGCAGCGCGAACATGAATTGGTTCAGTGGCAATCGCGAGTTACCGAAGCTGAACAACATCGCGAACGGCTCGCTGCTCTGCAGACACCCTATCATGCTCTCGTTTCGAAGCAGGCGGAGTTATCAGAAAAACACCGTGAGCTGCAAGCCGATCTGGAAGCATTCGCAAAATTGATGGATCACCGCCAGGCTTAGCCGATCACCGTCGCAGCAAAAGTACGCTCACTCGCCGGGATGTGCCCGCAAGAAAACTGCGTCACTTACGCGCAGATCGAATCCCATTCTCGAAATTTTTCCGATTTACATTCGTCCGATCACCGTGCCTAGATCACACCTGCTGATCGCCCGCACTGAAGTGCTCCCGAGCCTAGATCTTTCGTTTGCCGGATTGCTATGCCGGTGAATAGCAGTTTTCTATACTGGTTGACAGATGCGTCTCCATTACGAAGTCCAGGGCGATGGACACCCACTGGTGATTCTGCACGGCTTTCTTGGCTCGTCCGAGAATTGGCGCGCAATGCGGAAGCGTTTTGCAACAACATACGAAGTGTTCTCCGTCGATCAGCGAAACCATGGGAGTTCGCCCCATAGCAGCACGATGAATTATGGCGCCATGACAGAAGACCTGCGCGAATTTTTATCCGAGCACGGTCTTTCACAGGTTTTCTTGCTCGGCCATTCAATGGGCGGCAAAGTGGCGATGCAGTTCGCCTCCGAATCGCCGCAATCGATTGAGAAGCTCGTGATTGTCGATATTGGTCCGAAAGCGTACCCGCCGGCGCACCGCCTACTGCTGCAAGCCATGCAGAACCTGAAACTGCGCGAGCTAAAAACTTACGGCGAAGCTGAAGCGGCGCTAGGTGTGACGATTTCCGATGTGCCGCTCAGGAAGTTTATCGTCAAGAATCTCACCCGAGACCGCAACGGCGAATTTCAGTGGCGCATCGGGCTCGATTCGCTAGCTGCGAATTACGATCAGTTGATCAAAGCGCCCGCCCTGTCCAATAGTTTTGAAAACCCGACCTGTTTTATTCGTGGCGCCCTTTCGCGCTTTATTGACGACCAGGATTTTGCCGCCATTCGCAAGCATTTTCCGCTCGCGGAGTTCCATACGGTTTTAAATGCCGGCCATTGGGTGCACATCGATGCGCCCGAGGAATTTTATCGAATTGTCGATAAATGCCTCCGCCTCTCGTAG
>Ga0207691_10005276_pt1 | contig 12476 bp, 9 predicted proteins | sample KBSM13metaG_FD_184327 | JGI IMG/M metagenome (GOLD analysis project Ga0207691, IMG submission 184327) | Miscanthus rhizosphere microbial communities from Kellogg Biological Station, Michigan, USA - KBS M1-3 metaG (SPAdes) (version 2) | ecosystem: Host-associated > Plants > Roots > Rhizosphere >...
AGGCGGCGCCGCGCACGCCACTGGAATCGCCGTGCGCGTGGCGGACAAGTTCCGTGTCGACACGATCGCTGAAGATCCAGCGCGTCCACAGTCGCGGCACGCTCTTGTACCAGCGATCAACGTTGGAGAGGCCGCCGCCGAGGACGATGACGTCGGGATCGACGATGTTCACGACGTGAGCGAGCGACCGCGCAAGACGGTCCTCGTAACGGACGAGCGCGCCATCGCACGCAGCGTCATGCCGTGCGGCGCGCGCGACGATCTCCTCCGCGGACAACGACTCGCCGCTTGCGGAGCGCTCGCGGTAGTCGCGCGCGAGTCCCGGACCGGACAGCCACGTCTCGATGCAGCCGTGCTGCCCGCAAAAGCATGCAGCGCCGGGACGTTCCTCGTCGTTCGGCCACGGCAATGGATTGTGTCCCCACTCACCGCCGATCGCGTTGCGTCCTTCGATCACGCGACCGCGAACGACGATGCCGCCGCCGACGCCGGTTCCAAGGATCACACCGAATACGATGTTCGCTCCGCGCCCGGCGCCATCCGTTGCCTCCGACAGCGCGAAGCAGTTCGCGTCGTTGGCGAGCGCGACCGATCGCCCGAGCCGCGTCTCGAGATCGCGCTTCACGGGCATGCCGTTCATGTACGTCGAGTTCGATCCTCGCAGCAGTCCGGTTGCGCGCGACAGCGAGCCGGGCGTGCCGATGCCGACACGGGCGCTGCCGGCGGCAACGCCGCACGCGGTTTCACCCTCTGCCACGAGCCGCGTCACCAGCGCGAGCATTGCGTCGTAGTCGTCGCGCGGCGTCGGCTCGCGACGTCTCAAACGTTCCCGGCCCTCCGGGTCGAATGCGATGATCTCCGTCTTCGTTCCGCCGACATCGACGCCAATGCGGAGCGTGTCTTGTGATGCACGCGACGCGTCCGTACGCGCAAACACTTCCGGGCCGCCGGGAACCTCGCGCTTCGCGACCTCTCCGCGCGCTTCCAGATGCGACAGTGCGCTTCGCACCTCGTCGGCCGTTACCGACGCAACGGCACCGACCGCCCACCCCGCGATTCCTTCGACCGTGTCGGCCGCGGCGGGATGCGTCGCAAGGTAGCCGCGGATCGCGTCGATCAGCGTTTCGAAGCGTGCGTGGTGGTGGGGCGATTCGGCAGGCATCGTTTGTCCATCACAGGGTTTCAAGTTGACGTCGTCACCGGCATACGGAATATTACCGGCTTGCCGCTCGAGGCGGTTCTGCCCAACAACCACGACTTCGTGAATTTCGGAGCGGAGCCCGAAACGGGCTGCGAGACCGGGCGCGAGGTGAGGTCGTCATCACGATGAAACGATTGCTCGCCGTCGTCGCGTTCTTGGTTCCGCTTGCCGCGATCGCGCAAGGACAGCTCAACCTCTACTGCAGTTCACCGAACACCGCCTGGTGCCAAGGCATGGCCGTCGGCTTCGAGAAAGCGACCGGCACGCGCGTCGCCGTCGTGCAGAAGGCAACCGGGGAGATGTTCGCGCAAATCAAGGCCGAAGCGGCGAATCCAAAGGGCGACATCTGGTGGGCCGGTGCGGCCGATGCGTATCTCCAGGCCGCCGAAGAGGGATTGCTCGACGAATACCGGTCTCCGAACGTCGCGCAGCTCTACGATTGGGCGCAGCGGATCACCGCGCTTTCGAACGGACGCGTGTCGGGCGTGTACGGCGGCATCATCGCGCTCGGCTATAACACGGAGCTCATGTCGCGGAAGAAGCTGCCCATTCCCAAATGCTGGAAGGACCTGACGAACCCCGTCTACAAGGGCGAGGTCATGCTCGGCAACCCGAACTCGTCCGGCACGGCGTATCTGATGCTGGCCACACTGGTCCAGGTCTTCGGGGAAGACGAAGCGTTCGCTTACCTGCGCGCCGTGCATCCGAACGTCAATCAGTATGCCCGCTCGGGCATCGGTCCCATGACGGCGATCACGCGCGGTGAAACGGCACTCGGGAGCACGGTGCTGCATGGCGTGATCAACGAGATCGTGCGCGGCTTCCCCGTGGAGCCCGTGCTGCCGTGCGAAGGCGTCGGGTATGAAGTCGGGTCGGTGGCGATCATCAAGGGCGCCCGCAACGCCGATGCGGCGCGCAGGTTCGTCGACTGGTCGTTGTCGCCGCAGGGGCAGCAGGTGGGCCTCGACGTGAAGGAGTACGCGATCCCGACGAATCGCAATGTGACGCTGCCACCGCAGGTGCCTCCGCTCACCTCCATCAAAGTGATCCCGTACGACTTCGCGAAGTACGGGTCGTCGGCGGAACGCAAGCGGCTGCTCGAGCGCTGGGAGAAGGAAATCAACTCCGGCGCAAGATGAGCCGCTCACGCCGGCTCGCCCTCGGGTGGCTGGCGGTCGGCGTCGCCGGTTTTGCCCTTGCGCCCTGGTATGCGCTGCAGGAGAACCTGCTCGCACCGCAGTGGCTCGGCAATTACTTCGGCAAGGACAACGCATCGGCGTTGATTCAGGTGATTCGCCACGGCCGCGCGTGGCTACTGCCTGTGGGGTTTCTTCTGGTCGCCGGTTGCGTCGTTGCGTTCCATAGCAGGGCGCGCGGGCGGCAATCGAACGCGCTGATTGCAATTGGAGTCGCCGGGCTTCTCTATCTGCTCGTGCAAGGATTTGCGATCGGACCACGCGGCCCTTCATACGCTTGGCTTCAATCGCTGTTTCCGGCTGCTCGCCCCGCGCAGGCTGGAATGGGTCTTGGCGCGGCGCTCGCCGCTTCGTCGTTCGCCATGCTTTTCGGCATCGGACTCGCCGCGCGCGGACGGTTCAAGGGCGATCCCTTCGTTGCATGCAGCGTGGTCGCAATCAGCCTGCTGCTCGCTACATTCACCTTCTATCCGGTGATCACAATTTTGGTGCAGGCCGTGCAGAACGCGGAAGGCGTGTACTCGGTGCAGGCGCTGGCCGCACGCCTCGCCACGCAGAAGATCTGGAGCATTGCGTGCATCGACGGCGCTTCGCGCTGTGGCATCGCGTGGAACACGCTGATTCTCGCCGTGCTCTGCGCATCCATTGCCACCGCGCTCGGGCTCGCGTTCGCCCTGATCATGACGCGCACGCCGTTTCGCTACAAGAAGCTGCTGCGCATGCTATCGGTACTGCCGATCATCACGCCGCCGTTCGTCATCGGCCTCGGACTCATCCTCATCTTCGGTCGCTCGGGCATCGTCAATCATCTGCTGGAATGGGCCTTTCACATCGAGCCCACGCGGTGGATCTACGGTCTGCCCGGTGTCCTCCTCGCGCAGGTGTTCGCGTTCACGCCGATCGCATTCCTCGTACTGATCGGCGTGGTGGAGGGGGTTGCGCCGTCGATGGAAGAAGCGGCGCAAACGCTCCGCGCGGATCGCTGGCGCACGTTCCTCGATATCTCGCTGCCGCTGATGCGGCCCGGCCTCGCGAACGCGTTCCTGATCACGTTCATCGAATCGATCGCCGATTTCGGCAACCCGCTGGTGCTCGGTGGAAACTTCGGCGTCCTGTCGACGGAAGTGTTCTTCTCGGTGGTCGGTGCGCAACTCGACCCCGGACGCGCGGCCGCACTCGGCATCCTGCTGCTGCTCTTTGCGCTTGCCGCGTTCCTGATTCAGCGGCGCGTTCTCGGCCGCAACTCCTACGCGTCGGTGACCGGCAAAGGGGACGCGGGAGTTCCTGCGCCGTTGCCGGCCGGGTTGCAACGCCTCTGCGCTGCGCTTGCAGCGCCGTGGATTGCGCTCACCATCATCGTTTACGCGATGGCGCTCGGCGGTGGATTTGTCGAGCTGTGGGGCCGCGACTACACGCCCACGCTGCGCCACTACGTCAACGCGTTCGGCGTCGAATGGGGCCCGAACGGCGTGATCTGGACGGGCGCTGCCTGGAGCTCGTTCTGGACCACCGTCAAGCTCTCGGCGATCGGCGCCCCCGTGACCGCGGCGCTCGGGCTGCTTGCGGCGTACCTGCTGACGCGGCAGCGCTTCGCCGGGCACTCGGTGTTCGAATTCGGCACGATGATGTCGTTCGCCATCCCGGGTACCGTCATCGGCGTGTCGTACATCCTGGCCTTCAACGTACCGCCGATCGAGATCACTGGTACGGCGCTGATCCTGGTGGTTTGCAACGTGTTTCGAAACATGCCGGTGGGCGTCCGCGCGGGCATCGCCTCCATGGCGCAGATCGACCGCAGCCTGGATGAAGCCTCCGCCACGCTCGGTGCGCGCGGCTTCACCGTGCTCCGCACGGTCCTCTACCCGCTCCTGAAACCCGCCGTCGTCGCGGCACTCGTCTATAGTTTCGTTCGCGCGATGACCACGGTGTCCGCGGTGATCTTCCTGGTATCCGCGCATTACGAATGGGCAACCACGTACATCATCAATCGCGTCGTCAACGGCGACTACGGCGTTGCGATCGCCTACAGCTCGGTGCTGATCGTGCTGATGCTCGCCGTCATCGGGCTGATCCAGATGCTGGTGGGTCAGCGCCGGCTCGGGCGCCGACTGCCGTTCGCAGCGCGAACCACGGTTCCGGCGGCCGCACAGCTCGGGACGAGCGCGGCATGAAACGTTCATGAAGGCGGCCTCGATCCAGTTCCGCGACGTGACGAAGCGCTACGGCGAGGTCACGGCCGTCGATCGCGTCGCATTCGACATCGCAGCGGGAACGCTCGTCACGCTGCTGGGGCCATCTGGCTGCGGCAAGACGACGACGCTGCGCCTGATCGCCGGGCTGGAACTGCCGACCGTCGGAACGATTCTCATCGGCGAGCGCGACGTGACGCACGTGCCCGCGGCGGAACGCGATGTCTCGATGGTCTTCCAGAGCTACGCATTGTTTCCGCACATGAGCGTGATCGAGAACGTGCGGTACGGGCTCATCGTCTCGAAGATGCCGCGCGCACAGGCCGACGAGCGCGCTCGGGCCGCGCTCGCAACGGTCGGCTTGAGCGGTTACGACGAACGACTGCCGTCCGAACTTTCAGGCGGTCAGCAGCAGCGGGTCGCGGTGGCGCGTGCCCTGGTGCTCGAGCCGTCGGTGTTACTGTTGGACGAGCCGCTGTCGAACCTCGACGCACGCCTGCGGCGGCAAATGCGCGACGAGATCCGCGAGTTGCAGCAGCGCTTGTCGCTGACGGTCGTCTACGTCACGCACGACCAGGGCGAAGCGATGGCAGTGTCCGATCGGATCATCGTCATGAACCGCGCGACGATCGCCCAGGAAGGCGCACCACGGGAGCTGTACGAAGAGCCCCGTGATCCCTTCGTCGCGGGCTTCATGGGCGATGCGAACCGCGTGCGCGGCCTGCTTTCGCAGCGGGATGGAACGCTCGGTGAAGTGACGCTCGGCGCGACGACGCTGTCCCTGCCGCATCGCGGCTTGGGCGATGGCGAGGTCGAGGTGTCCATCCGCCCCGAATCGATCGTGCTGAAGCCCCGGGGCGCGACGCCGCTTGCCGGGACGATACGCAAGGCCGCCTACCTCGGAGGCGTCATGGAGTACACGGTCGACAGCGCGATCGGGTCGCTGTTCGCCGTTTCGACGGCCGTCGACCGCCCGTATGCGACCGGTGACGGCGTGTCGATCGAGCTTGCCCGGCACGGCGTCGTGCTCGTTCCTCCCGGAGCCGGCATTGCAAGCCGCTGAGCTCGACGCGCGCGCGCGTTTCGCCGGGGAGCTCGCACGGGAAGCCGGCGCGCTGGCGCTCCGCTACTTTGAGCGGGAACTCGCGTACACCGCCGAATCGAAGGGCGTGCAGCAGGATTGGGTCAGCATCGCCGATCACGCGGTCGAAGCCCATTGCCGTACGCGACTGTCCGCTGCGTTCCCGGGCGATGCGATGCTCGGAGAAGAGACGGGCGGCGCGGTGGCCGATCGTCTCTGGGTGATCGACCCGATCGATGGCACGCTGAACTTCGTGCACGGCGTGCGCTACTGGTGCGTGTCGATCGTGTTCATTCTCAATGGGCAACGCCGGATAGGCGCGGTGTACGACCCTCCGCACGACGAGCTGTTCTTCGCGATGGCCGGCGGCGGCGCACGCGTGAACGATCATCCGATGCATGTCTCGGATTGCAAGCGGCTCGACCGGGCGCTCGTCATGCAAGGGTATGTGCAGCGGCACGACTTCGAGGCGCACCTCGAGCTGCGGCGAGCCCTGATCCTTGCGGGGGCGGAAGTGAAGGATCATGGAGCGGGCGCGTTGATGCTCGCGCACGTCGCGACGGGCCGCTTCGACGCTTACCTCGAACCCCACATGCATCCGTGGGATGCGAGTGCAGGACTGCTGATGGTCGAGGAAGCCGGCGGGCGGATACTTGCCTATCCGGGTCCCAACGGCCTGCAGGCCGGCGGCGCGGTCATCGCAAGCGCGCCCGCACTGTACGATCGTTTGCGGGCGTTGGCGCGCTGGTAGGACCGCGCGCAGTCAGAGGCGGATCTGCCCGCTGTACCACTGCTCCTGCACGGTGATCAGGTCCCGGCGCACGGCGGGCGGAAATCCCGCGCGACCGCCGCGGCGGTCGGTCAGCAGATCCTCGAAGAGCTCGGGCGCCCCGCGCATGTCGTTCCAATGGACGGCGATCAGGTTGCAGATCCGCGGATACTGGCTCGCGAGCGCGCACGGCGCCTTGTCCGCCGGAAACGCGTCGAACCACTTCTCGGCGACCGGCAGCAGATATTCGGCGGGGCGGGCCTTTCGCACGCTGCTCCAGTCGTTCTCGAGCTCGGCCCTGGGCTCCACGGGCGCAACCACACGTGGAGCACGCGGAATCGCCTGCACGACGTCGTTGTGATCCTTCCATCCCCCTCGATTGCGGCTGTAGATCGACATGCTGCGTCTCCGGCGTAGGTCCAAGGCTCGGTGCCGGGTGGCGATAGATACGGCAGCGAGCTCCGGACACGCGCAAGGATGCCACGCAATGTCGTTCTCGTTCAAGCGTCCCCAGCCCGTCGGCCGGTGGTCCATTCCCGAGCCGCCCTCAAGGCAACGAGCAGAAGACCGGACCCTCGATCAGCCAGCCCTGCAGCAACATCGAGCCGATCTCGCTATGACTCGTCAGGTAGCGGTGGTTCGCCTGCCCGCCTTTGCCGTTGTTGTACATCCTCACCACCGGCACGCGATCGGGCAAGCATGCGCCAATTCCGTTCGGCGGCTCCGTCCTGAACACCAGTCCCTCGAAGATCCACAGCGGGTTGTTCATCACATCCTCGCACTCGTTCGGGAGGATCGTGAAGAAATGGGAATTCGGCCCGACGCCCGGCTTGCCGAAGAAACGGCATGCCGCAATGCCTTGTGAACTGGTCGGCGCATAAACCTTGAATTCGTAACCGGTCCTCGACCAGCCGGGAATCTGCACGCCGGCGTCGAGGATCCCGATTTCGGTCGGGTCTGCCGTCATGAAGTAGTGATCGAGCGCAGGGTTGTAGTACTCGATGGCCCACTGTTCGCCTGGACCGGGCGGGAGCGGCTCCGCTCGATCGAGCAAAAGGACATCGTCGCCGCCTCCGGCGACGCGAGTCATTCGTGCACTGGTCGCGCGGGCGAGCGGATTGTCGTCGACGTACGCGTTCAGGAATGTAAGCGTCCACGTGAAGATGTCGTTCGTCGAAGCGGCATCGAAGCCGTGCTGCACGCCCTGCAGCAGCACGAGTTGCCGCACACCCGTCAGGCGCGTCATGCCCAACGCGGTGATCTCCGCCGGCGCGACGACGTCGGCGCTGCCGGTGATCGCGAGATACGGCAGGTTCACATTCTGGAGCCCCAGCTGGTCACGCCCGAACGCGGGAAAGATGTTCTGGCCGAAATAGGGCACGTATCCAACGGCCGCCTTGAGGCGCGTGTCGTTGATGACGCTCTTCGACGCGAGGCCGATCGACACGGTGAGCTGCCCGCCGCGCATCAGCATCAACGACTCGCCGCCCTGGCTGCCGCCGAACCCTCCGATGCGAGTCGCGTCCATGCGCGCAGCGAAATTGGGGTCGGCGAAGACGACGTCGAGTGCGGCACTCAACTCGCGCGGACGCACCGCCTGCATCGCGGTGTAATTGGGGAAGTCGAGAATTGCCTGTAGCAGATCGTTGAGCGTGCTGATGCGCGAGTGCACGATGCGCGAGTCGCCATGGAACGGGGCGATCACCACGTAGCCGTAAGTCGCCAGCAGCTTGATCGCGTCGATGTAGTCGCTCGAAAGCGGACTGCCGCCGAAGCCGTGCGAGAACAGCACGACCGGATAGCGCTCGCGGTCGCCCGCGAAGATCGGTGGCTCGGCGCCGCGCTGCATCTTCGGCACAGCCTTGCCGTTCGGTAGCGGGTAGTCCGCGTGCGGATTGCCGGCGCTCGTCGGATAACACACGAGATTCACCGATCGCAGCGTGCGACTGCGGAAATCGCCGTAGAGGTCCCGGTCGTCGGGTAGCGTCACGTTCGCGACGAACGCGTGCGGGGGATCGACGAGCAGATCGGTGACGTATGCGTTGCTGCCCGCGCCCCGTCCCTCCCAATACGCCGTCGCATCGCCCCCGATCGCGCGCGATGTGTCCTGCTCGATGTTGCTGCAGCCGACCGGATATGGACCAGAACCGATCGGCTGCACGATCCCGAACACTTCGTTGTACGACTGTGCACGTGCGTCGGCCGTGATGACGATGGCGAGTGCGAGCAACACGACGCGCAAAGGAGCGGGATTCATGGAATCCATCGGACGTGACGGAAACGGACGCAGACGTAGACGTGTCGAGTCGGGTATCGGTTCCGCCGGCGAAGATCGCAGCAAGCACCGATGACAGCGATGGCGAGCCTCGCCAAAATCGAGCTCGCGCGTTCGCGAGCTACACCGAATGGCCCGCTGGAGGGCTACGGGACGCCGCGATTCAGAACTGGTCCGCGGGAAGCGCCATGACGGATGCGCTGCCGTTGACGACCGACTCGGAGAGCGCTTCGGCCTCGGGCAAAAGACTCTCCGCGTAGAAGCGTGCCGTGGCGATCTTCGACCGCAGGTACGGCTCGTTGCCCTCGCCCGCGCGAAGCCGGTCGCTGGCGATCATCGCTGCGCGCCCCATCTGCCAGCCGCCCACGCAAAGGCCCCACAGCTTGAGGTACGGGACGGAACCCGCGTAGGCCGCCCTGGGGTTCGTACCAAACGTCGTCACCATCCAATCGATCGCGCTCTGCAGGGATGCGGTGGCCGCGGCGAGGCGCAAGCCGATTGCGATCAGCGCTTCCCCATCGTGTGACGCGAGGCGCGCCGCAACCTTGTCGATCTGCGCCGCGACAAGCCGAGCCGTTGCGCCGCCGTCGCGCGCCGTCTTGCGCCCGATCAGGTCATTGGCCTGGATGCCCGTCGTGCCTTCGTAGATCGTGATGATCCGTGCATCGCGGTAGTGCTGCGCCGCGCCCGTCTCCTCGATGAACCCCATGCCACCGTGCACCTGCACGCCGAGGTAGGTCACGTCCTGCGCGATCTCGGTGCACCAGCCCTTCACGATCGGGATCATCAGGTCGACGAACGCCTGATGCTGTGCGCGTGCGGCGGCGTCGGGAGAATGACGCGCGTTGTCGAGAGCCGCCGCCGTGACGTAGCCGACGGCGCGCATTGCTTCCGTATACGCGCGCATCGTCATCAGCATCCGCCGGATGTCCGGATGCTCGATGATCGGGCCTGCCTTGGCCACCTTGTCCGCGCCCGGCGCCTTGCCCTGGACGCGCTCGCGGGCGTACGCCACCGCGCGCTGGTACGCGCGTTCGGACAGGCCGACGCCTTCCATCCCGACCGAGAAGCGGGCCTGGTTCATCATGATGAACATGTACTCGAGACCGCGATTCTCCTCGCCAATCAGGTACCCGATCGCGCCGCCGTGGTCGCCATATGCGAGTACAGCAGTGGGACTCGCATGAATGCCGAGCTTGTGCTCGAGCGATACGCATTGCACGTCGTTGCGGGCGCCGAGCGTGCCGTCCGCGTTCGGCAGGTACTTCGGCACCAGGAACAGCGAGATGCCCTTGACGCCCTCGGGCGCGTCCGGCGTCCGCGCGAGCACCAGATGAACGATGTTCTCCGTGAAGTCGTGCTCACCGAAGGTGATGAAGATCTTCTGACCGTATAGCTTGTAGCTGCCGTCGCTTTGCGGGACCGCGCGAGTGCGCACGGCAGCGAGGTCCGAGCCTGCCTGCGGCTCGGTGAGGTTCATCGTCCCCGTCCAGCGTCCGGACACCATCTGCGGCAGGTACTTCGACTTCTGCTCCGGCGTGCCGCAAAGCTCGATCGCGTCGATCGCACCTTGCGTCAAAAGCGGGCACAGGTCGAACGCCATGTTCGCCGCATGCCACATTTCCTCGACGGCCGTTGCAACCAGTTGCGGAAGATTCTGCCCGCCGTATTCCGTCGGCTTTGTGAGGCCGTTCCAGCCGTTCTCCGCGTACCGCCGATAGGCTTCCTTGAAACCGGCGGGCGTCTTGACGGTGCCGTCCGCGAGCAGCGTCGAGCCCTCGCGGTCGCCGGTCGCATTCAGTGGATCGAGAACGTCCGTGGCGAACTTGGCCGCTTCCTCCAGGATCGCCGACACCGTATCCGGCGTCGCGTCCTCGAAACCTGGAAGCGTTGCGACTTGCGAAAGACCGGCGAGTTCGTTCATGACGAACTGCATGTCGGCGAGCGGTGCGCGATAGATGCTCATGCGAGGGTCACGAAATGAGTTGTAAGTGACGCGAATGCCGGCGACCGGTCGTCACGTCCGGTGTCCGGACGCGGCTTTCAGCCCATGAAGAACACGTTGAGCTTGTTGCCGTCGAGGTCGCGAAAGTAGCCGGCGTAGAAGTTTTCGCTGCGAGGACCGGCGGGTCCTTCGTCCTTGCCGCCGAGTTCGAGCGCCTTCCTGTGAACGCGATCGACTTTTTCCCGGGAATCGACGACGAACGCAACCATCACGCCGTTGCCGACCGTCGCAGCCTTGCCATCATGCGGCCTGGTGATGCCCAGACTTGGCTTGTCCTGCGAAACGCCCCAGGCGATCGCATTGCCGAAATCCCATAGCCGCTTCGCCCCAATCTCGGCAAGCAGCGCGTCGTAAAACGCCGCTGCGCGCGGCAAGTCGTTGGTGCCAAGCGTCACGTAACCAATCATTGGTGTCCCCTGGGCCGGGAGGCAAAGCCCATATCAAAGCCCGTATTCTAGGATGAACGGCCTTGCAGCCGCTTTGGAGAACGTTCCCTGCGCGACCACTGCAATGACGCGCGCCACGCCCGAACTTCTCCGGTCGACTCGAGCGCATCTTGGAGCATCGGACGAGCGGTCAGATTCATGGGGAGCCATAGGGTCGCGATTTCATCGCACCGCAAGGTTACTGGTGCTCGTGCCGGACCCCCTTCCAGCCGCGTTTCGGCGACGCCGCAGAGCGACGTCTCGGCCGATTTACGTCAAGCGCGAGGCGGAGCGCGTCAAGCGATCCGGTCGCCTATACGTTATGGCAGTGCCTTCCGTGCGGTGCCCGCTCTGTGCGGAGAATCACCTTGGGTCGTGGACGGCAGGTCACCCGCCCGCGACGCCGATCACGGTGCCGATCGCCAACGCCAACGGAATCGCAACGTGTTCAGGGCGGCGGATCGTCGGCGACTGACGGCCCGACACAGGAGCGCCCGCCGTTTCAGCGAATGGCGGCGATCAGAAGGTCGGAGCCGCCTCGTCGACGGGACCGATCGGTGCCGGGAATTGCGACGGAAAGTAGTAGTTCGGCAGCCTGGCGCGATGCGCGGGGCTCTTCTCCGCGCGGACGGTCGTGGCGGTGGGCTCCGCCGAGTGCAGCACGCGCGCCGGCACGGCAGCGATCATGTAAACCGCCGCAGCGGTCGCGCAGAGGACGATGATTCCGCGTAACTCCGGCGAATGAGATGAAGTGGGTCGATGCACGATTTCTTCTTGCGTGGATGAATGCACGGTTTCTCCTTGCGTAGATCGATGCATGGTTTTTCCTGGCGCGAATGGATGCGTCGTTTCTCCTTGCTCTTGCAAATGCCGTCGCGCTCAGGGCCGAGTAAAGAAGAAATAATCGGCGGTGTAAGGCACGAATGCCTGATTGCCGACGTCGGTCATGGACGCGCATCCCGTCGCTGGCGCCGCGCCGCCTGAGGTATTGACGCGCTGGATGAATGCGGTCCTCGTGAGCGCATCCCCGCCGGTTGGTCCGTTTTCGGTTCCAGCAACGGTGAGCAGAAGCCAGCCAATCGCGCCCTGCTTGACGAACGCCGGATCGGATGAAGCGTTGCCAGGCTTGACCTCGCCCCACACGGTGCTCCCGTCGCCCGAGTGTCGCCACGTTGCGCGAATCACTCCCCGCGAAACGAGCGCAGGATTGGTGTTGTTTTCGGCCGGATTCGCGCTGAAGTAGTGGGTCGTCACTTCCTTTAGATCGTCGCTGAACAGCGTCGCTTGCGGCGTGAAGAGCGCGTATGCAACGCCGGACGACGAGGAAGATGAAGG
>Ga0207691_10005277_pt1 | contig 12474 bp, 7 predicted proteins | sample KBSM13metaG_FD_184327 | JGI IMG/M metagenome (GOLD analysis project Ga0207691, IMG submission 184327) | Miscanthus rhizosphere microbial communities from Kellogg Biological Station, Michigan, USA - KBS M1-3 metaG (SPAdes) (version 2) | ecosystem: Host-associated > Plants > Roots > Rhizosphere >...
GAAACGCTATGCGGCGCTCTACCGCGATCTCGTCGCCCTCCGCCCAGCCTGACGCATGCGTCTCGGACCCGGAAGCCCCGAGCCGCTCGGCGTGACCCTTACGCAGGACGGCGCGAACGTCGCGGTCGTTTCCGCGCACGCGACCGCCGTCGAGTTCTGCCGCTTCGACCCGGCAGGCGCGAAGGAGCTCGGGCGCGTCGCGCTGCCGGAACGTACGGGCAACGTCTTCCACGCCTTCGTGCCCGGCGTGCTCGACGGCGACCGCTACGGTTTCCGCGCCCACGGCCCTTACGATCCGCGGGCAGGCCATCGCTTCAATCCGGCGAAGCTTCTCGTCGATCCGTACGTCCGCGCGCTCGACCGCGCGTTTTCGTTCCACCCGGCGCAGGTGGGCGGCGGCAACGACCCGGCGTCTCGCGACGACACCGACAGCGCACCCTTCGTGCCGAAGGGCATCGTCACGCATCGCGCCGCCCTCGCCGCGCTCAATCGCCGCAAGGCGCCGTGGTCGAGCACGATCATCTACGAGCTGCACGTGCGCGGCTTCACGCGCATGCAATCGTCGATCCCCGAATCGCTGCGCGGGACGTTCGGCGGCCTCGCTCATCCGGCGGCGATCGCTCATCTGACGCGATTGGGCGTCACCGCGGTGGAGCTGATGCCGGTCGGCGCGTGGATCGAAGAGCGGCATCTCGCACGTCTCGGGCTCTCCAATTACTGGGGGTACAACCCGATCGCGCCGTTCGTTCCCGATCCGCGGCTCGCGCCGGGCGGGATCGACGAAATGCGCAGGGCGGTGGTCGCGCTGCGCGCCGCGGGCATCGAGGTCATCCTCGACGTCGTACTGAATCACACCGGCGAAGGCGACGCGCTGGGACCGACGGTGTCGCTGCGCGGCCTCGACAATGCGACGTACTACCGGACGCATGTCGACGATCATGCACGGTACGTCGACGACACCGGCTGCGGCAACGCTCTCGCGCTCGACCGGCCGCCGGCGTTGCGCCTCGCGCTCGACGTGCTTCGTTACTACGCGTCGGCGACAGGCGTCGACGGCTTCCGCTTCGATCTCGCAACCACACTGGGCCGCCGCGCCGACGGCTTCGATCCGGATGCGCCGCTGTTGCAGGCGATCGCGCAAGACCCGGCGCTGCGCGACCTGAAGCTCATCGCCGAGCCCTGGGACGTCGGCCCGGGCGGCTACCGGCTGGGCGAGTTTCCGTGTTCGTGGGCGGAGTGGAACGACCGCTATCGGGACACCGCGCGGAAATACTGGCGTGGCAACGCGGGACAGATCGGCGATCTCGCGACGCGACTCGCCGGGTCCGCCGACGTGTTTGCCGCGCGGCGACGACCCCCGTCGCGTTCGATCAACTTCGTGGCGGCGCACGATGGCTTCACGCTCGCAGACCTTGTTTCGTACGTAAAGAAGCACAACCGCGCCAACGGCGAGGACAACCGCGACGGCTCCGATGTCAATCATTCGTGGAACCACGGCGTCGAGGGGCCGAGCGACGACCCGGCCATCGTCGAGGCCCGGCGCCGCGATGTGCGGAATCTGCTGGTCACGCTGTTCGTGTCGAGAGGAACGCCGATGCTCGCGATGGGCGACGAGCTCGGCCGCACACAGCAGGGCAACAACAACGGCTACGCGCAGGACAGCCGGCTAACGTGGGTCGACTGGTCCGCCGTCGACGCCACGTGCGTCGCGTTCGTCGCGCGCCTGATCGACCTCCGCAAGCGCTACCCGGCCTTGCACCAGGATCGCTGGCTCGACGGCGTCGTGCAGGACGAGAGCGGAGTGCCGGACGTCGAGTGGCGGCGTCCGGATGGCGAGCCCATGGACGGCGACGACTGGAGCAATCCCGACGCTCGCTCGCTTGTCGTCGCCCTCCATCCGCGCCCGGTCCACCTGGCAGCGCCGCAGGCGATGGCGACGACTTTGCCGGCGACGGACGCGTCCTTGCAGGCGAGCGGATCGTCGAACAGCGTCGCAATCGCATTCAATGCGAGCGACGAGGCGATCAGCGTGCGGTGGCCGGAACCGCGCGAGGGGTATGCGTGGCACTTGCAGATCGACACCGCGCTGGTGACGGGAATCCCCGGAGCAGGACCGCCGGTCACCGGAGACGAGACGACGATCGCTCCGCGGTCGCTCGCCGTCGTCGCGGAGGAGCCTCACGCCTCACCGCGACGGCGCAGCCACGGCGTTGCGCGTGAAGTGCTCGACCGTCTTGCGACGAGCGCGGGCATCGCCGGCGATTGGTGGGACGTCACCGGCAAGCGGCATGTCGTCCAGCCGGACACGAAACGCGCGCTGCTCGCGGCAATGGGCCTCGCGGTCGAGTCGACGGCGGATGCGCGCGCGCATCTGGCCGCGATGGCGGCAAGGCGCGAGTCCGGGCGGCCCGACGCCGCCGTCGTTGCCGGCGACCGTGCGAACGCGGCCATGCCGGAGCGATGCTTCCTCCCGCACGATCTTGCGGCCGGCGCGCGCCGCTTCGGGCTCGCCGCGCACCTGTATGCGCTCAAGCGCAGCGGTGACCAGGGCATTGGCGATTTCACGACGCTCGCCGAAATCGGTGCAGCCACCGCGCGCGCGGGCGGCAGCATCGTCGGGATCAACCCGCTGCACATGCTTTTCCCGGAGGACCGCGAGCGAGCAAGTCCCTACCATCCGTCGGACCGACGCTTCCTCGACCCGATCTACATCGACGTCGAGCGCGCTGCGGTCTTCGCGACGTCGGACGCCGCACGCGCGCTCTTTTCCCGAAACTCTCGCGAGATCGCCGCACTTGCCGCGAACGTGCAAGTGGATTACGCGCCGGTCTGGCGCTTGAAGCGCGAGGTGCTGCAAGCGTGCTTCGACACGTTCGAGGCGCGCCATGCACGAGATGCGCTCCGCAGCGAATTCGAGAGCTTCGTCGTCGCCGGCGGCGAGGCGCTCGAGCGCTTCGCGCTGTACGACGCGATCGCTGCCTTGCACCCGCGCGTGCCATGGCAGGCGTGGCCGCACGGTCTGCGCGAGCCGCACGGCGGCGAAACGCGGCAGTTCGCGCAGCGACATGCGAGCCGCATTCGCTTCGCTCTCTATCTGCAATGGCTTGCGGACCGCCAATTCGGTGCCGCTGCGCGTACCGCGCGCGAGAGCGGGCTCGCCTTCGGCTTCTTCCGCGACCTTGCCGTCGGCGCGGCGCCCGACGGCGCCGAGGTGTGGGCGCGTCCGCAAGGCTTTGCTCGCGGCGTCGCGGTCGGCGCGCCGCCCGATCCGTTTTCCACGAGCGGGCAGAACTGGAACCTGCCGCCCCCCAACCCCGAAGCGCTGACCGCGAACGATTGCGCCGCGTTCCGCGAGCTGCTCGCTTCCAACATGCGCCATGCAGGCGCGCTGCGGATCGACCACGTCATGGGGCTCACGCGATTGTTCTGGATTCCCGAAGGCGCCGCCCCGATCGACGGCGCGTACGTTTCGTATCCGCTCACGACGCTGCTCGGCGCCCTCGCGGACGAGAGCCAGCGCGCGCAATGCCTCGTCGTCGGCGAAGACCTCGGCACCGTGCCGGAAGGCTTCCGCGAGCGCCTCGCTGCCGCGGACGTGCTGTCCTATCGCGTGCTATGGTTCGAGCGCAACGGTTCGTCGTTCGCGGCGCCGGGCCGTTATCCCGGCAAAGCCGCAACCGCGGTGTCGACCCACGACCTGCCAACGATTGCGGGATGGTGGAGCGGCGCGGACATCGCCGAGAAGGCGGCACTCGGCCTCCTCGATGCGGACGCCGAGACGGCCGCCAAATTGGAGCGCACCCGCGACAAGCGCGCGCTCGCCGAAGCAATCGACGTGGCCGGCGTGACCGATGGCGCGGCGCTCGCTCCTTACGCGCCCCACGACGCCGTGCTCACTGCGGCCGTTCACCGTTTCGTCGGCGCCGCGCCCTCCGCCTTCGTGCTGGTGCAGGCGGACGACCTGGCACTGGAAGCGACGGCGCTCAATCTTCCGGGAACAGATCGCGAGCGCCCGAACTGGCGCCGCAAGGTTCGAACCAGCGTCGATGCGTTGTGGCGGACGCCGGCCGCGCGCCTCACGATCACGGGATTCGAGAAACGCGACGGCCCAGCGTATCGAGTGGCCGGAAACCCCGACCGCGAGGAGCAGTAGAGAAAGGAGCCGACCACCGACCACAGCCGGGGGCATAGGCGCGGACAGCGGCTGAATACTGAATAGGCGGCAAGCCTGCGGGCGCCTGGGTCGTGAAGCCCGCAGGCTTGCCCGCCTATTCCCCGGCTTACGTCAGGCCCTCATGCGATCGCCGTCTCGATCTCCGCAGGCTCGGCGGACAGCGCCGCCGCGAGAGCATCGTCGACGTTGTCGACCCACACGAACGTGAGCTGGTCGCGGGCGTCGGCAGGAATGTCCTCGAGGTCGCGCCGGTTGCGCTCGGGAAGCATCACCGTCGTGATGCCCGCGCGCAGCGCGGCCAGCACCTTCTCCTTCACGCCGCCGATCGGCAGCACGAGGCCGCGAAGGCTGATCTCGCCCGTCATCGCGACGTCGTTGCGCACGATCCGCCCGGTGAGGAGCGAGGCGAGGGCGACGAACATCGCCACACCCGCGCTCGGCCCGTCCTTCGGCGTAGCGCCCGCTGGGACGTGGACGTGGATGTCCGACTTCTCGAGCAGTTCGGCCGGAATCCCGAGAGGCTCCGAGCGCGCCTTGACGAGCGACAGCGCCGCCTGCGCGCTTTCCTTCATCACGTCGCCGAGCTGGCCGGTGAGGATAAGCTTGCCGTTGCCCGGCATTCTCGTCGCCTCGATGAACAGGATGTCGCCGCCGACCGGCGTCCATGCAAGACCCGTGGCGACGCCCGACACGCCACCACGCATCGCGACTTCCGCGTCGAACTTCCGCGGTCCCAGGATGCGCGCGAGATCGTCCTTGCCGATGACCGCGCTCTCGATCTCGCCGGCCGCGATGCGCACCGCGACATCCCGGAACACATTGCCGATCTCGCGCTCGAGGTTGCGCACGCCCGCCTCCCGCGTGTAGTCGTCGATGATCGCCATCAGCACGTCGTCCCCTATGGACGCCTGCTCGGGCGACAGCCCCGTCGCTTTCTGCTGGCGCTGGACCAGGTAACGCCGCGCGATCTGCAGCTTTTCCTGTCCGGTGTAGCCCGGCAGCTGAATGACTTCCATCCGGTCGCGGAGAGGGCCGGGAATCGTGTCGAGCACGTTCGCCGTGCAGATGAACATCACGCCCGACAGATCGAAAGGCACGCCCAGGTAATTATCGCGGAACGTCGCGTTCTGCTCCGGGTCGAGAACTTCCAGCAGCGCCGACGCCGGGTCGCCGTGAAAGCCGCCGGCGCCGAGCTTGTCGACTTCGTCCAGCATCAGCACGCAGTGCCGCGTGCCCGCCTTGCGCAGGCTCTGGATGATGTTGCCCGGCATCGAGCCGATGTAGGTGCGGCGGTGGCCGCGTATCTCCGCTTCGTCGTGAACGCCGCCCAGCGAGAGCCGCGAGAACTCCCGGCCCGTCGCCTTCGCGATGCTCTGCCCGAGCGAAGTCTTGCCCACGCCGGGCGGACCGACGAAGCAAAGGATCGGGCTCCTGCCCGTCGGATTGAGCTTGCGTACCGCGAGGTACTCGAGGATGCGCTTCTTGATCTTGTCGAGGCCGTAGTGATCCTCGTCGAGAATGCGCCGCGCATCGGCGATGTCGATCGGCTTCTCGGCGGCATCGGCCCACGGCAACTCGATCAGCCAGTCGAGATACGTGCGGATCATCGAGTACTCGCCGGCGCCCTCGGGCATGCGCTCGAGACGCTTCAACTCCTTGCGCGCCTGCTTCTCGACCTCCTCCGGCATCTTCGCGTCGGCGATGGCCTTGTCGAGCTCCGCGATTTCGGCGGCGCCCTCCTCGCCCTCGCCCAGCTCCTTCTGGATGGTGCGCATCTGCTCGCGCAAGAGGTGCTTGCGCTGCAGGTCGTCGAGCGAACCGCGCGTGCGTTCCGCCACGTCGCGCGACACCTTGAGCACTTCGATTCGGTGCGCGAGCAGCTCGAGCAGCGTGTCCATGCGCGTTCTGAGATCGAACGTCTCGAGCAGCGCCTGCTTCTCCTCGGCGCCGATGTCCATCAGGCCGGCGATGAAGTCCGCGAGCCGCGCGGGGCCCTCGATCGATTGCAACGACGAGGCGACCTCGTCCGGGACCTGCGGAAGAAGGCCCAGGATCTCGGCTGCTCGCTCCTTGAGCGCGTTGGCGCGACCCTCGATGTCGGCTTCGGCTTGCGAAGACTCGGGGATGAGCTGCACGCGCGCGACGAGGAACGGATAGCCTTCCAGGAACTGCAGCGCGCGGAAGCGCTGCACGCCCTGGCAGATGGCGTGATGCGCGCCGTCCGGCGCGGTGATGTAGCGCAGCACGTTCGCCGTGGTGCCGACCCAGTGCAGATCGCTCGGGCCGGGCTGCTCGGTCTCGGCCTTCGTCTGCAGCAGGATGCCGAGCGGCCGTTGCAGGCGTGCCGCTTCGTACGCGGCGGCGCGCGAGCGCTCGCGGCCCACGGTGAGTGGGAACACCATCCCCGGAAATACGACCATATTCCGCACCGGGACGATGATGAGCGCGTCTTCGGGGACCGGCCGCGACGTGGCCGCGCCTTCGGACTTCGGTCCCGTCGCCGGCTCGGCGCCCGGCGAGCTTGCGTCGGTGCGCAACAGGTTGTCGTTCCGGATTGTTGGTTCATTGATCATATGCCCTCCGCTACCATCGGTCATGCGCCCTCCGGGCCTTGGCGTTGCCCGCCCCGCTCATGCGCCGCTCTGCGCCTTTCGCAACCGCAGGATGAGGCAACCATCCCGCACCTCGCGCGTCGCCGTCTCGAGGCGCGCTTCAGGCAGCGGAATCTTCCGCTCGAAGTAACCGTACGGAATCTCGAGCCGCCGCAAGCCGCGCGGCGACGAAGCGAGCGGCAGCCCCCGCTCCGCCCGAACGACGAGCTCACCCGACTCCGCCGTCACCTCGATTCGCTGCGCCGGAACCCCCGGCAATGCGACCAGGACGACGACGTCGAGATCGTCCTCGAAGATGTCGACCGGCGGCTCCCACGTCACGGGCCCGCACCCGGGTGTCGACAAGCGGAAGAACTGGCGGTGCATCCGCTCGGCCTCCTCGAGCACTTCGAACGCTTGCGCCCACATCCAATCGGTAGGAAACCGTGCTGTCATTGAGTTCTCCGTGAGCCTGCGCTCAGGCGTTGGCCCGGATCCAGCGGACGAGGCTGCTCCTGTCCATGGCGCCGGACTGGCGCGCGACTTCGTGCCCATTCCGAAAAGCGACGAGCGTCGGGATGCTGCGGATGTCGAACCGGGCGGCGAGCGATGGCTCGCTTTCGGTATCGACCTTGGCGACCCGCGCCTGACCGGCGAGATCGGCCGCTGCCTGCTCATAAGCGGGCGCCATCATCCGGCAGGGTCCGCACCACGGCGCCCAGAAGTCGACGACGACCGGCAGGTCGTTGCTGTCGATGTGCTTGTCGAAATTCGCGGCCGCCAGCGCAAACGGCGCTGGCGAGACAAGCGGCTCCTTGCAGTTGCCGCAGCGTGCGCCCGGCCCCAAACGCTCGCGCAGCACGCGATTGACCGTGTGACAGCTCGCGCAGACGACGCGGAGGTGCTCCGTCACGAATTCCCCCTTTTTGCTGGGTTATGGGGCATCCGTGACTGGGGCGATGGCCGATGGTCCATTTTCGCGATATGGAGACGGAGTCTTGCGGTTAAAGGGCCGGGTGTCGGTGCCACGGCGAACATAGCGGCGCGGGACAGGCGGCAGGGCGTCTGCTGAAAAAACGCCGCCGCGCGCGTAAAATGCAGCCCCGACGACGCTACTTCAACCACGAGGATTCGCCATGGACGCGCGGCAATACGAGAAGGTCAAAACTGCCAAGGGCTTCATCGCTGCGCTCGACCAAAGCGGCGGCAGCACACCGAAAGCGCTGAGCCTTTACGGCATCAAGCCGGAAGCCTACTCGGGCGACGAGCAGATGTTCGATCTGATGCACGCCATGCGCACGCGGATCATCAAAAGCCCGGCATTCAATGGCAATCGCGTGCTAGCAGCAATCCTGTTCGAGCAAACCATGGATCGCGAAATCGACGGTCGCGGAACGGCGGACTACTTGTGGTCGGTCAAGCAAGTCGTGCCATTCGTGAAGGTCGACAAAGGCCTCGCCGACGAGGCCGACGGCGTCCAGCTGATGAAGGAGATGCCGAATCTCGACGCTCTGCTGACGCGTGCCAAAGCCAGAGGCGTATTTGGAACCAAGATGCGCTCGGTCATCAACCGCGCCGACTCCGACGGTATCGGGCACGTCGTCGCGCAGCAGTTCACGATCGCCAAACAGATCCTTGCGGCGGGGTTCATGCCCATCGTCGAGCCCGAGGTGAACATTCACGCGACGGACAAGGAAGGTGCAGAGCGCGTTCTCAAGGCAGCCATCCAGAAGCAGCTCGATTCGCTCGGCGCGCAGCAGCAAGTGATGCTCAAGCTCACGATCCCGTCGGTCGATGATTTTTATGCGGATCTCGTCAAGCATCCGAAGGTGTTGCGCGTGGTGGCGCTCTCTGGTGGATATTCTCGCGACGACGCCAACAAGCGGCTCGCGCGGAACCACGGCGTGATCGCGAGTTTCTCGCGGGCACTGACCGAAGGCCTGTCGGCGCAGCAGAGCGACGCGGAGTTCAACAAGGCCCTCGACGCGTCCATTGGCAGCATCTACGAAGCCTCAGCAAGCTGAGCCCGCCGCGATTACTCAGTTGCCAGGGAGTCCCCATGATTCGCTGCACGCCGCTCGCGCTCGCCGCCTTCTGCCTTGCAACCGTTGCGCTGCCCGCATCGGCCCAGCTCAATCTCTACTGCAGCTCGCCGAACACGGCATGGTGCCAGGGCATGGCCAATGGCTTCGAGAAGGCGACCGGCACCAAGGTTGCCGTCGTGCAGAAAGCCACCGGCGAAATGCTGGCGCAGGTCAAGGCGGAGCGCGCGAATCCGAAGGGGGACATCTGGTGGGCCGGTCCGGGCGACGCGTATCTGCAGGCCGCTGAAGACGGTCTGCTCGAGACGTATACGTCGCCCAATGTCAAGGACCTGCAGGATTGGGCGCAGCGCATCACCGCGGTGTCGCAGGGTCGCGTGTCGGGCGTTTACGGCGGCATCCTCTCGCTCGGCTACAACACCGAGCTGCAGACGAAGAAGAAGCTGCCAGTGCCCAAATGCTGGAAGGACCTCATCGACCCCGTCTACAAGAACGAGGTGATGCTGGGCAACCCGGTTTCCTCCGGCACCGCGTATCTCATGCTCGCGTCGCTGGTGCAGATCTTCGGCGAGGACGAAGCGTTCAAGTACATGAAGGCGCTCAATGCCAACGTCAGCTCGTATGCGCGTTCCGGCATCGGTCCGATGACCGCGGTGAAGCAGGGGGAGATCTACGTGGGCAGCACCGTGCTTCACGGCGTGATCAACGAGATCGTCGCCGGCTTTCCGGTGCGGCCGGTCCTGCCGTGCGAAGGCGTCGGTTACGAGATCGGCTCGATGGCGATCATCAAGGGCGCGCGCAACATCGACAGCGCGAAGAAGTTCGTCGACTGGGCGCTCACCTCCGACGCGCAGAAGATCGGCTTCGAGGTCAAGGAATACGCGATCCCGACGAACAAGAACGTGCAGCTTCCGCCAACGGTGCCCGCGCTGACCGAGTTCAAGGTCATCAACTACGACTTCGCGAAGTACGGCGCGAGCGACACCCGGAAGCGCCTGCTCGAGCGCTGGGAAAAGGAGATCGGCCAAGCGACGAAATGACCGGAATGCGCCGGGCGCCGAGCGCCGCCTGTCTCTTCTGGCTAGCCGCCGGCGCAATCGGGTTCCTGCTCGTTCCGTGGTATTCGTTGCAGGACAGCGTGTTCGCGCTGTCGTGGATTCCGCGTTTCACATCGCGGGAAGCGGCGCCGGCGCTCTTGCAGACGCTGCTTCACGGCAAGGCGTGGCTCGTTCCGATCGGCCTCATCCTCGCGGGTGCGATCGTGCCGGCGTTCATCACGCACGAGCGGAACACACGCGCCGCGTGGCTGACCGCCATCGGCGCAAGCGGATTCGTCTACGCACTCATGCAGGGATTTGCGATCGGCCCGACCGGCTGGTCGTTGGAGGCGCTGGGCTCGGTCCTGCCCGCGCTGCCCCGGGGCCAGCTCGGGATGGGACTGGGCGCGTCGCTGGTCCTCGCGTCGTTCGCGATGCTGTTCGCCTTGGGGTTGGCGGGCTTCGGCTACTTCAAGGGCGATCCGTTCGTCGCCGGGAGCGTCGTCGCCGTGACGACGCTCGTGGCGGTCTTCACGTTCTTTCCCGTCGCGCGGGTCCTGATCTCGGCCTTGCAGGATGCGGGCGGCGCCTTCTCGCTGTCGGCAACCCCGGAGCGCCTTTTCACGCAGAAGATCTGGGGTTTGGGCTGCATCGCCGGCAGCACCCGCTGCGGCGTCGCGTGGAACACGCTCGTGCTCGCATTCCTCTGCGCAACGGGCTGCACCGCGCTCGGTCTCGCGTTCGCGCTGATCGCGACGCGGACCGGCTTCAGGTACAAGGGCGCGCTGCGGATTCTCGCGATCCTGCCGATCATCACGCCGCCGTTTGTGATCGGCCTCGGGCTCATTCTGATCTTCGGCCGTTCCGGGCTCGTCAACCAGATGCTCGAAGCGATGTTCGGATGGCAGCTCGGCCGCTGGATCTATGGGCTGCAGGGCGTGCTCGTCGCGCAGGTGTTCGCGTTCACGCCGATCGCCTTTCTCGTGCTGATCGGCGTGGTCGAAGGCGTCTCGCCCAGCATGGAGGAAGCGGCGCAGACGCTGCGCGCCAACCGCTGGCGTGTGTTCTCCGACATTTCGCTGCCGCTGATGCGGCCCGGGCTCGCGAACGCGTTCCTGATCAGCTTCATCGAATCCATCGCCGATTTCGGCAATCCGATCCTGCTCGGCGGCAACTTCGGCGTTCTGTCGACCGAGATCTTTTTCTCCGTCGTCGGCGCGCAGCTCGACCAGGGGCGCGCGGCGACGCTCGGCGTGCTGCTGCTCGTCGTCGCGCTCGCCGCGTTCTTGGTACAGCGCGCGATGGTCGGACGCAAGGTGTACACGTCCGTCGCCGGGAAGGGCGACAGCGGGCTGCCGACGGCACTCCCCGACGGCGTCCGGCGGCTCTGTTACGGCGTTGCGGCTCCGTGGGCGCTGCTGACCGTCGTCATCTATGTGATGGCGCTGGCCGGCGGCTTCGTCGAGACTTGGGGCCGCGACTACACGCCGACGCTTCGGCACTATACGAAGGCGTTCGGCGTCGAGTGGTCCGACCACGGGCTCTTGTGGACCGGCGCCGCGTGGAACTCGTTCTGGACGACGCTCAAGCTCTCAGCCATAGCCGCGCCGGCGACGGCCGCGCTCGGCATCCTGACCGCGTACCTGCTCACCCGCCACCGCTTTGCGGGCAGGCAGGCGTTCGAGTTCGGCACCATGCTGTCGTTCGCGATTCCGGGGACCGTGATCGGCGTCGCGTACATCCTCGCGTTCAACGTGCCGCCGATCGAGATCACGGGCACGGCGATGATCCTGATCGTCTGCAACGTGTTCCGCAACATGCCGGTCGGAGTGCGCGCCGGCATTGCGGCGATGAGCCAGATCGACAAGAGCCTGGACGAAGCGTCGACCGTGCTGCGCGCGCGTGGCTTCACAACGCTGCGCACGGTGCTCCTGCCGCTGCTCAAGCCCGCCATCGTCGCCGCGCTCGTGTACAGCTTCGTGCGCGCGGTCACCACGCTGTCGGCCGTCATCTTTCTCGTGTCCGCCGAATATGAATGGGCGACCACGTACATCATCAACCGCGTGGTGAACGGCGATTACGGCGTCGCGATCGCGTACTGCTCCGTGCTGATCGTGCTGATGCTGGCGGTGATCGGCGGCATCCACTGGCTGGTCGGCTCGCGACGGCTGGGGCGGCGCAGCGCGGGTGTTGCACCGGCGTCGCTGGGCGAGCTGGGCGGCAGCGCAGCGTGAAAAATACGGTCAGAGACGAGTTTTTCACGTGAAAATGCGCGACACATGGGGTCGGACGCGAGCTCGTCGCGCCGCCCTCGGCGTATCAGCAGCCATTCGCTGAATGCTTCTCTGATCCCATGATCGAGTTCCGCGACGTGACGAAGCGCTACGGCCACGTCACCGCCGTCGACAACGTCTCGTTCGACATCGGCGCGGGAACGCTCGTCACGCTGCTCGGACCGTCCGGCTGTGGCAAGACGACGATCCTGCGCATGCTCGCCGGCCTCGAGCTTCCGTCGTCCGGCACGATCCGGATCAGCGGCGAGGATGTGACCTCGCGGCCCGCCTCCGAGCGCGACGTGTCGATGGTGTTCCAGAGCTATGCGCTGTTTCCGCACATGAGCGTGCTCGAGA
>Ga0207691_10005278_pt1 | contig 12474 bp, 15 predicted proteins | sample KBSM13metaG_FD_184327 | JGI IMG/M metagenome (GOLD analysis project Ga0207691, IMG submission 184327) | Miscanthus rhizosphere microbial communities from Kellogg Biological Station, Michigan, USA - KBS M1-3 metaG (SPAdes) (version 2) | ecosystem: Host-associated > Plants > Roots > Rhizosphere >...
GTCTTCCTCTGCTGCCGGGAGGTGGTGGGGGAGATGCGGCAGCAGAAGTGGGGCCGGATTATCAACATCGCCTCCCAGCTGGCCATCAAGGGCGGCACCGGGCTCAGCCACTACAGCGCCGCCAAAGCCGGAGTCGTGGGGCTGACCAAGGCCCTGGCCCTGGAAACGGCCGCCGACAACGTGCTGGTCAACAACATTGCCCCGGGCCCCATCGAGACGCCCTTGGTTGACGGCATCTCGGAGGAATGGAAAGCGGCGAAGCGTGCCGGGCTGCCGCTGCTGCGCTTCGGGCTGGCGGACGAGGTGGCGCCAACGGCGCTGCTTTTGGCCAGCGATCCCGGCGGCAACTTGTACGTGGGGCAGACACTCGGACCCAATTCCGGCGACGTCATGCCCTAGGAGGGAGACCTATATGTGCGGTGCCTGTGGACGAAATGTGGTGAGCGATCCTGTCCTGGGTTCGATCAGAACGCTGCGGCAGCACCTGATTGTCGCCCAAACGATTAATGGTGCCAGCCAATCCTGGCCAGGAGCCCCGAAAGTGGCCGCGACCAGCGGCGGCTGGCTGGTCTCGGGGCCGACGGGAGCCACGGTGGCCGTATCAACCGTGCAGGCGCTGTGGTCGGCTGTCCTGCTGGGCAGGCCGGGGCTGCAGCGGCAGGACCTGCGTGCCGCCGGGGACCTGGGAGCGGGTGAACCGGGAGCCGGTGAACTGGGAGCCGGTGAACTGGGCACGGGGGCGCTGGGCGCCGGGGAACCGGACCCGGGGGAGTTGGCGCGCCGGGTGATGAACCTCGGCCACGAGATGGCACAGGATTCCGCTACGGAAACGGACACGTGACACGCCACAGGTCAGGCGCTACGGGGATCCCCGTAGCGCCTGACCTTTTCCGCGGCGCCCGGCCCGAATTCGTCGCGAAAACCTAGCGAAACGGCCGGGCCGGGCCCAGGTGCCGGGGTCAGCCTTCAGCCATCAGGATGCAGGCGTAGCCGGGGGCGCGGCCGGGGAGTCGGAGTGCGGGCAGCGAATCTGCTCGCGGCCCTGTCGCGCGTTCTCGACGTCCGCGGCGCTTTCCAGGTCACCGCGGGCCCGCAGCCCGGCCACCACACCGTCAACATCGGCACCGGGCCGGTTCTGGCTGAGTTTGTGCTTCGCCTCGATCCGCGTGATGAGAAGCTCGACGCCGACGATCGCGCGCAGCTGGCCGGCAATGTAGCGCTCCGGGGCATCCTCGACAGTCCAGGGCTGCTCGGAGCCGGCCTCGTTGTGGTTGCTCAGCCGCCTCACATGGCTGGCGAGCCAGGCGGGATCGTCGTGGATGACCAGGGTGCCGTACACGTGGGCCGTGGAGTAGTTCCACGTTGGAACCACGCGTCCGTGCTCCGCCTTGGACGCGTACCACCGCGGCGAGATGTAGGCGTCCGCGCCCTGGATAATGGCGAGCGATTCGCCGAGGGCGGGTTCAGACCATTGTGGGTTGTTGCGGGCCAGATGCGCGTGCAGGGCACCGTGCTCACCGGCCGAGGGGTCGAAGACGAAGGGCAGCAGCGTGGCAAGCATGCCCTTCGCGGTGGCGGTGACCAGGTTGGCCGCGGACGGGCGCGTCAGCAGATGCCGGACTGCATCGGGGCCGGCGGCGAAATGTGCGGGGATGTACACGGAACTTCCATTCGGATTGCGGGTCGGTCTGGGGCTGGGCGGCTTCGGGGGCGGGGCAGGTGATCAGATCAGCCGAATTGTTTCACTGTCACGGTGTCCTTCGCGTTGTCCTTTGCGTTGTTCCTCGGGCTGTCCTGGGGGCTGTCCAGCACGTCCGCATCGCTTCCCGCCGCACGTGGCCGGGAGCGGACGGCCAGGCCGGCGCAGAGGATGACCGCCGTGCCGCCGATGATGGTCGCCCAGGTCAAGTCTTCGCCCAGTATGAGCCCGGCCCAGCAGATGCTCAAGACCGGCTGGACGAGTTGGATCTGGCTGACCTGCGCCATGGGTCCGATGGCCAGGCCGCGGTACCAGGCGAAGAAGCCGAAAAACATGCTCACGACGCCCAGGTATGCGAAGGCCGCCCACTGCACGGGAGTAGCGGAGGGAGGCTGGCTGGCCATAGAAAAGGCCGCGATGCCGGCCATAAGCGGCGAGGACAGAACGAGGGCCCAGGAGACGGTCTGCCACGAGCCGAGTTCGCGGGCCAGCAGGCCGCCTTCGGCGTAGCCGATTGCCGCCGAGAGCACGGCGCCGAACAGCAGCAGGTCGGCCAATTGCAGTTGCCCGATGCCGCCGGACTGCGCAGAGGCGAAACCAATCGCCGCCACTGCGCCCGCGCCGGTGATCATCCAGAAAGACCTGGGCGGCCGTTCGTGGCCGCGGATCACCGCCATCGTTGCGGTCGCCGCGGGGAGTAGCGCAATAACAACCGCGCCGTGGCTGGCGGGAACCGAGGTGAGGGCGAAGGAGGTCAGCAGCGGGAATCCGACCACCACGCCGCCGGCGACCACCGCAATACGCGCCCACTGGGCGCCCCGGGGCAGGCGCTGCCGGGTCAAAGTGAGGGCGAACGCGGCGAGAACGGTCGCAACAACAGCCCGGCCCGATCCGATAAACAACGGAGACAACCCCGTAACCGCCACCCGTGTGAACGGCAGAGTGAAGGAAAATGCGGCGACGCCGACGAACCCCCACCACAGTCCGGCTGCCGGCCGGGACGATAACGGTTGTCTAATTTCCTGAGTAGCGCTACTATTGTCTTTCATGTCTTACGATAGCACCACGCGGATGGCGGCGCGGCTCCGGGAATGGATTGCTGCCGCCGCGCCGGGCGCCCGGCTGCCTTCCACACGTTCCCTGGTCGCCGAGTACCAGGCCAGCCCCGTGACCGTGCAAAAGGTGCTGCGGACCCTCTCCGCGCAGGGCCTGATCGAGAGCCGCCCCGGCGTCGGGACGTTCGTGCGGGCCGTTCGAACAGCGCGGCCCGCGGACTATGGCTGGCAGACGACGGCGCTGGGATCGCCCCGGGCGCCGCTCCGCCCCGTCTCCACTGCGATGCGCAGCGCCCCAAACGACGTCATCGCCTTCCATTCAGGCTATCCGGACCGGGAACTGCTGCCCGAGCGGCTGGTCAGGGCAGCCCTGACCCGGGCTGCCCGGGGTGAGGCGGCCCTGTCACGTCCGCCTGCCGCGGGCCTGCCCGACCTGCAATCCTGGTTCGCGCACGAGCTCCGGGCTGCCACTGGGGCCGGCGTTGCCCCGCCAACGCCGCGCGACGTGATCGTACTCCCGGGGAGCCAGGGCGGGCTCAGTTCCGTGTTCCGGGCGCTGGTCGGCAGCGGGCAGCCGCTGCTGGTGGAATCCCCGACATACTGGGGGGCGCTCCAGGCCGCGGCGCAGTCCGGTGTCCGGGTTGTTCCGGTACCCAGCGGTCCCGAAGGCCCGGACCCCGAGGACCTGGCCCGCGCCTTTGACGAGACCGGCGCGCGGCTGTTCTACGCGCAGCCGAACTATGCGAATCCCACCGGGGCGCAATGGCCCGCCCGCCTGCGCGAGCAGGTGCTCGACGTGGTGCGCGAACACGGTGCATTCCTGGTGGAGGATGACTGGGCCCATGACTTCGGCATCACCACGGATTCCGTGCCCGTCGCCAGCCTCGACGATTCCGGCCATGTCGTTTATCTCCGTTCGCTGACCAAGAGCGTGTCCCCGGCCATACGCATTGCCGCGGTGATCGCGCGCGGCCCGGCACGTGATCGCATCCTGGCCGACCGGGGCGCCGAGTCCATGTATGTCAGCGGCGTTCTCCAGGCGGCTGCCCTCGACGTCGTAACGCAGCCGGGATGGCAGACGCACCTGCGCGGACTGCGGCTGCAGCTCCAGTCCCGCCGTGATCTCATGCTCAGCAGCCTGCGGGAACTTGCCCCGCTGGCCCACGTGGAGCACGTGCCCACGGGCGGGCTCAACCTCTGGGCCCGCCTTCCCGACGGGACCGACGTCGACCAGTTCGTCGGGGACTGCGAGGCCGCGGGGGTCATCATCGCGGCCGGTACCGAGTGGTTCCCGGCCGAACCGGCCGGACCGTTCATCCGGCTGAACTTCGCCGGACCCAATCCGGGCGCTTTCCGGGAAGGCGCGCGGATCCTCGGCCAGGTGCTCGAACGCACCGCCGGGCGGTAGTCGGCCGCCGCCGCGCTACGCCGGCGTGAGTAGCGCCTCAGGTGCCGCGAGCGTCACGAGGCCCTGCACGGAGCGGGCGAGCCCGGCGTTGAGCGTCACAAACAGGGGAGTGTGTGGACATGATGACTTGCGAGGAACCTTCGGCGAGGAGATCTTTCAAGACCGCGAGGAGGCTGAGGCATCCCGCGAAGGACAGCGCTGATTCCGGTTCATCGAGCACCCACAATCCGCGTCCCCGGAAACGATCCACTGCCAGTTCCAGGAACGATTCGCCGTGTGACATGTCGTGGAACGAGATGTCCGTACCCACGGTGCTCGGGTTCTTCTCGAGATAGGTGAAGAAGCCGTGCATTGTTTCCGCGCGCAGGAAATAGCCGCGTCTTGTGGCACCGGCGTTGCGGACAAGCTGCAGGTGATCGGCAAGTATGGACTCCGTGGATCGGGTGCTGTGGCGGGCCCCGGCAGATCCGCCTTCTGGAGACAAGCCATAAGCCAGTGCAATGGCTTCCACGAGAGTGGATTTTCCCGACCCAGTTTCGCTACGAAGATCGTGGCCGGGGTCAGGTCGAGCCCTTGGTCCAGAACCTGTGCGACAGGGGGCAGGTCACCTGGCCACCGACGGCGGTCGAGGACGTGGGCCGGGTCTTCGGCCAACCGTCTGATCGGAAAGCTATGCGGGGCATGCCCCATTCTTACAGGCTGAGTTGTTCGCAGCGGCCAGGACGAAAGGTCCTGGGAAATACCAGTCATTTCGAACTGAAACTCCGGGACTACCGAAATAGAGCGAAGACACGCACGGGTTCCGGAGCGAAGTTTGACCCCTCCATAAAGCCCATGGCTTCGTAGAAGGCGCGTTGCCCTGGTTCATTGTCAGTGATGAGCACTGTTTGCCGGACATGCGCGTATCGTGCCGTGACCTGCTCCACCAGAGCCCGGCCTACGCCCGCGCCTTGGAAAGGCGGCCGTACAAGGATGTCCTGCAGATAGCAGATGGTCGCATCGTCCGACACAACCCTCGCGAGGCCAACAAGCTCACCATTCGCGTTCCGGGCCGTCACGACAAACGAGGAACTTCGGATCGCTCTGGTGAGCAGTTCTGGAAACCGGGTATAGGCGGCCCACCCCACAGATTCGTACAACGAGAGAACTTCGGCATCGGAAAACTCGTTGGATGTGAAGATGCTGAACGCCGGCATCCGACCAGTGTTGCATGGCCTTGCCATTTGTTCATGGGCACCCTGGGCTGCCGGAGCGGGACGGGTCACCTGGTCGGCGAAATCCATTGTTATTTGGGTTGCGGATCCGCGGTCAGGTGACGGTTGCGTGCCTCGATGAGCCTGCGGAGGTAGCGGCCCAGGACGAGCTTCTCGGCTACGCGCCCGACTGGACCGAATGGGGCTGCGAACTCGATCCGGTCAACCATTCTGGTTCCCTCCGCGTCCTCGCTGAACTCATGGACGTGCCTGAACCGCCGGAACGGACCCTTGATCTGCTCGTCGACGAAATACCCCGGCGCCTCCATCTGAGTGATCCGGCTCGTCATCCGGAATGGGATCCCGAAGTGCCAGGCCCGCCAGGTGACCCCTTCTCCTAAGGAGATGAGACCGGACCTGACGCCGGCGACGGCATCCTCCCGTGACCGCGCCATCGAGTCCTTGTGAACGTCGATGCTGCGGGCAAGATCAAACAATTCCGACCTGGGCGTGCTTGTCCGCGTTGTGCATTCGAAGTAGACGGCCATCGCCAAAGTATGTCAGCCCGCCGCGACTCCGCCTGGGATTTGGCCCCCAATTCCCGGCAGCGGCCGCAGGACCACCCACGGTGGGGAACCGGGAAAGGCAGTTTGAAATTGATCGCCTGCTCGCCGCTGTCCGAGGTGCGGACGACGATTGCCGTAGATCGTGTTGCCGAGGTGGCGCTGCGCTGACCAGAAGCTTCTCGTAGCCGCCCCAGGCGCAATTTACGAGCAGATCGAGGCTGCCGTCTTCGGACCGGATCGTTTCAAAAACGTGCGCCGTCTCGTCGTCTTTGAGACGGTCGCAGCGCAGCCGCCGTATTTCCCCCGGCAGGTCCGCCTGATCGACCGAGCGGCCTGAGCCGGAAACTCGGAACCCGGCGCACGCATCCTGATTCGCGCCGCTCGGCCTTCCGCCGAGGCGTGCTGGCCCTGTCGGAGACGAAGGCCGGTGTCTATTCTGTTCTGTAAAGACCGTTGCGACATGCGGTCTGCAGGTCCCGGCACCTCCCGGGAAGCCTTCCCGCTCCGGGGCCGTCTCGATGAGGAGGCATCGATGTCCAGTCCCGATGTGCCAACACGCGGGCCGGCCAGATCCGGTCCATATGTCATCACCGGAATCCTTTTGACCATCGCCATTGTGGTTCCGCTGTTTGTGCCCGCGTATTCGGTCGATGAGCCGCGCTGGGTGGGTATGCCGTTTTTCTACTGGTACCAGATGATGTGGATTCCGATCACCTCGGCCCTGGTCGGGGTCTCCTACTGGCTAGTGATCAAGGAGGATCGCCGCAGGCGCGAATCGGTGCGCGGCCTGACCAGTCCCGGGGAGGAGCGATGAGCGGGATGGCCCTTCCCCTGGCCGCTCCGGACCGGCCCGTTAACGTCGTGGCACTCACTATTGTGATTTTTCTTTTCGTCCTGGTGGCCGTTTTGGGGTTTGTTGCCGCGCGGTGGCGCCGGGGCGAGGAAACGGGGCTGCACAGCCTCGATGAGTGGGGCCTCGGCGGCCGCGGGTTTGGGACCTGGGTGACCTGGTTCCTTCTCGGGGGTGACCTGTATACGGCCTATACCTTTGTGGCCGTTCCCGCTGCGATGTGGGCCACCGGGGCCGTGACCGGCTTCTTCGCGGTGCCGTACACAATCGTTCTGTACCCAATCGTATTCCTCCTGATGAGCCGGTTGTGGTCCGTCTCGCATCGACATGGGTTCGTCACGCCGGCCGACTTCATTGGCGGCCGCTATGGCAGCAGGTCCCTGACCCTTGCCGTCGCCATCACCGGCATCGTCGCGACCATGCCGTACATCGCGCTGCAGTTGGTCGGCATCAAGGCTGTCCTCACCGTGCTGGGCTTGGGCAGTTCGGAGAACGTTCTGCTGACGGACCTGCCGCTGATCATCGCGTTCGTGGTCCTGGCCGCCTACACCTATACGTCGGGCCTGCGGGCTCCGGCCCTGATCGCCGTCGTGAAGGATCTCTTGATCTACCTGGCAGTGATCGTTGCGGTCATCTACCTGCCCATCAAGTTCGGCGGCTGGGACCCCATCTTCAACTCCGCCGAGGCGAAACTGGGTGCGACCAACCCGGCCACCGGCAAACCCACCGGCGTGTTCATCCCCGGCGCCGCCAGCTACTCCGCCTACTGGACATTGGCCCTGGGCTCTGCCTTGGCGCTGTTTATGTATCCGCACTCCATCACCGGCGTCTTGGCAACCAAGAGCAGGAACACGATCCGTAAGAATGCCGCTGTGCTCCCGCTGTACTCATTGATGCTGGGGCTTTTGGCACTGCTGGGCTACGCGGCCATATTTGCCGGTACCGTGCCGGTCGACCTGAACGGTGCCATCAACCCGCAACTGGTGGTGCCGCAGCTGTTTTTGGACCAGTTCCCTGCGTGGTTTGCCGGCATCGCACTGGCCGCTATCGCCATCGGTGCTCTTGTCCCGGCCGCGATCATGTCAATAGCAGCGGCAAACCTGTTCACCCGCAACATTTACGTCGATCTCATCAGGCCCGATGCCACACCCCGGCAGGAGGCACACGTCTCTAAGATCGCGTCGCTCGTGGTGAAATTCGGTGCCCTGGTATTCGTCATTGCCATGGACCAGTCGGCGGCAATTAACATGCAGCTGCTCGGCGGTATCTGGATCCTGCAGACCTTTCCGGCGATCGTTGCCGGGCTCTACACGCGCTGGTTCCACCGGTGGGCGCTTTTCGGCGGCTGGGCAGCCGGAATCACCTACGGCACCATCGCGGCGTACAACGTGGTCAACCCCGTCACGAAAGCCCACTTTGGCGGCTCAATCGCGGCCATTCCCGGCACGGACACGCAGGTCTACATCGCCGTCACAGCGTTTGCGATCAACCTGATCGTCGCCGCCGGTCTGTCTCTTCTCTTCCATGCAATGAAGCTCCCCGACGGGGAGGACATCACACGCAACTCCGACTACGGCGCCGACGAGAACGATCCGAAGGTCGCCCAGATCGAGCGCGAGCACCCGCTCGGCGAGTCCGGAGCATCCACATTCTGATTCGCTGGAACCCTCGGCGCTGAGAGGCACCCGGTGGCAGACTTTTTGCCATGGAGCCCATGGATTGTCTGGTCATCTACGTCCCCACCGACGCTGCGCCCGCGGTCCGGCAGGCCATTGGCGACGCCGGGGCGGGCAGGCTCGGCAATTACTCCCACTGCTCGTTCAGCCTCGACGGCACCGGGCGTTTTACCCCGCTGCCCGGCGCGAACCCGTCCGTCGGCGTCGTCGGTTCCCCCGAGGAGGTGCCGGAAACCCGGATCGAGGCAATCTTCCCCCGCTCCCGGCGTAACGCCGTCGTCAATGCCGCGTTGTCCGTTCATCCGTATGAGACGCCGGCGTTCATGACCTACCCGGTAGATGCCAGCCGGCCGGACTGAGCAACACCGGGGGTGCAGCGCGGCGGAAACTGTGAGGTCACCCGCGCCGGGTGGCACGCACGACGACGTCGTGCAGCGGCAACGCACGGTCACCGGGTCCGGGGAGTGTCCGCGTGATCTCCTCGGCACTCGTGATGCCCCATACGGCAGCGTTGAGACCCCCGGTGATGTCCGCGAGGGTGACAGTCGCTTCCGGGGGAGGGCGGTGCCCGTGCCCCGGGGAGGCGGGAGCGTGCAGGTGCCCGACGATCAACAGCGTGCCGCCGGGGGCTACCCAATCCGAGATGCGTTCGTAGAAGGCAAGTTGCGGCATCGCCGGGTGAGCGTAGTGGGTGGTCACAAGGTCGAACCGATCACCCGGTGCCCATGACGTCAGGTCCGCCTCGACCCAGGTCACCGTGCCGGACACAGACTGCCCTTCGGCGCGCTCGGCCGCTTGGGCGAGGGCAGCGCCGGAGATGTCGGCGCCGGTGACCTGCCAGCCGTGCGCGGCGAGCCAGGTCGCCTCTGCCCCTGTCCCGCACCCGGCATCCAGCGCTGTTCCCGGTGCGAGTCCGCTGGTTTCGCGGATGAGATGCGGGTTCGGGGCAGCCCCTCCCGAATCTGCCTTGGCGGGACCGTGGGCCTGTTCCCAGTGCTGTTGCCAGTAGTCCTTGTCGAAGCTGTGCGTCATCGCGTCACCGTCGCGTCCGCCCGTTGCTTCCCCTGGCGATGTCTCTGCCGTCCCGGCCATGTGGAACTCCTTGCGATCTGATGTGCCTTCAGATTCCATGCTCCCGGGCTGGCAGGTGGATGTGCAAGCGGTATTGCCGAATGGCAAAATAGCCCTCATGAACGACGATCTCGACCACACACTCAGCGCCGTCGGGCCGCGCCTCAAGCGCCTGCGACTCCGCCGGGACGTCACCCTCGCAGACCTCGCCGAGCAGACAGGCATCTCCGCCAGCACACTCTCCAGACTCGAAGCAGGCCTGCGGCGGCCCACTCTCGAGCAGCTCCTCCCCCTGGCCCGCGTGCACGGGGTAACCCTCGACGAACTCGTCGATGCGCCGCCGACCGGCGACCCCCGGCTCAATCTGCGTCCCGTCGCAGGTCCGGACGGGTCGACGATCTTGCCTCTCACGCGCCGCCCGGGCGGCATTCAGGCCTACAAGTTCATCCTCCCCAAGGGCAGGGATGGGCAGGAGCCCCAGCTGCGCACCCACGAAGGCTACGACTGGGCCTATGTCCTCAATGGCACCTTGCGCCTGGTCCTCGGTGAACATGACCTGATCCTGAGGCCCGGCGAAGCCGTGGAGTTCGACACCCGAACCCCGCACTGGTTCGGCGCAACCAGCGCCGGTCCGGTCGAATTCCTCAGCCTTATCGGCAAACAAGGTCAGCGCACCCATGTCCGGGCGGCACCCAAGCGCGATAGCTAGGCGCATCCTCTGATGTGCTCTCCTTAGGACCCTGCCGGCGCCATTCGGAGGGCCAGCATCCCGCCTTCGAGGAGTTCAAGTTCGACGATCCGCAGTGTGTGCCGGGTTCCGTCCTCCGGCAGCATTTTCTTGCCACGCCCGAGCACGATGGGGGAGACCAGCAGGACGTACTCGTCCACGAGGTTCTCCTCCATGAGCGTCTTGGTCAGCGTCGGGCTTCCCCACACGAGCACGTTCTCCCGCTCGCGAAGCTCGCGGACCTGGCCGGGTATGTCGTCGGCGATAATCGTGCTGTTGTTCCAGCCGGCGTGGTCCAGTGTGGTCGACACGACATACTTCGGCATCGCGTTGAAAGTGTCGGCGGTGAAGTCGCCCGACCGCGACGGCCACGAGGCGGCGAAGCCGTCATAGGTGACCCGGCCGAGCAGCATCGAATCCGCCCCGGCCAGAACTTGTTCGTTGTAGGCCACGGTGGCGTCGCTGAAGAACGGGCCCGTCCAGAGCTGGGGCTCCTCGGCGACGTTGTCCAGAGTGGAAAAAGCAGTCACTGTCAGCTTGCCCATGAAGATCTCCTTCAGGTTGTGGCGCCTGGCTGTTATCCGCGGTTTCGGAGCCGGAGTGTTCGTGCCTCGTGGATGGCGGCCAGGGCAACTGCGCTGGCGGCGAGCCTGACGGCGTGGACCCTGTACCACCGCTTCAGTAGGGGGTTGCGGCGCGTCTCACTGAGCGGTTGTGGGCTGAAGAACAGGTCGGGGTTGATGGACCGGAGCAGATAGGCGGTGGCGGCAGCACCCGTCGTCGAGCTGGCCGCAGCGACTAGCAGCCATGGCCTGCTGTCGGCATGATTCCAGCCTGCCACGAGGGCAGCGATCGCCGCCGGCGCATTGATCGGTGCAATCGGTGCGTAATAACGGCCCGGGCTTCCCGCTCCAAAGGGCGAGCGGGGCAGTTCACGGCTTGCTTCAGCGGCCGCGACGCGGTGCGGGATTTTGACGAGGACCTCATAGAGATTGCCGAAAAACCAATGCGCGTGGCTGAACTCCGCCACGCCCAAGATCCGATCAGCGAGAAAATCCCGGCGGCCCGAGGAAGTCTGTCCCATGCCCACAATCTACCGCCGATGCCCATCGCCAGGCCATGGTGACCAGCTCGCGCGCTCCGGGGCAGGAGAATGCAGAACCCCGCGCTGCTGCCGTCAGTGCTGCACCCGCTGACGATAGTCCCGGGGGGTTTCGCCTGCGTCATTGCGGAAATGCCGGTTGAAGTTGGACAGGTTCGTGAAACCCACTTCGTAGCAGATGTCCGAGATCGATTTGTCGCTCCGCTCCAGCAGGCGGCGGGCGTGGGCCAGCCGAAGTTTGCGCACCAGATCACTGAAATTCTGGCCGGTCGCGCGCTTGAAATACTTCGAAAATGTCGGTTCCGACATACCCACCAGCGCCGCCGCCTCGGACATCCTGACGCTGCCGGCGTGGTTGCTGAAGACATACTCGAGGACGAGGTCCACCACCGCCGCGGCCTGCCCGTCCAGTTGCGGCCTGAACCATTCGTCGGCGAGGTAGCGCCGTTCGGACTCTGGCGCACGCGAAAGAATCGCCAACACGTCAAAGAGATGCTGAAGCCGCTGCAATCCGGTGGAGGTCCCCATCGCCTCCAGGGAAACGGCGGCGGCCCGGGCTGATCGTCCGAGGAACTCGATCCCACGCGACGACTGTTCCAGCAAGGGTTTAACCTCGGCCATTTCCGGCAGAATCGAGGCGGCCCTCTCGACCCATTTTCCGTCGAACTGAATAAGGACGTCCCTGCCTTGAAGCACTTCCCCGGGTTTCAGGTCGCTGACCCAGTCGTGCGGCAGCCCCGAACCTACCAGGGCCAGGTGTCCGGCCTCGAAAGTGCCGATGTGGTCTCCCACGATGAACTTTCCGGTGCCTTTCCGGATCAGGTGCAGCTCGTATTCAGGATGGTAGTTCCAACGTGCGACCGGGCTGGGGTAGTCGTGCTCGTGCCAGCGCACGGAATGGTTGGGGTCTTCCGGAATCACCTCACGGTTGGCCCGCATCCCCAGGAGTCTTTCGGCAAGCCTGGCCGCTGCGCCGTCATTGATGGCCGAGCCGCCGCCTGGGTCCGCCGCGCTCATCGTGGTTCTCCCTGCGTTCGGATCATGACAAATGTGCGGCATCTGTGCCGACTCTTCCCAGAATAGCGCCCGGATGGGGCCGCCCCCGGAAAATTAGTATCAGAATTCAG
>Ga0207691_10005279_pt1 | contig 12470 bp, 11 predicted proteins | sample KBSM13metaG_FD_184327 | JGI IMG/M metagenome (GOLD analysis project Ga0207691, IMG submission 184327) | Miscanthus rhizosphere microbial communities from Kellogg Biological Station, Michigan, USA - KBS M1-3 metaG (SPAdes) (version 2) | ecosystem: Host-associated > Plants > Roots > Rhizosphere >...
GGCGATGGGCGCTTGCTCATCGGCGGCGCCAGCCTGGCGAACATGTATTCCCGGCGCGAGCAGCAGCGAGCTGAACAAGTGGTGCGGCTCCTGACGCGTTATCTCACCGGGCGATTTCCGGGCCTGCGCGTGAAATTCGCCGCCTGCTGGCCCGGTCTCATCGGAGTCTCGAAAGACTTCGCTCCGGTCGTGGGGCGCCACCCCCGTTATCCCTCGGTGCATTACGCCGCCGGCGCGGCCGGTCTTCCGTGGGCCGCGGCGCTAGGCCGCTATCTGGCGGAAAAGGTCCTGGATGGCCGCGATGACGTCGATGCCGAGCTCTCGGTCGATCGTCGATTCCCCATCGGTCGACATCTGCAGACGGTTCTCGGGGCGCCGGCTGCCTTTGCAATCTCCCACGGCATGCTGAAGTTCTCGTCGAAATGACCGCGAGTGTCTGTCGGCCAATGGCTCCGTCCCGGATCGCAAGGGAGATCAAACAGCAAACGGTCCTAGCTGACCGCCCGGACGATGTAGCCCCCGGACTTCTCGTCCTTCTCGAGATCGATCAGCCTCTGTGATCGCGCCTCCTCGAGGAGCTCGCTGAAGCTGCGGAAGCCGTGGTAGCTCTCGTTGAATCCCGGGCGCTGGCGCTTGATGGCCTGCTTGATCATCGAGCCCCAGATCTTCTCGTCCTCGTCCCGCTCGTCGGCGAGCGCTTCGATCGTCTTCAGAACCAGGTCGAAGGCTTCCTGTCTGCGCTCGGCTTCCGTGCTGCGCGGTGGCTGCGGAGAGCTGCCGTCCGCGGGCACCGGATCCGCCGCGACGGGCGCTGCCGCGGGGCCGCTCGTCGGTTTCGCGCTGGACTGCGTCTGCTTTGCTGGCATCTTGCGGCGGCCGCGGCGCTGCTCTTCCTTTCGCACCAGGTCGTCGTAGTAGATGAACTCGTCGCAGTTTGCGATCAGCAGGTCGGAGGTGGAGCTCTTCACGCCCACGCCGATCACGATCTTGTTGTTCTCGCGAAGCTTGCTCACCAGCGGCGAGAAATCCGAATCGCCGCTCACGACCACGAAGGTGTCGACGTGCGACTTGGTGTAGCAGAGGTCGAGGGCGTCGACCACCATGCGGATGTCGGCGGAGTTCTTGCCGGACATCCGGACGTGCGGGATCTCGATCAGCTCGAATGAGGCCTCGTGCATCGAGGCCTTGAATTCCTTGTAGCGCTCCCAGTCGCAGTACGCCTTCTTGACGACGATGCTGCCCTTGAGCAGCAGACGCTCCAGCACCTTCTCGATGTCGAATCGCGCGAACCGCGCGTCACGCACCCCGAGCGCGACGTTCTCGAAGTCGCAGAACACGGCCATGTTGGTGATCGCAGGTTTCGCCATCGCGTTACAACCAGCCTTTTCGGCGGAAATAGATGTAGGGAATGACCGCCGAGGCGACCATCATGATGAGGGCCAACGGATAACCCCAGTGCTTGTCGAGCTCCGGCATGAAGTCGAAGTTCATCCCGTAGATGCTCGCCACCAGCGTCGGCGGCAGGAACATGACCGCGGCGACCGAGAAGATCTTGATGATGTTGTTCTGCTCGAGGTTGATCAGGCCGAGCACGGCGTCGAGCAGGAACTGCACTTTGGTGCTCAGGAAGCTCGCGTGATCCGACAGTGACTGCACGTCGCGCAGCGTCGACTTGAACCGACCGCGCTGATCCTGCGACAGGGTGACGGTGGTCGTCTGCTGCACGTACATCAGCAACCGCTGGAAGCTGATCAGGCTCTCGCGGGCTTTCGAGATCAAGTCGCCGTCGATCCCGATACGCTGGATCATGCCGTGGAGGTCGGCGCTCGTCGGTGCGGCGGCGTCGGAGCGCGGAAAGATCAGCTGCGACACCGAGTCGAGATCGAGCTGGACGCGCTCGAGGAGGTCCGCGGTGCGTTCGGTGAATGCCTCGAGCAACCCGGCCAGGAGCGTCGCCGAGGAGGTGCACGCTGCCGGTGAGCGCTCGACCAGGCTCATGAACCGCCGGATCGGCGTCGGATCCGCGTAGCGGTTGGTGATCAGCCGGTCGTCGGCGAGTATGAAGGTAACCGCGCTGCTTTCCGGCGCCGGGCCGTCGAGCTTGGTGCCGACGGTCGCCGTCATGTAGACCGCGCCGTTCTCCTCGTAGAGACGGCTCGAGGTCTCGATTTCCTTCATCTCGTCGCGCGTGGGCACGTCGACCGTGAGCAGCGACTCGACCGCCTTTTCCTCCTCCGCGGTCGGCTCGAACAGGTCGGCCCAGAGGAACTCGTCGGGAAACGGTGCTGGAGGGACGTGCTCGACCCAGGTGTAACCGCTGCCGGTGGGGATCAGCAGACGCAGCATGCGGGGGGCCTTGTCAGCATGGGCGGCTTTTTAGCACACCGCCCGGGTCGGACGCTCAGCCGGCTGGAGTCTCGCGGGCGGCCAGATCGTTCACGACGTTGAACAACGCCGCTTCGGATCCGGCCATCTGCACGTCTGTTACATAGCGGCCGTTGACCACGACCGTCGGCGTGCTGGTGATCCGGTAGCGCTTATTGAGGTCGGCGGCTCGCGCGAGCTTGGTTTCGACCGCGAACGAGGAGAACGCCTTCTGGAAGTCCTGTTTCGAGACACCCTTCGACGTGAAGAAGGCCTCGATCTTTGCCGGTGTATCGAGGCGATTTCCCCGCACGTTGATCTCGCGGTAGATCTCGCCGTGCAGTGCCGGGAGCTTGCCCAGCAGCTCAGCCGTATAGAAGACGCGCGCGTGGGTCTTGAGCAGGTCATTCCACATCGCGGGCACGCGCACCAGCTCGACGTTCGCCGGCTTCTCCTTGCGGGCCCAGTTCTCGAGACTCGGCTCGATCAGAAAGCAGTGTCCGCAGGCGTACCAGAACACCTCGACGACCTCGACCTTGCCCGGACCGACGCTGGTCGGCTGCGCGGGCTTGAGCGCCTTGTAGTGCTCACCTTCCTTGAAGTCGGCTGAGCAGGCCACTCCGCCGGCGAGCAGCAGGGCAGCGAGAGTCAGTGCGCGCAGGCGCGGTGCGATGACGTGGTACATGGCAGCTATGACCTGTCGGATGGCGTCGGGTTCAGCGCAGGCCTTGAACATAAGATGCCACCGCGTCGATTTCCGCATCGGAGAGGCGGGCCGCGACGCTGCGCATCATCTGGTTCGGGTCGCTGGTTCGTGCGCCGGTCTTGTAGGCGCGCAACTGCGCGGCGACATAGGTTGCGTGCTGTCCCTGGATCGCGGGGTAGCTGGCAAGCGGGTTGCCGCGGCCAGTCGGACCGTGGCAGGCCGCGCAGGCCATCGTCTTCTCCTCCATGTTTCCCGCGCGATACACCTTCTGTCCGAGCTTGAGCTTCGATGGCTCGGTCTCTCCGCCACGCGCCGCCTGGCTCGAATACCAGGCCGCAAGATCGGCGATGTCCTCGTCGCTCAGGCCCGCCGCCATCGGCGTCATAAGCGGGTTCTGCCGCACACCATCATGGAATGCCTTGAGCTGTCTGACGATATAGGTTTCGTGCTGTCCGGCGATGCTCGGCCACTCGGGGTTGGCGCTGTTGCCGTCGATGCCGTGGCAAGCGATGCACGGGGTCGACTTTGTCTGCCCGGCCTCCTTGGTGCCGGCAGCGAGCGCGGGCGCGCTCGATCCGAACACTGCGACGCAGGTCAGCGTTGCGGCGAGCTTGACGATCATGAAGCCACTCCGGGCATGAGGCGCGGGCCGGGATTCCCCTGCGACCGATCTTTGCCAGTCGATTGGGCGGCGAATTGTACACTACGGCCCCGCCACGCATCCCCGCCGGACGAAGGCTATGTCTGCGTATCCAAACGTAAAATTCATGACCAGCGCGGATGCGGCGCGGCAGTTTCCGCCCGACCAGGGCAGCGAGGTCGCGATCGCGGGCCGATCGAACGCCGGCAAGTCGAGCGCGCTCAATGCGGTGGTCGGTCGCAAGGGACTCGCGCGCACCAGCCGCACGCCGGGTGCGACGCGGCTGATCAACTTCTTCGAGCTCGACCCCGGACGCCGGCTCGTCGATCTACCCGGCTACGGCTTTGCGGCGGTGCCGGGCGAGCTGCGCCGGCACTGGGGCGATCTCGTCGACACATACTTCGGTGCACGCGCGAGCCTGAAGGGGGTCATCGTCGTCATGGACGTGCGGCACCCGCTGAGGTCCCACGACCGCTCGATGCTCGAGCTGGCGCTTGGGCACGGCCTGCCGCTGCACCTGCTCCTTACCAAGTCGGACAAGCTCGGCCGGGGCGCGGCGCGCGCAGCGCTGAACGCGGTCCAGCGCGACCTCGAGGGGTCGGCGACCGTGCAGCTCTTTTCGGCGTTGTCCGGGGAGGGCCTGAACCCGGCTCGCGCGAGACTGGATGCGCTCCTCCGGTCCCGCAAAAAAGAAACCCCGGTTGGCCCAGCGGAGCCAACCGGGGAAGACAAACCCGGTATTGGGGGATGACCGGGTCGCGCCGAACCCAGGGAGGTAGGTTCGACGCAAGCGTCAGAAGACGCTCGATAGTCTTTGAGCGAGGTGGTGACGAAAAGTTCAGGCGCCGGATGGACGCCGGACGAATCGCCGGTTCATGAAAGCGTCACGGCCCCGCCGTCAGTGGGGCCATTCGTCAGAAAAGATTGACTATCGTCAATGACTTAGAGGAACGTCCACATGATGCCGATGGAGATCATGTCGACTTTGTCAGGGTTCACATCGAAGACCTCGTACTCGGCCCGCAGCGAAAGGCTCCAGACCCGGAACTGAGCTCCCGCCCCGTAGGAGAGGTCCATGCCGTCGTCGCTGTCGCTGGCGCCTTCGATGTCGGGCAGCCGGGCCTTGGTGCCCCAGGAAATGAAACCGGCTCGCGCGAAGAGATCGACCGGCCCGACCGGCAGAAACAGGAGCCCGGAGAAGTTGATCCCGTCAGCCTCGTACTCCAGGGGTTCGCCCTCGAGTCCGAGGCCGTTGAACTCGCCAGAGACTTCGCCGAGATCGATGTAGTTCGCCTCGATGCCGGCCCAGTCGAGAATCCGCCACCCGACGTTCACCTTGAACGCGGTCGCGCTGTCATCGATGTCGAAGCCTCCCTGATTGATGTCGACGCTTGCATCGCCGACGCTTGCGCCGACATAGATGCCGTTATCGACAGCGAGGGCAGTCGTGGCTCCGAGAGTCGCTGCCAGCGCCGTCGCGGCGAGAATGTACTTGCGCATTACCATGCTCCTTTTGGCTTCCGGGGCCGCCGGATTCTAGCCGGACCGGCGCTTCAATGCGCCTCATCCCAATTGCGGCCGTGACCGACGTCGACTTTCAGCGGCACAGCCAGCGCGGCCGCCGACGCCATGTGTTCGCGCACACCGCTCTCGACGGCATCAAGCGAGTGCTCTGGCACCTCGAGGACCAGCTCGTCGTGCACCTGCATGACGAGCCGTGCATCCGGATGCGCGCGCCTGAGCCAGCCGTGCACTGCGATCATCGCGCGCTTGATGATGTCGGCCGCGGTTCCCTGCATCGGGGCGTTGATCGCGGCTCGCTCAGCGGCCTGCCGGAGCTGCGCGTTGCGGGCATTGATGTCCTGCAGGTAAAGACGCCGTCCTGCCACCGTTTCGACGTAACCCTGCGCGCGCGCGGCCTCGCGAGTGCCCTGCATGTACTGGCGGACCCCGGGATAACGCTGGAAATAGAGATCGACGTACTGCTGTGCCGCGCCGCGCTCGATACCGAGCTGGCGTGAGAGCCCAAAGGCCGACATCCCGTAGATGAGCCCGAAATTGATCGCCTTCGCCGCGCGCCGCTGGTCCGCGCCGACCGCGGCCACATCGAGTCCGAACACCTCCGCGGCCGTCGTCTGGTGGATATCGCGCTCCTCCGCAAAGGCGCGCAGCAATCCTTCGTCCCCGGAGAGATGCGCCATGATGCGCAGCTCGATCTGGGAGTAATCGGCGGCCACGATCAGGTATCCGGGCGGCGCCACGAAGGCCTGGCGTATGCGGCGGCCCTCCGCGGTACGGATGGGGATGTTCTGCAGATTGGGGTCCTGCGAGGACAGGCGGCCGGTCGCGGCGACCGCCTGGTGGTAGCTGGTGTGGACGCGCCCGGTGCGGGGGTTGCGCTGCGCGGGCAGCTTGTCTGTGTACGTGGACTTGAGCTTCGACAGCCCGCGGTACCCCATGATGAGTCGGGGCAGCTCGAACTCGAGCGCAAGCTCTTCCAGCACGTCCTCGGCGGTCGATGGCTGGCCCGTCGCGGTGCGACGCTTCACCGGCAGCGCGAGCTTGCCGAACAGCACGTCCTGGAGCTGCTTGGGCGAATCGAGGTTGAAGCTCGTCCCGGCGGCGGCGTGCGCTGCCTGCTCGAGGGCGAGCAGACTCTTCGCGATCTCGAGGCTCTGCAGGCGCAGCATTTCCGTGTCGACCAGCACACCGTGGTGCTCCATCTCGAGCAGTACGGGGACGAGCGGTCGCTCGATGTCCTCGTACACGGATTCGAGCCGCGGCAGCCGGTCGATCTCGGGCCAGAGCCGCTCGTGGAGCCGGAGGGCGACATCGGCGCCCTCGGCCGCGTACTCCGCCGCGCGTTCGACCGGCACCTGGTTGAACGTCAACTGCTTCGTCCCCCTGCCGGCGATGTCCTCGAGCCGTGTGGTTTCGGCCCCGAGGTAACGGGCCGCGATCGAATCGAGGTCGTGCCGTGTGGCGGTGCTGTTGAGCACGTAGGATTCGAGCATCGCGTCGTAGCGCATTCCCGCAAGCTCGATGCCGTGGTTGCGCAAGACATGCGCGTGGAACTTGAGATGGTGTCCTGCCTTGGGGCGCGATGGATCCTCGAGCACCGGCCTCAAGGCCGCGAGCACCCGCCCCCGGTCGAGCTGCGCGGGCGCGCCCGGATAGTCGTGCGCGAGCGGGACGTAGGCGGCATGACCGGGCTCGCAGCTCAGGGAGACACCGACGATCTCGGCCCGCATGTAGTCGAGCGATGTCGTCTCGATGTCGAATGCCATCAGCGGGGCGCCGCGCAGCCGTTCGAGCCACCCCTCGAGCGCGGACTCGGTGAGAATCGTCTCGTACCGCCGGGAAATCGGCTGCGCGCCGGTTGTCGGGGCGACGGCCACCGCCAGGTCATCGATTTGCGCCGTAGCGGGCTCCACCGGTACGGCGCCGGCGGGCAGGGAGTCGGCGCGCAGGGAAAATGTCTCCGAGCCATTTCTTGCAGGGAGCTGGCGCAGCAGCGAGCGCAGCTCGAGTCGACCGTAGACCTCCCGCAGCCGCGCGACGTCGGGCTCGCCACGCGTGAGCTCGTGCGGCTTCACGGGAAGCTCGAGGTCGCCTCGGATCGTTGCGAGCTGCCGCGACAGCGTCACGTCGTTCAGGTGCTCACGCAGGCTTTCCCCGACCTTGCCTTCGATCTCGTCACGATGCGCGAGCAGCGCATCGAGCGTTGAATACTGGTTGAGCCATTTCGCGGCGGTCTTGGCGCCGACCTTGGGCACGCCGGGGATGTTGTCCGAGGAATCACCGACGAGAGCGAGGTAGTCGACGATCTGCTCGGGGTAGACATCGAATTTTGCCTTGACACCGGCGCGATCGAGCCGCGAGTCCGTCATCGTGTTGACGAGCGTGATGCGCCCGTCGACGAGCTGCGCCATGTCCTTGTCACCGGTCGAGATCACGACGTCGAATCCGGCTGTGGCGGCGTGCTGCGCGAGCGTGCCGATGACGTCGTCGGCCTCGACCCCTTCGATGCGCAACAAGGGCAGGCCGAGCGCCGTGACGGTCTCGATCAGCGGGGCGATCTGAGCGCGCAGGTCGTCCTCCATCGCCGGACGGTTCGCCTTGTACTCGACATAGAGGTCGTCGCGAAACGTACGTCCCGAGGCGTCGAACACCACGGCGATCAGGGCCGGGTCCTCTTCCTTGAGCAGCTTTTGCAGCATGTTGAGTACGCCCAGTACGGCGCCCGTCGGCTCGCCGCGCGAGTTCGTAAAGCGCGGCAGGGCGTGAAAGGCGCGGTACAGGTAGGACGAGCCGTCCACCAGCACCAGCTTGCTCGCTTCAGCCACGGGTGTTGCCGCGCGTGTCGGGCGGCAGCTCGGGCGGCGGCAAAGGCTCGGCTTCGGGTGGGGGCGCGGGCGTGGGCGTGGGCGTGGGCGCCGGCGCGCCTTCAGCGCCCGGCCCGGGCCGTATCACGACATTTCGGGCCTTCTCAGGCAGCGTGAGCGGTCCCTTGAGTCCGCAGCCGGACCCGAGCAGGGTGACGGCGAGTGCCGCCGAGAGCGCGCGGCCGGCCGCGGCGCGCGCAGCATGCGGCCGAGGTTGCCGAAAGCCTACGGCGCTGCGCGTTTCGGACGCATCCTGCATGGCCTGCCTCGATTGAGCGGGCGGTGATTGTAATATGCGGTGCCGAAGGTTAGGGCCGGTGTGCGCGGCGTGGCAGCAGGAGTCCGTTGATGGCTGAGTACCAGGCGCCGCTGGCGCAGATGCGCTTCACGCTGGAGCATCTCGCCGACCTGCGGGAAGTCACGGCGTTGCCGGCGTTCGAGGCGGCGACCCCAGATCTGGTGGACGCCGTGCTCGAGGAAGCCGCGAAGTTCGCGAGCGAGGTGCTCTCACCGCTCAACGCGCTCGGCGATCGCGTGGGCGTGTCGGTGGAGAACGACGCGGTGGTCGTACCCGAGTCCTTCTCCAAGGCATATGCGCAGTTTAGCGACGCGGGCTGGACGGCCGTCGCCGGGAACCCGGAGTTCGGAGGCCAGGGCCTGCCCAAGACGGTGGCGGCCGCCTGCGAGGAAATGTGGAGCGGTGCGAACATGGCGTTCGCGCTCTGCCCCGAGCTGAGCCAGGGCGCGATGCTGGCCGTCGAGCGTCACGGGTCGGAGGCGCTCCGCGGGACCTATCTCGAGCCGATGATCGCGGGCCGCTGGACGGCGTCGATGTGCCTGACCGAGCCCCAGGCGGGCTCCGAGCTCGCGGCCCTGACCACGCGCGCCGTGCGGCACAAGGATCACTACCTGATCACCGGCCGCAAGATCTTTATCACCTGGGGCGATCACCCGATGGCGGAGAACATCGCCCATCTGGTTCTCGCGCGCGCGTCGGATGCACCGGCAGGCTCGCGCGGCCTGTCGCTCTTCCTCGTGCCGAAGTATCGGCTGCGGAAGGATGGCTCGCCAGGCGAGCGCAACGACGTCCGCCCGGTTTCCGTCGAGCACAAGCTGGGGATACACGCGAGCCCGACCTGCGTGCTTGCGTTCGGCGATCAGGGCGGTGCGGAGGGTTACCTCATCGGCCGCGAGAACGAAGGTCTCGCCGCGATGTTCACGATGATGAATTACATGCGTCTGGGTGTCGGTCTGCAGGTGGTCGGCGTCGCGGAGCGCTCCTGCCAGCAGTCCGCCGCCTATGCGCGCGAACGTGTCCAGGGGGCGGCTCCCGGTCAAAAAGGACGCGTGCCGATCATCCGCCACCCGGATGTGCGGAGAATGTTGCTTACGATGCGCTCGCTCACCCAGGCGGCGCGGGCGCTTTGTTACTACACCGCGTCCTGCCTCGATCGCGCGGCGCACGGCGCCGATGCCGCGGCGGTCGAAGGCTGGCAAGGGCGCGCCGATCTGCTCACGCCCATTGCCAAGGCGTGGTGCACGGAGATTGCGCAGGAAGTCACCTCGCTCGGCATCCAGGTGCACGGCGGCATGGGCTACGTCGAGGAGACCGGTGTGGCGCAGCTCTTCCGCGACACGCGCATCGCCTCGATCTATGAGGGCACCAACGGGATCCAGGCGATCGACCTCGTAGGGCGGAAGCTCCTGCGCGACGGGGGTGCGACGGTATCGGCGATGGTTTCGGAGATGCGCAGCGTCGACCCGATGCTCGCGAACGCGGGTGACGAGCTTGCGGGCGTGCGGCAAGCGCTGTCACGCGGGCTGGACGAGGTCGTGCTGTGCTCGACTCATCTGCTCAGCGGCGCAAAGCGCGACCCGGATCTGCCCGGCGCCGGCGCCATGCACTACCTCATGCTGATGGGCACCGTAATCGGCGGCTGGCAGCTCGCGCGCGGCGCGCTGGCGGCGCTCGCCGCCCCACCGGGAAGCGCAGATGTCGGTTTCCTGCGCGTGCAGATCGTTCTCGCGCGCTTCTACGCCGAGCAGATCCTGCCGCGCACGCTCACTCACGGCGCCGCCGTCCGCGCCGGCAGCGCAACCGTGATGGCCTTGTCCGCGGAGCAGTTCTGAGCCTCGTGAGCCTGCAGCTCTACGGATACTGGCGCAGCTCTGCGGCGTATCGCGTGCGCATCGCGCTCAATTACAAGCGGCTCGACTGGCAGTCGATCCCTAAGCACCTGACGCGTGGCGGCGGTGAGCACCTCGCGCCCGACTATCTCGCACGGAACCCGCAGGGTCTCGTCCCTGCGCTTGCGGACGGCGAGTTCGTGCTCGCCCAATCGCTTGCGATCATTGAGTACCTGGACGAGACGCGGCCCGACCCGCCGCTCCTGCCCGCGGATCCGCAGAGCCGTGCGACGGTGCGGGCGATGGCGCTCGCGATCGCTTGCGACGTGCATCCGCTCAACAACCTTCGCGTCACGCAATACCTGCGCCGTGAGCTCGGTGCCGACGAGGAAGCCGTCACGCGCTGGATCCGCCACTGGATCGGGCAGGGGTTCACCGCGCTCGAGGCCTGGATCGTCCGTCACTCGGTCGATGGCCGCCACTGCTACGGCACAGCGGTAACCACGGCAGACGTGTGCCTCGTGCCCCAGGTCTACAACGCGCGCCGGTTTGCGCTCGATCTGGCGCCGTGGCCGCGGCTGGCTGCTGTCGCAGCCGCGCTCGAGGCTCTGCCTGCCTTTGCGGCAGCACGACCTGAACTCCAGCCCGACGCCGAATAGCGGGACAGGAGCCCGACTCGTTCCGCGTCTACTGCGGACAGCGTGCTAGGCTTTGGGCGTCGAACGCGCCACGGAGCGCTTGCATGGTCACCGCAGTCGTGCTGATCCGGTCGGAGACCGACCAGGTTCCGGAACTCGCAGCGACGCTCGCTGAGCTCGAGGGGGTGAGCGAGGTGTTCTCCGTCGCCGGGCAGTACGACCTCGTCGCGCTGGTGCGAGTGCGCGAAAACGACGACCTCGCCCGGGTGATCAGCGAAAAGATGCGCAAGCTCCCAGGCATCAGGAGTTCGGAGACGTTGATTGCCTTCAAGATTTATTCGAAGCAGGACATCGAGGCCGGTTTCGCCCTGGGGCTCGACTAGCAGCTGTTCACGCCGCGATTTCGTCACCGGGTTCGCCGCGGTCAGTTCGTGCCCAGTCTCCGCAGCGCATCCGGCTGGAAATCGCCGATCTTTCCACGGACGCCAAAGCGGATCGGCTCGCGGATCTCGTTGTCGTAGCCGCCCGTGATGTAGCTGCGGCTGTCGAGGTCGTGGTAGATGCTGAAGCGGTACCACGGCACCTGCACGTCGTAGCACTGGATGAGACCGTGAAGCGCGACGCGCCACAGGCCGCCGCGCAGGTCGTAGGCATCCTCGGCGAGCACACTCCAGCTGTCCTCGTCGACGTAGAACGTGCGGCGGCCATAGATGTGTCGCTGGCCGGGTTTCAGCGTCGCCTCGACCACCCAGACCCGATGCAGCTCGTAGCGGACGAGATCAGCGTTGATCGTGTGCTTGCCGAGGATGTCCCGGTACTTGAGCGTCTTGTCCGAGAGCCTGTACGTGTTGTAGGGCACGTAAATCTCGCGCTTGCCGAGCAGCTGCCAGTCGTAGCGATCGGGCGCGCCGTTGTAGCCGTCGACCTGATCGGTGACGACCATGCCCTCGGAGCCGTCATTGACGCCGTCGTAGGCAAGATCCGGCGCGCGGCGCACGCGGCGCGAGCCCGCGTTGTAGATCCACGCGGAGCGCGATTCCGCAACCTGGTCGAGTGGCTCGTGGACCAGGAATGCCGTGCCCTGCAAGGTCGCCGGTTCGGTGAAATACCCGAGCGCATAGAAGAGCCGGTTGTCGTCCGGCTGCTCGATGTTCGATGCATAGATGCGCGTCGACCGGAAGCCGATCTTGTAGTAGTCGCCGTTCGCGCGCACGGGGAAGGAATGCCCCGCGCGGATCACGCCGCCGCCGAGGTAGCGTACGAGGTGGTTCCAGATCACTTCGAGCCCATTGGTCGGGGTCGGAAACGGCGTGGTCGAGCCGCCGGCGTCCTTGAGCCCGAAACCCTCTATCCGCGCCTTGCCCGCCTGCGCGCGGACGCGATCGGTCACGGCGGCGGGAAGCGCTGCCGTGCGGCGCGCCGGGTAGATGCGCATGCGGTATTCCGGATACTTCGCGAGCAGCGCCGCCTGGCCCGTGGTGAGCCTCGCAGCGTATTGCGCAGCGTTTTCGCTGGTGATCGTGAGCAGGGGCTCATCGCCCGCGAACGGATCGATGTACCCCTGTGCCGGCGTCCAGCCCGCCGGTGGGGCAGTCAGCCCGCCGTCCCAG
>Ga0207691_10005280_pt1 | contig 12470 bp, 13 predicted proteins | sample KBSM13metaG_FD_184327 | JGI IMG/M metagenome (GOLD analysis project Ga0207691, IMG submission 184327) | Miscanthus rhizosphere microbial communities from Kellogg Biological Station, Michigan, USA - KBS M1-3 metaG (SPAdes) (version 2) | ecosystem: Host-associated > Plants > Roots > Rhizosphere >...
CGGCGCCGAAGCGGACGCTGGACACGGCCATCTCGAACGCGATGTCTTTTGCCATGGTGCCCGCCATTGTAGTGGCAGAAACTGCGGCGCGATCTGACGCCAACGACAACTTTGATACGCCTCGTTCCGGGGTCCGACACCGGATCGGGCACCGGGTCGGACACCGGGTCGGACACCGGGTCGGACATCGGGTCGGACACCGGGTCGGACATCGGGTCGGGCACCGCGTCGGACACCGGGTCCGACACGGCAACGGATCTACGCGCCGGTGTCAGCGGGCGGCGGGGGCGGCGCGAGCATGCGACCGACGACGTCGACGAGGTCGTCGATCCACAGCGGCTTGAAACAGACCTGCGCGCCAAGCTGTCGCAGCTCGCTGGCGATCGGTTCTTCGATGAAATAGTCGCCGGTAACGATCGTGACGCTTGGCGCCGCACCGTCGGCATCCGTATGGGCGCTGCGCAGCCGGCGCAGGAATTCGACACCGCCGAAAATCGGCATCCGCAGGTCGAGGATGATGGCGTCAGGCTTGTGCGCCGTTGCGAGCGCGAGGCCGGTTTCCGCGTTGGTCGCGGTTTCGACGCGATAGCCTTGCAGACGGAGCATGCGCGAGAACGTCAACGCCACGCCCTCGTCGTCGTCGACCACCAGCACGCACTGTGGCTGGGTTGCGGACATCAGTCTCCCGCGACCATCGTCGCAGGCTCGTAACCCGCGCGACGATCCGCGAAGAGGCCTTCGAGCTCGCGTTCACGCTCGAGGGCGGCCGACACGCTCGCGAAGTACTCCACGATTGCGCCGCCCGGATGATAGACACCAAGTCGATACGGACCGTCGGCGCCGACCGCGGTCACTTCCCAGCGGACCAGATCGCGGCCCGCTGAAAACACGTTGAGCGTCATGACGGTTGTGCGAATAACCAAGGGCTGTGCCGGTTCAGACAGCACGCGGCTGCACGTTTTGGCGACGCGGCCATGTACCAGGCCCGCACCGCACTGACGGAACTGAGCTTTTCGGGCACACTCGGGGTGTGCCATTTCGCGCTCATGGATGAAGCGAAAGGTGGTCGCGTGTCGAGGAGAGAGTCGCCCAGGCGATGTCAACAGGAGGCCAGGAGATCAGGAGGATTCGTTCGAAACCCAGGACTCCTGATTGTTCTGATCTTCTGTAAAGAATCCCTTCACACGCGGCGGCGGGTCAGCAGCACGATGAGCAATACCAGCGCCACGATGCCCAGTCCGCCGCTCGGATAGAAGCCCCATGCGGCGCTGTACGGCCAGGTCGGCAGCGAGAGAATCAGCAGCACGATCAGCAGCGCCATCAATAAACTCAAGGCTCACCTCCCTTGTCGGCTGGAGCAAGAGCGCGGCCAACTCGACTGAACAGGAGGCGACGCGCTTCATCAACGATGAGGCCGGCATCGCACGGCTTCGCGAGCATCTGATCGGCGCCGGCCATACGCGCGCGGTCCGCATACTGCCGATCGACGTATCCGCTGATCGCCAGTACCGGAATGTCGTGTGTCCGCGAGTCAGCGCGCAGACGCCGACAGAGCTCAATGCCGTCGATCCCTGGTACCGCTATGTCGGTGAGGATGAGATCGGGATCCATTTCGAGCGCCTTGTGCAGCGCCTGATGGCCGTTGTGCGCTTGCTCGACGGCAAAACCCTCACGTCGCAGTGCCTCGCTATAGAACTGCCGCGTCTCCGGATCGTCTTCGACGACCAGGACAAGGGGCGAAGACGGCGTCGTCGCGTCGCGGCGAGCGGTCATCGTGCCGATGATAGGAGCCCCAGTCCGAGCGCGACAAGCTCAGGTGTGGGAGCCTTGGGGTAGGAGGGGTTGCGTCAGCGGGGACACCACGCGGCGCCGTTCCACCTGGCGCCGCTCGATAATCCTCGGTGGCTCAGCGGCCACTATCGGCAGCCGCACCTGGAACAACGAACCGGCGTTTTCGCCTGCGCTTCGGCCGGTGACCGTGCCGCCGTGCAGCTCCACCAGATGGCGCACGATATTGAGGCCCAGGCCCAGGCCACCGTGTTTCCGTGTCGGCGTGCTGTCGCCCTGATGGAAGCGTTGAAAGAGGCGTGCGGCCAGCCGCGTTTCAAAGCCGATGCCCGTGTCCTGGACACCGATCACGATGTGGTCGCCGCTCGTCGTCAGACAAATGTCGACACGGCCGCCCGGCGGCGTGAACTTGATGGCGTTCGACACCAGATTCCAGACGATCTGCCGGATGCGATCGGGGTCGCCGACCATGAAGCCGATCTGCTGATCGAGCGTCACGCCCAGCGTGATTTGCTTGGCGGCCGCCGCCGGGCGCACGGAATCGACTGCGGATTCGATGACCGGCTGAATCCGGATGGCAATCGGATTGATGCGCAGCTTGCCATTAACGATGCACGACAGGTCGAGCAAATCTTCAATGAGCTGTGCTTGGGCCAGTCCGGCGCGTTCGACGCCGCGCACCGCCCTGGCGGTTTGCGCGTCATCGAGTTTCCCGCTCGCCAGTAGCCTCGCCCAACCCAGGACGGCGTTCACCGGCGTGCGTAGCTCATGCGACAGGTTCGCGAGGAATTCGTCTTTGACGCGATTGGCCGCCTCCGCCCTGCGAGATTGCTCGTCGGCAATCTTGAGCAGCCGCCGATAATGCAGCCCCAACGCCACCCCGACGATTGCGATCAGAGTTGAAAAGACGATCAAGCCTAACGCCGAGACGTCTTCCACCTTCAACACAGGTGCAAAGGTTCGGCCGGTTACAGCTCAGCCGGCCAGCTTGGCTTAACTCTTGTAGTCAACTCGCCCGCTATGGACGAGACTGTCGTTCGGGTGGCGGCTCTGGCGGATCTGCACTGCACGAAAACGTCGCAGGGCGCCTTTCAACCACTGTTCGCGCGCATTGCCGAGTCGGCCGACCTGCTGTTGCTGGCGGGCGACCTGACGGACTACGGTCTGCCGGATGAAGCGCGCGTGCTGGCCAAGGAACTGACGGCGCTCAGGATTCCGGTGGCCGCCGTGCTTGGCAATCACGACGTCGAATCGGGAAAGGCCGAGGAGGTCACGGCGATTCTCGTCGAGGCCGGACTCCACGTGCTGGATGGCGATGCCTGCGAGTTGCTCGGCATCGGCATCGCCGGCGTCAAGGGTTTTGGCGGGGGATTCGGCAAACGCGCGCTCGGTCCCTGGGGAGAATCGATCATCAAACAGTTCGTTCGCGAGGCGGTCGACGAGGCACTCAAGCTCGAAACCGCGCTCGCGCGATTGCGCACGCCGCAGCGTGTGGCGCTGTTGCATTACTCACCGGTCCAGCAGACTGTCGAGGGCGAGCCGCTCGAGATCTATCCGTTCCTTGGATCGAGCCGCCTCGAGGAGCCGCTGGGACGGTATCCGGTCTCGCTCGTGTTCCACGGCCACGCGCACCGGGGCCAGCTGCAAGGGCTCACGAAAAACGGTGCGCCGGTCTACAACGTGTCGATGCCGCTGCTCACGCGGACGTTCGCCGATCGTCCGCCGTTTCGCGTCTTCGACGTGCACGTCGACGCCAACGCGTCGGTGCCGGTCGCGACCGCGGCCACGCGCGGCCGCCGCGCCACCGACGCCGTCGCATCCTGAGGAGACCCGATGGAAACCTCGACGGCCCGTGCGATTCACGATCCGGCGGCGGACTTCTACATCGACGCCTTGCGGAAGCTGCAGGACACGGGGATCCCGTTCCTGGTGGGAGGCGCGTTTGCCTTTTCGCACTACGCGCACATCCCGCGCGACACCAAGGACGTCGACATCTTCGTGAAGCCGGACGACTGCCCGCGCGTGCTCGAAACCTTCGAGCAGCTCGGCTACCAGACCGAGGTGCCGTTCCCGCATTGGCTCGGCAAGGTTCATCGCGGCGAGCATTTCATCGACATCATCTTCAGCTCGGGCAACGGCATCGCGCGCGTCGACGATCTGTGGTTCGAGCACGCGCCGAAGACCAACGTGCTCGGCGTCATTGTCCGGTTGTCGCCGGCGGAAGAGATGATCTGGTCGAAGGCTTTCATCCAGGAGCGCGAGCGATTCGATGGCGCCGATGTCCTGCACCTGCTGCGCGAAACCGGTCCGTCGCTCGACTGGCCGCGGCTGCTGATGCGGTTCGGCGACTACTGGCGCGTCCTCTTCAGCCACATCATCCTGTTCGGCTTCGTCTATCCGGACAAGCGCCAGAACGTCCCGACCTGGGTGATGGAGGAGCTGACCCGGCGTCTCAGCGTGAGCCGTCCCAATCTTCAGAGCGATGTCTGCTACGGGACGCTGTTGTCGCGGGAACAGTACCAGCACGACATCGAACGCTGGAAATACCGCGACGGCCGCGAAGCACCCGACGGACCGATGACGCGCGAGCAGATCGAAATCTGGACCGATGCCATCGGCAAGATCAAGTAACCCGAAGAACTCCCAAGTTTCAGGTCTCAACGGTTACTGCTGTCGTTCGAGAATCCAGGCGACGGTGCCGATCAGCTTTTCCCAGAGCGGGCGATGACGCCAGCTGCCCAGCGTGATCTCGCGCGACCTAGCCTGGTCCGACTCGAAGTCCGCGAGGATCCGCGCGGTCACGGCCTGGTCGCGCACCGCGAGGTTGACCTCGTCGTTGTGCTCGAACGACCGGTTATCGAGGTTGGTGGTGCCGATCACTGACCAGAGGTCGTCGACGAGCAGCGCCTTGACGTGCGTCATGCCCGGCTCGTACTCGAAGATCCGCACACCGGCTTCGAGCATCTGGCCGTACATGCGGCGGCTCGCCAGCCGCACCCATCGCTGATCGGTCCGGGCGCCCGGCACGACGACCGTCATCCGGACGCCGCGCTGCATCGTGCGGCAGATGGCGCTGCGGAACGCCTTGTCGGGAAGAAAGTACGGCGTCGCGATGTGGACCGTTGACGTCGCGCCTTCGACCAGCAGCTGATACAGCGCGCGGGATGTCGTCGATCGATCGGCGGGGGAGCTCTTTACCGCAAACGCCGGAGAGTCACCCGCGCGAACGCGCGGCTTGTAGGTATTCGGTCCGGTGAGGATCTCTCCGCAGCATTCCATCCAGTTCTCCGCGACGACGCCCTGGATCTGCGCCACCACCGGCCCTTCAATGCGGGCCATCATGTCGCGCCACATCGGCTTGCGGCGGTGCGGCTTCGCCCACCAGTCCGCGACGCCGGCCCCGCCGACGAAGGCCACGGCGCCGTCAACGACGAGCAACTCCCGGTGGGTCCGGTTGTTCAGGCGGCTGAGGCGATACCAGGTGAACCGCTGGTAGGCGGCGACGCGGCAGCCGGCGGCCTCGAGCGGTCGCGACGACCTTCGAAAGGCGCCAAAGCTGCCGATCGCATCCATCACGATGGTGACGCGCACGCCGGCCCGCGCGCGCTCGCACAGCGCGTCGATGAAGGCCTCGCCGATCTCGCCTTTCTTGAAGATGTAGCACTCCATGTTGATGGTCTCGCGAGCCGCCTTGATGGCGGCCAGCATCGCCGGGTAGAACACGTCACCGTTGGTCAGGATGTCGACGCGGTTGTCGGGCTCGAGGTGCGTCGAGCAGGTCGACTCGATGACGTGGATGAAGTGATCGCTGCGGGCGTCGATGCCGGCTTCGACGTGGAATGGGACGTGCGGCGTGAACAGCACCGCGACAATGAGCCAGGCGATGAAGGCGCCGCCGATGATCGTCAGGTAGAGCATAGCGTCGCCGGCACCAGCAGCGAGACCGGCAACCGCTCGAACAGCGCCGCCGCCGCCATCATCCAGCGGCCGTCGACCAGCTCGGCCTGATGCACCGTGCCGGTCAAGACATCGCGTACGGCGGGGGGCGCCGCCAGCAGATCGACACAGCTGGCCGGCAGCGCGACCCTCGTGTCTTTCCAGATGCCGCGGCCGAGCGGCGGTCCGACCGCGTCCGGCAACAGCGAGCCGATCAGGCGCGGCACGCAGGTGATTGCAAACGTCGACCCGGCGGCAACGCGTGCGAACGCGAACAGGCAATCGCGGCTCGCGCCGGTCGTCGTCAACGGCACGTATTCGCCCCGCTCGTACACGTCGCGCCACTGCGCCCGTGCGGCGAGCGCGCGGGTCATGACGAACATCTTGATGCGCCCGTCGGTCCGATTCGCAACGAGATCCGCAATGTCGGGGCAGGACCCCAGCGACGCGAGGGCCTGCATGCGCAGGTCGTAGTCGACCGACCGGCGGTTGTCAGGGTCGACGAGATTGAGGTCCCACAGCTCGGTGCCCTGGTAGAAGTCCGGAATGCCCGGGGCGGTCACCTTAATCATCAGCTGCGCGAGACTGTTGTAAATGCCCAGCTCCGCCACTCGTGCCTGGAACGGCAGAAAGGACGCGAGAAAGGCGTTCGGCCGGCTTGCATCGAGCACCGCATCGATGAACCGCGTCACCGCCCCCTCGTAGATCTCGTCAGGGCTGAGCCAGCTGGTGTGGACCTTCGCCTCGCGCAACGCCTTCATCATGTAGGCGTCGAGCCGCTTCCGGAAGATCGGATCGGCCTTGTCAACGTTGAACGGCCATGCGCCCACCAGCATCTGATAGAGGTGGTACTCCTCGTTGGCGTCCGGTGCCGGCCGCCCGTCCAATTCGGTCTTGAACCGGCGGTTTGCGGCCCGCCAGCGCATGACCAATCCCTTCCACGCGCCCGGCAATTCCGACAGCACGTTGAGACGCGCGCGCAGGTCCTCGCCGCGTTTTGTGTCGTGGGTCGCGGTCGCGGAGAGCGCAGTCGGCCACTGCTGCTGCCTCCGAATCATCCACTGATGGACCGTGTTCGGATCGAGACCGAAGTTCGTCGGATCAGCGCCGACCTCGTTCAGCGAGAGCAAGCGGTTGTAGATGTAGAGGGTGGTGTCCTCTATGCCCTTTGCCGCCACCGGGCTGGTAATCTGCTGGAACTTTCCGATGAACCGCGCGCGCGCCTCGCATTCCTCGCGCGAGCTAATCCGCGTCTGCTTGAGCAAGAGCTGTTCGACGAAGTCGAACACCAGCGCCGTCACCGCCGGTCCCCGCCGTTTCGCGGACTGCACCGCCTGGTCGATAAACCGCCGGTCGTGCTCGCTCACGGTTTGGTCCGGGCCGTCGGCGCCGACATACGTGCGATACACCGGGAAGCACGCGATCACTTCCTTGATCGTCGAAATCAGGCTGTAGAGCGTGAAGTCGCGGAAGTGGCGGTTCTGTTCGGAGAAGCGATTCAACTGGTGTCCGAGCGAATTGATGTCGCCTGACATCGTTTCGTGGAGAACCTGCTTCTTGCTGCGGTAGACCAACGTGTCGAACGACAGCCGTTCGGCCGCCGCGGCGTCGTCGTTGTGAAGACGCCGGTCGCGGATGGCCCGCTTGTAGATGTCGTCCAGCGCTCGCTCGTTGCGCCGATCCACGAACAGGTTGTTGACGACTGCCGCGAACTCGTAGCCCGTCGTGCCGTGCACCGGCCATTCGCCGGACAGCTCCTCGCCCTGTCCGAGGATTTTTTCGACGACGATGTAGAAATCGCGGTTGGGCGAGAGCCGCGACTGCAGGCGGTTCAGGTAGTCGCCAGGCGCGAACAGGCCGTCGACGTGATCGACGCGAAGGCCAGTGGCGGCGCCGCGCCGCACCAGCTCGAACACGAAGCGGTGGACCTCGTCGAACACCGCCGGATCTTCCATCCGCAGCGCCGCCAGCTGGTTGACGTCGAAGAACCGCCGGTAGTTGATCTCTTCCGACGCGACGCGCCAATGCGCCAGCCGGTACGACTGGGCGTTGAGCAGCGCATCGAGGCGATCGAACGTGCGCGGCTGCCCGGCGATGCCGTTGAAGCGCCCCAGGCAGGCCGTGAGCAGCAGGTCGACAGCGGGACTGCCGGCCGTGAGCGCCGCCAGACGCCGCTTGACCACTTCCTTCTCGCGCGCACGCAACGCAATCGCCTCGGGCTCGCGCGAGCTTCGCGCCGGCAGGTGCTCGGCGGCGGTCAGGATGCTCTGCAGCTCGTCGGCGTGCTCGCCGGCGTGCGATTCCAGCCAGGAGCCGAGTTCGTCGCGCAGAATCATCCCGTAGGTGTCGGGCGCGACCGGCAGCCGATTGTCGTAATAGATGACGGCGAACCCGCCGTTCGCGTACACCAGCCGAAGCTCCTGCCGCTCGAGCACGGCGCCGTACTGGTCGCCGAGAATCGGAATCAGCAGCTTGTCCGCCAGCTCGTCCTTCACCGGATGCCACTCGATGTCGAAGAAGCGTGCGAAGCGCGAGCTCGGACCGTTTTCGAGGACGTCCTGCCACCACGGGTTCGCCGACTGCGCGATTCCCATGTGGTTCGGCACGATGTCCAGCACGTGCCCCATGCCATGCGATCGGAGCGTGTCGATCCAGAGCCAGTAATCCTCGTCGGTGCCGAGATCAGGGTTCAGGCGTGTCGGGTCGGCGACGTCGTAGCCGTGTGGGCTGCCAGGGACCGCAGCGAGGTAAGACGACGCGTAGCAATCGCCGATGCCAAGCTCATCCAGGTACGCAACGATCGCCGACGCACGTGTGAACGTAAATTGTGCGTTGAACTGCAGTCGATAGGTTGAAAGCGGGACGCGCGCGCCGGCCACCTGAGGTCGGTTAGCAAGCTGAGCGCCAGCCTAAACTCTGCCATGGGGAACGTCCGTCGAGCTTGGCAACGTACTTGCTGAATCGAGCGACGTGCCACCCGACGCTCGCGCCGATTCCGACCGAAGCCGCACCATTATTCCCGCGTCGCGATCGCTTGCGATCGTTGCACTCGCTGACAGCGCGCGGATTCACCAGCAGATCGACGAAGGGCGGCGTCTGCGTTGAAGTCGCTCGGTCGATTGTTCGTCGCGCTCATACTCCTGACGCCCGTCGCTGCTGCCGCGCAGGCGCCGCTCGAGCAGTCGCGTCGCAGCGAGCTGCCGACGGATACGCCCGATCGATACACACAGCTCGATCATCTGAGGCACGCCGTGACGCGGCTGCCGGTGGCCGCCGGGCTGGCGTGCGTGCTGGCGTTGCGCCCTCGCCGCCGCGGCACACCGCATCGCCAGGCGCCGGTCATTCAGACGCAGATCATCCTCGCCGTCGTCGGTTCCGTCGTGATGCTGGTCGTCGGCGCCAGCCTCGCCCGGGCATTCGGCATCGTCGGCGCGGCGGGGCTGGTGCGCTACCGGGCCAAAATCGAGGATCCCAAGGATGCCGGCGTCATGCTGTCGACGCTGGCGATCGGCCTGGCCACCGGCGTTGGTCTGTGGATGCTCGCGATTTTTGCGACCGTGTTCATCCTGGGACTGCTGTGGATCGTGGAGTCGTTCGAGCCAAAGGCGACGCACCCGTTCCTGCTGAAGGTGAAGGCCAAGGATCCCGCGGCCCTCAGACCGAAGCTCGAGCCGTTGCTGGCGAAGAACCGACTCGAGTTCGAGCTGAGGGCGACCTCGCAGGAGGAACTGCACTACGAGGTCCGGGTGCCGCTGAACAAGAGAACCGATCGCCTGTCGGACATCATCGTGAAAGTCGATCCCGACAACGCGACCGCCGTCGAGTGGGAGGAGAAGAAGGAAAAGAAGTAATACCCAGGGGCTCGGGGCTGGGGGCTAGGAGTTGGCGGTGCCCCGGCGGGGAACTTACCTGTAGTTGCCGAACTGAAGCGCGACGCCGAAGTCGTGCTCGCGCAGCGCGCGCATCGCGGCCTGCAAATCGTCTTTCGACGGCGAGCTCACACGCACTTGATCGGCCTGAATCGCCGCCTGCACCTTCTTCAGTTTCTTCTCCTTGATGAATTTGACGATCTCGCGCGCGGCTTCGATCGGGATGCCTTGCTGGATCGGAATCACGCGACGGACCGCGCCGCCGGCTGCGGGCTCCGACTCCGGCGCCTTGAAGTTCTTGATGGCGACGCCGCGTCGAACGAGCCGAGTCTGGATGATCTCCCAGAGCGCGTTCATCTTCATCTCGTCGTCGGTTGTCAGGGTCAGCGTCTTCTCGGCGGCGTTCAGGTCGATGTCGGCCTTCGCGCCCTTGAAGTCGTAGCGCTGGCCGACTTCCTTCCGCGCCTGGTTCAGCGCGTTGTCGACTTCCTGGAAATCGATGGTCGATGTGATGTCGAATGAAGCTGTCGTCGGCATGAGGCTATTTTAGGCGGTGTTTGAATACATGGCGCGCCCGCGCCTCCTCGACTGAGTGCGACACCTTGACGTTGCCTTCCTTCTCGGCGAGCTTCGACAGCTCCGAATAGTACTTCTCCAGCGTCCGCAGTTCATCCTCCGAGAGCGATTCCGCATCGATCAGCCGGTTGCTCGCGCCTTCGAGCGCCGCGACGATCTCGTTCAGTTTGATGTGAATCGCCAGCGAATCCTTGTTCTGCGACCGCTGAATGAGGAACACCATCAGGAACGTGACGACGGTCGTGCCGGTGTTGACGACCAGTTGCCACGTATCCGAGAAATGAAACACCGGACCGAGCACAGCCCAGACGACGATCACGGCGCAGGCACAGCCGAAGGCGGCCGTACTGCCGGTCCACCGCGTGACGTAGGACGACATCGTTTCGAACGTCCGACCGAGCGAACTACGCTCTTTGCGCTTCGGCATGGATAGAATCATAGCGTGGGCGATCGGCCTCGCATCGGTATCTCGGCGTGTCTTCTCGGTGAACCGGTGCGGTACGACGGCCGGCACAAGCGCGACGCGTGGCTGGTCGATGTCCTTGGACCGCAGGTGGAATGGGTGTCTGTGTGTCCGGAGGTCGAGGCCGGTTTTGGCACACCGCGCGAAACGATGGAGCTGGTCCACGACGCAAGCGGCCGCACGGCGCTGATGACGACCGGGACGAAACGCGACGTGACCGACACGCTGCAGCGATACGCCGATCGGCGGGTCGAGGAACTCGCCCGCGCCGATCTCGACGGCTACGTGCTCAAGACCGACTCGCCGAGCTGCGGTCTGGAAGGTCCTGGCCTGTTCGCCGCGGCACTGACCGCCCGCCTGCCCGACTTGCCGGTCGTGGACGAGCGCCAGCTCGACGACCGTCACGCGCGCCAGCGCTTCGTGGACGACGTGCGTGCGCACCACCGCGCGAGATCGGTGGCCGCAGAATCGTCACCGTGGCGCGATGTATCGATTGTCAGAATGAAGAACGGCCAGGCGGCGGACGCGATCGATCGGGCCGCTACCGAGGAGCCACTCGAGATCCGGCTGCACGGCCAGCCGTTCGCCGTGATCATGCGAACGCCGGGCGCGGATCGGGAACTGGCTGCCGGATTTCTGCTGGCGGAGCGCGTGATCAGGAACGCCGACGAGCTCGGCACCATCGAGTACTGCATGGATCGTGACCCTGAAAGGGTCGCGCTACGCCAGGCCGTGACGGGGCCCCCAGAAGACCGCGACAATCACAACGTCGTGAATGTGACGCTGGCGCCAGGCTTGGACGATCGCGTCGGCGGTCTTCTCGACGGCCGCCGCCAGGTGACCACGAATTCTTCGTGCGGGCTCTGCGGGAGACGCACGATCGAATCGCTCGCGACGGATGTTGCGCCGCTCGCCGCCACCTGGCGGGTTGCCGCGTCCACGATTGGGCAGATGCCATCCCGTCTTCGAGAGCGGCAGGCGATTTTCGACGAGACAGGCGGCCTGCACGCCGCCGGCCTGTTCACGCAGCGGGGCGAGCTGATCGACGTGGCCGAGGACGTCGGGCGGCACAACGCGGTGGACAAGATCGTTGGCCGCCAGCTGATGCGCGACGCGCTTCCGCTCTCGTCGCACATGCTGTGTGTGAGCGGTCGCACATCGTTCGAGATCGTGCAGAAAGCACTCTTTGCCGGAATGCCGGTCGTCGCCGCCGTGTCGGCGCCGTCGACGCTGGCGATCGACCTGGCGCGCGCGTTCGGCATCACGCTCGTCGGCTTCGTGCGCGGCGGCGATTTCACGATCTACGCGCACGCGGAGCGCGTCGAAGGATGAGGAGGCTCGATTGAGGGCCGGTCTGCTCACGAAGGATCGGATTGTCGCCCCGCCCGGATTCAACCGGTGGCTCGTGCCGCCCGCCGCGCTGGCCATCCACCTCTCGATCGGGATGGCCTACGGCTTCAGCGTGTTCTGGCTCCCGCTCGGACGAGCAATCGGCGTCTCGACCCCGGTCGCCGGCGACTGGAAAGTCAGCACGCTCGGGTGGATGTACACGCTGTTCTTCGTCGTGCTGGGATCGTCCGCGGCGCTGTTCGGCGCCTGGGTGGAGCGCGAAGGTCCGCGGAAGGCGGGCGTCGTCGCCGCGTGCTGCTGGAGCGGCGGGTTCATGATCTCGGCCCTCGGCATTTATCTCCATCAGATCTGGCTGCTGTGGCTCGGCTCGGGTTTCATCGGCGGATGCGGGCTGGGTCTCGGCTACATCTCGCCGGTGTCGACGCTCATCAAATGGTTCCCCGATCGGCGCGGCATGGCGACCGGTCTCGCGATTATGGGATTCGGCG
>Ga0207691_10005282_pt1 | contig 12468 bp, 12 predicted proteins | sample KBSM13metaG_FD_184327 | JGI IMG/M metagenome (GOLD analysis project Ga0207691, IMG submission 184327) | Miscanthus rhizosphere microbial communities from Kellogg Biological Station, Michigan, USA - KBS M1-3 metaG (SPAdes) (version 2) | ecosystem: Host-associated > Plants > Roots > Rhizosphere >...
GCCCGGCTTGCGGCCCCACGTCTGCTGGCCGACATACACCACGGCCATTCCCCAGCCCATGTCCGTCAGCAACTGGCGCTTGCCGACCCATGAGCCGTCCTTGTGGCAAGGCGACGGCAGGTAGTAGCCGACCCAACTGTAGGGTGCGCCCGGCTCATTCTTCCACGCGCGCATGGTCTTCTCGCCGGGGAAGGTGTGCGTGTCGAACCCGAGCGCTTTTCCGCCCTTCGCCTCGTCGGCGAACTTGGCGTCCTGACCCGTGACCGCGGCGGCAACCTGCGCCACCGTTGCGGCCGCCTGTTCCACCTCGCTTCGCGTGCTGCCCGGCTGCGTCAATGCTTCGCCGCAACCAAGCATCATCGCCAACATTCCGGCGAAGATGATCGATCCCTGCACTATGGTCCGGCCGTCGCTGCTGCGCATAACGCGCGCATCATGCAACACTCGTACGAGACAACCGTCTGTTTACTTGTCCCTTCGTCCCGCTCGATCGCTCAGGAGGATCGTGAATATCATGTAAAGCGCCACGGCCGCCGCGATGGTGAATCCGGTGAGACCGAAGACGCGCCAGTAGGGCAGCAGCATGGCACTCGCCACGAGCAGCCCGGCCAGGACCAGTCCCGAAAAGACCCGGTTGGCCACTTTCTGCAGCGCAACGATGAGCGATGGCAGCTGCGGCACGTCGACGTGCGTCGCAATGTCGCTCGAGGCGAGCCGACTCGTGATCTGGTCGAGGCGACGCGGCAACGCGGCGATCAAGTCGCTGCTCTCCAGCGCGAGCTGATAAAACCGCCTCGGCGACAGATCCCGCTTCGCACGCTGCATCGCGATCTCGTTCGCATACCGGCGAATCGTCTGCAGCGGCATGAACGACGGGTCCAGCGCGCGCGTCACGCCGTCGAGGTTGAACAGCGCCTTCGCGAGGAGCGTCATCTCCGCGGGCAACCGCAGCCCGTGCCGATACGAGAGGTCGATCACCTCGTAGAGAATGCGACCCGCCTCGATCTCCGCCGCCATGAGGCCGACGTTGCGCGCGATCAGCGACGCGATCTCGTTGGTGTAGCCAGCGCGATCGAAGTCCGGCCCCGGCTCCCCCATTTCGATGAGCGTCGCCGCAACGTCGTCGCCGCGATGATCGCCGAGTGACATCAGCAATCGCGTCGCCGTGTCACGCATGCGCAGCGACAACCGCGCCGTCATCCCGAAGTCGATCAGCGCGAGACGTACGTCGACGTCATCAGGCTCCGGTGCTGCCAGCGACTGCGCCTCCACTTCCAGCTTCGCGAGCGGCATCGTCGCCACGCGTACATCGCCGCGCCGCTCGTTTCCCACCACCTGGGCCGGCGTGAGCGGATTCTGCGTCCCCGGCATCACGACGAACACGTTGCCCGGATGCGGATCGGCGTGGAAGAATCCGTCGATCGTGATGCCCTTGAGGTACGCGCGTGTCAGCTCCTCGGCCACTGGTGTGAAGTCGTGGTCGAGTCGCGCCATTGGCGAGACCGCATCGACTTTCACGCCGCGGACGCGTTCAGTGGTGAGCACGCGCTCCGTCGAATACGCCTCGATGACCTTGGGCACCACCAATCGCGGAAACTCGGCGAGCGACTTCCGAAATGCGGCGGCGCTTCGCGCTTCGACGCGATAGTCAAGTTCGTCGGCCAGTGCGCGTTCGAGCTCCTGAATCACGCCCACGACGTCGACGCGATGACCGACGCCCGTGTGTGCCGCCAGGAACGACGCCATCTCGCGAAAGAACTCGATGTCCTCGGCGAGTGCGACGCGGATGTTCGGACGCTGCACCTTCACGACGACGGGCCGTCCACCGCGCAGCCGCGCACCATGCACCTGACCGAGGCTCGCGCTGCCGAGCGGCTCCGGATCGAAGAAGTCGAACAGTTTGCTGATGCGGGCGCGGAGCTCTTTCTCGACCGTCTCGTGCACCTGCTCGAGTGGAATCGGCTCCACGTCGTCCTGGAGTGATTCCAGCTCGCGAATGAACGGTGCGGGCAGCAGGTCAGGGCGAGTCGACAGCACCTGGCCGAGTTTCACATAGGCGGGTCCGAGTTGCACCAGCTTCTTTCGGAAGCCGATCGCGTTCGCCTCGATATCGGCCAGTTCGTCGGCCGGAAGATCGTCTTCGTCGCTCGCGCTCAACGCGAGCAAGCCTTGCTGGCGCGCGAGGTCGCGAAGGCCATATCGAGTGAACAACTCGACGATGGCGACGAAGCGAGGGAGGTGCTTTGGTGAGAGAAGCATGGCATGCACAAAAGCATGGACGGTGCCAGCAACACGGAGCCTGTTGTCGCCTCACACGGGGCGATAAGTTGCGCCAGCATCTCCTTCCACCCGGGATTTATGCAGTCAACGGCTCCCCATGGGCCGACCATTCTCATCGCTGAAGACAGTGTCGAGCAGCGGTCCCTCTATGCCTTGATTCTCACTGGCGCAGGGTATCGAGTGCTCGAAGCGGGTGATGGCGCCGAAGCGGTGGAGATAGCGCAGCGAGAGCGCCCAGGCCTCGTCCTCATGGACGTGACGATGCCCGGCACCAGTGGCTGGAACGCCGTCCGCGTGCTGAGGCAGGATCCCACCACGATCGACATTCCGATCATCGTGGTCACCGGTCTCGCCGGCAGCTGGGATCGTGATGCCTCATACGCGGCGGGCGCTGACGAGTACCTCGCGAAGCCCGTGTCGCCGACGGTATTGCTGGAGGAAGTGCGGAAGTTCCTGCCGCGGTGATCACCGGTCATTTCGGCATCGCAGCCGGCGTGCGATCGCAGTCGCGCGCGCCCATGGGCTCAGTCCTGTTCCTCGCGCTTCTCGGCGCCGCGGTGCTGCCGGATGCGATGGACGCACTCTACTGGGTGATCAATCTCTGCAGTCCGTACGGCCTCTACTCGCACACCCTTTACGCGGTGGTGCTCGAGGCAGCGGTCGTCGGCGGAGCCGTGTTCCTCCTGACGGGCTCGCGAGCGGTGACGCTGATGTTCGTCGTTGTGGTGTTGCTGCATTCACCGGCCGACTTCTTCACGGGGCGCAAGCTGTTCATCCCGGGTGACGACTTGCTCGGACTCCGGTTCTACGATCGTCCGGTGCTCGACTGGCTGCTGGAGGTTCCAGTGGCGATCGTCGGATGGTGGATGCTGCGCCGCAGCGGCCGAGGTCCGCGCTGGGCGACGTCGGTCTGGGCGCTGGCGCTGATGGTGGCGACACAGACGACATTCGACGTTTTGTCTACCGGACAGCGAAGCCTCAAGCCCAACCGCTGCGCGGTCGTGTCCTCACCGGCCGATTTCTAGAGGTCTGGCCCGCAACGGCCGCGCACGCCAGTTTTGGTTGTCGGTGGGACCATTCACGCGCCGCGGTGTACCGCTAGACACCTCGGTTGTCGTCGCGCGAAAAGCGCGAGACCAGCCGCCCCGCCCACGACTCCAAAATTCAAGTCCGGTGACGTTTCCGCCGATACCAATGAGCATGCCGACCACACCTGCCGACGACGATCCCCTCGCTGCCTTCGAGCTTCCCCCGGACGTCATGGGGGCGACCTTCGAGCACGCCATCAGCGACACGGCGGACTCGAATCACGAGCGAGGACACGCCGTCGCCGCCGCCCTTCAGAAGGTGCTCAAGGGCAGCACGGTGGAATACGGCTTTCCGGGCATCGTCACTGCGCACATGAAGTCAGGAGCCGTTGCGCGTTGCGGTGGGCCCGCTATCGGCTGGATGATCGACGTCGAGCGCAAGCCCGGCGCAGACCCCATCACGCTCGACGTGTACGTCTCCGACGACGAGACGGATCCCGTGCGTGTGGCCGAAGTGCTCGCCAAGGCGCTCAAGAAGTATTGAGCGTCTAGGCCCGCGCCGTCACCCGGCGCTCATTGTCGTCGCGCTGGCCAAGGAATTCCCCAATGGCCGCGAGCGATGAAATGTGGTCGCAGAAGATCTTGAAGGTGGCCAACAGTGGCACCGCCAGGAACGCGCCCGGCACTCCCCAGATCCAGAAGAAGAACGCCAGCCCGACGAAGATCGCCACCGGATTCAGTGTGAGCCGGTGGCCGAGCAGCAACGGCGTGGCGAGGTTGGCCTGGAGGAGGTTGATGAGCAGGAAGCTGCCAGGAATGAGCAGCGCGTGGCCCAGATCGGGGAACGCACTGAGGCCAGCCAGCGTGAACACGACGATCGCCGTGAGCGCGCCGAGGTAGGGCACGAACTCCAGGCAGGCCACGAGGGCGCCCCACAAGAGCACGTTCGGCATGCCGAGCAGCCAGAACACTGCTGCCACCACGCTGCCCTCGAACACGTTCACGATCAACGTCGTCGTGAGGTATGCCGACACCGCCGTTTCGGTCGCGCGCGCGATCTCGACCGCCTTCACCTTGTCGCTGAAGTGCGGCAACACCTTGATCAGTTTCTGAAGGAACAGGTCGCCGCCGGCGAGCAGGAAGTAGAGGAGGATGAACACCTCCACGAGCCCGGCGACGAGCCGTTGCGTCGTCCCGAAAAGACGCGACGACAGGCTCGGCCCCGACTGCACGACGACCCGTGGCGACTTGCCCGGGGCGGAGCCAACGGAATCCACGGCCTGATCGACGCTGCGCTGCACCTGTTGCACCGGCCGGATGATCCTCCGGAGCTTCGTCTGTGCGCGGCCGAGGCTCTGCGGCGCCATGGAGATCCAACCCTGTGCCGGACCTGCGAGCTGATAGACGGCGCCTCCGACTGAGCCGATCAACATCAACACGACGATTGCGGCGCCGAACGGGGGTTTGATGCGAAAGCGGCCCAGCAACCGAATGAGCGGGCTGAGCAGGAAGTTGAGCAGGATGGCGAAGACGATCGGGATCAGGAACGCGCGTGCGAAATACAGCGTGTAGAGCACGGCGAGGACGCTGAGCAGCGTCGCCTCGACGGAGCGCGTGCGTGTCGTCGCCATCGCGTCGCGCGTGTGCTCGAGATTCGGCGTCTGCGCGCCCGGTTCAGCCGGAACGGGATCAGCCGCCAAGTCCACGTCGGGACTCAGCGGCGAATCGGATTGGCGTCCAGTAGACGCCTCACGGGCAGGCCCGGCGGTCGGCTTTTGCGGCATGACGCATCGTCACTATGCACGATGCTTGCCGAGTTCGCTCCTAGGGCCAGGCTCAGGTTTCAGATGTCAGGTGCTCAGGGGTCAGCTCCAGTGCTCAGCCTTCAGGGGGTGTGGCGTGCCGGGTGAAGTGCACCTCGTTCGCCACACCGCTGACGGCTGATGGCTGGAGCTGATCCCTGAGCACCTGATTCCTGACACCCCGAGTGAAGTCCGCTCTACTCCTCGGCGTCGATGTTGACCGACTCCACCGCGAGCGCGGTGAGGTCGAGATCTGTCTGCTGCTCCTCATCGAGCGTAGTCTGGAGCAGTTGCGCCTGGGACTCGTAGCCCAGCGTGCGCGCCCATGTGCGACACGTGCCGTAGCCGGCCATCTCGTAGTGCTCGACGTGTTGCGCTGCCGTGATCAATCCGGCGTCGAGCACGTCCTTCTCCGGCTTTTCCTTGATCAAGCCCGAGCCTTCCTTCAGCAGGCCTTCCATGCCTTCGCACTTCTTGCCGCGCGGGCTGACGTCGAGCTGCTTGCAGATACGTTCGAGGCGCGTGACGTGAATTCGCGTCTGCTTCTCGTGCTTCGCGAATGCCTTCTTGAGCTTCGGATGCGTCGCCGCCTTGATCATCTTCGGAAGCGCCTTGAGGATCTGATTCTCCGCGCTCCAGAGATCCTTCAACTCTTCGACGTAGAGGTCCCGCAGGGTTTCCAGCTGCATCAGCGTACTCCATGTGGTGAGAGTGCATCATGCGACGCGATTGCGCCGTCGGCCGTGGAATTGGCAAAGGACATGCCCATCGCGTTTCGCTAGTTTTCATCGCGCCACGACGATCAACTACGATTGAACCGGAATCCGCATGACGCTTCGTCTGTATCTCCTCCGGCATGGCCAGACGGCGATGAGTCGCGCGAACGTCTTCTGCGGTCGTGGTCTCGATCCAGCGCTCACGGACGAAGGTGTCGCCATGGCGGTCGCGTTCGCTGCGGCGCATCGCGACTCGAAGTGGACAGCGATCTACTCCAGTCCACTCATACGCGCCGTCGCTACGGCGACGCCACTCGCCGACGCCGTGCACTTGAACGTGGAGGTTCGCGACGAGTTGGCGGAGATCGATTACGGCGAGTGGGACGGACTCACCGCCGAAGTAGTCGCGCGACGGTGGCACGACGAGCACGAACGCTGGTCCGCGGATCCGGCGTGGAATCCGCCCACCGGCGGCGAGACCGCCATCGCGCTCGCACAACGGATGACGAACGTCATCGAGGAGATCACGGGCGCACATCTCGATGGCAACGTGCTGGTCGTCTCACACAAGGCCTCCATTCGGGTGTTGCTCTGCGCGCTGCTCGGCGTCGACGTCGGGCGCTTTCGCTACCGCTTCGGTTGTCCGGTGGGCTCGGTGTCCATTGTGGAGTTCGGCGCGCACGGCCCACTGGCCATGGCCGTGGCCGATCGTTCGCACCTCTCGGCGGAACTCCGAGGCCTGGAAGGCACATAGGACCAAGGGGGCATGGCTCTCGTTACCAGACCGTGGGATAATGCCCACGCGATTCGTTGCGCTCGATGCCGAGTGTTCGCTCACACCCCCATGAGGAACAGCTTACCATGGCTAGCGCACTGCACTCCGAGATCGAAGTCGCCGACGATTCCGCCACCCTCTACCTGTCCGGCGAGCTCTGCGCCGAAGACGCCTTCACGCTAAGCGGCGTCTGCAGCAAACTGCCCGCGAATGTCAATACGCTGCGCCTCGACATGCATGGCGTCACGCAGATGAGTGACGATGCGATGGGTGCCATCCGCGTCGTGCTGCGCTACTGGCGCGAATCGCGCGGAGGGAGCTTCCGGCTCTCGCTCGCATCAGAGCGCATCGTCGCCACGTATGGCGAAGGTCGCTTCGCGAGCGCATCGAGCCTGCGAAATGCTCCGCCGCACGTCGTCGAAGCCAAGCCAGCGCTTACTGCCATGTACCTCTAGGCGCTCTAGCTTCGTCTCTCGTTCCGGCGTAAGCTTCGCGCCAATTCACAATATGACGAGGGGCGGCAATGGCGACGAAACTGGATAAGGCGATCAAGCGCGAACTGGTGCAGGGCGACAAGACGTACACCATCACCATCGCGCCCGACGGATTGAAGGTCGTGGAGAAGGGCAAGCGCAACGGCAAGGAGCTGTCGTGGTCGTCGATCATCAGTGGCGACGCAACGCTCAACGAGAATCTCAAGATCTCCGTCGACGCGAGTCGCCCCTCCTGACCTTCGTCGTGGCGCCGGCCACGGTCCACAGCATCGCAACCAAGACACTCCTGCTCGTCGCACACATGGCCGGCGCGCAGGACGCGCGCCCGTCATTCACGAGCGGTTGAGCATCCCGCGCAGCCGTCCGGGTTGATCATGTGCTGCCGAAGTGTTCTTTCCTCGGTGGCACCGATGCGCAGCATCGCCACGGCGGCGAGATCCACGTCCATCCGATCTCGATGCGGCGGTGTGCTTCGACATAATTCCCGAAGCGCGAGCTGCCGACGACACGACCACTCGACTGCTCCACCGTGGGGAGAGTGGCATGGCCTAACCTTGCGCGATGGCGAAGGGCGGCAACAGCGCGGCGATCCGCGCAGCGCGCTCCTTGTGACGTCCGCCGAGGAGTTCGAACTTGGCCGCAGTCGCGACGTCGCCCGAGAGTCGGTTCTGTGCGGCCATCACTGCGCAGTACTCACTCACCTCCTCTTCGTCCGTCACGTCCTGTTGCGTGAACCCGAACGGCTGCTCATACAATAGCAGCGCGGCAATTGCATGAGTCGAGAACGGGAGCGTCCCGAATTGCTCCCTGAGATGCTTCAATCCATCATGTTGTCCGAGCACGCCGCTCCACTCGGCGGCGGATAGTGCAGGTGCAGTGACGTCGGACATATGGGCCTCGATGAAACGTGACGGCGCAGGAACCAAGTGCTCCGTCGCTCAACTTACCTCCCCTGCACGCACGTGAAAATCCTCGTCATCGATGTCGGCGGCACGCATGTGAAGTTGCTGGCAACCGGCCGGCGTACGGTCCTCAAGATTCCTTCGGGGCCCGACCTCACTCCGGACGTGATGGTGAAAGGAGTGCTCGAGGCCACGAAGGACTGGACCTACGACGCGGTGACGATCGGCTATCCCGGCCCAGTCGTGAAAGACCGACCAACCAAGGAGCCGGTGAATCTCGGTTCGGGTTGGGTTGGCTTCGACTATTCGCGCGCGATAAAAAAGCCCGTGAAGATGATCAACGACGCCGCCATGCAGGCACTCGGCAGCTATGACGGCGGGGTGATGCTCTTTCTCGGGCTGGGAACGGGACTCGGGACGACCCTCGTGACGAATGGCACGGTGGTGCCGCTCGAGATCGCACACCTGCCATACAGGAAGGAGCGCAGCTACGAGGAGTACGTCGGCGAGGCGGGCCTCAAGGACCTCGGCGAGAAGAAGTGGAAGAAGCACGTCACCGAAATCGTGCGGCTCTTCCTCGCGGCACTGAACGCCGAGTACGCGGTGCTCGGTGGCGGGAACGTGCGGTTCTTCGGGGACGACCTTCCGCCGAACACGCGTCGGGGAAGCAACATGAACGCGTTCCGCGGCGGCTATCGGCTGTGGCAGAAGCAGGCGCACCTGCCGTGACGGATACCGCCCCGCGTCCGCTGCAACTGACGCCAACGGGGCCCGGAGTCGAACCGCGTTGGACGTCGAGCGCGAAGAGCGGAGTCGGCACGGCGCTCGACGGACGCAGCCACGTCTGGTTCACCATCTCGCACGGCATCATCGACGAGGTCTACTATCCGCGCGTCGATCAAGCGAACACGCGCGACCTCGGGCTCCTCGTCAGCGCCGACGGGTTCTTTTCCGAGGAGAAGCGCGACGCGGCCAGCGTCGTGCACCTGATCGCGCCGGGAGTGCCGGGTTATCGGCTCGTGAACTCGTGTTCGCAGGGCCGCTACGTCATCGAGAAGACGGTCATCACGGATCCCGAGCGCGACGTCCTGATGATGCGCACGCGCTTTCGTGCACTTCAGGGCAAGGTCGACGACTATCGGATCTTCGCGTTGCTGGCTCCGCACGTGTGCAACCAGGGCTACGGCAACGACGGCTGGTGGGAGATGTACAAAGGCGTCTCCATGCTGTTCGCGCGACGACAGGAGGTCGCACTCGCACTCGCGTGCGACGCGGGCTGGCGCGCGACGAGCTGTGGCTTCGTCGGCGTGAACGACGGCTGGCGACAGGTGAAGTCGAGCGGCTTCCTCAACGAACCCAGTCACGAGGCACGCAACGGCAACATTGCACTCACCGGCGAGGTGAATCTCGCGACGTGCGCGCGCCCGAGCGAGGATGTCGCCGAGTTCGTGATCGTGCTCGCGTTCGGGCTTGGCGCTGCCGAAGCGGCGCAGCGAGGGCGGATGTCGCTCGCATCGTCGTTCGATCGCGTGCAGGCGTCGTACATCCGCGAGTGGACGCGCTTTCACGAGCACACCGTCGGTCCTCGTGCGGCAGCGAACGGCGGTGCGACTACGCCCGAGGTCTCGCGGCAATCGGCGGAGCGAGATCTCGCGGCGCATGCGCATGACAGCACGCACGCACACGAGCCGGTGCCGAAGCGCTCCAAGCCCGAGCGTCGCAAGCGACCGCAGATCGAATTGCCGGCGAGTGTCGTCGACCTCTATCGAATGAGTGCTGCGGTGCTCGCCATCCACGAGGACAAGCGCGCGTCCGGTGCGATGATCGCGAGCCTCTCGATTCCGTGGGGCAACACGAAGAGCGACCACGAGCTGGGTGGATATCATCTCGTCTGGCCGCGCGATCTCGTGAACAGCGCCGGCGCACTGATCGCGTTGGGGCATAACGTGCTGGCGCGCCGTACGCTCCGCTATCTCATGAGCACGCAGGAGGAGGACGGTCGCTGGGCGCAGAACCTGTGGCTCGAAGGAACGGCGTACTGGAACGGACTTCAGCTCGACGAGGTCGCATTTCCAATTCTCTTCGCCGAGTTGTTGAGACGCGAAGGCAAACTGGAGGATCTCGATCCGTATCCGATGATTCGGCGTGCGGCAGGATTCATCGTACGCACTGGTCCAGTCACGGGTCAGGATCGGTGGGAGGAGAACAGCGGCTACTCGCCGTTCACGCTTGCTGTCGAAGTGTCGGGTCTCCTCGTGGCCGCGGAGTTCGCGGAGCGGGCCGGCGAAGGGGAACTCGCGTCGATCTTTCGCGATACGGCCGACGCCTGGAACGCGCGCATCGAGGAATGGACGTACGTGCGCAATTCGGGCATCGCGCACCAGGTGGGTGTGGATGGCCACTACGTGCGCATCGCACCCGAGGACATCTGCGACTCGGCGCCGAAGTCAGGCGGCTACATCCCGATCAAGAATCACCCGGGCGGCGCCGAGTGGGCGCGCTATGACGAGATCGTGAGTCCCGACGCGTTGGCGCTGGTGCGCTTTGGTCTTCGCGATCCGCACGATCCGCGCATCGTGAACACGGTGCGCGTGCTGGACACCATGCTGCGGACGCTCACCGCAACGGGTCCGGCGTGGTATCGCTACAATCGCGACGGCTATGGAGAGAAGGACGACGGTTCACCGTTCGATGGCGTCGGCACAGGACGACCGTGGCCGCTGCTTGCGGGCGAGCGAGCGCACTACGAGCTCGCTGCCGGTCGCGCTGACGTCGCCGTCCAGCTACTCGGCGTGATGCGCGCGCAGGCGAGCGACGGGGGAATGCTTCCCGAGCAGGTGTGGGATGCGCCGGATCGTCCCGAGTTCGAGTTGGTCAACGGGCGTCCGACCGGTAGTGCGATGCCACTGGTCTGGGCGCACGCGGAGTATGCGAAGCTGGTGCGGTCGCTGCACGACGGCCGTGTGTTCGACATGCCACAGCAGCCGTACGAGCGCTATGTGCGGCAGCAGGTTGGTTGCGACCTGACGATCTGGGCGCCGCATTGCCGGGCGTCGAGCATGCCGGTGGGCAATCGGCTGCGCATCCAGTCGACGGTTGACATGGTCGTGCGCTGGAGTGTGTCGGAGACGAATGTGTCAGAGGCGGTGAGCCGCGGAACGCCGATCGGTGTCTGGCTCGCTGATCTCGACACGGAGCGCATGCCGGTGGGTGCGACCGTGCAATTCGCGATCATCCCAAAGGCTGGCGGTGGATGGAGCGAGATTCACGAAGTGCGAATCGTGGCTTGACCGACTGGTCTGCGGCGACGACGGAACTGCCTGACTGGAATCATGTGAATCGTTGGAATTGGCTCCGTGCACGATCTCGATTCGGTGCGCCGTCGCCAGCCCCGCGAACTTAAAAACCCTTTGCTTGAACTTGTGAGGGCTTCGTCAACGTTCGAGCATAGCTGCGCCGCAGAGATGCGATTCCACAAATTCGCATGATTCCAGTCAGGCAGTTGCTGTTGGTTTTCCTACCGCTGTTCTAGGAAAATCGCGCGCGCAGCCCGTCGAGCAGCGTCGGGATGAATCCCCCGAACGCTCCGTTGCTCATCACGAGCACCACATCTCCCGGCTGGGATTCGGCGATCACCTTCTGAACGAGCTCCGGCGTATCCGGCGATGCGTTCGCATCGATCCCATGTTCGCGCAAAGCGCCGACCACCTTCCCGATGTCGAGCTGTTCGTCGAGCGGAACCTTGTCGTGCGGTTCGGGAACTCGGATCGACGCACGAGAAGAGCCGTCGAACGCCGTCGTGTATTCGTGTTGATGAATGTTGCGACGACTCGTATTCGAGCGCGGTTCGAACACTGCCCAGAGGCGTCGATCCGGGTAGCGTAAGCGAATCGCCGTGATGGTTTCGCGCACCGCCGTCGGGTGGTGCGCGAAGTCGTCGATCACCAGCACGCCGCCGATCTCACCGCGAATTTCCTGGCGGCGTTTCACGCCAGTGAACGACGCGAAGCCATCGCGGAGCTGATCGGCGCTGAGGCCGAGTGCGCGTGCGGCGGCGTAGACGCCGAGTGCGTTCTCGACGTTGTGGTGACCTGACATCGGCAGCAGATATTCGCCGACGTTGCCGCGTGGCTCCTGGATCACGAACCGAGCACCCTCAGGTCCGAAGCGCAGGTTCTTCGCCGTATAGTCCGCGTCGCCCTGCGCAGCGTATGTCGCGACGTAGGCCTTCGACGACCGCTGCGCGATCGCGACCGCATTCGGATACGACGCGGCCACGGCGAGGAATCCGTCTTCCGGAAGAGTCGCGCAGAACTTGTCGTATGCCGACTCGTAGTGCGCCATGTCGCGATAGATGTCCGCGTGGTCGAACTCCACGCTCGTGAGCAGCGCGGTGCGGGCGCGATAGTGCATGAACTTCGGGCCCTTGTCGAAGTACGCGGTGTCGTACTCGTCGCCTTCCACCACGACG
>Ga0207691_10005284_pt1 | contig 12465 bp, 8 predicted proteins | sample KBSM13metaG_FD_184327 | JGI IMG/M metagenome (GOLD analysis project Ga0207691, IMG submission 184327) | Miscanthus rhizosphere microbial communities from Kellogg Biological Station, Michigan, USA - KBS M1-3 metaG (SPAdes) (version 2) | ecosystem: Host-associated > Plants > Roots > Rhizosphere >...
GCCTTTACTGCCATAGACGCGCGCTTCGATGCCCGGATAGTTGCCGACGGTCACGAAGCTCGTTTGCACCGAGCACAAGGCGCCGTTCCCGAACTCGCCGAGAAACAGATCGCCATCATCGATGTTCATGCGCATCATGCGGCCGGTCTGCCGCACCATCCGCTCCGGAATGAAGTTGCGCATGGTGCCGACCACCTGACTGAGATCGCTGCCGACCAGCAGGTGCGCCAGATCGATGATCGGCGCGCCGTATCCTTCGAGCGACGACACCTGGAGGACCGACTGGTCCGCATCGGGATCCACCTGCCGCAGCGGGTTCATCGGATCCAGCCACTGCGAGTTCTGTTCGAAGCCGTTGAAGATGAACGGCGTGCCGATGAAGCCGCCGGCGACCAACTCGCGCATGTAGCGCATCGCCGGACTGTAGCGGAACGTCAGCCCGACCTTGGTTTTGAGGCCCTTGCGCCGGGCGAGGTCGTGCGCCCGCCGCGTCTCCCGAAAGTCGTACGCGACCGGCTTCTCGCACAGCACGTGCTTGCCGGCCTCGAGCGCCGCCCAGGCCAGCTCGAAATGCGTGTGGCTCGGCGTACAGACGTCGATGACGTCGATGTCGTCGCGATTGATGACAGTGCGCGCATCGGCGACGGCGTCCGGGACGGCGAACTCGCGCGCCACCTCGCGCGCGCGATCGATCTCGGTGTCGGCGATCGCGATGACCTGGCACCGCGGATCGCGCCGGTATCCCGGCAGGTGCGCCCCGCGCGCCCAGGCGCCGGCCCCCAGTACTCCGACGCGGACCAGAGGGCCGGCCATGAGATTGGACAATCGAGTAATTGGGTAATCTGGTAATTGATATTGATCCGGCAATCCAATTACCCGATTACCCGATTACCAGATACTCCTATGCCGGCAGGCCTTTGTTCGCGACGTCCAACATCGCCGTGACGAACGTGTCGATCTCCTCGAGCGGTGTGTAAATGTTGGGCGTGACGCGCAGTCCTCGATAGGTCATCGACGGATCCTTCGGGTTGTCATGTCCGACAGCCACGATGACGATGCGCCACTTGTCCCACAGGTGCGTCACGAGCTTGTCCGAGTTGACGCCGTTGATGGAGACGACCGCCAGGCCCCAGGTCTGTCCGGGCTCGAGGCTCGAGTGCAGCTTGATCTTCGGGTGCTTCTTCAGCTCGTTGGCCCATCGCAACGTCAGGTAGCGCAGCCGCGCCGACTTGCGTTCGATGCCGATCGCCTGCTGAAAGGCGATTGCCTCGTTGAGCGCCGCTTTGGTGGCCGCGGGGCTGGTACCGATTTCCTCGAACTTGCGGATGTCCGTGTCGCGCCGCTCGGGCGCCGCCTGGAGCGGCCAGGTCGACGCGATGCGATCCTTTCGGACATAGAGCAGGCCGGTACCTGTCGGCGCGAGCAGCCACTTGTGCAGGCTGACACCGTAGAAATCCATCTCGAGGTCGCGCAGCTTGAACGGGAAGTGCGCCAGCGCGTGGGCGCCGTCGACGATGGTCGTGATGCCGCGCTGGCGCGCCATCCGGCTGAGATCGCGAACCGGAAACAGCTGGCCGGACTGATTGGTGATGTGGCAGAAGTGCAGCACTTTGGTTTGCGGCGTGATCGCCTTCTCGAAGCGCTGGTAGAGATCCGCCTGCGTCGTCGGGCATGGGAAGTCGAGGCGTGTGACCTTGATCTTGTCGCGCCGCGCGCGCTGATCCCAGGTGGTCAGCATGCGGCCGTAGTCCTGCTCCGTCGTGACGATCTCGTCGCCCGGCTTCAGATCGAGGCCCATCTGCGCGATCTGCAGCGACTCGCTGGCGTTGCGCGTGATGGCGATCTCTTCCGGATCGGCACCGAACTCGGCGGCGAGCCGGCGGCGCGCGGTCTCGATGTTCCGTTCGATCAGCGTGCGGTGATACACGGGCACCTGGTTGGACGAATCGAGGTAGCGCTTGTAGGCCTCGTGCACGACGGTGGGGCTGGGGCACGAGTTGCCGTTGTTCAGGTTGATCATCGAGCGGTCGAGCGTGAAGGCCATCTGGATTTCACGCCAGTAGGTTTCGTCGGCGGCGACGTCCTCGGGCGAGCGGTTCTCGACCGCGGCTGTCGCGGCGGCGACGTAGTCAATGCCGTACGACCGCGCCGCGAACGCGGCGCCCGTGGCGCTGCCGGCCAGGCGTAGAACAGATCGTCGAGTCCACATGATGATGCCTCCTGTGTCGTGCGGAGTTTGCCACGAAATCACGAAAGCACGAAAAAGATCATCGTGGCTTTCGTGTTTTCGCGTTTTCGTGGCCCAAATCGTCGGCCGCTAGCGATCCTGCGTCCGTGCTCCCTTCAGGATCCCTTCCATGCTGCGCGCGTTCCCCTCGTGGCATGCGTATTCGAACATCGGCCCGTCGCTCCTGGTCATCGGGAACGATGCGCTCCACGACCGCGTCCAGACGGTGGGATCATCGATGGTGAATCGATACTCGATCGTATCGGCGGCCACGCGCGTGAAGCGCTCGACCAGATGGAAGTGATCGTCGGATCCGCGGAAACTCGCCTGGTCGGCGAGGCCCACCGTGTCGACGACGAGGGTCGCGCCCTCCCAGCGCCCGCGCGCATCGCCCATCCACCGTCGCAGCGCGCCGTGGGGGCGTCCGTCCATCGGCACGATGCGCGCGTCGTGAATCATTTCGTTGAGAATCACCACGGCATCGCGCGTTTGCAGGAACTGGACGTTGTTGTTGTAGACGCCCGGCAGCATGGGAGGTCCCGCCGTGGACCACTGGAGGCAGCGCTCGTTCAACGCGAGATCTTCCGGTCCGTCGGCGATCCCGCGTTCGCGCCGCGCCTGGGCGCGCGCGGCCGCGCGCGCCTGCGCTTCTGGCGTCAGCGCCGGCAGCCGGCCGTTAGTCGGATCCTCCACCAGCGACGTCCGGCGGTTCGTGAGATGACGCGTACCGGGATCCCACCAGTCGGGGCCGGCGGTATTGTTCGTGACCGCCTGGCGGTCGAGGACCTGCCGTTCGTACGCCGCCGCTTCTTCCGCGGTGAAGATGGCCTTCTCCCCGAGATCGCGCGAACGCTCGAGCGGCGTCATCGTGGCGTAGTTCCAGACACCCTGTAGATCCGGGTCGCCCCACGCGGTCCGAGGCAGCTTCCCGCCTGCGCTCTGACCCCGGCCCCCGAGCTGCAGCGAGGCAGGCTCGGCGCGGCCTCGGTCGAGGCCACCGAGCTTCGGCCCTTCGACAAACTCAGGGCCGTCCCGAGCATCGTCGAGGGACGGCGAGGCAAGCGCGATCGCCACCACCATCAGCCCGCCCAGCCAACCGGGAAACCGCCCCGCGGATCGCGCCGCCGAGGCTCGCGTCACGGACGTATAATCCGCCCGTTCCGTTCCGCCCGCCAGCCAAAAAGGAGTTGACGATGTCGCGAAGAGTTTCTCGATCCGTGGCATTGGCGTCACTCGCCGTGGCGCTCCTGACCATCTCCTCGAGCGCCAGGATCATCGGACAAATCTACGTCGGCGCGCCACCCGCCGCCGGGGGCCAGTGGGCGGCCCAGCCATCGACGAAAAACGGCGAGTGGCCGCATTACACCGCTGACGTCCGGGGCAACCGCTATTCGCCGCTCGATCAGATCAACGCGTCCAACTTCAACAAGCTCGAGATCGCGTGGCGTTACAAGACGGACAACCTGGGGCCGCGTCCGGAGTACAAGCTCGAGGGAACGCCGTTGATGGTCAAGGGCGTGCTGTACACGACGGGCGGCACACGCCGCTCGGTGATCGCGCTCGACGCGAAAACCGGTGAAACGATCTGGACGCACAGCTTGCGCGAGGGCAAGCGCGCGGCGGTTTCGCCGCGGCAACTCTCCGGCCGCGGCGTCTCGTACTGGACCGACGGCCGCGGCGACGAGCGCATCGTGTACGTGACGACCGGCTACCGTCTCGTCGAGCTGAACGCGAAGACAGGCGCGCTCGTGAATTCGTTCGGCACCAACGGCATCCTCGACCTGAAGGTCGGTGCCGTCAAGGGCAAGGGCGAGCAGATCGATCTCGAGACGGGAGAAATCGGCGTCCACTCGACGCCGGCGATCGCCAGGGACGTCGTGATCATCGGCTCGGCGATGCGTGAAGGCGCGACGGTCTCGACGCACAACAACACGAAGGGGCTGGTGCGCGCCTTCGACGTGCGGACCGGCAAGCTGCTCTGGACCTTCCACACCATCCCGCGGCCGGGGGAGTTCGGCAACGACACCTGGGAGCAGGAATCGTGGGCGACCAACGGCAACGCCGGCGTCTGGACCCAGATCAGCATCGACGAAGAGCTCGGCCTGGTGTACCTGCCGGTCGAGACGCCGACCTCGGATTTCTATGGCGGCCATCGTCCCGGCAACAATCTCTTTGCCGAGAGTCTGGTGTGCGTCGATCTCCGGACCGGGCAGCGGAAATGGTTCTTCCAGTTCGTCCACCATCCGCTCTGGAACTTCGACAATTCGTCGGCGCCGCTGATCCTCGACATCAACGTCGGCGGGCGTCCGATCAAAGCCGTGGCCGTGCCGAGCAAGCAGGCATACCTCTACGTTTTCGATCGGGTCACCGGTCAACCGGTGTGGCCGATCGAGGAGAAGCCAGTGCCGCAGTCGGACGTGCCGGGTGAGAAGACCGCGAAGACACAGCCGGTCCCGACCAAGCCGCCCGCGTACGGGCGCAACTACTTGAGAGTGCCGGATGATGTCATCGACTTCACGCCGGAGCTGCGCGCCCAGGCGCTCGACGTGCTGAAGCGCTACAAAGTAGGCGACTCGCCGTTCACGCCGCCGATGCTCGGCAACATCAACGGCATCCTCGGCGCCGTCGGCGCGGGCACGGCGACCAATTGGCCCGGCTCGGCGGCCGATCCGGAAACGCACGTCGTGTACGCGCAGGCGGGTAACACACCGTCGGCGCGATCGCTCGTCGAGCCGCCACCAGGATTCTCGGATATCCGCTACGTGTCGGGTCTCGGCGGTCAGCAGTTCCGCGAGGTGCTCGGTCCAGGCGACTGCTGCGCTGCGGATGCTCCACCCAGGCCGACGGCGCCGGCAGCGCCGACGCCCGCGGCCGGCGCGGCCAATCCGCCGGCGACCGGCGGCGGCGGCCTCACAGTACAAGGACTCCCGATCTCCAAGCCGCCGTACGGAATCCTCTCCGCCATCAACCTCGATCGTGGCGAGCTGATGTGGCAGGTCCCGCACGGCGACACGCCGGACAACATCCGCAACCATCCCGCGTTGAAGGGGATGAACATTCCGAAGACCGGCCAGGCGGGCACATCAGGCGTCGGGTTGATGGTGACCAAAGCGCTCGTCGTCATGGGCGACCCTCAGGTGACGACGACGCCAGAACATCCGCGCGGCGCGATGCTGCGGGCGTACGATAAGCAGACCGGCAAGGAAGTCGGCGCGGTGTGGATGCCGGCGCAGCAGAGCGGCTCGCCGATGACCTACATGGTCGACGGCAAGCAGTACATCGTTGTCGCCGTGAGCGGCGGCAATTATTCGGGCGAATACATCGCATTCGCCCTTCCGTAATGGGACGAACAACATGACCACATCGTGGAACGTGCAAGGCCAGTATTACGAAACGTGCAGCTGCGATTTCATCTGTCCGTGCGTGCCGGCTCAGATGACCGTCAAACCGACAAAGGGGTCGTGCACGTTCGCGATGGCATTTCAGATCGAGCGTGGAACCTTTGGTACGGTCGCGCTCGACGGTCTCGGGTTCATCGTCCTGGGATTGACGCCGGGCCCGATGGGTCACGGCAACTGGTCGGTCGGCCTCGTCATCGACGAGCGTGCATCGGCGGACCAGCGTGTGGCGATCACCACCATCGCCAGCGGCGCCGGCGGCGGGCCGATGGCGGCGCTCTCCGGCCTCATCGGCAAGTTCCTGGGCTCAGAATCTTCGCCGATTACCTTCGAGCGCAACGGCGTGAAGTGGGCAGTCAAGGCGTCGTCGTTCGTCGATATGGCGGCGCAGGGCGCGATGGGCATCAACCCGGGTGCCACGGAGCCGCTCCACCTGGAGAACACGGGCCATCCTGCCGCGGATCGTTTCGCGCTGGCTCGCGCTGGGAAGAGCCATGTCAACGCGCTTGGCCTCTCATGGGACGACATCAGCGGAACGAACAACGGGCAGTACGCGCCGTTCGCCTGGCAGGGTGCTTAACGGCACGCCGGTCGCGGCACCGGGCCGCGACCGCTTGATCGTCTGGGCCTGCATCGCACTCGTCACCGTGCTGGCGTGGTCGTACCTGCTTCATCTCGATCGCGAGATGTCTTCGTCCATGGCGCACGATCGGATGATGGCCGAGATGGGCATGACGATGGACATGCCCCGGACAACGGCGGACGGGTTCTTCACGTTCGCGATGTGGACCGTGATGATGATCGGAATGATGGCGGGTCCGGCGACGCCCATGCTGCTGCTGTTTGCCGGCATGCAGCGGACACGCGCCTCGGGCCCGGTGCCGATGGCGTTGCCGTCGTTCGGGCTCGGATACCTGGCGGTGTGGGCCGGATTCAGCGCGTGCGCGGCAATCGCGCAGGAGGCGCTGCATCGCGCGGCCCTGTTGTCGCCAGGGATGGCTGCGTCTAGCCCGCGAACAGCAGGGGCGATATGGATTGCGGCCGGCGTGTACCAACTGACGCCTTACAAAGGCGCGTGCCTGACATGGTGTCGCAGCCCGCTTGGATTCCTCATGAGCAGCTGGCGTGATGGCGCGCTTGGCGCCTTCCGGATGGGTCTGCGGCACGGTCTCTACTGTCTCGGCTGCTGCTGGGCGCTGATGTGCGTGCTGTTTGCCGTCGGTGTGATGAACCTGCTCTGGGTGGCGGCACTGACGGCCCTGGTGCTGCTGGAGAAGGTCGGACCATTCGGCGCCATGGCGGCGCGCGTGACCGGCGTCATCATGATTGCAGTCGGCGTCATGTGGCTCTGAAACCAACCATTGATATCGTCACAGCCACGCAGGAGTACGAAGCCTGGCTGTCATCCCGGACCGCGATCGTCCGAGCCGATCTGCGGGAGAAGCACGAACGGATGCGCGAGAGTCCGTTCGTGTTCCTGCGCGCCACCTTCTACTGGTGGATTCAGCGCTGGCCGGTGCTCGGCCGGCCCGTCGCCGATGGGCCGCGCAGTCTGGCCGTCGGCGATCTGCACGTCGAGAACTTCGGCACCTGGCGCGACGCCGAGGGACGCTTGATCTGGGGCATCAACGATTTCGACGAAGCGTGCGAGCTGCCGTACACGCACGATCTCGTCCGCCTTGCCACCAGTGCCTGTCTTGCCACGCAAGACGGTCAGTTTTCATTGTCGAACCGGATGATGTGCGACGCGATTGTCGAAGGCTACCGCGAGTGTCTGGAACGCGGCGGACGTCCGATCGTGCTGGCGGAACGGCACAGGTGGCTGCGCGACATCGCCCTCAGCAACCCGCGCGATCCGGTCGTGTTCTGGGAGAAGCTGCTGAAGCTGCCGCTCGCGCGCGATGGCGTGCCGCGCGCGCTGCTGATGGCCGCGCTTCCGAAAGGCGCCGCGAGCGTGCGGATCAGCCGGCGCATCGCTGGCGTCGGCAGCCTCGGCCGCCCGCGGTTTGTCGCGATCGCGGATTCGGACGGAGGACTCGTCGCGCGCGAAGCCAAGGCATGGGCTCCGTCGGCGGCCACTCGGTTGCGCGGATCAACCCGCGGCGACGGCGCCAGCCGGCTGCTGCCGCTGGTCATCCGCGCGGTCGATCCCGGGTTCGCGATTCAACGCCCCTGGATCGTTCGGCGCCTTGCGCCGGACTGCTCGAAGATCGAGGTCGACGACCTGCCGGGAAAACGGGACGAACAAAGGCTGATGCGTGCGATGGGGTGGGAGACGGCGAACGTGCATGGCTACAACAGCGCACGCCGGTCGGCGATCGCGCGAGACTTGGCGTCGCGCCAGAGCGGCTGGCTCCTGGCGGCCGCGAAGGCGATGGCTGATGCCACTGTCGAGGATTGGCGCCTGTGGAAGCGCCAGGGGAGAGGCACATGAGGATGAGTCGCGATGTCCGGTGCGCGTCGGTATTGCTGGCGGTCCTGTCGACGGCCGCGCCCGCCGTCTACGCGCAGGCGGTGGGCGGCGCCGAAAAGGCGCGTCCAGTGACCGGCGACCCCGGCATCTCGTCGATGCCCGTCCTGGATCGCCCGGACTTCCGGGTGCTTCGCGATTATGCCGAGCCAGGCGCAACGCGCCGGATGCATTCGCACGACGATGCGACGTATCACGTGTTGACCGTGGTGACCGGGCAGCTGCGCTTCACGATCGAAGGCGAGAGCCCGATCGACATCACGCAGGGCCAGGTGATCGACCTCAAAGGCGGGGCGAGGCATACCTTCACGAACACCGGCACGGTCGCGGCAACGATTGTGGAAGTGTTCGGAAAGCGCCCGGCCGCCGCGGCCGCATCTGGTGGCGCGACCCTTTCAGGGTCGCGACCTCCCGAGGACATCGTCGTCACACCGCTGCTGCACGCGAGCGTTCAACTCGAGTACGGCGGAAAGGTCATTCAGGTCGACCCGTGGAGCCAGGCCGACCTCACCCGCGCCAAGCTGGCGGACTTGATCCTGGTCACGGACGATCCAGTCCACCACCTCGATCCGAAAGCGATCGGTCACCTGCGCAAGCCAGGGGCGCCGGTCGTGGTGCCGGCGGCGTCGCAGGCGAAGTTCACCGACGGCACACCGCTCGCCAACGGTGAATCGAAGACTGTTGCGGGCGTCGCCGTCGAGGCGATTGCCGCGTACGACATCAAGCCTGGCGAGCCGTCGCACCCGAAGGGCAAGGCGAACGGCTACGTATTGACGCTTGGCGGCAAGCGGATCTATTTCGCGGGCGTCACCGAGTGCGTGCCGGAGGTCCGGGCGCTGCGAAATATCGACATCGCGTTCGTGCCGATGAACCTGCCGCTCGATCGGATGATGCCCGCCGCGGCGGCGGAATGCGTGAACGCCTTCAAACCGAAGGCCGTCTACCTGTATCACTACGATCAGAACTACGCGGCTGGGAAGACCGACGCGGCCGCCATCGCCGCCAGCGTGCAGAGTTTCCGCGACGCCGTCCGTGGCGCCGGCATCGAATTCCGCGACGGCCCCTGGTATCCGAACCCGAAGTAGCCACTCTTGCTCCGAGCCGCCGGCTGTTCGGATCCGACGCGATAGCCGTTCGGATATGGGCGTACGTGCCAGCACGCGAGGCGATTTGTCCAGGAAATCGCGCAGAAGTGGTGGCACTTGCTTTGCCATTCCGCGCGTGGATGCGTCACGGGCCGCCGGCCTTGCACGCCCTCGTCATCCTCGCCGGGTTGGCCGCGGCGTGTTCGAGCGTACGCTCGTCCACCCAGGATATCCAAGGCGTTCGCGACGAGCCGGTCACCTTCCGCGGTGCGGGCGCGACGCTCTCCGGTGCGCTATTCCTCCCGGCCGGCGGCGATCGGCATCCGGCAGTGGTGCTGTTTCACGGCTCGGGTCCTCAGCCACGAAACTCGTTCATGGCCCACTGGTTTGCAGAGCACGGTGTCGCCGCGCTGACCTACGACAAGCGCGGCGTCGGTGCCTCGACAGGTGATTTCAGGACGGTGGCGTTCACCGATCTCGCCGGCGATGGCCTGGCCGCTGTCGCGTGGTTGAAGGCGCGACCTGACATCGACTCGAAACAGATTGGGGTGTGGGGCTTGAGCCAGGGCGGATGGCTGGGTCCGCTGGCCGCTTCGCAGTCAAAAGACATCGCGTTCGTCATCGCCGTCTCCGGACCGGGCGTGTCCCCTGGCGAGCAGATGGTCTTTTACTACGGCAACCTGCTGCGCGAGCGAGGGTTCAGCGACGGTGAGGTGAACGAGGCTGGGGAGATGAGAAGGCAGTTGTGGCATGTGTTGTCGACGGGCGATGGCTACGACGCCGCCGCACGGGCACTCGACAACGCCCGCTCCCGCCCCTGGTTCGCCGCGGTCAACGAACAGAGTGACGGCCTGCTAAGTCGGCCAACCGAGGCGCTGCTGAACGATCCCGCGCTGCGCCGTCGCCAGTGGTTCCGCTCCGAGGTGAACTACGACCCGAGAATCGCCCTGCGCGCGCTCTCGGTGCCGGCGCTCTTCATCTTTGGCGACAGGGACGCGCTGGTGCCGGTCGAGCCGAGCGTCGAGGTTATTCGTCAAACGCTGACGGACGCCGGACACCGCACGTTCTCGATCGTCGTTTTTCCGGGCGCGGATCATGGCATGTTCGTGACCGCGGCGGAGGGACGCAAGACTCTTGCCCCGGGATACCTCGACGCGATCGAGAGCTGGCTACAGAAAACGCTCAATCACTGAGTCGCGGGCCTGAAAAAGGCCCGCGCTACGTACACACAGCGCTGGCGTGTGCAGCGCGGCCCTTCCGCCTTCGCTAAAGCTACGGCGGACCCCCGTAGCCTTGGCGAAGGTGGTCACGGCCGCGAGCTACGGTCTGTCGTACTGCCGCCGATTCGCCTCCGCCCAGGCGGCGAGGCGTTGGCGCAGGCGCGCGCATCGCGCTTGCTGATCGGCGGCGACGTTGTGCTGCTCCTTGGGATCGTGGTCGAGGTCGTACAACTCGTCGGTGCCTCGCCGCAGATCGAGGATGTATTTCCAGCCACCCTCGCGAACCGCCAGCTTGAACTCGTCCTGGGCGACGTAGAAGTAGGCGCGCGGCGCGCGTTCCGAATCGAACAGGCTGCGGCCCTGCCAGTCGGGCGCCGGCGGTATTCCAGCCAGTTCCGCGATGGTCGGCGCCAGGTCGATCTGGCTGCCGATCATCGGGGCGCGCTGCATTGAGGCAAAACGGCGCGGATACCAGATCAGCAGCGGCACCTGCACGTCTTCCTCGTACACCGTGCGGCCCTGGAGGTAGCTGTCGTGCGGATAGCCGAACGCCTGACCGTGATCGCCGACGACGGCGACGATCGTGTTGTCGGCGAGGCCGTTCTGGCGGAGCTCGTCGAACACGCGCGCGAGCTGGCGGTCGGTTTCGCGCAGCACGTTCAGATACCGGTTCAGATCGTAGGCGTCGGGCGACGGTTCGCGATCGCCGACGAGATCGATCGCCGGTGTGTCGGGCGACGGTTCGTACGGATGGTGGGTCTGCTGCGTCCATCCCATGACGAAAAACGGCCGCGCCGGATCGCGCTGGATGAAGTCGATCAACCCGTCGGCGAGACAGCGATCCTCGACGCCCCACGACGAGATCGGCGCAGAGCACGCCAGCGCATGCTGGTCGCGGACTTCGTCGAACCCGCGCGCGGGCAGGAATGCCCCCCAGCCGGCCCAGCCCATGTCGCTGGGGGTCATGAATGCCGTGCGGTACCCGCGCTCGTGAAACAGCGTTGCGAGCGACGTCCGCTCGACACGCGGATACTCTTCGGTGAAATCGCGAAAGTTCAGCTTCGGGTACACCGAGAGGAGCAGGGCCACCAGCGAGTTCGAGCTGCGTCCGACGTGGGCGTAGAAATGATCGACGACCAGGCCGTGCGCCGCTTCCTTCACCAGATTCGGCGTCGTGTCGTAAATTCCGCCGAACGACGTCCATCGCTCCGCCACTGACTCGAGAACGAGCAACACGACGTTCAACGGCCGCGCGGCTGCGCCTCTCGCCGTGGCCGGACGGAGCGGCCGTCCGCGCGGCACCGCCGGCGCGGCGACGCGCGGCTTCCGCTGGCCGATCGGTTCGAAATCGGTGAGGTCGCCAGCCGGAAAGGCGTCCGTCAGATGCACCGGCCGTTCGGTGTTTGCCGCCTGCCACCACGACACCGCGAGCACCCAAGGAGCGTTATCGGCAATGCGCCAGTCGTAGTGGGTGATCCAGTCGGTCGCGTAGGCGTGATGGCCCACCGCAATCCAGAGGGCGATCGCAGCGCAGCTCACCGCCAACGGCAGCCACCCGCGGTCGCGTCCTCGTGCCCTGACGCGGGTCGCGAGGACCAAGACGATGTAGGCAACCGGCACGCCCCCCAGCGTGAGCAACACCGGCGTGGTCAGATACGCCGTCACCGACGAGCTGAGCATGCGGACGTTGCCGACCTGGTGGACCAGCGCATAGGTGAGGAAGCCGCCCAGCGCGCCGAACGCGATGACGCTGGCGACCGCGTAGAGGCAGACGGCGGCGGCGCACGCAGTCCAGATGATGACGATCCAGCGGCCGATCCACGGACGATCGCCGCTGACTGCCAGCAGCGTCCGTCCGCAGATCCAGAACGCCGTGACGAACAGGAGATCCGCATGGGAGATGGCGGCCAGCGATCGCAGGTCGCCGAGGATGCCCGTACCGCGAAATGCGCCGTGGACGCCCAGGTAGCCGGCTTTCAGGACGATGAGTACCCCCGCGAGACAGAAGGCCGCCCAGAACAGTGAGTCCGCAGCCGACGGGCGCGTGGAATTATCAGGCGGGTCC
>Ga0207691_10005285_pt1 | contig 12464 bp, 8 predicted proteins | sample KBSM13metaG_FD_184327 | JGI IMG/M metagenome (GOLD analysis project Ga0207691, IMG submission 184327) | Miscanthus rhizosphere microbial communities from Kellogg Biological Station, Michigan, USA - KBS M1-3 metaG (SPAdes) (version 2) | ecosystem: Host-associated > Plants > Roots > Rhizosphere >...
GACCGGTAGCCGGCGCACGGCGTGCCGTCCGACGTCGGGAACGAGCCCCACGGCGCACGGCCGTCGATCAGCCTGTCGGCGCCGACGACGCTGGCGTAGCCGACGTCCAGGATGTTCGAATTCTGGTTGTTCAGACCCAGCCGGAACCCGACCAGCGCGAAGACCGCAGCCACCAGCAGCAGCGTGTGCGTCGGGCCGATCGGCGACCTGCGGGGCGCCGAGCTGAACCCGATCCGGGTCATCCGCACGGCCAGGTACAGCATCGGCGGATAGACAAGGGGCGTCGCCCAGAAGATCTCGCCGTGGTTGAAGAACCGCAGCGACACGGCGAACGACGCCAGCACCAGCAGGTCGAGCGTGCGCAGCGAGAACGGCCGCCGCCAGTCCATCAGCCCGGCGATGAACAGCAGGCTCATCGGGATCAGCAGCCACCAGCGGTTGACCAGCCGGCCGTACGTGTCGGGCAGCCCGCGCGCCTGCATCCAGCCGACCTGCGGCCCGGTGCGCACTTCGGACACCTCCATCCGGCCGTCGTCCACCTTGACCTCGGCGACCTCGTCGTCCTTTGCGTCGTAGAACCGCACCGTCCAGATCCGGTCGTCGCCCATCGATGCCGAGGCGGTGACCTTCGGATACAGGCTGATCCAGTGCTGCAGCTTCGGCTCGCGCCGGGCCAGCTGCTCGGCCTGCTTCGCGTCCAGGCGCGGCGGCGACTTGGGCGGCGAGACGTCGCTCTTGATGATCGTGCCGTCGTCGTCGTCGATCCGGTAGGTGGCGAGCACCAGGTGCGAGCCGATCGGCTCGAGCACCACCGTCCACGAGTCCTTGTCCTTGTCGTAGACGGCCTCCCAGTGCGCGCCAGGGTTGGCCAGCAGCAGCGGCCGCACCTTGGGATCGGACGAGGCGATCGCGATCGCCCGCTCGGCGCTCAGCCGCTGGGAGGCCGCCGACGCAAGGGCGGGTGCCGCCGCCAGCGCCGCCGCTGCCAGCAGCGTCGCGAGCAGGAACCTACCGACGGAAGCTCCAGAGCTTGTTGCCGAGAAAGCTTACGGGCGTCGCGACCACGATGGCGACGGCGGCGGCGCCCACCTTGTCCATGCCCAGCTCCTCGACCAGGCCGGTCAGTACCACCAGGTCGATCCCCAGGGCGACGGCGCTGACGGTCAGGAAGCGCGCGTACTGGTGATGCGGACGGCCGTGGTCGACGCGGAACGTCCACACCCGGTTCAAGACGAAGTTGCTGGTGGCGGCGACGATGAACGCGATCGTGAACGCCAGCCGGTAGGGCAGCTCGGTGTACGCAATGGCGTAGACGCCGAGGTTGACGAGGTAGCCGGTGGCGCCGACGACGCAGTAGCGGATCAGCTGCAGCCAGTTGTGCGGCCTGCGCAGCCCGACATGCAAGCGCCGCGCATGTGCCTTCAGGCTGAGGGCCGCCTCGCTCGGGGCGTCCTTCATCGTCCGGGCATCCTAGCCAGCGAGCTCCGCTTTGGCCGCGGGGGCAGCGACACCCAGCAGGTGCCGTTCGACAAGGGGCTTCATGTCGGTGATCGAGGCGACGGCCGGGATGCCCGGGTCATCGCCGAAGCCGGCGGTGACCAGCGGGACCAGCGAGTCCTCGGCCCGCAGCGACCCGTGGCTACCGCCGCCGGCGTGGTGGTGGCCGCCGGCGTCGGCGAACTCCCACCCCAGCCGCGCCGACACCACGACGTCGCCGGTGCGCCGGCAGCCCAGCGAGCCCTCGATCCGCTCCAGCGCGTTCGGGTACTCGGCGGGATCGAGCAGGTCGCGGTCGCCGGCCACCGACCAGGTGCCGCCGCGCGCGTCCACGTGATCGCCACCGCGCCGGAACCGCTAGCGGCGGCCGAAGCTGCATTGACCGATGATGACAGAGAATATGGGTGTGCGGTCGTCAACATCGGTGCTGAGATCACCAGTCTAATGATCTTTGGTCGAGGTGCGGTCCAGCATACGGCCGTGTTCCCGTTCGGCAGCATGCATTTCACGAAAGACATCGCTGTTGGACTCCGTGTCTCGATTCCGGAAGCAAATAAGATCAAGCATCACTATGGCTGTGTGGCATCGTTCTTGATGGACGATCAAGAACGCCAGGAAGTGATCGAGATCGTTCCAGTGGGCCGTAGTGAAACAAGAGGCTTATCGAAAGAGATCCTGTGCGACATTATGCAGCCGCGAGCTGTTGAAATGCTCCAGCATGTTGCGCACGAAGTTGTGGGAACGCACGCGCAGATATCAAGTGGTGTCATTCTAACCGGCGGCGGTTCGCTCGCGCGGGGAATGGTCGAGATCGCTGAGCAGGTCTTCGATGCTCCTACAAGATTAGGTTTGCTCGAGCCGGAATATTTTGGCGGACTGATGGAAAAGATCCAGGGCCCGCAATGGGCAGTCGCATGCGGCCTGGCGATGTCCTCAATGCGTTCACAGTTGAGATCGTTTGAGTCGAACGGCAGACACTCGCCGTGGAAAGTTTCCGCCTGGCTGGAAAATTTTCGTGAAAAATTTAGATAAAAGTAGTCGAGAGGACTTTATTTTTACCGCAAATGATTGTATGCTCTGTTGCCGATAGCACAATATATAGTTGAGCTCGCATTCACCGGTAATTCCCAGAAATTGAATCAGGATCCAGATCAAGATGGCTTCCACATTCCGAAGTCGAGATTTTACGGAAGGTCTTTAAATGAGTAATAGCGGAATAAAAATTTTCATCGACGAACCACCGATCACTGGCGCGCGCATAAAGGTTATCGGTGTCGGCGGCGGCGGAAGCAATGCAGTCAATCGGATGATCGATGCCGGCATCAAGGGCGTCGAATTCATTGTTGCTAACACGGACCTACAGGCGCTGAATGCCTCAAAAGCGCCGGTCAAGATACAGCTGGGAAGCCGCTCGACTCGCGGGTTGGGTGCCGGCTCTAATCCTGATGTCGGGCGCGAAGCTGCATTAGAAGATCATGAAAAACTTCTTGATGTGCTCGAAGGTTCGGACATGGTCTTTGTCACGAGCGGCCTTGGCGGCGGAACGGGAACTGGTGCCGCTCCGGTAGTCGCATCGCTTGCAATAGAATTGGGAGCATTGACGGTGGCTGTCGTAACGAAGCCATTCACAGTGGAAGGTCGAAAGCGTATGGCCCAGGCCGAACGCGGACTCGCCGAGCTGCGAGGTTGCGTCGACACTATAATTACCATCCCTAACTCTAAGCTCCGCGAGGTTGAGGAAAACATTACGCTGCTCGACGCCTTTCGGCGCGCTGATGAAGTCCTGCTTCAGGCCGTTCAAGGCATTACTGACTTGATCACCACACCCGGCGTCATTAATCTCGATTTTGCCGATGTAACGACCGTAATGCGGGGCGGCGGAGTTGCTTTGATGGGCGTGGGTGTCGGGTCCGGTGAAGATGCTGCTTCGAAAGCGATGCGCTCTGCTCTCGATTATAAATTGCTTGAAGAAAACTCGATCAAAGGCGCAAAAGCAGCCCTTATTAACGTCACCGGCGGATATGACATGCAGCTTGCCGAGATCGAAGATGCGATCGGCATGATCGAACAAGAGGCAGACGAGAACGCTGACATTATCTGGGGAAGCGTCATTAAGGAAGACTTGCACGACGAAATAAAAGTGACAGTCATAGCTACCGGCTTTGACACAGCGTCACAAGCGTCAATTCCACAGCCGAGAATGGAACACACCGCCGCGGTCGGTGCCGTTTATGGCGGTGGTGAGGCTCCTCAGTCGGAAAACCTTGACGTGCCCACATTCATTCGTCGTCAGGCTGATTGATCGCTGAGCCAATTCACTATTTAAGGAGCCACCTCGGCTCCTTTCTTATTTGGCAAGTGTTAATATTGGCTTGTGAATGAGTTCAAACCGCGCGTTGCAATCACCATGGGCGACCCTGCCGGTATCGGGCCCGAGATCTGCGCAAAGGCATTATCCGACCAGCAAGTCCGGCAAGCCTGCGATTTGATCCTCGTCGGCAGCGCGGAAAGTTTTCGAAGGACATGCGATTCACTCGCAATTCCCTTAGGCTCAATCGATAATAGTTTGAAGATCGTTGACGTTCCCGGCTTAACTGACTTCTCCATTGGGGTCGATGCGAGCACAACGGGCAAGGCGTCCGCCCAATATATCGAAACTGCGGTTAGACTCTGGCAGGCAGCCGAAGCCGATGCAATAGCGACTGCTCCGATAAGTAAGAAAGCTATATCACTCGCCGGATATGACTTTCCAGGCCACACTGAGTTTCTGGCCCATCTAACAGACACTGCACGAGTAGGAATGAGCTTTTTTGGCGGTGACCTCAGAGTTGTGCTGCTTTCGACTCATCTATCTTTAGTTGATGCGATAAAAAAAGTTACCCGTGACAACCTTTTGGAATTGATCCAGTTTTCGCATAACGAACTTGGTAAGCTGCTCGGGAAGCAGCCAAAGCTTGCTGTCGCCGGCCTTAACCCGCATGCATCGGAAGGCGGAATGTTTGGACATGAAGAGATCGGCGAGATCGGACCGGCAGTAGAGGACGCCAGAGAAAGTGGAATTGATGTGTCGGGGCCATATTCACCGGACACAGTATTCTTAAGGTGTTATCGGGGCGAGTTTGATGCAGTGATCGCACTTTACCACGATCAGGCGACGATACCGGTAAAAGCGTTTTCATTTGGCTCGGCAGTGAACGTTACTCTCGGTTTACCGCTGATACGCACCTCTGTCGACCATGGGACCGCGTATGACATTGCGGGAAAGGGAATTGCTGATCCGTCAAGCATGATATCGGCTATAAAACTCGCAGCTGAATTGGTTCGCATAAAACATAGGTGACGGCAGCCCTCGCTTCCTGCTAAAATACAAATTCCCAACGTGTGAGTTTCTCAGAGGAAACCCGCCACAATCCTTAAGGAGTCCAGTCAAGGTGCCAAAGCTTCTACTTGCAGATGACTCGCCAACCACTCAAAAGGTTGTGCAGCTTACATTTGCCGACGAAGGCGTCGACGTGATCGTTGCTGATGACGGCGATGCCGCGATGGAATTGTACGACCATCACCATCCTGACATCGTCCTTGCCGATATCAATATCCCTGGCCTAAACGGATATGAGGTTTGCGAGGCTATTCGTAAACGGCCAAGCAACGGCTCAACTCCTGTTATCTTGCTTGCCGGGTCATTTGAACCATTCGACGTTGAGAAGGCCCACGATGTCGGAGCTAACGACTATCTAACAAAGCCGTTCTCCTCCATCAGGCGACTTGTTGCGACCGTCACGGCTATGCTCGATCAAGCTACGCGGGTGGACGAAGCGGTCGAAGAAACGATAGAACCAAACAGTATTCCACCACAGGTTCATAGCGAAATTCCGTCCAGCCCGAAGAACGGGCCTGGCCCGGTAATGAACGCCAACGAGCCGGATATGCTCTCGACAAATGATATTGAAAATCTCTACAGTCAGAGCATCGTCGAGACCATCGAGATGCCTCACACGATCGCTGAAAGATTAGCAAGTGAGAGCGAAACCGCCGATATTGAGTCTGGCGCTCAAACCGCAAAATTCAGTGAGCCCGCATTTGACGATGAGCTTATCGAAACGACGTTTACATTTCCGGAGACGGAAGAGAAAGCTCCAGAGCGATCTTCTGACGTTAGCTACCCGGTACCGGAGACTGACTTGAACAGCCCATCGGTCGCTGAAGCAGACGGGACCTTAGATTCATCGTCTGAAATTCCATTTCCGGTGGATGAACTGCCGGCAATACAAGAGGAAGTCCCGCAAAGTGAGATTCCTACTGTGGGATTCGACCCTGTAGTTGAAAATACGGAAAACAGTGACGTGGGCCATGAGGTTGAACAGCCAGCAGCAGTCTCCTCCGCAACTCCGTCCGAGGAACTGCAGATCGATCAGTCGAGTGACGAAACATACTTTGAACCCGCTCCAGCCGAACCTGCAGAGTCTGCTAATGGCTTTGCAATGGTCAATCATGAAGTTTCTGCCGGCTTCCAAGATCAGCAGGCGGAATCGGCTGCGGTGCCCGAAATTGAATACTCACAGCCGCAGGAGAATGACCCGCCGCAAGATGCGATAACAAGCCTGGCGGTTGAGGCGGAACAAAATGCTGATGGAGACTTTGCGGGAGATGTTACGCCGTCACCTTGGGAATCCGTGGCTGGACCGGCACCGGCGACCTTCTCACTCGATGAGTTGAACCTGCTCGAACTTCCTCTGGACCTAGCAGCACGTAACGAGCCGCCCGCCGAGCATGCGTCAGATGTCAGCCGGAAAATAAATCAGCTTACTCCTGAGATAGTTGACGAGATAGCGAGGGCTACCGCTTCGCAAATATCAGAGGAGCTGGTTCGCGAGATCGCAAATAGAATTGTGCCGAAGGTCATTGAAGAAGTAATGACGCGAAAGGGAAACGAGAATATAGATCAGTAATTCACGTATAATCAAAAGACTTCGCGGTTGGTTTTCGTTGATCGGATGAAGACCAGCCATTTTTGTTTTATTCTATTAGTTTATGGAACTCGCAAAGGCTTACGACCCAAAGGAAGCCGAACAGTCACATTATCAGCGCTGGGAAACCAACGGATTCTTTGCTCCTGAGATCAACCAGAATCCAGCTGCCGAAGCATTCTCTATCGTCATTCCACCGCCAAATGTAACCGGAAGTCTGCATATGGGCCATGCCCTGCAGCATACGCTGATGGACGTTCTAACCAGGTGGAAGCGGATGCTGGGCTATCGAACCTTGTTTCTTGTGGGAGTCGACCATGCCGGTATTTCCACCCAGCTAATGGTTACGCGGCAGTTAAAGAAAGAAGAACATAAAACCCCGCAAGACATCGGCCGCGAGGCCTTTACCGAAAAGGTTTGGGAATGGAAATCAAAGTACGGCGGTGAGATTACTCGACAGATACGTCGCGAAGGACTGTCCGTCGACTGGACTCGCGAGCGGTTCACGATGGACCCGCAGCTCTCAAAAGCGGTCCGAGAAGTTTTCGTCCGTTTGCATGAAGAAGGCTGGATCTATCGTGGAACTCGCATCGTCAATTGGTGTCCTCGCGACAAGACCGTATTGTCAGACCTTGAGGTTAAAGACGAAAAGGCGAAGGACGGTAAGTTGTATTATTTGCGTTATCCGATCCTCGGTGAAGACCGATACTTAACCGTCGCTACGACACGCCCTGAAACGATGCTCGGGGACACAGCCGTCGCCGTCAATCCTGATGACGAACGGTATAAAGATCTGGTTGGTAAGACGATCGACCTGCCCTTAACAAAAAGGGAGATTCCGATCATCGCCGACGAATACGTCGAGTCGGAGTTTGGTACCGGTGCCGTCAAGATCACGCCTGCACATGACGCCAACGACTGGGAAATGGGCGAGCGCCATGGCCTCGAAAAGCTCGTTATCATGAATGACGACGCAACGTTGAACGCGAATGCGGGTCACGAATTCCAGGGATTAGATCGCTTCGACGCTCGCAAGAAAGTCATCGAGATGTTCGAGGAAAAGGGGCTGCTTGAAAAGATCGAAGATTATGACGTAACGCTTCCGCATTGCGAGCGCTGCAAGACGGTAATCGAGCCGCTGTTATCAAAGCAATGGTTCGTCAAAATGGACCAGATGCGTGATCTGGCGCTCGGCCTGATGGTCGAAAAGAACCTTCCGAATTTTTATCCCGAGGTCCCGCACAAAAAGGTCTATACCACCTGGCTCGAAAATCTTCGTGATTGGACCATTTCACGCCAGCTTTGGTGGGGACATCAGATCCCGGCCTGGTACGACAACCACGGCGGTGTTTTTGTGGCCCGCACCGAGGCGGAGGCGCAGGAGAAAGCAGGAACGGAAGAGTTGCATCAGGACCCGGATGTGCTTGATACCTGGTTTTCCTCTGCTCTCTGGCCCTTTTCAACGCTTGGCTGGACGGGCGAAGTTACTACTACGTCTGACCTTGAGGCTTTTTATCCTACAGACGTTCTTGTCACCGGGCGCGACATTTTATTCCTGTGGGTTTCGCGAATGGTCATGACCGGATTGAAATTCATTGGCGAGCGTCCGTTCGATGATGTCGTTGTCCACGGAACAGTTCTGGACAAAAACGGACAGCGAATGTCCAAGACAAAGGGCAATGGAATTGATCCTCTGGATGTTTTTGATAAATACGGCGTTGACGCAACGCGTATGACCCTTGCGGCCTCTGCGACCGGCGTCGATTTCGCGTGGCGTGACGAGCGGGTCGAGTCCTTCCGCAACTTTGCCAACAAGATATGGAACGCAACTCGGTTTTGTCTAATGAATTCAGACGGAGCGACGGTCTCCGAATCGAGAGTGGAATCATCTGAAACCGGATTAGCCGACCGCTGGATCATCTCCCGTCTTAACAAAACCGCGAAAGCTGTTAACTACGCACTCGAGACATATCAGTTTCACGAAGCCGTCCAACTGCTCTATCACTTTTTCTGGGACGACTTTTGTGACTGGTATATTGAGCTAAAGAAAGACGAGATTACATCTGGGGATTTAAAGGCGAGCACATTCATTCTGTCCGTGCTGGAGCAAGCCCTCCGTATGCTTCACCCATTCATGCCGTATCTGACTGAAGAGCTCTGGCAAAAGCTGCCCGGCGTTTCGAATTCTATGCACGGTGCGGCATACAGCTCAGCAGATGCGACAATAATGCTCACTGAGTTTCCGAAAGGAAATGATTCACTGATCGATGAATCAGCAGAATCTGAGATGGCAGCAGTGATTGAGCTGATCACAAAGGTACGAAACATTCGCTCGGAAATGAACATTAAACCCGGCGAAAAAGTGAGTGTCCATATCGCCGCAAGAGACGGTTTGCAAAAGATCTTTGCGGAAAACGAGCCTCAGGTCCTCAAGCTTGCGCGTGCTGAGAAAATGCTTCTGGCTCAAAATCTCGATGTACCAAAGGCTTCGGCAAAAGCGGTCCTGACGGGCGGTGCCGAGATCGCGATTCCTCTCGAAGGCTTGATCGATTTCGACAAGGAACGTGAACGGCTCCAAAATCAGCTGGCCAAACTCGACACCGAGCTCGAACGCTTAAACGGACAACTATCGAACCAAAACTTTGTCGAACGTGCTCCAGCGGAAAAAGTTCAGGAATTGAAAGATCGGCAGTCAGAGATCGAGCAGCAAACTAAAACGCTTCAGGCGAATATGGAGGCATTGGTATGAATAGAAGCAACGTCGCTATCTTATGCTTTGGATTTTTCATTTTATTTGCTTTCGGCGATGTCTCGCTAGCTCAAGATAAAGAAGTCAACTCGCTGGAAATTTCCAGGATGGAACAAGCCGCAATGGGAATGCTTCACTCAATTCCATACCGAAGCACGGTGACAGCTGAATCATTTCCCGAACGGGGCAAAGAGGCCAGTTGGAAAAGCGTTATCGTTCGAGAGGTCGTACCGCCCGGACAGCTGCATGAAATTGTACTAGACAAATCCAATCGCCGAGAGTATATAGCCTTAAACGGGAAACACTATCAGAGATTTAACGATGGGGCTTGGCAGGCATTCCCCCCGCCGCCTGATTATGTTGGACCGGCCAGTGGGTCGGCCGCTCCATCGTCGAGACCGAGATTTGAAAATCAAGCGCGGCTTGTTGATAGCTTTACAGATAAAAATCGCTTTGTCTCTGTCTATGAAATAAAGATTAAAGTCACGAAAGACGTGGAAGGAAAGGAAATCACTCAGTTGATGACTTCTCGTTTGTGGTTTCGGGACGACGGCAAACTTTTAAAAAAGGTAGCAGAACTCGAAACCGTTGGTGATCCAAAAATACTCACAAACACGACGGTCTATGAATATGAGGGAATAAATATCGAGGCACCGGTTATCCCATGAACTGGCTTGAAAGCGGCGGCATCATGTCAGCGATCGGTGAGTTTCTCGCCGAGGATATTGGCCGTGGAGACATTACGACGCACGCAACGGTCGCGCGAGATATTCGCGCGCAGGGAAGGTTTCTCGCGAAGGAATATCTCGTTATCTGCGGCCTTGAGGTGGCCGAAGGAGTCTTTGTCCATCTAGACCCTGAAATTCCCGAGATCGAAACAAATTACCAGGACGGCGATGAGGTAGAAGAGGGAACCGTCTTCGCAACTCTTAAAGGATTTGCCGATGTTTTGCTAACGGGAGAGCGTGTCGCGCTGAACCTGATCCAGAGACTGTCCGGCATCGCCACACTCACCAGGCAATATGTTCGAGCTGTTGAAGGAACTAATACAGTTATTGTCGATACGCGAAAAACAACGCCTGGACTGCGTTTGCTGGAGAAATACGCCGTCACTGTGGGCGGAGGGCGTAACCATCGGATGGGCCTCGATGATGGAGTCCTTATCAAGGATAACCACATCGCGCTCGCGGGCGGTGTCGGAGAAGCTGTCAGAGCTGCGAAGCAGTCGGTTGGGCACCTCCATAAGATCGAGGTCGAGGTCACAAATTGGGCCCAGCTTCGGGAAGCCATTCAGGCCGGTGCCGACATAATTCTTCTCGACAACCAGTCGCCAGAGGAAGCCGCAAAACTTGTCGAGATGTCACGCACTCTGAACCCAAATGTTCTAATTGAAGCCTCTGGCGGAATGGACCGTGACCGTGTCCGCGCTTATGCCGAGGCAGGTGTGGACCTGATATCCGTTGGCCGCCTTACACACTCTGCCCGGGCTGTTGATATTTCTTTTAAGATTCAGGCTGTTTAGTTTTGCCAGGCCAAAAGTATATCGCCGCAGTCGAAACTATCAGCGCGATCGTGCAGCTAATTCCGGCTTCTATGCCGTAATTCTCACCTGTCAACCAAGCGGGTCCTCGATCGATCTCTCTTAATAGAGGCGAGGATGTAACATCGGTAAGGCCGCTGACCTCTATCCCAAAAAACGCCCCCTGCATCCAATTCCACATCAAGTGAATTCCGATCGGAAACCAAAGGTCGCGTGTGCGCCAGTAAGCGGTCGCGAACCAGATGCCGGCAAGGAATGTGTTTATCCACGACAAGGCATTAACATTTGGGTTTCCCAGGTGGCCCGAAGCAAAAATAAGTGCTGTAAAGATAATGCCAAATATCTTGAGGTCAGAATTAAAGAAGGTCTGTAGCGGATAGCCGCGGCATAGCACTTCTTCAGAGGCAGCTGCAACCGCAAATACGATAAGCGAGAAAACCAAGGTCCGACCGATCTGACCCCAGGAGACAGGGTCCGATGAAAACGTCAGGCCACCGAAAACAAAGGCTACCAGAACTCCGAAGCAAAGCGTCAAAACGCCGACAAGCAGGCCGGTAGCCAGATGGCGGATCCAGCGGCCTGAAAAGGAGATTCCCAGTGAGATGAAAGGTCGCCCATCGAGATACCTATTACATAACCATCCGACAATCAGCGCGGGGATAAGGGTGGCCAAGTTGAATATCAAAAAATAGATTGCGGAACCGGCAGCTTCATTTGAAAGATCTTTCGGCATCGCAATACTAACGCCAGCCGTAAGAAGTGCCGAAAGGAAAATGAAGCCGACCGCGAAAACAGTGAATCGCCAGCCGCTTCGCATCCGCCCATCGCGGTCGATAAAGACCCATTGTGGATTCATAAATCACCCGATTCTAGCTCAGCAGCACAGAGCGTACAAACCGCGGGAAACATTAGCTCTATGCTAAAATTCAACGAGGTGAGCCAAGTACGACCGATCAAAAAACGACGCAAGGTGCCATGGGTATTAGGGCTGACTGTATTTACGCTCTTGCTCATGCTAGTCATGTTGCAAGCGGGTAATTGGTGGAAAGTGTTTCCGATCGAAACTACCAGCGATTCGATGTTGCTTTATGGCTTGTCTTCCCTCAATTTCGCTGCACTCATTATCTTTGGCTTTATTTTTCTTCGAAGCGTCGTAAAGCTCGTTCGCGAACGGCGAGCTCTAGAGCTAGGTTCAAAGCTTAAAACGAGATTGCTACTTTACTTTGCGTTGATCAGCCTAATGCCGATCTTCGCGATGGCGTTCTTTTCGTACCTGTTCATGAACCGGGCGATCGAGCGTTGGTTCGCCGCAATCCCCGACAACGTTATCCGGCAAGCACGCGATGTCGAAAAACAAGCTGCAGCCGATCAAACAGCAAAATTGCAGGACACAGCACGAATGTTAGCCGCCGTAACTGAGAAGCGTGAGCTCAATGAAACCGATCTTGACTCGGTAAGCGCGGCTGGCAATCTGATAAGGATAGAGATCCTCGACAGTCATAATAACGTATTGCTTTCCAGTGGAACGGCCGTTCCTGCGGATGAGGCCGCTGAGCTTCAACGTGTGTTGGATATTGCGCGGAACGGAAAACCCGACGACGTGTTGCTGCAGGATGGACGCGGCTTTGACGCCGCGGTAACGCAGCTTTCTGATGGTCGGAAACTAATCATTATTCCGGATATTCATGCTGCGGAAACTGTAGGGCAAAAG
>Ga0207691_10005293_pt1 | contig 12453 bp, 8 predicted proteins | sample KBSM13metaG_FD_184327 | JGI IMG/M metagenome (GOLD analysis project Ga0207691, IMG submission 184327) | Miscanthus rhizosphere microbial communities from Kellogg Biological Station, Michigan, USA - KBS M1-3 metaG (SPAdes) (version 2) | ecosystem: Host-associated > Plants > Roots > Rhizosphere >...
ACCGCTGCCGGACCCGGTCGCCACCAACCGCGATTCGACGCACGGGATGACGCGCGTGGAAGTTCACTGCAGGAATTGCGGCGGCCATCTCGGCCACGTGTTCGACGACGGCCCGGCGCCCACCGGTCAGCGGTATTGCATGAACGGCGTGTCGCTCAAGTTCGAACCGAAGTAGTGAGACCTGGCCCCGTTTGCTAGCAAATGGGGGACGCCCCCATTCCTATCGACGGCGCATCCGTGGCCTGACGGGTTGTTTGGCGGTAGTCGACTCCGGAACATCGCTGCGCGGTTCCTGTGCGGGACCCGCGTTCACGAGCACCGCGCTCACGAGCTTGTTCAGTCGATGGCAATAGGCAGCGACTTCCGGCGTTCCCTGTCCTTCGAAGTCTTCGAGCGCGTGCGCGATGTCATGCAGGCGCCGCTCGATTCGGGAATCCATCTTGAGGGAGTGAGTGACGCAGGCACTGACGCAGGCAGTGATTTCGTCATCCAGCGCGCTGGCAGCCGTACCCGCAATGTTCAGGCCACGCATTTCGGGCGGACACCCCGCCTTGAGATGCTCTCGCCACATTTGCGACAGTTGCATCGCTTTCGCCTCCCAAACCCCGATTGCGGGCGAAATTACCGCAAATTGCTGCAACCGTCCCGCGCAATTTCTCCACATTGCGACAGTTCGGATTCCGAAAAAGATTTGGCCGCGTGGCACCGCCCCCACAACCCCGCGCCACCAGCGCCCGCCCGCAGCTTAAGTATTTGATTCAGCGGCTCCAAGACGATCCGACCATTCGTTGCGGCAATGCCATCGCCGCATTTGAAAAGATTCCAAAACCACGAAATATCCCCGGCGCCGGGCCGGTCTCCCGCACTAACAAACTCCGCAGGAGACGCTATGAACAGCCTGGCCCAGGTATTTCGCCCCCACGCCACCCTCGCGCGCGGCCTCGACACACTGCGTCCCTGGTTATTGCTGGCCGTGCGGCTCTGGGTGAGCTGGCAGTTCCTGAAGTCCGGCTGGCTGAAGCTCGCACACTGGGACGTCACGCTCGAACTCTTCCATATGGAATACCAGGTGCCGCTGCTTCCCCCGACCATTGCCGCTGTCGTCGGCACCGCGGGAGAACTATTTTTCCCGACTCTGCTGGTGCTCGGCTTGCTGACGCGAGTCGGCGCGCTCGGACTCTTTGCTGTCAATGCACTTGCAGTCATCTCGTACTGGCACGTACTCGGCGGCGACGGCTACGAAGCCGCGCTCGCGCAGCATGTGCTGTGGGGATTCATGCTCGCGGTTCTGGCGGTGTCCGGCGGCGGCGCATTGACGCTCGACGAGAAGTTAGGCCGCCGGTAGCACCAGAGAAAACACCGCGCCGCCCGCGTCGCCTCGCCGGACGCGCAGCTGTCCGCCATGTGCGAGCGCCACGTGACGCGCGACGCTGAGTCCGATACCGCCGCCACCAGCCTTGGTGGAGAAAAATGGCGTGAGCACTTTGGCGGCATCTTCCTCGGAAAATCCGCGGCCGTTGTCATGCACTTCGATGGCGAGGTCGACCGGCGTCTGAAGACAGCGGATCTCGATGCTCGGTGCGGCAGCACCATCGACCGCCTCGACCGCGTTGCGCAACAGATTGATCACCGCCTGCTCGAGCAACTCGGCATCGGCATGCGCGACGACCTCACGCGGCGCGATACGCGTCACAAACGAAATCCGCCGCTCGCGAAACGTGGTGCTCATCAGCCGTTCGATGCCGTCGAGAAAGGGTTTCACCGCCACGGCGCGCGGCGCCGCCATCGGCAACTCGGCCACCGCGCGATAACGTTCGACGAAATTCATGAGGCCATGACTGCGGCGCTTGATCACTTCCAGCGCCGCCACGGCTTCGTCTTCGCCGGTGCGCGTCTGCAGCAGCTGCTCGAGGCTTTCCGAGAGCGAGGCAATCGGCGTCAGTGAATTCATCATCTCGTGCGCCAGCACGCGGGCCATGTCGCCCCACGCGCGTGCTTCGACCGCGTCGAGATCGCCGGCGATACGCTGCAACGCCAGCAGTCTTCGGGCAGGCGCGCCCGGTGTCGCATACGACGAACAGGACACGAACGCCTGTGAGCCATCCGCGAGCGGCGCGATCTCGCGCGCGCCTGGCCGCATGACCAGCATCTGCTGCGCAGCCCCGCCCAACGCGGGAATCTCCGCAAGTGTCGAGGGCGTCTCGCGCGCCAGCTCGCGCGCCGCGCGGTTCAGATAGATGACGCGTTCCTGCTCCAGCACGAACAGCGCCGCCGGCACGGTATCGAGCAGCGCGTGCGCGTGATCGAGCTCGCGCGACAGCGTCGTCTCCGCAGCGCCGTGTCGCGGATCGCGAGCGGGCTCAGCCGCCAGGCGAGCTACGCCCGACAAACGGCTGGCGAGTCCGGTTGCGATCAATGCCGCGATACCGGCCAGCACCAGCGCCGTCGCGTAGTACTGCGTCTGCACGAGCAGCAGCACGATCGACGCACACAGCACGCCTAACAGCACGATGCGGCCGAGGACGCCGCTCACGGCTGCAGCCCGTGCTTGGACATGCGCCGATAGAGCGCCGGACGCGACAGGCCCAGCGCCTGCGCGGCGCCGGAAATGTTGCCGTGATGCCGTTCGAGCGCTTGTTCGATGGCGCGTCGCTCGAGCGTATCGAGATCGAGCGTGCGGCCTTCGCGCGCCGCGCGTGTTCGCGCGCAGGCGGCGCGTGCAATCGCCACCAGGTCTTCATTGCGCCAGGGCTTGAGCACGAAGTCCACGGCGCCCTGCTTGAGCGCTTCGACCGCGAGCGTGACGCTGCCATAGGCCGTCATGAGCACCACGCTCAATGCCGGGTCCATCACGCGCAGCCGCGCCAACGCATTCAGACCATCGCGACCGCTGTGCTGCCCCAGCGCGAAATTCATGTCCAGCAGCACCAGGTCGGTTGCACTGTCTAACCACTGATCCAGGTGGGCCGCGTTTTCCGCAAGCCTGATCGAGTCGAAATGCCCTGCGAGCGCCACGCGCGCGGCGCGTTGCACGTCCCGGTCATCGTCGATGATCAGCGCTTTGCCGAATTTCTCCACGGGCGCAGCCTAGACCTCCGTGGCACGCCGCGACAACTGTCCGGAAGCGGACGCCGCAGCCTTGCGCGTGTGCATGCCGCGCGGCCAACATCCTCCATGATCGCGACCGTTCCTCCACCCCTTAGCAGCACGGACACCCCTGTTCCGCTGCGATGGTGGCGCCGGTGGTACTGCAAGACCGCCGGCGTCATCGTTTTGGCGCTTGCCGCGTACGCATTGCTCGCCTCGCTGTTCGATGGCCAGCGCCATCTGCGCATCGAACGTGACAAGCTCACCGTGAGCGTCGTGACGCGCGGAACCTTTCACGACTTCATCCCGCTGCGCGCGCGGATCGTGCCGCGCGACACGATCTATCTCGACGCCATCGAGGGCGGACGGGTCGAACAGGTGCTCGTGGAAGCCGGTGACATGGTGGAGAAGGACCAGCCGCTGGTTCGTCTCAGCAACACCGAGCTCGAGCTCGTGGTACTCGATCGCGAAGCGCGGCTCATCGAATCCATCACGCAGTTGCAGGCCCGCCAGTCCGCTCTGGAGCAAAGCCGGCTCGACAATGCCAAGCAGCTCGCGGCCATCGAGTACAACGTCGTGCGCCTCGAGCGCTCGCTGGCCCGCTATGACAAGGCAACACCATTCGAGCCCGTGAAAGAGCGCGACAGCGTCATGGACGAACTCCACTACAACCGCCGTTTGCAGCCGATCCAGCTCGAGAGCAACGAGCGCCAGGAGGCACTGCGCGTGCGGCAATTGCCGCAGATCGGCGCGCAGCTCGAAAAACTGCACCAGGACGTCGAGATCACGCGCGCCAAGCTCGCGAGCCTACTGGTGCGAGCGCCGGTGGCTGGGCGCATGACCTCCATCGATCTCAAGATTGGTGAGAATCGCAACCGCGGCGAGCGCCTGGGGGAGCTCACGCCAGAATCGGGATTCAAAGTGGTGGCTGCCGTGGATGAGTACTACCTCGGCCGATTGCGCGCCGGACAGACCGCGACCGGCGAGATTTCCAGCCGCGAGTTTCCGCTCGCCATCGAGCGCGTCTATCCACAGGTGCGTGACGGCACCTTCACGGTGGATCTGAAATTCACGGATGCCCCGCCGTCGGAGTTGTTGCCCGGCCGGGCCGTGCAGGGAAAATTCTCGCTGGGCACCGCGACCACCGCTGTCCTGCTACCGGTGGGTCCTTTCCTGCAGCAAAGCGGCGGCGATTGGGTTCTCGTGCTCGACGACGACAGCGTCGCGCACCGCCGCCGGGTTCGCGTCGGGCGCCGCAACATCGAACAACTCGAGGTTCTCGGCGGCCTGACACCTGGCGAACGCGTGATCACCTCTGACTACACCGGCTATAACGGTATCGACCGCATCGATATTCAGTGAGGAGTTTTTCATGTTGAAACTGGACAAGATCGGCAAGGTGTATCGCACCACCGAAGTGGAGACGCAGGCGCTCAACGACGTCAGCCTGCAAATAGACGCGGGTGAATTCGTGGCGGTGATGGGTCCCTCGGGTTGCGGCAAGTCGACGCTGCTGAACATCCTCGGATTGCTGGACACGCCGAGCGCGGGCACCTACCAATTCTTTGGCGAGAATGTGTCCTCGTATTCGGAAGCGCAGCTCACAGCCGTGCGGCGCGCCGCCATCGGCTTCGTGTTCCAGAGCTTCAACCTGATCGACGATCTGTCGGTGGAAGAGAACGTCGAAGTCGCGCTGCTGTATCGCAGCGTGCCGGCAAAGGAACGGCGCGCCCGCGTGGCAGAAGCGCTGGAACGAGTCGGCATCGCGCATCGCGCGCGCCATTTGCCCCAACAGCTTTCCGGCGGCCAGCAACAGCGCGTCGCCGTGGCGCGTGCGCTGGTGTCGGCGCCCAAGGTGATCCTCGCCGACGAACCCACGGGCAATCTCGACACGGCCAACGGCAACGCGGTGATGGAACTGCTCATCAACGTCGCGAAGGCCGGCACCACGGTGGTCATGGTCACGCACTCGCTGACCTACGCGGCGCTCGCCGCGCGCACCATCAAGCTGCTCGACGGCCGCATCGTCAGCGAAACCTTGTTAGCCGCCTGAAGCGCAGGGTCGCGATGTTCCGCAACTACCTGGCCGCCGCATTGCGCAACCTCATGCGCAACAAAGTGGTGTCGTGCATCAACATCGCGGGATTGGCCCTCGGTATCGCCACGGCCCTGCTCATCGGACTCTACTTGCGCTACGAGTTGTACTTCGATGATTCCCTGCCCGGCGAACGCCAGGTGTATCGCCTTTCGCTCACTATCGAGCGGCCGGGTAGTCCCGCCGAAATCTGGGACACCGCCGATCCTTACATGGCCGCATTCCTCAAGATGGATTATCCGGAGGTGGCGCTTTCGGCGCGCATAGGCGGCACGTGGACCAATGTGCGACGCGCAGACGTGGCTTTCCAGGAGCAGTTGTACTTCGCCGACCCTGATTTCTTCCGGATGCTGCCGTATCCAGCCGTTGCCGGGGATCTTGCGGCCGCACTCGATTCACCCGACGGCCTGGTCATTACGCGCTCAATTGCGCGCAAGTATTTTGGCGACGAGAATCCACTCGGCCAGTCTCTGCAACTGCGAATGGGGCCCAGCGTTGACATGGGGCCCAGCCTTGACGTCGCAGTTCGCGTGCTCGCTGTCATCGACGACCTGCCGGGCAACACGCACTTCAATTTCGGGCTGATCGCATCGGGCAAGGCAAGCTTCGCGCCACAGCGTTTCTTCGACACCCCGCGCGACGCTACGGAAACCTTCGCGCCGAACACTTATACATACTTTGCCGCTCATACTTATTTTCGCCTGCGCGAAGGCGCCACCGTGGCGCGCATCGAAGCAGACGCGCAAAGATTCTTCGAGCGGCACTACCCGCGAGCGCTCTGGGCCACGGTCAAACTCGACATCCGACCCATCGCAAGCGTGCACCTCTCGCCGGCCGGGCGCTTTGCGATGTCGCCGGCGATGAACCCACGCACGCTTTGGACGCTGGGTCTGGTTGGCATGCTGGTCTTGCTGCTCGCCGCCATCAATTTCGTGAATCTCATGACGGCGCGTGCTGCACAACGCGCGATCGAGGTGGGCGTGCGCAAGAGCGCCGGGGCGCGCCGCGCTGACCTGATCGCACAGTTCCTTGGCGAGGCCTGTCTATATGTGTTTGCAGCGGCATTCCTGGCCGTAGCGATGGCCGAGCTCGCGCTGCCAACCTTCAATGCCATGTTGAGCAACGCGGACACGCAGCATCAGGCGACCAGCGTTACCTTCCAATACTGGCGCGAACCGGCGCTGGCAATCGCCCTGTTGCTCGCTGCACTCGTGCTGAGCGCGCTTGCAGGCGCCTATCCGGCATTCGTGATGTCCGCAATGCATCCCGCGAATGCGCTGCAGCGGGGGAACGCTGCCCCGGCGACAGCTCGGGTACGCCAGGTTCTGGTGATACTGCAACTCGCTATCCTGATTGCGTTGCTCATAGTTACCGGAGTGATCCACCGGCAGACCACCTTCGCGATGGGCGAAGCGCTGCGCATCGATCGCGATCAGGTTCTGCTGTTGGATTTTTCTGAGCAGCCCGTGAACACGGCGTTCATGGAAGCCATTGCTGGCATCCCCGGGGTAAGCGCCGTCACCGCAGCTTCCGCGTTGCCGACCAACCATGACCCGAATGCCAGCAAATTCAGTCACTCCCCCGATTCCGAACCCGTGTTGATCCAGATCTCGGGCATCGACTTCAATTTCTTCGAGTTCTACCGCTTGAGTCCGGTTGCGGGCCGCCTGCCATCACGCGATCGCGGCACTGACTTGTTTGTTTTCGACGACGCGCAGAGACACTCCTCCGTGTGGGTGAACGAGTCTGCGGTCCGCGCGCTTGGCATGACTTCGCCCGCCAGCGCGATCGGCGAACAACTGAAAACATTCTGGGGTCCGACGGTCGCTCCGCCCGCGAGTCTCACGATCGCCGGCGTCGTTCCCGACTTCCCCAGCGATTCGGTGCGAACGAAAATTCAGCCCGCGTTGTATATCGTGACACCGGACTATCTCGCCACCGTCAGCATCCGGCTCACAGGCAGACAGCTGCCCGAAACGCTGAACGCGATAGACAACGTGTGGAAGAAGCTTGGCGAGCCGCGCGCCGTCTCGCGCTGGTTCCTCGAGACGTACTACCACCGCATGTACTTCGACATCATCCAGCAGCGACTGCTGCTTGGTACTCTTTGCGGCCTCGCAGTTTTGCTTGCCTGCCTCGGATTGTTTGGCCTGTCCATCCACACCGCGCAGCGCCGCACCAAGGAAATCGGCATCCGCAAGGTGATGGGCGCGGGCATCTCCCACATCATGCGGCTGTTTCTGTGGGCATTCAGCAAGCCGGTTTTCTGGGGCAGCCTCTTTGCCTGGCCCATCGCGGCCTGGATGATGAACCGCTGGCTGGAAGGCTTCGTCTACCGGGTTGATCTCGGTTGGTGGCTTCTGCCCGCCGCTTCGCTGCTCGCGTTAGTCGTAACGCTCGCCACCGTGAGCACACATAGTTACCTGGTGGCGCGCGCGAAGCCTTCGCATGCCCTGCGCTACGAGTAGCCAGACGATGCTCCGCAACTATTTCATGGCCGCCCTGCGCAACCTCACGCGCAACAAACTGGTGTCGGTCATCAATATCGCCGGGCTCGCAATCGGCTTCGCCGCTGCGATCCTCATTGGGCTCTACCTTCGCTATCAGGCGAGTTACGAGTCGTTCCTGCCCGGATACAACCAGGTGTATCGGCTATCGCTGACCGTCAATCGACCTGGCACGACGCCGGAAATCCACGACGGGGCGGATTTTCTGATGGCGGAGCGGCTCAAGCTCGACTACCCGGAAGTGGAGATGAGCGCGCGCATCATCGGCCAGTTCCCGAGCGTGCGGCGCGGGAATGCCGAGTTCCAGGAAAATGTGTACAGCGCCGATGCGGATTTCTTTCGCATGATGCCGTTCCCGACGCTCGCCGGAGATCTGGCGACTGCACTGGATTCGCCAGACGGCCTCGTCATCACCCGCGGCATCGCGCAGAAGTATTTCGGCGACGAAGATCCGATTGGGCAGACGCTGGAACTGAACCGCAACGAAACTCTTCGCGTGCTCGCCGTGATCGAAGATCTGCCGGGCAACACGCATTTCAATTTCAGGATGGTCGCGTCGGGCAAGGCGAAGTTTTCGGGTCTGCGCTCCCTCGAGTCCCTGCGCGGCCGCCCGAACGTCTTCGTGCCAAACGTTGCAACGTTCTTTCGCCTGCGCGGCGGAATCACCCCCGCTCATATCGAGGCGGATGGGGCGAACTTCCTCAAGCGACACTACCAGCAGCAGCTCGGCACCTCGGCGCGGCTCGACATCAATCCGCTCACGCGCGTACACCTGTTGCCGCCGGGCCGATGGCCGATTCCGACGAACGTGAATCCGCGCACGCTGCATTCGCTTGGTGTGGTCGGCCTTCTGGTGATCCTGATCGCCGCCATCAACTTCGTGAACCTCATGACTGCGCGTGCCAGCCAGCGGGCCATCGAAGTGGGTGTGCGCAAGAGCGCGGGTGCGCGCCGCGGTCAACTGATCGCGCAATTCCTGGGCGAAGCGTTCATCTATGTGTTCGCCGCGGCGCTCGTCGCGATGGCGCTCGTCGAACTCGCGCTTCCGGCGTTCAACGCCATGCTCAGTGTGGACGACGAGATGTATCAGCCCGCCACGGTCACGTTTCAGTACTGGCGAGAGCCTAAGCTGGCGAGCGCGCTGCTGCTGGGCGCAATCGTGACAGGCCTGCTGGCGGGCACGTACCCCGCGTTCGTGATGGCAGCGATGCGCCCCGCCAATGCCCTGCACCAGGGCTTCACGACCGCAGGAACTTCCCGGGTCCGCCAGTGGCTGGTCGTCACGCAACTGGCCATCCTCATCGCGCTGCTGGTTGCAACCGCAGTGATTCATCGGCAAACCACGTTCGCGACGAAGGAGTCGCTGCGCATCTCTGCTGACCAGGTCTTGCTGGTGTTCGCATACGAGCAAACTCCGTCCGAGGCCTTCAAGGATGCACTTTCGGATATTCCAGGCGTCAGCGGTGTGACGGCCGCAACGGCCCTTCCCACTAACTACGACGGAAACGCGGCGCTCTTCAGCCATGGCGCCGCCGAGCCCGTGTTGCTGCAGTTTTCCGGCATCGACCCGAACTTTTTCGAGTTCTATCGCCTGCAGCCACTCGCCGGGCGTTTGCCAGCGCGTGACCGTGGCACAGATCTGCTCGTCATGAACGATGCGAACCGCCACGTCTCCCTGTGGCTCAACGAGGCTGCGGTGCGAGCGCTCGGCATGGCGTCACCAGCCGCCGCCATCGGCCAGCAACTGAAGCCCGCATGGCCTCCGAACCTCACGCCACCCGCGAGCATCACGATCGCAGGAGTCATGCCGGATTTCCCGGTGGACTCGATACGCGGACCTATCCAGCCCGTCGCCTATTTCGTGCAGCCAGACTTCGCGCGCATCGTGAGCGTGCGCCTGCGCGGCGAACAGATTCCGCAGACGCTCGCGGCCGTTGATGAAGTATGGAAACGGCTCGGTGAGCCGCGGCCCATATCGAGAATATTCCTCGACCATTACTACCAGCGCATGTACACCGACGTCATTCAACAGCGAAGTGTGCTGGGATCGCTGTGTGGCGTCGCGGTGTTCCTCGCCTGCCTCGGGCTGTTCGGTTTGTCTATCTACACCGCCCAACGGCGGACGAAGGAGATCGGCATCCGCAAGGTGATGGGTGCCGCCACCTCCGACATCATGCGGCTGCTGCTGTGGGCTTTCAGCAAGCCGGTGTTCTGGGGCAGCCTCATCGCCTGGCCGGTAGCGGCATGGAGCATGAGCCGTTGGCTGGAAGGCTTCGTCTATCGCGTCGACTTCGGGTGGTGGCTGCTCCCCGTGGCTTCGCTGCTCGCACTCGCGGTCGCGCTGACCACGGTGAGTGTCCACAGTTATCTCGTCGCGCGCGCAAGGCCAGCCGCCGCATTGCGTTACCAGTAGATGCTCCGCAACTACTTCATGGCCGCGCTGCGCAACCTCACGCGCAACCGCATCATCTCGTTCATCAACATCGCGGGGCTCGCCGTCGGCCTTGCTGCGGCGACGCTCGTGGCGCTGTACGTGCGTTATGAGCACAGCTACGAGCGATTCATTTCTGGTTACGAGAATGTCTATCGCTTCTCGCTGGATGTTAACTGGATGGGGACGGATCTCGAACACCGCGACCAGAGCTCGCAGCACAACGCGGGCTGGCTCAAGCTCGATTTTCCTGAAATCGAGTACGTGGCGCGCTTCAATGAAACCTGGCGCACCGTTGCCACTGGCAGTCACGCATTCAAGGAGCAGGTTTTCGAAGGAGACCCGGACCTGTTTCGGGTGTTGCCCATTCCCGCGCTCGCCGGCGATCTTGGGGCTTCGCTCGATGAGCCCGGCAAAATCGCGATCTCGCGTGCCATTGCGCGCAAGTACTTTGGCACCGACAAGGCGGTCGGCAGGAAACTCGATCTCGACCATGGACGGCCCTTCATCGTATCGGCGGTTTTTGAAGACCTGCCCGGAAATTCACATTTGAATTTCAGGCTCGTCGTGTCGGCGCTCGGCAAATCTGGAATCGCCACCGAGGACGCCATGCCGGCCGACAACCTCGGAAGCATGGGCATGTACACGTATGTTCGACTGCGGCCCGGTGCGAGCGTCGAAGGCATGCGAAGGCAAATGCCCCAATTCATGAAAAAACACTACGGCATATTGGAGGCGGCCTTTGCGCCACAAATCGTGGCGATCAAAGACATCCACCTCTCACCGGACGTGAAGCGGGCGCTGCGTCCGCGGGGAAACCCTCGCGCGCTCGATGCGTTGGCGCTCGTCGGCAGCCTCATCGTGCTGATTGCCGTATTCAACTTCGTGAACCTCACGACGGCACGCGCGGCAAGACGCGGCATCGAAGTGGGCGTGCGCAAGCTGGCCGGCGCGCGCCGCCGCGATCTCATCCTGCAGTTCATGGGCGAATCCCTGCTGTACGTCGCTGTCGCCATGCTGCTCGCGATGAGCCTGGTCGAACTGGCCCTGCCCGCTTTTCGCGCACTGCTCGACCCGGGCGAGAACATCTCGGTGCCGCCGTCCATCGTCTTCGACTACTGGCGGAGCGCGCCTCTGCTGGCTGCCATCGCGGGCACCACGTTGTTAGTGGGAGCGCTCGCCGCCGTGTATCCAGCCCTGGTGCTGTCGTCGTTCAGGCCGGCGGTCGTTTTCAGGGGCGCCGCTCTGCAGGGCTCGGGTGGCGCCCGCGTGCGCGAGTGCCTGGTGATACTGCAATTCGCGATACTCACTGGTCTCCTCTTCGCGGCCATCGTGATTTTTCGGCAGACGGACTTCGCACTTCACTCCGCACTGCGGATCGATACCGATCAGGTGGTGATCTACAACCTCGACAACGAGTCCATGTCCGGCGGCGTGCCCGGCCAGGCGTTCCGGGAGGCCGCAGCAGCCATACCCGGCGTGGTTGGGATAACCGCTTCCGGAAACATTCCGACGGACAGTTTCATTCCCAACGCGTCGTTCACCGACGGCCAGGGAGAGATGGCGCTTCTGCAGGTGGCTGCCGTCGCCCCGGACTTCTTCGACTTCTATCGCATCCGCCAGTTGGCGGGACGGCCGTTTTCGAAAGACCTCGCGACGGATCGCTTCGTCTACGCGGAGGCGAAGCGTCCGCTGTCCGTAATTGCCAACGAAGCGGCCGTGAAGAGGCTGGGGTTTGCAAGCAACGCGGACGCCATCGGGAAAATCCTGCATCCGCGCACCGGCTGGCCGTACCAGAACGCTCCCCCGCCCGAACCACTGACCATCGTAGGTGTCGTCGCCGATTTTCCTATCGGTTCGGTGCGCCGCGAAATTGAACCGTCGATCTACTTCATTTTCGAGCCGGTGCTCGTGACGCTGAGCATCCGCGTCTCGGGGCAGAGCATGCCCGAGACGCTCGAGGCCTTGCGCGCCACATGGAAAAAGACCGGCCAGAACCGTCCCGAGGAAGGCTGGTTGCTGGAGGGTTACTACCGCCAGCTCTACGCCGACATCATCCTGCAGCAGAAGACGCTGACCCTCTTCACCGGCTGCGCGGTATTCCTCGCCGGGCTCGGCCTGTTCGGCCTGTCTATCTACACTGCGCAGCGCCGCACGAAAGAAATCGGCATCCGCAAGGTGATGGGTGCCGGCACGGCGGACGTCATGCGGCTGCTGCTGTGGGCGTTCAGCAAGCCGGTATTGTGGGCCAGCCTCGTCGCGTGGCCCATCGCCGCCTGGCTCATGCTCCGCTGGCTGGATGGTTTCGCGTATCGCGTGCCGCTCGGCTGGTG
>Ga0207691_10005295_pt1 | contig 12452 bp, 8 predicted proteins | sample KBSM13metaG_FD_184327 | JGI IMG/M metagenome (GOLD analysis project Ga0207691, IMG submission 184327) | Miscanthus rhizosphere microbial communities from Kellogg Biological Station, Michigan, USA - KBS M1-3 metaG (SPAdes) (version 2) | ecosystem: Host-associated > Plants > Roots > Rhizosphere >...
GCTGTTGCCACCGCTGCCCGCGTTGCCGCCGCTGCCCGCGTAGCCACCGCTGCCCGCGTAGCCACCGCTGCTCGCGTTGCCGCCGCTGCTCGCGTTGCCTGCTGTTCCGCCCGCGCCGCCCGCGCTCGCTCCACCATTTGCGGCGATTGCAGGCGGTAAAGGTGGCAATTTACCGTCAGCGCCCAACAACGTGAGCCGCTTCGAGTCGTCGAAGCGGGTGCAAGTCGCGGTCGTGCACGCGTTCTCCAGTGTCACGATCTCTTCCGGCGCGCAGCGGTAGCAGCCGAGTCCCTGGAAACCGTTTTCGTCGTCGCAGCTCACGTTGCCGGCGCCGGCATCGCCGGTGCTGCCGTCCGGGACGAGTGTCCCAGCCGTGCCGCCGCCCGCGTTCGCGCCCGCGTGGGTCCCGCCGCTCTTGCCCGCATTGCCCCCGCTCGCGCCGGCCTTCGTCGGCATGCCGCCCGTATCCGCGTCACTGTCGACCACGCCGGCAGCGCCGCCTGAAAGCGCGCCGCTGCTGCCAGCTCCTTCACCGAACCATTGATTGGGATCTTCGAGCTTGGTGCAACCGAGGGCGACCAGCCATGAGAGCGCGATCCATCGCGCGGGAGTGCGAACGCGCTGCTTGAGGTTCTTCACGGCGGGTTTGCTGCGTAGCAGACCCGCTCTGCTCACTCCATGGCGCTGACACGCGATCGCGATGATGTCGCTCGCGCGTAACCGAAGTGCCACATGCGGCAGAGGCCCGTCGAGCACGACCACGGCGAGCCGAGGCAATTCTGCGAGAACTGCCCTGGCCGCCCTGGGACTCGAGTGAGCGAGGCCGCTGTGCGAAATCAGAAGGCCGCTTGTGCAGCGACGATCAGCTCACCGCGGTCCGGCTCGCTCTCGTAATGGAACCTGGACCACGCGAGCTGCAGCTTGGCGTTGTCGCTGAGCAAGTAGTAGTTGAGGCCGAGCTCGTAGGTCGTGACTTCGTCACCCGTGGGCAGATTGGTGCGCTCGCCGCTGCCCTGCAGATCCTTGGATACATCGGGATCGTAGTGGCCGATGCGGACGATGGGCTGGAGCTTGTCGAAGAACGTGTAGCCGAGTGCCGCGTAGACGCCGCTACTCTCGCGGCGCGCGATGGCCTGACCGGTCGCTCCGTCCCAACCGTGGATGTACTCGGCCTGCACCAACACGTGGGCCAGATCGAGCCTGAAGTCGGCTTCGAGGCGGTCCTTGGTCGGAGACGAATCGCGGTGGGTCACGCCGGTGTAGCCCACGAGGCCGACCATCACGCCGTCCAACGGGTACACCTCGAGCCGGGCCGCGAGGTCCTTCTGCTTGTTGCTATCGATCTTGTTCTGGCCTTCGCCGTTGAACGCCGAGGCCTGGTAGTAGAAGTGCTTACCGAGTTTTTTCTCGATCTTGATACCGATATCGCGGACATCGCCGAAGGCACGCGAAACCACGGCGCGCTCGGGAAAGAGCAGCTTCGACGCGCTGTTGGAGCCTTCGTAGCTGACCGGGATCTTGAATTGGCCGACACTCACGTCCGCGTAATCGGACATGACCGTGAGCGCGAGATCGCCGAGGATGGAGACGGCGCCCTGATTGTTCACCGAGACCGAGCCGACCTTCGTGCCGTCAGCGGCTTTCACGTCGAGCGTGCTCTTGTTGTTGTCGAGCGCGCGCGCCGGGTCGATCATCACGTTGAAGCCGATCAGCTTCGGGATGAGCTCGCCCTTCACTTTCAATTCGAGGCGTCGGACGCGCGCCGTGGTTTGAGTGTCGCCGCCCTGATTCGCGCCGAAGGCCCAAAACTGCAGCGTGGCACCCGGCTGCCACCAGCCGTTTTTGAGGAGTCCGAGCTTGGGTGCCAGCGGGTTCTCCGCGGGCTTGGCCGGGGCGACCTCTGCAGGCGCGGCTACAGGGGCCGGCGTGGTCACATCGATCGCCGCGGGGGCCGCGGCGGGAGCAGGCGCAACACCCGGTGCGGCTTCAGGAGCAGGCGCAACAGCCGGTGCCGGGGCCGGGGCAGCAGGCGCGGGCGCAGCAGGCGCGGCTTGCGCGAATGCAGCAGAACTGGCGAGGAGCAGCACGGGAACAGCGGAGAACAGGGAGAGCTTCATTGGGGAGGGTCCTTCCGGGCGTCAGATAGCCCGGCAAGTGTGACGATTGAAAGGCGAGAGAGTGAAGAACACGAAAATAGCTGGCAGCTTGGAGACGGCGCTTTGACGATTCGATGAACGCTCGCGTCGCAAAGACACGCAGCGTTCACGTCGTTCGGGCCTTCCGTTCACCAACCCGGGCGCCTGCCTGCTTCAGCCACGAGCAGCTGTCAATCGCAGGCTGAGAGCGTGCGCATTTCGGCAAGGTAGCGCTTTTGGCCCTGAAATTGCGGCGCGTTCTGCCACATTGTCCGGATTTTTTGCGGGAAGTAGCGTCCGTCGGTGGTGCTCGGCGAAATCTCTCGAACTCAGAAGCTGCTCACACAACGCTGGCTGGTGGCGGTGATCGCGCCCGTCGCGCTCTTGCTCTTCGTGGGCCTGATCTTGGCCTTTCAGATCGTCAAGCTGACGGACGCCGCGCATTGGGTCGATCACACCGACGAGGTGATGGGTCGCGTGAGCGAGATCCAGAATCAGGTCGTCGACCAAGAGACCGGTATCCGCGGTTACCTGCTCAGTGGCGATCGCGCGTTCCTCGGGCCGTACGAGCGAGCGCAACCGTTGCCGATGTTCGCCGCCGTGCACGCCCTGGTAGCCGACAATGCCTCGCAGCAGGTGCGGCTCGACCTGGCCCGTGCGCGCTACGAAGCGTGGTTTAAAATCTCGGAGCCGATCGTGCAAGCGGCGGACCCGAGCCCGTTTCGTAGCCGAGACGCCATGCTCGAGCGCAAGCGACGCATGGACTCCATCCGGGAAACTCTGCAGAACGCGCTTTCGATCGAGCAAGGGCTGCGCGTCGAGCGGGCGCGAGCCTATGCCGAGAGCAATCGGCTGATGACGTTTCTCGGGGTCCCGCTGCTACTCGGCTTGGCGGCCAGCTTGGCCTTCATTTCGCGCAACCAGCTGGGGGCGATCTCTGCCACTTACCGCGGGCTCTTGGAGGGTGAACGCGCCGCGCGCACGGCGATCGAGAACCAAAACTGGATCCGTACCCAGCACATGTTGGTCTCCGAGACCGTGCAAGGCGATCCGCCGCCCGACGAGCTCGGTCGGCGCGCGTTGACCGAGCTGTGCGCGCAGATCGGCGCTGTTGCGGGTTCCTTCTTCGTCGCGGGCGCGGGCGGCTTTCGGCGCACCGCCAACTTCGGGCTGAGCGCGGAGCTGGGTGACAGGTTCGCGTTGGGTGAGGGCTTGGTAGGGCGCGCTGCGCAGGGCAAGGCACTGCTGCACGTCAAAGACGTGCCAGCTGATTTCATCAAGCTGCGTTCGGGCTCGGGCGAGCGAGCTCCGGCCGAGCTGGTGTTGGTGCCCGCGTGCGTGGAAGGCAGCGCGCTTGCCGTGCTCGAGTTCGCGTTCTTCGCGCCGCCCTCCGAGCCAGCGCTGGAGCTCTTGTCGCGCGTGGCCGAGACGATCGCCATCGCGCTGCGCTCGGCGCAACAAAAGCTGCGCCTGGCGGATCTGTTGGAAGAATCCCAACGTCAGGCCGAAGAGCTGCAGACGCAGCAGGAAGAGCTGCGCGTAGCCAACGAGGAGCTACAGGAACAGGGAGACGTACTCCGTAGCGCCCACGCTCAATTGGAGGAAGGCAAGGAAGAGCTCGAGACCACCAACTCGACCCTGGCCATGCAGCGCGATGCCCTGGAAAAAGCGCAGCTCGCCCTGGCGCAGAAGATGAGCGAGCTCGAACGCGCCAGTCGCTACAAGTCCGAGTTCCTGGCCAACATGTCGCACGAGCTGCGCACGCCGCTGAATAGCTCGCTGATTTTGGCCAAGCTCTTGGCAGAGAACAAGCAGGGCAATCTGAGCGAAGAACAGGTCAAATTCGCGTCCACCATCCATTCGGCCGGCAACGATCTGCTGACCCTGATCAACGATATCCTCGATCTGTCGAAGATCGAGGCGGGCAAGGTCGAGCTTCGCATCGAGCCGACTGCGCTCGCGCGTTTGCTGGATCCGCTGCCAGGCATGTTCGAGCCGGTTGCCAAGAAAAAGGGCGTGACCCTTTCGCTTTCCGCCTTCGACGCGCAGGCGAGCATCGAAACCGACGCCCAACGCGTGCAGCAGATCTTGAAGAACCTACTCTCCAACGCCCTCAAATTCACCGAGCGTGGCACGGTGTCGTTGACGGTCCATGCCGACGAAGACGGCTACTCCTTCGCGGTGCGGGACACCGGGATCGGTATCGCGAAGAACCACCACGCGGCCATCTTCGAGGCGTTTCAGCAGGCAGACGGTACGACCAACCGTCGCTTCGGCGGCACGGGCTTGGGGCTGTCCATCTCGCGCGACTTGGCCCACATGCTGGGCGGCGAGCTGCGCGTGGAGAGCGAGCTCGGCCAGGGCAGCTGTTTCACTCTCCGCCTGCCCAAATCGTTCGTCCCGCGTCGTGGCACTCAGCAGCGCTCCAGCGCGGATTTCCCCCGCCCGGGATCACGAAGTGCGTCCCCGTCCGTGCCTCCTCTGCTGCCCGAGCGGACTCCTGCGCCCCCGGCAGGGGAGCAGGTCGAGAGCCCCGCGTTCCCGGACGACCGTGCGCAGATCGATCCACAACGTCGCTTGCTGTTGATCATCGAGGACGATGTCCCGTTCGCCGAGATCTTGGCCGGATTGGCGCGCGAGCTCGCGTTCCAGTTCCTGGTCGCTCACAGCGCCGAGGAGGGTGTGCGGCTGGCCTTGCAGTTTCTACCTGCGGCCATCATTTTGGACGTCAATCTGCCGGATAACCTGGGGTTGACCGTGCTCGATCGGCTGAAGCAGAGCGGCAGCACGCGGCACATCCCCGTGCACGTGATGTCGGTCGAAGACTATTCGCACATGGCATTGTCGATGGGCGCCGCCGGCTATTTGCTCAAGCCAGTTCAGCGCGACGACCTGGTGACGGTGTTCACCGGCTTGAAAGAGCGGCTGACCCGCCTGCGTCGCTTGCTGATCGTCGAGGACGACGCCGTTCAACGCGACGCGGTGACGCAACTACTGCGCAGCGAGGAGATCGAAATCGTGGCCGTGGCCACCGTGGCAGAAGCGCGGCAGCAACTGGCTGCAGGTTCCTTCGACTGCGTGGTCACCGATCTCTCCTTGCCCGACGCATCCGGCTACGACTTGCTCGAGACCATGGCCAACGACCAGGCGCAGCCATTTCCGCCGGTGATCGTCTACACGGGTCGCTCGCTCACCGCCGACGAAGAGCAGCGGTTGCGCCGTTTTTCCAGCTCGATCATCCTGAAGGGCGCGCGCTCGCCGGAGCGTCTGCTCGACGAAGTGTCGCTGTTCTTGCATCAAGTGGAGGCCACGCTGCCCGCCCCGCACCAGCGCATGCTGCGTCAGGCGCGCGATCGCGAAACGGTCTTCCAAGATCGCAAGATTTTGGTGGCGGAGGACGACGTGCGCAACATCTTCGCGCTCAGCAGCATTCTGGAGCCCAAAGGCGCCAAGTTGTACATCGCGCGCAATGGTCGGGAAGCGATCGAGCACTTGCAACGCACGCCGGACATCGATTTGGTGCTGATGGATGTCATGATGCCGGAAATGGACGGCCTCGAGGCCATGCGCCAGATCAGAAAGCGCAGCGAGCGCTTCAGTAAAGTGCCGATCATCGCGCTCACCGCCAAGGCCATGAGCAATGACCGAGCGCTGTGTATCGAAGCCGGGGCGAACGACTACGTGGCCAAGCCGCTGAACGTAGAGATCCTACTGTCGCTGGTCCGGGTCTGGCTGCACAAGCAGTAAGCGCGAAGATGCCGGAAGAGATCGAAATTCGCCTGCTGCTCGACGCGATTTACCTGCGCTATCACTACGACTTCCGTAGTTATTCGCCGGCTTCCATCAAGCGCCGCTTGACCGCCGCCAAACTGCACATGAAGGAGCGGACGTTGTCCGCGCTGCAAGAGAAAGTGCTGCGCGATCCGCAGGTGTTCACGAAATTATTGCAATATCTGACCGTGGGTGTGAGCAGCATGTTTCGAGACCCCGGTTTTTTTCGCGCTTTTCGCGAGCAGGTCGTGCCCGAGCTCCGCACCTATCCGTCGATCCGAGTCTGGGTCGCAGGCGTCAGCACGGGCGAGGAGCTGTATTCGTTCGCGATCGTGCTACGCGAGGAAGGCCTACTCGAGCGAGCGACCATCTACGCGACCGATATCAACCCGGAGGCTCTGCATGCGGCCGAACGAGGACTATATGCGATCGAACGCCTGCAATCGTTCACCGAGAATCACCGGCTCTCCGGCAGCAACTGCTCGCTCTCCGAGCACTACACCGCAGCCTACGGTTCGGCGGTATTCGATCGCAGCTTGCGTAAGAACGTGGTCTTCTCCGATCACAGCTTGGCCACCGATAGTGTGTTCGCCGAAGTGCAACTCGCGTCATGCCGCAACGTGTTGATCTATTTCGATCGCTCCCTGCAGGATCGAGCGCTCGGCTTGATGAAAGACTCGCTGTGCCGCCGGGGCTTCCTCGGCTTGGGCTCGAAGGAGAGCTTGATGTTCTCGGAGCACGCTGCATCCTTCCGAGATTTCGTGGCCAACGAACGGTGGTTTCAGCGATGTTGAGCTCCGCTGTCTTGCGCCAGGCGTCGGCCCATGGGTTCTTGCGCGGAGGGGCCCAGTGAACAAGCCTCGTTCTCCCGTGAAGTTTCTGCTCGTCGATGATCGGGACGACAACCTGCTCGTGCTGGAAGCCTTGCTGCAGCGTGCTGACCTCGAGCTGTTCAAGGCCACCTCCGGGCGCGAAGCCCTGGAGCTGATGCTCGTACACGAGTTTGCGTTGGCGCTGATCGACGTGCAAATGCCGGAAATGGATGGCTTCGAGTTGGCGGAGCTGATGCGCGGGGCAGAGCGTACTCGTCACCTGCCGATCATTTTCGTGACGGCTGGCATGCAAGAGCGCCACCGCATGTTCAAAGGCTACGAAGCGGGCGCGGTGGATTTCTTGTTCAAGCCGCTCGAACCGCAGATTTTACGCCACAAGACCGAGACATTCTTCCAACTTTATCGCCAGCGGCAAGAGCTCGCGGAAACGCTGCGCTTGAACGAAGAACTGATGGCTGTCGTGGGACACGACCTGCGAAACCCGCTGAACGTCGTGTTGATGACGACCGCGGTGTTGGAAACGACCAGTGATCCGCAGCTGAAGAAGTGCGTCGAACGCTTGCAATCGAGCGGTGCACGCATGCAGCAGATCATCGAAGAGCTGTTCGACTTGGCGCGCGCCCGTTTGGGAGGTGGGATCCCGATCGAGCGTAAGCCCTTGGACCTGGAAGCGGTGACCAGGAAAGCCGTGGCCGAGTTCGAGGCCACGAGCCCGAGCCGCCCAATCGACGTCCGGGTGTCGGGAGACGTGAACGGAAGCTGGGACGCGGGGCGCCTGGCTCAAGTGCTCTCGAATCTGATCGGCAACGCGCTCCGGCACGGCTCGGTCACCGTACCGATTACGGTCGAGCTCACCGGCAGCGATACGGAAGTGGTCGCCTGCGTTCGGAATGGCGGCGCGATCGCTGCCGATTTGATCCCGCGTTTGTTCGAGCCGTTTCAAACCGGCCTCGGTCGCCGAACGCGCGCCGAGGGTTTGGGCCTCGGGCTCTATATCGTGCAGCAGATCGTGCATGCCCACGGCGGGGAAGTCCGAGTCAGCTCGTCGCCCGAAGCCGGCACGTGCTTCGAAGTTCGCTTGCCGCGCGGCTGAGCGCCGAGATCAGCGCTCCGTTTCGAAACGGGGCGTTTGCGTGACGCTCGGCCTGTCTCTAAAAACGTTGTAGTTACTGGGGTTTAGAAAGTTGTGCCCAGCCGCGTGCATACGCGCGCCATGGAACTGTCACGAATCTGTTGCTCTGGCGTAGCGCACAGGGGGCGCCCGCCTGGTAGTGAGAAAAGCCGGAAATGCTTGCCCGTAGAAACCTGCTCGTCGGTCTACTGCTGGGCCTGATCGCTTGCAAAGAAAGCCAGCCTGCTCCCGCCCCCTCCGCCACCGAGGCGGCGCCGGTACTGAAGCAGGACGAGGCCGTCAGCCTGACCGGCGCGGGCGCGACCTTCCCGTACCCGCTCTATTCGAAATGGATCTCTGAGTACAACAAGCTCAATCCGAACGTGAAGATCAATTACCAGTCGATCGGATCGGGCGGCGGTATTCGGCAAATCACGGCCAACACGGTCGACTTCGGCGCGACCGACGCGCCGATGAAAGAGGATGAAGCCAAGCAGGCCTCGGGCAAGCTGTTTCACATTCCCGCGACGATCGGCGCCGTGGTCGTGGCCTACAACCTGCCGGAAGTGACGGGCACGCTGAAGCTCAGCTCGGAGGTACTGGTCGATATCTACGCCGGCAAGGTCAAGCGCTGGAACGACCCCAAGCTCAAAGCCGACAACGCCGACGCCAAGTTACCCGCCAAGGACATCTCGGTCGTGTATCGCACGGACGGCAGCGGCACGACCGCGGTCTTCACCGAATACTTGGGCAAGGTCAGCGCCGAGTGGAAGGAAAAAGTCGGCGTCGGCAAAGTCGTCCGCTGGCCGACGGGGCTCGGCGCCAAAGGCAACGAGGGCGTCACCGGTCAAGTCAAGACGACCCCTTATACAATCGGCTACATCGAGCGTGCGTACGCTTCGCAGAACAAGTTGCCGATGGCCGAGCTCCGCAACAAAGCTGGCAAATTCGTGGCTCCGAGCATCGAGGCCATGTCCGCCGCAGCGAATGCCGTGGAAATGCCGGCAGAGCTGGTCGTCTCGCTGGCCAATGCCGACGGCGAAGGGGCCTATCCGATCACCAGCTACAGCTACCTGCTCGTGTACGAGGACGCCAAGGACGCGACCAAGGGTGAAGCGCTAGCCAAGTACGTGTGGTGGGGTCTGCACGACGGCCAGAAGTTCGCGAAGGATTTGGACTACGCGCCGATCCCGGCCACGGTGCTGAGCAAGGTCGAGGCTCGCTTGAGGGAGTTGCGCTCCGGCGACAGGAAGCTCCTGTCGGGAGCCTGAGCAACGATGTCCGTTAGTCAGGAAGTTTCGCCACTGATCCGTCCGCGTTCGAAGATCCTCACCCGCTTCGGGCACGAGCTGAATTGGGGAGACTTCGTATTCCGTCGCGTGACGGCATCGCTGGCCATGCTGATGCTCGCCGCGCTGGCAGCCATGGCCGCGGCCATGGTGTACGGCTCGGCGGAATCGTTGAGCAAGTTCGGTCTGGGCTTCGTCACCGCGCAGGTTTGGGATCCGGTGAGAGACGTGTACGGCGCCCTGCCGTTCATCTACGGCACGATTGCTTCTTCACTCTTGGCGCTGTGCTTCGCGGTGCCGATCTCGATCGGTGTCGCCATCTTCCTATCGGAGCTGGCGCCCGCCTGGCTGCGTGGCCCGGTTGGGTTTTTGGTGGAGCTCTTGGCGGCCGTGCCGAGCGTGGTCTACGGCCTGTGGGGGATCTTCGTGCTGGCCCCCTGGCTGCGCAACAGCGTCGAGCCGCTGCTCGCCCGAACGCTGGGCTTTTTGCCGTTTTTTCAGGGGCAACAGCGCGGCTTTGGCATGCTCGCGGGCGGCATCATCTTGGCCATCATGATAACCCCCACGATTTCGTCGGTGAGTCGTGAAGTGTTGCGTGCGGTACCAAGCTCGCTGCGTGAGGGGGCGCTCGGGCTCGGTGCCACGTCCTGGGAGGCGGTGCGCGTCGCCGTGCTGCCGTACGCGCGCTCCGGCTTGGTGGGCGCAATCATCCTCGGCTTGGGTCGGGCGCTGGGCGAAACCATGGCCATCACCATGGTGATCGGCAACCGCAGTGAGATCAGCGCCTCCTTGTTCGCGCCCTCGTACACCATGGCCAGCGTGATCGCCAACGAGTTCAGCGAGGCCACGGGCAGCCTGTATCTGTCGGCGTTGGCCGAGGTCGGGCTGCTCTTGTTCGTTGTCACGGTGCTACTCAACGTCGTGGCGCGGCTCTTGGTCTGGCGCGTGGGTCGCTTACCCGAGGGGGGGAGCCTGTGATGTTCAGCCGCTACGCGCGCCGAAAATTCACCGACGTGCTGGTGCGCTCGGCGTGCGTGGCGGCGGCAGTGCTCGCGCTCATCCCGCTGGTCAGCGTGCTCTATTACGTCACCTCGCGTGGTATCGGCGGCATCAGCTTGGCGTTTTTCAGCGAGCTACCGAAGCCGGTGGGCGAGAGCGGTGGCGGCATGGCCAATGCCCTCGTGGGCACCTGCAAGTTGGTGTTTCTGGCGTGCCTGTTCGGCATCCCCCCGGGCGTGCTCGCGGGCATGTATCTGGCCGAATTCGGCCACACCCGCTTCGGCAAATGGGTGCGCTTCAGCGCGGACGTGATGTCCGGCGTGCCCTCGATCACCGTCGGCATCTTCGTGTATTCGCTGGTCGTGCTCCAGACCAAGCACTTCTCGGCGTTCGCAGGTGGCGTCGCGCTGAGCGTGCTGATGCTGCCCACGGTCACCCGCACGACCGAAGAGCTGCTCAAATTGGTGCCGGAGTCGCTGCGTGAAGCGGCGCTCGGCCTGGGAGTGCCCAAGTGGCGGGCCACGCTAAGCGTGATGCTGCGCACGGCCGCGCCCGGGATCGCCACGGGCGTGATGCTCGCGGTGGCGCGCGTGGCGGGGGAGACCGCGCCGCTCTTGTTCACCGCCTTCAGCAATCCCTTTTGGAGCAGTGGCTTGAACGAGCCGACCGCATCCTTGCCCGTGAATATCTACAACTATGCGGTGTCTCCGTACGAGGAGTGGCATCGTCAAGCATGGGCTGCAGCGTTGGTCCTGCTGCTGCTGGTCTTGCTGCTCAATGTCTCCGCGCGCCTGCTGGTGCGCCAGCGCGTGGGTGCGCCGTGAGTGCCGGCTCGCAAAGCAGGATCGCTCGAGTGACCACCAGGAAAGGCTCAGCCAGTGATGACAGCCGGTCGCGCTGGGATGAAGTGTCGGTCAGCGCGTGGCTGCCCAAGATGCGCACGGAGGACCTGCGTGCCTATTTTGGACAGGCCGAGGTGTTGAAGGGGATCAGCCTCCAAATCGCAGAAAAACAGGTGACCGCGGTGATCGGTCCGTCGGGCTGCGGCAAATCCACGTTCGTCCGTTGCCTGAACCGTATGCACGAGGTGGTGCCCGGCGCGCGCGCCACGGGCCAGGTTTTGCTCGACAAGCAAGACATCTACCAAGGGGACGTCGATGCCGTGAGTGTGCGGCGCCGAGTGGGCATGGTGTTCCAGAAGCCGAACCCGTTCCCGACCATGTCGATTCGCGACAACGTGCTGGCAGGTCTTCGACTCAACGGCGAGCGTCCCGATGATCCAGACGCGGTGGTCGAGAAGATGCTGCAGCGCGTGGCGCTGTGGGACGAAGTGAAGGACATCCTTGGCCGCGCCGGCACCGGGCTCTCGGGCGGCCAGCAGCAGCGTCTGTGCATCGCGCGCTCACTAGCGCTCGAGCCGGAGGTCCTGCTCATGGATGAGCCGTGCTCGGCGCTCGATCCGATCGCTACCGCGCGCGTGGAAGAGCTGATCCACGATCTGCGCAAGACGTACACGATCGTGATTGTCACGCACAACATGCAGCAAGCCGCGCGCGTCGCGAATTTCACGGCATTTTTCTACCTGGGCAAGCTGGTCGAGCACGATCGGACGGACGTGATTTTCACCCGCCCCAAAGAGCAACGCACCGAAGACTACATTACGGGCCGCTTCGGCTGAGGGAACGACATGGATCGCCGGCACACTGACCGAGAATACGAAGCAGAGCTCGAGAGCCTACGCGAGCGCGTCTTGCTCATGGGCGCGCACGTAGAAGAGGTGCTCACGCTGGCCATGCGCGCGTATGGCGAGCGCAACGTGTCGCTCGCCCGTGGCACAATCGAGCTCGACACTACCATCGATCAATTGGAGCTCGAAATCGACGAAGCCGCGATCCAGATCTTGGCGCGTCGTCAGCCGGTCGCGTCCGACCTGCGCTTCATCACCACCACCCTGAAACTGGTCACTGATCTGGAGCGCATCGGCGATCTGGGCGTCAATATCTGCGAGCGCGTTGCCGAGCTCGGGGTCGAGCGCAGCGAGAACCCGCACGATCCGATCCCGCGTATCGCGGATGTCGCACAAGGCATGGTGCACGACGCGCTCGATGCGTTCGTCGCGGGCGACGCGGTGAAAGCGAACCAAGTGATCGAGCGCGACAAAGCGGTGGACGCCTACTATGCGCAGCTTTATCCCGAGCTATTGCCGCGCATGATGTCCAATCCGAACGTGGTGTTCGAATCCACGCGTCTGCTCTCGATTGGCAAATCACTCGAGCGGCTCGCCGATCATGCCACCAACATCGCTGAAATGGTG
>Ga0207691_10005297_pt1 | contig 12447 bp, 12 predicted proteins | sample KBSM13metaG_FD_184327 | JGI IMG/M metagenome (GOLD analysis project Ga0207691, IMG submission 184327) | Miscanthus rhizosphere microbial communities from Kellogg Biological Station, Michigan, USA - KBS M1-3 metaG (SPAdes) (version 2) | ecosystem: Host-associated > Plants > Roots > Rhizosphere >...
CGGAGCATGATGTTCCGCTGCAGGTCGTCGCGGCGCAGATCCAGATAACGGTGGCGAAGCCGGAGCTCCTCCGCTGCGAGCTGCTCACCCTTGCCTCGCGCGACCGGGATCACCGGCGTGTCCGACGGCCCCACGACGCGCAGCGCGCTCGCCCGCACCTCGACACCGCCGGTGCCGAGATCCGCGTTCCGCATCGCCTCCGGGCGCTGCGCGACCACGCCCTCGACCAGTACCACCGTCTCCGCGCCGAGCGAGCGCGCCACCTGCGCCACCTCGGGCGAGGCGGTGGCGAGGTCGATCGACACCTGCACGAGTCCCGCGCGATCGCGGAGGTCGAAGAACATCAGGCCACCGAGATCGCGCGCTCGGTGAATCCAGCCACCGAGGCGTACCGTCGCCCCCACGTCGTTGTCACGGAGGGCGCCGCAGAGGTGCGTGCGAAAGGTCGTCGCGAGCTCGGAGTCAGTCATTCAGTACTGTCGGAGTGGGTGCGGCGCGACGACTCAGTCGGCGCGCGAGACGAACGACACGCGCGTCGCGCGGCGGTTCGTGTGTGGCACGCGGCAAGAGACGCCGCCCCAACTGTCGAGGCGGCGTCGGCGTCAGCTTACTCATTCACGCGTGCGCAGGGTTCGCATCCGGATAGTTCAAATTAGCGCCATCGCGGGGTCTGGGGTAGCGCCGCCCCTGCGGCGGGCCCGGCTCAACTTCAAGTGCCACATAACCTTCGCCGCCCGAGCGGCGAACTCGGCGACCGCGCGCGTGTATCTGGTACCGGCGTAGCGCTCGCCGTGCTCCACCGACTTCTCCTCACGACTAGCTTTCGCTGATGTCCGATCGCGTGAACCTCCTCAACCTGACTCCGGCCGACGCGGAGACCCACCTGGCTGCGGCAATGGCCGAGCTCGGAGAGCCCGGCTATCGCGTGGGGCAGCTGCTGCGCCGGCTCTGGGTGAAGCCTGTCGCGAGCTTCGAGGACATCACGGAGATCCCCGTCGCCCTGCGCCGCACCCTCGCCGAGCGGTTCGAGTTGCCGCGGCTGACGCTCATGACGCAGCAGGCATCTACGGACGGCACGCGCAAGTTCCTCTTCCGCCTCGCCGACGGTGAAGCGATCGAGACGGTCGCGATCCCCGAGGGGAATCGGATGACGCTCTGCATCTCGTCGCAGGCCGGTTGCGCGCTGCGCTGCGCCTTCTGCGCCACCGGCGCGATGGGCTTCTCGCGCAACCTCGAGCCGTTCGAGATCTCTGGCCAGGTGCGCGAGATGCGCCTGCTCCCGGAGCCGATCGAGGTGACGAACATCGTGTTCATGGGCATGGGTGAGCCGCTCATGAACTGGAAGGCAGTGTCGCCCACCCTCACAGTCCTGAACGACCCGCGCGGGCTCGGGATCGGTGCGCGGCACATCACGGTGTCGACGGTCGGCGTGCTGCCGGGCATCGTGGCGCTCGGTGAGCGTCCGGAGCAGTTCCGTCTCGCGATCTCGATCCACGCGCCGTCGGACGAGCTGCGCCAGCAGCTCATGCCGATCAATACGAAGTACCCGCTGCGCGAGGTGATCGAGGCCGCGAAGGTCTTCGACCGGCGAGTGACGTTCGAGTACGTGATGCTCGGCGGCGTGAACGATCAGCCGGACCACGCCCGCCAGCTCGCCACGCTCGCACGCGAGTGCCGCGCGTTCGTGAACCTCATCCCGCTGCACCCGGGCGGCTCGCAGGGATTCGTGCCGACGCCCTCGGCCGAGATCGCGCGGTTCGCCCGACTGATGCGCGAGCGCGGCGTGGAGGTGGCGGTGCGGAAGAGCCGCGGCATCGACATCGCCGCGGCGTGCGGGCAGCTACGGGTCGAGCGGCTCGGCCGGCGGGCGCCACGAGCTGCCGACCAGCACGGTGACGTCCAGGTAGCGTGAGCTGTCGCGCCGCGCACGCGTGTGCGCCGGCGCCATCACCTTCGCGACTGCTTCCGCCCACGCGGGATGCCCCGACAGGTCGAGGACGAGCGTCGTGTCCATCGTCGGTCCGACGGTGCCCAGCTCCACCACATCGAAGCCTCGATCGCGCAGGAGCCGCGTTGCGCGTCGGGCGAGCCCGCGCGTCTTCGTGGTGTTGAGCACCTGCACGCGAATTCGCTGACCGTTCGGCGCGCGCACGTCATCGCGAGCCTGCCCCGTCACCGACGCCAGCAGAGGCGAGGGCGAGCCGTGCGAGCCGACCATCACGCTGCTCGCGCCGAGCACGCCCACCAGGAGCACGGAGCCGACCACCGCCCACAACCGCTTCATCGAACGCTGTTCCACAGCACCACCGCTTCCGGATAGAGTCTCATCCCTTCACGCAGCGACCACTCGAGTCTTGCTCGCACGACCTGCCGGAACGTCGCGTCGAAATCGTACGGCACCTGCGCCGCGAGATACGCCCGATCTCCGCGCGAGAACTTGCGCCCTGGCTCGAGGTAGTCGGCCATGTACAGGGCGCGTCCGAGTCGGCCCCACTGCGCCGATCCCACCGTGTGGAATCGCACGGCATCGAGCACCTCGGCGCGTCGCTCGCCGTCGCGCTGCATCTGCTCGGCGGCCGCGGGGCCGTGCAGCATCTCGATCGGGTAGTCGGGCGAGTTGCCTCCCAGCTCGCGCAGCAGCGCGTCGGGCGCGTCGCGCAATGCATCGTGGTAGCGACCCGCATCGTGCCATGCAATCCGCTCTTCCGCAGGGAGCGAGAGCTTGACCGCCCATGCATCGAGGAGATCGGTCACGCGCTGGATGTGTTCGCGCCGCTTCTCGGTGACCTGTGCCCACGCGGGCAGCTCGACGGCCGTCGTCCCGTGCGTGCTCATCGATCGTCGCCGAGGATGGTGCGAAGCTCGTTGAGCTCGCGCTGCCAGAAGTCGCGTTTGGGGAGCCCGGGATGCGGCAGCGTCAGATGCGCGTCATTGACGCGGCGATCTCCATAACGCACGAGATCGAGGTCGATCGTCCGCGGCGCCCATCGCGACGCGCGCACGCGTCCGAGTGCCGCTTCGATGCCATGCAGCGCGCGGAGCAGCGCCTTCGGCTCCATGCGCGTGCGGACGGCCACCATCTGATTCAGATACGGCGGCTGCGCCATCGCGCCGAGCGGCGCGGTCTCCTCGACGGAAGACAGCGCCGCCAGTCGAGTTGCCGGAAGGAGCGAGATCGCCACCCGGGCACGATCGAGATGCGCGGCCCGGTCTCCGACGTTGGATCCCAGCGCGACGAACGCCAGCTCACTCACGCGTGCGCTCCACGACGATCTCCGCGTGGGAGAGCGGGCCATCGAGCATCACGTGCGGTTTCCGGACGGCGACCCGTGCGTGGCGGACATCGGGCAGAGCCAGCGCGCCGTCGACGATGGTCGACGCGACCTCCTCGAGATAGTCCAGCGGCTCCGCGGCGACGGCGCTGGCCGTCATCTCGTACAGCGCGCGATAGTCGAGCAGCGGCGCGTCATCCGGTCGCGTGACGGCGACGTCGATCTCGAGCGGCTGCGGATGCACGCGCTCGTGCGAGAGGATGCCAATGCGCACGTGAAAGCGCATCCCGACCAGTGAGATGACCACGGGTCAGCGCACGCTCGTGATGCGACGCGTCAGGTCTTCGAGGTAGATCGCCACCGCGCGCAGCTCCTGGGTCGCTCCTTCGAGCTCCCGGAGGGCCGCGGCCTGGTCGCGCGCGCTGGCCGTCACCTGCTCCGCACCGTCGCGGTTCCGCCAGGAGATCTGGGCGATGCGCCGGACGCGATCGCTCAGCTTGTTGAACTCGAGCTCCTGTTCGCGCGACGTCATCGCGATGCGCTGCGCACCAGTCGCGGCGCTCGCCGTCGCTTCGACGATCATGTCCCGCGCGCCGCGCGCTTGCTCGGACAGCGTCTCGACGTCCTGCACGACGGCCTCGCCGCGCGACATCTGCACCGCGACGCGCCGCATCTGCTCCTCGAACGTCAACACGATGTCGCCCGCTTCGTCCGACGCGACGGCACTCTGCTCCGCTAGCTTCCGGACCTCTTCGGCGACGACGGCGAAGCCCTGCCCCTGTTCGCCCGCGCGTGCCGCCTCGATCGCCGCGTTCAGCGCGAGGAGGTTCGTCTGGTCGGCGAGCTCGCGGATCACGGCGATGAACTCGGTGATCCGCCGAACGCTCGTAGCCAGCTCCTGGATCTGCGCGCCGCTCTCGCCGACGAACACCTTGGCGCCGACGAGGCGCTCGATGGCCGTGGCGATGGTGCGCCGGTGCTCGGTCGCGATCTCCGTCGCACGCTGGCTCGCTTCCGCCGCGGAGCTACCGTCGTGGACCACGCCCTGCGTGGCCTCGTACAGCGTCTTCGTCACCTCGAGCGAGCGGCCGACCTGCTCACCCTCTTCGGTGATTCCGCGCGTGATGTCGCCGATCGTGCGCGCCACCGACTCGCCGCCGCCGCGCAGCGCACGCGCCGAATCGGTCAGCGTGTCGAGCTGCTGGCTGACGCGGTTCATCGCCTCGAGCAGCGGTCGCCGCAGATCGGAGATGTGCAGCGTGGTGGCGAGCTGGGTCGCGAAGCGACGGATGAGCGCCACTTCCTTCGCCGTATACGCGTCGGGCTTGTGGTGCTCCAGTTCGAGGAGGCCCACGGTGCGCTCGCCGAACCGCAACGGGATCATGACGACGCTGCGAGCGAGCGAGTGGCCCGCGAGGACGCGCGGGTCGCGCAGCGTGTCGTTGACGAGGATGACGTCGCCCAGCTGCAGTGCTTCCTTGCGCAGCGCGGTCAGCTGGCCGTCGGGTTGGCGCGGCGGATCGAGATACCCGATGTCCCCCTGCCAGACGTGGACGAGCTCTCCGTCGTCGAGGCGTCCGATGCGGAACTTCTGCCAGTCGATGAGACGGTGCGCCAGATCCTGGATCCGTGCGAACGCGTCTCCGATCTGGACATCCGATGAAACGATCTGCTCCATCGCGAGGATCTTGTTCATCTCCTCGGCGGCGATGGATTCCTCGAGGATCCGCTTCAACAGCAGGCCGGAGAGGCCCAGCACGATGCCCACCACCACCCAGCCGATCGGCTTGAGCGTGGTCACCGTGACGAGCACGATCGCGATGCCGATGGTGCTCGCCCCGAATGCGATCACCTCGTACCGCAGGATCAACGACTTCTCCTCGTCCACGAGCTTGTCGCGGATGAGAAGCGTGAAATAGAGAAGCAGCCGGCTCGTGATGAAATACGAAAAGACGAACAGCGCCAGCGCCGGGAAGGTCTCGGCCGTGAATCCGCTGCCGCCCGCCGAGATCGACACGGAGCCCCACGCATACGCCCCGTACGCCGAGATGAGCGCGAGCACCTCGCGGCCCGCGTTGATCCAGGCGATGACCGTCCCGCGGCGCAGGAAGACCACGTCGGTGAACAGGATCCCGACGTACACCGCGAGCGCCGTCGCCGGCGCGCCGAGGATCAGCGCGCCCGCCACGATTGGGAGCGAGAGCAGATTGAGCGCGCCGTACTTCGTGAGCGGGATCTGCTGCGCGCGCAGGTAGATGATCATCGCGAGCAACGCGAGGATCCCCCACCACTGAGTGAGCCAGTGCCCGTCCTTCACGAGCGCGGCGACGAGCAGCGCGACGCCGAGTCCGCCGACCGTCCGTGCGTAGCCCGTGAGGAACGCTCTCATCTCAGTCGCCGTCGATGCCGCGTCGGAGCGACGCCGCCAGGGTGAGCGCGGCCTCGACACTCTCGTTGGCCGCACGAACGATCGCGCTGCCGACCACCACACCGTCCGCGATCCTGGCGACCGCGCGTGCCTGCTCGGGGCGCGAGATGCCGAAGCCGATGCAGAGTGGCAGCGACGTGGCGGCGCGCACGCGAGCCGCCGTCGCCGGCAGGTCGGCGGGAAGCTCGTTGCGCTCGCCCGTCACGCCGAGACGGCTGATGAGATAGACGAATCCACTCCCCGTTTTCGCAATCTCGGCGATCCGGTCCTGCGGTGTCGTCGGCGCCACGAGGCGGATGTAGTCGAGGGGACCGTCAGCGAACCACGTCTCGCGCTCGGGATCGGCGCCGAGCGGCAGGTCCACCGCCAGCACACCATCCACGCCCGCGTCGGCCGCGCGCTGGAGCGCCTCGGGCCCACCGCGCAGCAGTGGATTGAGATAGCTGAACAGCACGACAGGGATGTTGAGTGCCGCCCGCGAGACGATGTCCAGCACGCCGTCGAGGCGCACTCCGTTCTCCAGCGCTTTCTGCGAGCTGGCCTGGATCACGGCGCCGTCGGCCATCGGATCAGAGAACGGTACGCCGACCTCGATGACGTCGGCACCGATGCCCTGGAGGCCCTGGAGGAGCGCCACGCTACGCTCGACATCCGGGTGGCCGGCCGTCACATAGGGCACGAAAGCGCGGCGACCCGTCCGCCGGAGCTCGGCGAAGCGCTGGGCGATGCGATCAGAGGAAATAGTCGCCGACACGAATGCCATACCGCTCAGGGTTCTCCGTCTTGATGATGGTGCGCAGGTACATGCCGTCCTCGCGCTGCTCGGCGAGGTCGATCAGCGTTCCCGGATGCAGCAGATTACCCTGTGCATCACTGATGACGCGTACGATCGGCCGGGACAACATTTCCGGGATCGGATTGACGGCGTGCACGATGCCGAGCTCGAAGGTATCGAGCACGACGAGCGTCCCCACCGGATAGATCCCGGTCAGGTTGATGAAGGCCTTCACGATCACGGGGTCCATCCCGCGCCGCGGATTGTCCCGCATCTCCATCATCACCTGGGCGGGATTCAGGGGCGTCGTCTGATACGAGCGACGGGACGTCGCGGCGTCGAACCCGTCCGCCACCGCGACGATCTTGCTGAACATGCTCATCGTCCGCTGCCTGATCGGCCGCGGATAGCCGGTCATGTCGATCTTCATGTGGTGCTCGTGCGCCACGACCATCGCCCGGTATGGCAGCTCCTGCTGCCCGCGCAGCTGGAAGAGCGCCAGTGCGCCCATCCAGGGATGCGCCGCGATCAGGCGCCACTCGTCGTCGGTCAGCTGCTCCGCCTTGTTGATCACCTCTGACGGCACGCGCGACTTCCCGATGTCGTGGAACAGCGCGGCCATCCCCAGATCGTACAGCTGGAGCTTGTTGAAGCCGAGTCGCTTGCCGAGCGCTACGGAGAAGATGCACACGTTAACGCTGTGCGTGAACGTGTACTCGTCGTAGTCGCGAATCGTCGTCAGGCCGATCAGCGAGGTCTCCTCGTTGAGGAGCTGGTCGACGATCCCCTGCACGACACGCTTGACCTTCTTGATGTTGGGGCTGCGGCCCATCCGGACGGAGGACATCAGCTCCTTCGTCACCGCCACGGATTGCGAGTATGTCTTCTTTGCCAGCTCCTTCGACCGCGCGCGCTCGTCGTCGTCGGGCTGCTCGCGCGGCTCTCCGAGCTGGAACGCGGTGAGGCCCTGCGCCTCGAGACGTCCCGTGAGCTGATGGAACCTCGTCTGCGGCGGGTCCTGCGACGGCACGAGCAGCAGCGCGAGGAATCGCTGCCAGTCCTTGGACGCGGGCCGCGTCTGCAGGTGCAGCGAACCAACGCCCGACGAGCGGAAGAGCGAGAGCAGCTGGCTGAAGCTCGCGTAGTTGTCGAGGTCCAGCCGCAGCCGAACCGTGTTGATGAAGACGAACTCTCCCGAGACGCGAATCTCGAGCTCGTGCTCGCGGCCGATCAGCTCACCGGCCACCTTGGTGAGATCGTCCACGGCATTCTGCACCGCGGTGTTCTCGAGCGGATACAGACGGATGGCGCGGAGCGCGGCGTGCAGCGAGATGATGAATCCGCGGCCCGCGCGACGGATGTAGGCGTCGCCGCCGCCTTCCGCGCGGAACTGCGATGACACGCGCAGACGTGCGCCATCCTGCGTTCCCGCCGTGCCGTTGTTGCGATCGGGTGCCGTCATGCCGGCGCGCTCCCGCCGCGCAGCGCCCGATTTGCGGCGTTGCGAACGATGACGTCCTTCTCGTTCGTGGCGCGGCGCAGTGATTCCTGCGCCTGCGGCGTGTTGATGCGGCCGAGCGCCACGGCGGCGCACGCACGGAGCTCGGAGTCCTCGCGGCGTCCGAACAGACTCTTGCCATGCAGCAGCGCGTCGAGCGGCGCGACGCCCTGTTCGCCGCACAGCGCGCCGTATGCCTCGAACACGGCCATCTTCTCCGTCAGATCCGCGTCGCGAATCGCCCTGCCCTTCACGATCGCGTCGAGCTTGGCCAGCACCGGCCGATAGGTGCGCGCCGACAACGCGCGCACGGCGGCCACCCGCACGTCGCGCTCGGAGTCGTCCAGTGCACGCTCCAGCGCCTGGAGCGCGCTGGGCGAGCCGATCTCGCCAAGCGCCTGGACGGCTGCGACGCGCAGCGCGGGATCGGGGTCCTGAAGCGCCTTGCTCAGCGGCCCGACGGCGGCCGTCGTCTTCAACGCGCCGGCGCGCTTCGCCGCTTCGAGGGCAACCCCCGGAACGGTGGAGCTGATGAGCTTCACGAGGTCGGCGGTGTTCTGTGAGGCCAGGCGCGCCGCGGCCTCGTCGAGCACGGGGCGGAGCTTCCCGTTCTGGATGCGGCTCAGCCACTCGAGGACCGTCGCCAGCGCGGGACCGCGCAGCTGCTCGAACAGCGCGACGAGATCCATCGGCGGCGGCGTCGTCGCGGCCTCGTCGAGCGACTGGAGCAGCTGCGTGAGCGGCTCGGGAGCGCTCAGGCGCGCCGGGATCTCCGCCAGCTGCTGCGCCAGGACCGGTTGGAGGTCCGCCGCGCGCGACGCCGTCAGCTGAGATTCCCGGACGAGGTAGGCCACGTTCTGGAACTGTCCGGCGGAAAGCATGTGCACCATCAGCACGTCGAGCAGCTCGCAGACCTCGCCGCGCACCTGCGCGGCCGACTGCTGCTCGAAGATGTCGAGCAGGATCGAGATCACGTTCTGACGGAGATCGGCGCGATACTCGCGATCCACCTCCGTCTGCAGATACTCGATCTCACGCTCGTCCAGGAAGTAGAGCGTCCCGTCGAAGTCGGACATGTTGATGACGCCCGACCGCGTGACCTCCTCGTCCGGCTCGACAGCCTCCCGTTGCTCGTCGCTCGCGATCGTCTCGCCTTCCGCGAGTGTCGGCGCACCCTCGAGGGAGACGTCCACGTAGCGGTAGCGCAGGAAGACGAAGTCGCCCTCCCAGAGGAGCGTCAGAAGATCGTCTTCGTCCGGCGACGCCTTGCGCACGCGCTGCATGATGGAGAGCAGCTTGTCCAGCTCCTCGGCCTCGATGCCGGGAAGCAGGCGCAGCTCGCGCACCCCATCCTTGTAGAACAGCCACGGAAGGCTCTCGCTGCCGCGCGAGGCCTCGGACAGCACCGTCTGCCCCTCCCACTTCACCTCGCTCTCCGTGAAGCCCAGCACGAGCTCCTCCAGCTCCGACCACACGGGGGCGAAGCCGGCACGGAGCGCATCGTGCGCGCTCTTGTAGATCGGATTGTTGGGGAGGTAGAGCTGGTGGGCCCGCGCGGCTTTGCCGAAGAGTTTCAGGAGCTCTTCGACCACTGTGGCGTCGGACGGCGGGGGTACGCCTTCCAGCTCACCGAGCGGTAGTGGGGTCGTAGGCGTCGTCACGTGTCGAGGATACCCATTTCCATCACCTGCGCGACGTCCTTGTCCCCTCGACCGCTGATACAGAGCAGCACCACGTCGTCGGCCGTCCAGCGCGCGCGTTCGCGCTCCACCCACGCGATCGCATGCGCGGTCTCGAGCGCGGGGATGATTCCTTCGAGCCGACTGAGGAGCTGGAATCCGTGCATCGCTTCGTCGTCGCGCACCGAGACGTAGGTGGCGCGGCCGCTGTCCTTGAGGAATGAGTGTTCCGGACCGACGCCCGGATAATCCAGCCCTGCCGAGATCGAGTGCGCGGGGTGCACCTGTCCCGTTTCGTCCTGGAGCAGGTAGCTCAGCGCACCATGCAGCACGCCCGGTGTCCCCCTCGACAGAGAGGCGGAGTGGCGTTCCGACTCGATCCCCTCACCCGCCGCCTCAACGCCGACGAGCTCCACGTCGGCGTCGGGCACGAATGCATGAAACACCCCCATCGCATTCGAGCCACCGCCAACGCAAGCGACGACCGTCTTTGGAAGGACCCCGACTCGCTGAATCACTTGTTCCCGGGCCTCGACGCCTATGATTGCCTGGAAGTCACGCACCATCCGCGGGTAGGGCGCCGGCCCCACGACTGACCCGATGATGTAGTGCGTGTCCGTGACATTGGTCACCCAGTCCCTGATCGCCTCTGTCGTCGCGTCCTTCAGCGTCCGCGTCCCGCTCAGGACGGGCACCACCTCGGCGCCCATCAGTCGCATTCTGAAGACGTTGAGGGCCTGGCGCCGCATGTCCTCTTCGCCCATGTACACGACGCACTCGAGGCCATATCGGGCACAGACCGTGGCAGTGGCCACGCCGTGCTGGCCGGCCCCCGTTTCGGCGATGATCCGCTGCTTCCCCATCCGCCGAGCCAGCAGGACCTGCCCCACCGTGTTGTTGATCTTGTGGGCGCCCGTGTGGTTGAGGTCCTCCCGCTTCAGGAGCACCCGCGCGCCGACCGCCTCGGACAGCCGCGGCGCGTCGCTCAGGGGCGAGGGCCGGCCGACGTAGGTCGACAGCATGAACGAGAGCTCCGCCGTGAACGCAGGGTCCCGCTGAGCCTGGGCGTACGCCGCCTCGAGCTCGTCGAGCGCCGGGATCAGCGTTTCGGGAACGTATCTGCCGCCGAAGATCCCGAAGCGGTCGCTCGGTTGAGTGCTTGTCATTCCTCTTCTCGCGATGTGCGCACCGCGGCGACGAACGCCCGGATGCGCGCGTGATCCTTCACCCCTGGCGACGACTCGACGCCCGACGACACATCCACCACGGAGGGCGCGACGAGGTCGATCGCTTCCGCGACGTTGTCCGCCGTGAGTCCCCCCGCGAGGACGATACGCGGATGATAGTCGAGCTCATCGAGCGATTCGCCCAGCCGGTCCCACGGGAGCGTCTTGCCGGAGCCGCCGAGATAGCCGGGCGCCAGCGCGTCGATCAGCAGCGCGTCGGCTACTTCGCAGATCGCTTCGATACCATCTGGCAGAATCCCATCGGCCGTCCTGACGACGGCCCAGACTTCGGCACCCGTCGCGGCGCGGACGCGCTGAACGCGATCCGCGTCGGCGTCCGCGTGCAGCTGGACGACGTGAAGCCCCACCATGTCCACGAGCGTGGCGATCGCGCCCTCCGGCTGCTTGGAGAAGACGCCCACCTTTCGCGCGCGCCGGCCCGCGAGCGTGTCCCGCGCCTGCATCGGCGTGCGCTCGCGCGGACCGCCGGCGAAGATGACGCCGAGATACTGCGCGCCAGCGGCGTCGGCGAACTCTGCGTCCACCGCACGCGTGAGACCGCAGATCTTCACGTCAACGGGCACGGGCCATCCGGGGTACGGCTGCGAGCAATCGCGTGGCCGCGGCAGGATCCGCGGCGGCGGAGATGCTCGAGCCTACCAGCACGGCGTCGGCGCCGCACTGCGCATAGCGTTCTACGTCGGCGCGGGACTTCACGCCGCTCTCGGCGATTGCGACGAGCCCGCCCGGGATGCGCGGCACCAGCCGTTCGGCCGTCGAGGGATCGATGACCAACGACTCGAGGTCACGGTTATTGACGCCGATCATCGTCGCGCCGACCTCGAGCGCGCGGTCGAGCTCGGCCTCGTCGCGGATCTCGACCAGGAGCTCGAGCCCCAGCGCGCGTCCGGTCTCCATCATCTCTCGCAGCCGCTCCTGGTCCAGGGCCCGAGCGATCAGGAGCGCCGCGGACGCACCGGCGGCGCGAGCTTCCACGAGCTGGATCGGGCGGACGTGAAAGTCCTTCTTGAGCGCCGGAACGGTGAGCGCAGCCCGGACTGCCTCGAGGTCGTCCACCGAGCCCGAGAAGTGGACCGGCTCGGTGAGCACGCTGATCGCGGCAGCCCCGCCCGCCACGTAGGCCCGAGCCTGCGTCACCGCGTCGAGATCGGGCGCGATGGACCCCTTGGACGGCGACCGCCGCTTGACCTCGGCGATGAGCGCGACCTCGTCGCGGCGCAGTGCCGCCTCGAGCGACGGGGCAGCGGAGGTGGCAGCGGCGAGCCGCTCGAGCTCGGCCGCCCGACTCGAAAGACGAGTCGCGCGTGCCTCAGACTCCCCACAAATCGTCCCTAGTACGCCCCCCGGTGGGGTCCAGCGAAGAAATGCTTGCACTTCGGGACCTATTCGGATATCCTATTCGGGGGTTGTTCGGGGCAGCGCACAAGCCGCCCGCCGCGCGAGCGGTCGCGATTGCCAACTTTCGCAGGAGCCGCCATGCCGCTGACCAAGCGTCAACGCGAGATTCTAAACTATCTGACGCTCTACTCGGAACAAAAGGGCTATGCC
>Ga0207691_10005299_pt1 | contig 12443 bp, 9 predicted proteins | sample KBSM13metaG_FD_184327 | JGI IMG/M metagenome (GOLD analysis project Ga0207691, IMG submission 184327) | Miscanthus rhizosphere microbial communities from Kellogg Biological Station, Michigan, USA - KBS M1-3 metaG (SPAdes) (version 2) | ecosystem: Host-associated > Plants > Roots > Rhizosphere >...
CCGCTTCGGTTGTCATCCCGAGCAACGCGAGGGATCTGTCCTCGCCTGATCCCTCGATCGCCGTAGCACGTAGCCAGGAACGCCATCCCTTCGCGTGTGGACGCCTCCGGGGCGGATACCCGCTTCCTGTATCGTTCCCGAGACTGGAAACGATCAGAAGCCGCGAACCATGCCTTCGGCAGCCCGGAAGCGCATCGCACCGCTCTGCAGCGTGGCATGGCTCGTGCTGGCCGCCGCGGCGCACGCAGCGGCACTACCCCCGCAAACTCCTCTCGCGATCACCGACGTCACCATCATCGACGTCGAACACGACCGCTCGCTCCCCCACCGCACCGTCCTCATCGACCACGGCCTCGTCACCGCCATCACCGCCGCGCGCAAGGCGAGCATCCCTGCCGGCATCCAACGCCTCGACGGCCGCGGCCGCTACCTGATCCCCGGCCTGGTGGACATGCACGTCCACCTGTTCAACCTCTCCAGCCACCGCCCCCCGAACGACTGGACCTTCGCCCTCGACCTCGCCAACGGCGTCACCGCCGTGCGCGAGATGCGCGGCGATCCCTCGACGATGGCGCAGGTCAGGCAATGGCGCGAGCAGTTCGACAGGGGCGAGATCCTTGCGCCGCGGATCCTCGCCGCCGGCATCCCCGCCTACGGGCCCACGCCCGACGACGCGCGCCACCAGGTCGATCAAGCCGCCGACGCCGGCGCGGATTTCATCAAGGTGTTCTCGGAAGTCCCCGAAGCGAACTGGCGCGCGATCCTCGACGAGGCGCATACGCGCGGGTTGCCGGTGGTGGGGCACGTACCGGCGGGCGTGCCGTTGCTGGTTGCGGCGGCGACGGGACAGCGGACGGATGAGCACTTGATGCAGGCGTACGAGGCGTGTTCTTCCATCGAGGCGCCGTTGATTGAGCAGAGGAGTGGACTTGCGGGTGATGCGCTCGAAGAGGTGCGCGAAAAGCAGGAGGGACGGGCGCTCGATGCGTTCGATCCGAGGATCTGCACGCGCGTGAGTCGGGCGCTCGCTGCGACGGGGCAGGTGCAGGTACCCACCCTCGTGCTTGCCGAAGAAGACTCCCTGCCACGAGCTTCGCCCAACGCCGACGCACGCTGGCGCTACCTGCGCCCGGACGAACGCACGCGCTGGCAGGCCTTCCTTGCCGGCTACACCGCGGACGATGCGGCACTCGCGAAGCAGCGCTGGCCGGTGGCGCGGAGGATCGTGTCGGCGATGCACCGGGCCGGGGTCACGATGATGGTGGGCACCGATTCGCCGATGCCCGGCGTGTATCCGGGGTTTGCGGTGCAGGAGGAGATGGAGCTGCTGGTGGCGGCGGGGCTCACGCCGCGGGAAGCGATGCGGGCGGCGACGCTGACGCCTGCGGAGTTCCTCGGCCTCGCGGGCACGAGCGGCTCGGTCGCGATCGGCAAGCGCGCGGACCTGGTGCTGCTCGATGCCGACCCCGCGCGCGACGTCCGCAACACGCGACGGATCGCCGCGGTCGTGATCGATGGTCGGCTGCTGGTGCGGCAGGAGCTCGACGATCGGCTGGAAGCGGCCGTCAGCGGGCGCCATTGAGCCCGAGGCTAGTCTCCCAGGCACGACTTCAGGCGATTTCAGCCATCCTTCAACCGGCCGTCAGGACTTTTCAGGCCTCGCCGCGCACCGTGTTCGCCGGACATCAACCCGGAGAACACGCATGCAACGACGGAAAGACAACGATGGCGGGCGGCGCGGCGGCGCGCCCAACCTGATGGCAGGCTGGATGGCACTGGGCTGGTTGTGCGTGGCTGCGTCGGTTGGCCACGTCGCGCAAGCCCATGCCAGCCAGGCCGTGAAGACCGCTGGAGTCGCCCGCTGGGTGAGCGTGGAACCCGGCGTCGTCGAGGACACCAAGTCAGGCCTGCAATGGACCACGGCCGACAACGGCGCCGACATCGACTGGAACGACGCCAAGGCCTGGTGCATCGCCAAGCGCTTCCGCTGGCGCCTGCCGACCCTGCTGGAGCTGCTCACGCTGTACGTCGAGCGCGGCGAGGGCGCGGGCAGCGTCCCCTGCGGGGAGTCCACCTGCCACGCCTACGTGGACTTCAAGCTGACCGGATCGTGGTTCTGGAGCGCGACCCCGGTCGGGCAGGACGCCTACGACGGCATCGAGATGGCCTGGGGCGTGCAGCTCGTCAACGGCGCCAAGACCCAGACGGTGATGGACCTGTCGGACGGCAGCCGGGCGCTGTGCGTCCGCAACCGCTGACCGGCCGGTCGCGCCTCACCCATCCTTCAGCCCGTGCGACCGCCGCGCGGGACCTCCCCTACCCTGGAGAAAACCTGTGAATCCTCGTCTGTTCCTGATCGCGCTGGCCTTGTCGCCGTGGGCGATGCCCGCGCGTTGCGAAACCCTGCCGATCGACCCGGGACATACCGCCGTGGTGCTCACCTGGAGCCACCGCGGCTTCTCGCACCCGGTCGCACGCATGGAGAAGGTCGCCGGCAGCCTGACGCTCGACCCTGCCGACCTGGCCAGGTCGTCCGTGTCGGTGGTGATGGCGCTCGACGGCCTGCGCACCGGCAGCGAGGCCCTCGACAAGCGCCTGAAGGGTCCGGAATTCTTCGATGCCGCGCGGTTTCCGCAGATCACCTTCACGAGCACGCACGTCGAACCGACGGGCCCCGGCGCGCTGCGGATCACCGGCGACCTGTCCGTGCACGGGGTCACGCGGCCCGTGGTGTTCGACGCGAAGATCAACCGCATCGGCGCGACCCTGCTCAAGCACACCGAAGCCGGCTTCGACGCCGACGTGCGGCTGATGCGTTCGGACTTCGGCGTGGACAAGTTCGTGCCGCTCGTCAGCGACCAGGTGGCGGTGCACATCACCGTGGAGGTGCATGGCGACTGAGGCGCACGCGCTTCGCCGTCGATGGAGGACGCCCGGGCGGGCTCAGCGGATCGAGGCGCTCAGCGCGGTCGCGACGTGACCGGCGATGTCGTCCTGCACCTTCAGCTCGTCGCTGACCGGACGGTCGTAGGTTTCCGACCACACGATGTAGCCGTCGCTGGCACGCACTAGGCGCGCCGAGATCCGCTGCGTCGTGCCCGACTTGCGCAGGCTGCCCGAAAGCACGTAGGACACGCCCAGCGACCGCGCGAACTCGGCGACCGTGACCTTCCTTTCCTTGAAATAGAACGACGAGGCGGGCGAGGGCACCCGCATGCCGGGAATCCTGCTGAGCCGGTCGACGAGTTCCTCGGTCACGCCGTCGGCGACGTATTCTTCCTCCATCTGCTCGGAGGTCAGGTCGAGGAAGGGCATCACGCCCACCGATCGCGCCGGCGCGCTCGCGACGGCCGCGCGCGGGCCGATCGCATGCCACGACGCGAAGGCCGCGAGAGCCAGGCACAGGGCGGCCAGCGCGGCGTACAGCGGTCGGCGGCCCGGTCGGCGGACGGCGACGGTCGCTTCTCCGGGCGGCACGGCGGGCGCTTCCACCGAAGAGGCCGGGTCGTCATCGCGCTCCGGCGCGGGCAGCCCGGTGGATGCCTGGTGCGCGGTCCACGGGGAATCGGGTTGTTCGCCGACGGGCTGCGCGTCGTCGAGCCCCTCCACCCACGGCCTTGCAGGAGCCACCAGCCGGTAGCCGAGCCGCGGCACGGTGGCGATGTACGCGGGCTGCTTCGCATCGTCGCCCAGCAGCCGGCGCAGCGACGCGACCGCCTGGTAGACCGAGTCCCGGGTGACGATCACGCCGGACCACACCTGGTCCAGCAGTTCGTCGACGCTGACGACCTCGCCGGCCCGATCGGCCAGGTGCACGAGCAGCTTCATCGCCCGCCCATCGAGGCGGACCGAGGTGGCGGCCCGGGAAATGCACCCCGAGGAGGGATCCACCCGCCAGGAACCGATCTTGAGCACCCTGCGGGTCGCTTGGTCCATGAGCCATCGCCGTGATTCGTGGCGATCGCCGGATGGCGTCGCTCCATCGCGCGGCGCGCCGCTTCGTCCGGGGCTTTCGCGCGGGTCGGAAGTGTCACACGAATGGGGTTGCGCTGTCCGGTGTGCGACGGGCCCTTGCCGCCGACCCGGGAGACAGGGACGTTGCCGGGTGAGCGCGCGGCCGACACGGAATCGGTCGTCGTCCGGCCTGCGACGGGCGGCCGCTTCCCCGGCAATGGCGGCACCGGACGCCGGCGGACGCAAGCGTTCCTAACGACCCATTTCTCCCGGCGGTGCGATCATCGACCGATCCCACGCAGGAGCTTCCCGTCATGGCCGACCCCAGCTCCCCGCCCGCCGGCCCCGATTTCTCGCTCGGCGTCCCCCTCGCCAGCGTGCCCGCGAAGGGCGTGCTCGCTGGTCACGTCGACGGAAAGCCGGTACTGCTCGCGCGGCTGCGCGATGGTTTCCACGCGGTCGGCGCGAGCTGTACGCACTACGGCGGGCCGCTCGCGGAAGGGCGGGTCGACGGCGAGCGCGTGAGCTGCCCGTGGCACCACGCCTGTTTCAGCCTGCGCACGGGCGAGGTCCTGGGTGCGCCGGCGTTCGCTCCGCTTGCGGTCTGGACGGTCGAGGTGGCCGGCGACACGGTGTTCGTGCGTGGCGAGCAGGCGAAGCCCGCGACGGTGCCGCCGCGCCGCGCGCGCGACCCCGGGCGCATCGTGATCGTCGGCGGCGGGGCCGCCGGGTACGCGGCAGCCGAGCGCTTGCGCGGGCTGGGTTTCGAAGGCAGCCTGGTCATGCTCAGCGCCGACGAGGCGGGGCCTTACGACCGCCCGAACCTGTCGAAGGATTACCTCGCGGGCTCCGCGCCCGAGGACTGGATCCCGCTGCAGGGTCCGGATTTCTACGCCGAACGCGGCATCGACCTGCGCCTGGCCTGCGAGGTCGCCGCGATCGACACCGCGGCGCGCGAGCTGCGCACCGCCGGCGGCGAGCGATTCGCCTACGACGCACTGCTGCTCGCGACGGGCGCCGAGCCGCGTCGCCTGAACCTGCCGGGCTTCGACCGCCGCGAGGTGTTCGTGCTCCGCTCGCTCGCCGATGCGCGCGCGCTGATCGCCGCGACCGAAGGCGCGCGGTCGATCGCCCTGGTCGGCGCGGGCTTCATCGGGCTCGAGGCGGCCGCCGCGTTGCGCGCGCGCGGGCTAGACGTGCACGTGATCGCGCCGGACACCGCGCCGATGGCCAAGGTGCTAGGGCGCGAACTCGGCGCGCTGCTCGTCGACCTGCACCGCGCGAACGGCGTGCACTTCCACCTGGGCGCGAAGCCGGTCGCATACGACGGCAAGACCGTGACCCTCGGCGACGGCACGAGCGTGCCGGCCGAGCGCGTGCTGCTCGGCATCGGCGTCACGCCACGTACCGTGGTGGCCGAAGCGGCCGGGTTCGCGGTCGACAACGGCATCCTCGTCGACGCGAACCTGCAAACCTCGGTGCCGGGCCACTACGCCGCCGGCGACGTCGCGCGCTACCCGCACGGCGACGAGCGCGTCCGCGTCGAGCACTGGGTGCACGCGCAGCGCATGGGCCAGGCCGCCGCCGCGAACCTGCTCGGCGCCGCGGAACCCTTCATCGACGTGCCGTTCTTCTGGACCCACCAGTACGACCTCGAACTGCGCTGGACCGGCATCGGAACCGGCTGGGACGACGTGCGGATCGACGGCGACATCGCCGCGCGGGACGCGACGGTGCGCTATTTCCGGCGCGGCGAACTCGTGGCGGCGGCGACGCTGGGACGCGACCTGGAATGCCTGGCGATCGAAGCCGAACTCGCGCGGTCCTGACCGCTTGCCGCGTCACGCGGGTCCGGGACCGCCGTCCAACGCAAGGGACGGTGCGGAACGAGGCCGCGGCACCAGCCACAGCACGGCCAGGCTGGCCAGTGCGACGCCAGCGCAGGTCCATCGCGCCGCCATCGGCAACGTGCCGCCGTCCAGCCAAAGCCCCGTCAGCGAAGGCAGCGCGCCGCACAGCGCCAGCCGTGCCGACTCGAGCGAACGCGCGAGCCGTCGGCCTTCCATCAGCGCGCCGAGCACGCCGAGGCTCGCGACCACGCAGGCCGCATAGCCTGCGAGCGCGGGTAGCGGCAGGCGCGCGGCGTCCTGCAGGAAGTGCACGCCCATGCCGAGCAGGATCACGAACTGCACGAGGCCGTACAGCGCCATCGGGCGCGCGAGGGGCGGATCGTAGTCCTCGCGGTGCAGGTCGAAGGCGGTCTTGGGGAAGCGCTGTGCGACGTCCGCCGGCCGCCAGCCGGGCCGCGCGAACCACACCCGCAGCTTGTCGCGCCAGCGCCGCGCGTGCCATGCGTCCTTCGTGGCCGCCCAGTACACCTCGGCGTTGGCCCACAGCGGGTTCCAGCTGCGCAGCGGGGCACGCGTGCCGAACACCGGCGGGTCGGCGTCGTCCTCCTCGACGAAGCTGCCGAACAGCCGGTCCCACACGATGAAGATGCCGCCGTAGTTGCGGTCGAGGTAGCGGTCGTTGACCGCGTGGTGGGCGCGGTGGTTGGACGGCGAGGCGAACACGCGGTCGAACCAGCCGAGCCGGCCGACCAGTTCGGTGTGGATCCAGTACTGGTAGAGCAGGTCGATCACCGCGACCACGGCGAACATTTCCACCGGGTAGCCGAGAAGGGCCATCGGCAGGTAGAAGATCCATCCGAGCAGGGCGCCGCTGCTGGTCTGCCGCAGCGCGGTGCTGAGGTTGTAGCGCTCGCTCTGGTGGTGGACCACGTGCGCGGCCCACAGCACGTTGACCTCGTGTCCCATGCGGTGCAGCCAGTAGTAGCAGAAGTCGTAGAGGACCAGCGCGCTGATCCACACCCAGGGCGAGTTCGCGGGAAGGTCGAACAGCGCGACGCGCCGCACCACCCACGCGTAGATCCCGATCGCCAGCAACTTGGTGAACACCCCGGCGACCTGCGACATCACGCCCAGGCCGATGCTGTTGATCGCGTCGTTGAGGCGGTACACGCGGCGCTTGCGCAGCCACGCGACGAACAACTCGATCCCCATCAGCAGGAAGAAGCCGGGGATCGCGAACAGCATGATCTTCTCAGCCATGCCGAACCTCACCGGGCTGCGCGCGATCGACCGAACGCGCGATGCACCACTGCGCCGCGTAGTAGCTCGCCAGCACCCACGCGGCCGCGTGCGGGATGCCGCCGCCGAACCGGTCCCAGGCCAGCAGCGAGTCGCTGAGCACGAACGCCGCGCCGCCGACGGCCGCGAATTGCGCAGGCTTGCCCGGCGCATCGCCGCGAAGCGACCACGCGCGCGCACCGGCCAGCGCCGCCATCAGCACGAGGACCGACACGTAGCCGAGCACCGCGCCTTTCAACCCGGCCGGAACGTGCGGCAACAGGGCGGCCAGGTTGACCGCGGCCACCGCGCCGTAGGCGAGCAGCGCCACGACCCGCGCCGGTCCTGTCGATCCGCCCGCGAATGCGGCGGCGTAGCACACATGCGCGAGCAGGAACGACACCAGGCCGGCGACGAACAGGTCCATCGGCAGCATCAGGAAGACGTCGCCCGCCAGCGACAGCAACAGCCCGGCGCCGACGAGCAGGCGATAGCGCGCCGAGACCGGCAACGCCGCGCGCGCGGCCATCGCCAGCAGCAGCACCGTGGCCAGCGGCTTGCACGCGTAGTGCAGCCACAGCCAGGGGCCGCCGAGCAGCGCGCCGGCGACGGCGCCCAGGGCGCACGCGGCGATGAAGGTGTTCCAGCGCGACGCGGGGCGCGGCATCGAAAGGTCTCCAGGCGGCGCCATACCTTACCGTATGCCGCCTCCCGCCACGCGGCCGAACGTTCGGCTCCGCTGCCTCCGGACAACGGCGACGACGCAGCCTGCAAGCCGCGGTACACGCGCGGTCGTGCAACCGGCGTGCGCTAAACTCCCCGGACACCAGGGATCAGGCGCGGCCGGCCGCGCAGCGGAGGAACGATGACGCAGCAGAACGGAAACGGCGGCCACGACGCACCCCAGCCCGACATCGATCCGGTCGAGACCGGCGAATGGCTCGACTCGATCAAGGCGGTCATCCAGGCCGACGGCGGGACGCGCGCGCACTACCTGCTCGAGCGCATGGCCGACGAGGCGCGCCGCGCGGGCGCCGAGATCCCGTTCACGCCGACCACCGGCTACGTCAACACGATCCCGCCGCAGAACGAGGCGCGGATGCCGGGCGATCCCACCATGGAGTGGAAGATCCGCTCGCTGATCCGCTGGAATGCGCTCGCGACCGTGGTTCGCGCGAACCGCAAGCCGGGCGACCTCGGCGGGCACATCGCGAGCTTCGCTTCGTCGGCGACGCTGTACGACGTCGGTTTCAACCATTTCTGGCGCGCGCCGCACGACCAGCACCCTGGCGACCTGCTCTACGTGCAGGGCCATTCCTCGCCCGGCGTGTACGCGCGCGCCTTCCTCGAAGGCCGCATCAGCGAGGACCAGCTCGACCACTTCCGCATGGAGACCGGCGGGCGAGGCGTGTCGTCCTACCCGCATCCGTGGCTGATGCCGGATTTCTGGCAGACGCCGACCGTGTCGATGGGCCTGGGGCCGATCAGCGCGATCTACCAGGCGCGCTTCTGGAAGTACCTCGAAGGGCGCGGCCTGATGCCGCCGTCCGACCGCAAGGTGTGGTGCTTCCTCGGCGACGGCGAGACCGACGAGCCCGAGAGCCTCGGCGCGATCGCGCTCGCGGGACGCGAGCAGCTCGACAACCTGGTGTTCGTCATCAACTGCAACCTGCAGCGCCTCGACGGCCCGGTGCGCGGCAACGGCAAGATCATCCAGGAGCTCGAAGGCAGCTTCCGCGGCGCCGGCTGGAACGTGCTCAAGGTGATCTGGGGCAGCTACTGGGATCCGCTGATCGCGCAGGACAGCAAGGGCGTGCTGCGCAAGCTGTTCATGGAAACGGTGGACGGCGAGTACCAGAACTGCAAGGCCTTCGGCGGCGCGTACACGCGCGAGCACTTCTTCGGCAAGTACCCGGAGACTGCGGCGCTCGTGCAGAACATGTCCGACGAGGACATCTGGCGCCTCAACCGCGGCGGCCACGACCCGCACAAGGTGTACGCGGCGTACGCGGCCGCTTCGGCCGAGAAGGGCCAGCCGACCGTGATCCTCGCCAAGACCGTGAAGGGCTACGGCATGGGCAAGGCCGGCGAGGCGCAGAACATCACCCACCAGCAGAAGAAGATGGACGACGAGGCCATCAAGGCCTTCCGCGACCGCTTCCGCATTCCCGTCACCGACGAGCAGCTGCCGTCGGTGCCGTTCTACCACCCCGGGCCCGATTCGCCCGAGGTGAAGTACCTCAAGGAGCGCCGCGCCGCGCTCGGCGGTTCGTTGCCGCAGCGCCGCGCGAAATCCGACGAGACGCTCAAGGCCCCGGAACTCGCGGTGTTCGACCGCCTGCTCAAGTCCAGCGGCGAGCGCGAGAACAGCACCACGATGGCCTTCGTGCAGGCGCTCAACATCACCCTGCGCGACAAGCAGGTCGGGCCGCGCTGCGTGCCGATCGTCGCCGACGAGGCGCGCACCTTCGGCATGGAAGGGCTGTTCCGGCAGATCGGCATCTACGCGCCATTCGGCCAGAAGTACAAGCCGATGGACGCCGAGCAGCTGATGTTCTACCGCGAGGACACCGCCGGCCAGGTGCTGCAGGAAGGCATCACCGAGGCCGGCGCGTTCTGCAGCTGGCTCGCCGCGGCGACCAGCTACAGCACCAACAACCTGCCCATGCTGCCGTTCTTCATCTTCTACTCGATGTTCGGCATGCAGCGCGTCGGCGACCTGTGCTGGCTCGCCGGCGACATGCGCGCGCGCGGCTTCCTGCTCGGCGCGACCGCGGGGCGCACGACGCTCAACGGCGAGGGCCTGCAGCACGAGGACGGGCACTCGCACCTGCTCGCCGGTGCGATTCCGAACTGCCGCGCCTACGACCCGACCTTCGCGTTCGAGGTCGCGGTGATCATGCACTACGGCATGCAGCGCATGCTCACCGAGCAGCGCGACGAGTTCTTCTACCTCACGCTGATGAACGAGAACTACGCGCATCCGGAGATGCCGAAGGGCGCCGAAGCCGACATCATCAAGGGCATGTACCTGCTGCAGGCCAATGCCGCCAATGGCAAGGGCAAGGCGAAATCGCCCCACGTGCAGCTGCTGGGCAGCGGCACGATCCTGCGCGAGGTGATCGCCGCGGCCGAGCTGCTCGACAAGGAATTCGGCGTGACCGCCGACATCTGGTCCTGCCCGAGCTTCACCGAGCTGCGTCGCGACGGTTTCGATGCGGAACGGCACAACCGCCTGCATCCGGAAGCGAAGAAGCCTCGCGTCGCGCACGTCACCGCCTGCCTCGCCGACCGCGCGGGCCCGGCGATCGCGGCGACCGACTACGTGCGTGCCTACGCCGACCAGATCCGCGCCTTCATGCCCGATGGCAAGCGCTACACCGTGCTCGGCACCGACGGCTTCGGGCGGTCGGACACGCGCGCGAACCTGCGCCGCTTCTTCGAGGTCGACCGCTACCACGTCGCCCACGCCGCGATCGCGGCGCTCGCAGCGGAAGGCAGGATGACCGCGGCCGACGTCGCGCGCGCGATCAAGACCTGGAAGATCGACGTCGACAAGGCCAATCCGGTTGGCGTTTGAGGATGCGGATGTCGAAAGCCGCCAGGAAGAAGCGCTGATGTCCGGGCGATCGAACGACACCTCGTGTGATCGCGCGGATCGCGAGGACAGGCCCTCCGGCTCGAAGTCGCGGGTGTTCGGAACGCCCGTCGTCCTGGTGGTTGCGATGGCTTCGGTTGGCTGCGGCGTGGGCCGCTCCGTCGACGAACGCATCAACGCGGCGGTGCCGCCGCCGCCGGCGCTGGTCGCGTCGAAGACGGCGCTCGATGCGCTCGCCAGGGCTCAGCCGCAGGTCGCCGGCGAACTCGAGGCCGCCTACAAGGCACGCATGCAGGAGCGCGCGCGCGTCTGCGCGCGCGGCTACCTGCCGTCGGCGTTCGCGTCAGCCTCACGCATCCACAACGATCTCAAGGACAAGGACTGCTTCGCGCGCGTCGACGCCGAGCTGAAGGCATGGCTGGACGCGCGGCGCATCGGGCTGCTGCTTGCAGCGTCGCCGCTGCGCGCGATCCCCTCGCTGCCGCCGACCGTATACCAGCTTGGCGGCGCGATCGAGAGCGTGGATTTCGCTTCGAACGCGGGCGTCGCGCTCGTGCAGGAAGCGGGCCGCTACGAGGCGATCGACCTCGCGACGGGCGCGACGATCGCCCGCGGCACGGCGCCGGCGGGATACGCGCACGCGCTCTCGTCGAATGGACGCGTGTTCGCGCTCGGCGGCAGCGGCGGCGTGGAGATCCGCGAAACCGAATCGGGCGCGGTGCTCGCGACGATCCCGCGGATCGGACCGGCGGAGTTCCACTGGGTCGGCAACGCGGGCGCGATCTGGAAGCCCGGCTGGATGCCCGACCGCAAGGACAGCCAGCAGCGCGGGCCGGTGTTCCTCGACTTCGGCTCGGGTGTGCAGACCCCGATCCCGGTCGCGACCGGCGTGGTGAACCGCGTGATCGCGCAGCCCGGCGCGGCCGGCCGCTACATCCTGCTGTCGGACAGCAAGCTCGTGCAGCTCCAGCTCGCGAAGAACGGCGACCACCTCGAGGCGCAGGTCGTCGCCGAAAGGAAGGCGCCGCCGATGGCGACCTGGGCCACGCATTCGGGCGGCCTCACCTCGGACGAAAGCCTGTATTTCGGCTCCGGGACCCACCTGGAGATGCTGCACCTCGCGACGCTGTCCACCGAGGACATGCCGCTCGATCCGCTGCGCCTGAAGGACGCCGTCGCGACGCCCGATCCGGACCGCCTGCTCGTCAGCGGCGACTTCCCGAGCGTGCCGGGGCAGGGCGTCGAATTCGCGCTCTATTCGCTGCGCGATCGCTCGATGGCGCGGGTGGACCCGGCGCGGCTGCCGTCCGACCGCGTGGTGTACGTCGCGCCGCTGCGCCGCAACGCCGCGATCCAGGATGCACGCATCGTCCTGCTCGACGGCCTGCAGGCCGCCGCCGCGCTGCCGATCAACGACTACCTCGAACTGCGAGAACAGGCCGCCGACCTTCGCGCGCACCCCGGCCAGGTCCATGCGCTGCAGAACGCGGCGCCCGAACCCCTGGCCGCGCCACCGCCGCCGGTGACGACCGCGAACGCGGCCGAACAGGCCGAAAGGGACAACAAGTGATGCTCCGCTCTTGCCTGCCCTCGAACGCGTTGCGACGCGCATGATCGAGATCGAACACCTCACCAAGCACTACGGCGCGTTCGCGGCGGTCAAGGACCTTTCGTTCGTGGTGCGGCCGGGCGAGGTCATGGGCCTGGTCGGCCCGAACGGCGCGGGCAAGACCACCACGCTGCGCTGCGCGACGGGAATCATC
>Ga0207691_10005301_pt1 | contig 12443 bp, 7 predicted proteins | sample KBSM13metaG_FD_184327 | JGI IMG/M metagenome (GOLD analysis project Ga0207691, IMG submission 184327) | Miscanthus rhizosphere microbial communities from Kellogg Biological Station, Michigan, USA - KBS M1-3 metaG (SPAdes) (version 2) | ecosystem: Host-associated > Plants > Roots > Rhizosphere >...
TCCCGGGTGGAACACATGGAAGCGCGAGTGCTGTTCGATCTCGAGTACATGCGTCGGTGGTCGCCGATGCTGGACCTGGAAATCATCCTGGCCACGGCCGTTGCCGTGATCCGAACTGACCGCGCGTATTGAACGAAATGTTGCAAGGGGTCTCGCTCACGCATGCCGACGTTTCTCGGATTTGCCGCTTTGTGCCTGTTGGCGACCGACGCGCTGAATATCTATCTCAGTCCTGTGCCGGGTTTGTCGGCGAAGAACCTGATCATCTACTGCGTCGCAATACTCCTGGCACTGCGCATGGTGATCGGCCGGCAGTCTGTGTCGGACATGGGTCAAATGCAGGGCGCGTTCATCGCGGTCATCGGTTATGCCTTCGTCACGTGGCTCGTCGCTGCGTTGGTCATCGACTACGGACACTATGACTTCGCCGCATCCGGCATCCTGCTCAAGAGCGAGCTGATCGACTACTACATCTTCTTCCTCGTCTTCCTGTTCGGTGCAAAGACGCCCGACGACGCGATGAAGATGATCAAGGGCCTCGTGCTCGGCGCGGTGTTCGCCAACGTCATCACCGTTCTCGACGGGTTCGGCATCGTGAGCCTCGGATTCCGCATTCGTGAAGACGGCCGCACTGCGGGCGCAGTCGGTGAGTCGAATCAGTATGCTGCTTTCATCGTATTGTTCCTGCCGGCGACCATAGCGGCCGCCGTGTCATCACGCGGGTTTCAGCGGCTGTTCTGGCTGTGCTCCGCGATGGTCGCCGCGATGACGCTGATGATGACGGCCTCGCGCGGCGGATTCGTGGGACTTGCGATGGCTTGCGCGGTGGGCGCGTTCCTGTACCGCCATCTCATTTCGTACAGCAGGATCGCGGGCTGGGTGTTCGCCGCATTGATCCTGCTGGTGCTCGTGGTGACCTTCTCGTCTTACGGCAACCTGCTGGCGGAACGCATGCTAGGCGCTGGCTCCGCGGATGTCGGTACTGTGTCTTCGGGGCGCAGCGACATCTGGGCGACGGCGCTGGCCGCGATGGTCGCGCATCCAATCACTTTCATCACGGGCTTTGGCTGGGAGGTCTACTCGTCGATGCCTTTCCAGTTCGCGACGCACAACCACTATCTCCAGCTCTGGTTCAACCTCGGCCTCGTGGGTCTGATCGGCGGCAGCTACCTGCTGTTCTCCAGCATTGCCCGCGCGCGTCGTGCCAGCCTGCAGGCGGCGCCGCCATATCGCGGGCAGTTGATCGCGTTCGTGCTCGGCGGCGTTGGCGTCGCCACGGCCGTGTTTTTCGTCAACCTGCACCAACCCTGGTACTACTTCTGGATGTATGCGGGCGTGGTCATGCGCCTGGTGCTGTTGGTGCAACGCAAGCCGGCGAAAGTACCGGTGACGAGCGCCTCTGATGTGCCGCGGCGCCTGCCCACGCCGAGACGCGATCCGTATGGCTGGGCTCAGCCCCAGGTGCGCTCATGAGCGCACGGCGGATCTGCATCGTCGGCCTCGATTCGTATGGGATGCTGTCAGGGGAAGAGAATCCCAAGTACATCGGCGGCGAGTCTATCCAGCACGTACTTCTGGCTCGCGCCTGGCGCGATCTCGGCCACGACGTTTCGATCATTGTGCACGACGAAGGCCAGGGCGCACGGCGCAAGCACGATGGCATCACCGCCATCGCGGCACACTCGCGCCAGGGTGGCATTCCGGGCCTGCGGTTTTTCCATCCACGGGCGACGCGGCTCGTGTCGGCGCTGATCGCGGCGGACGCCGATACGTACTTCCAGTCTCCCGCGGGCGCTTATACCGGTATCACCGGCTGGTTCTGTCGCGCCACCGGCCGGCGATTCATTTTCCGCATCGCCTCAGACAGCGACTGCGAAAAGGAACACGGCCGCATCCAGTTCTGGCGCGATCGCAAGCTCTACAACTACGGCTTGCGCAGCGCCGATGTCATCGCGTCGCAGACGGAATATCAGGCGCAGATGCTGCGTGAAAATCACGGCCTCGAGAGTAGTGTGATCAACATGATGGTCGAGCTGCCACGCGCGAGGGCAGAAGTCCGCAAGGACATCGACGTGTTGTGGCTCAGCAATCTGCGCGCGCTCAAACGTCCTGAGCTTGCGCTCGAACTCGCGCGGCAGCTGCCGGACGTCCGGTTCACGCTGGCGGGCGGGCCGATGCCAGGCGGACAGACCTACTACGAAGATGTGGCGGCTGCGGCTGCGCGCCTGCCGAATGTCACCATGCTCGGCGCAGTGCGCTACGCCGACACTGCAGGCTTGTTCGATCGCGCAAAAGTTTTCCTCAACACCTCCAGCATCGAAGGTTTTCCCAACACCTTCCTGCAGGCCTGGATTCGCGGCGTGCCGGTGGTGACGTTCTTCGATCCTGATTCGCTGGTGCAGCGTTTGTCGCTGGGCAAGGCAGCGATCTCGGTGGACGACATGCGCGAGTCCATCCGCAACCTGCTGGAGAACGATGCTGACCGGCAACTCGTCGGGCGGCGGGCGCGGGATTTCGCCACGCGTGAGTTCACCACTGGAGTAGCCGCGAGGTATCTCGAACTACTGGAACACAACTCGCCACGCATGCATTTGGGCACCGCCCCGGAAACCCAATAAGGAACAAGAGGCAAAGCCATGAACACCCCCACCTTTATCGACGTTCCCATCGACACGGCAGCGCTGGCGCTGTCGCCGGTCGAACCCGGCGCCTCGGGTACAGCGCAATGCGCGGCGCGCAGTGATGTGCTGTTCGTGCTCAACAGCCTTGGAGTCGGCGGGTCGGAATGCAAGATCGCGCGCATGGCGAATCGATTGAAGGAAGACGGCGTGCAGGTGACGCTCGCCTGCCTCAACGGTCCTTACACGCTCGAGCCGTCGGTACGCCGTGACGTGCCGCTGCACAAAGTCGAGCGCCGCGGCAAGTTTTCGCTGGCCGCGGTCTTGCGGTTGCGCCGCCTGATGCTGCAGGAGCGGCCGGCGACGGTAATCGCGGTGAATCTGTACCAGGCGCTGTACGTCGCTTGCGCGACAGCATTGCTGTCGCATCGTCCGCGCACGGTGGCGCTGGTGAACACCTCGACGTTTCGGGGTCGCCGTGTGTGGAAGCGCCTCTACCAGATGGTGCTGTCGCGTTTTGATCTGACCGTGCACGGCTCACAGGCGCAGCGCCGATTCTGGGTCGAAGCCAGCAGCCGCGCCCACGACAATTCCACGGTCATCTACAACGGCGTCGATTCAGCGCATTTCGAGCCCGTCGCCTCCCATGAAGCGGCGAAGCGCCTGCGCACGCGTCTCGGGGTGAGCCCGGAAGCGTTGCTCATGGGTACGGTTGGACGCATGCGTCCGGAAAAAAACCAGGAAGTCTTGCTGACCACGCTGCGCCACCTGCGTGTGGCGCGAGTCGATGTTCACCTGGTCATTGCCGGTGACGGACCACTGCGTGACTATCTGGCGCGTCGCGCCGCCGAGCTCGAGGTGGCAGACCGCGTGTCGTTCGTCGGCGAGCTCGACGACGTGCGCCCGGTATTGACTGCACTCGACGTTTTCGTTTTGCCATCGACGGCAGTCGAGTCGTTTTCCAACGCTGCGCTCGAGGCCATGGCCATCGGCCGTCCCGTCGTCCTCAGTGACATCGGCGGTGCGCGCGAAATGATCGACGACGGCGTCGAGGGTTACGTGGTGTCGCCGACGGAGCTTGCTGCGCGCCTGCCGGCGCTTATTGCCGCGCTGTATGCCGACCGGCGCAAGCGCCAGCAGATGGGCCACGCGGCACGCCTTCGCGCCGAAACACGCTTTTCGGTCCGCGCCATGGTGGCGGCGTATCGCGCGCTGCTCGGCGGAGAAACCGCATGACACCGGACCCAGTGCCGATGACACGGGACACGACGACGCTCCTGGTGCCCCCAGTGCAGCCGCCAACCCCATCTGCGCCGGCCGCACAGGCGCCGGTGCGCGCCGTCGCGCCGGCCCGCCGTATCAAGGTCGTGCAGTTCGGCCCGGCTCTCGACGTGCGCGGCGGCATCACCACCGTCGAGCAGCACATCTGCGATTACCTCGCGCCCTACGTGTCCTTGCGGCACGTGGCGACCATGGACGAAAGCTCGAAGCTCGGCCGGGCGCTGGTGTTCTCCCGCGCCGTGGGTGACATGCGCCGCACGCTTGCGAGCATCGACCCGTCCATCGTGCACATCCACTTCGCGTCGAGCGGCAGCGCTCTGCGCAAGATGATCCTCGCCGACATGGTGACGCGCGCCGGCCGGCCGCTGGTCCTGCATGCGCACGGCGGCTACTTCGACCAGTTTCATCGCAAGCTGCCGGCATTCCTGCGGCGTACCGTCGATGGCATCCTGCAGCGCGCGAACGTGTTGATTGCACTGTCGCCACGCTGGCGCGATTTCTACGTCAACGAGTGCGAAGTTTCTCCTTCGCACGTAGCGGTGCTGCCGAACCCTGTGCGCTGGACTCCCGATATCCCGAATCGTGCCGGGCGCACGACCGTGCAATTCGTATTCCTGGGTCGCATGTCGCAGAAGAAAGGCGCTTACGATCTCGTCAACGCGTTCGCCGCGATGCCCGAGGCAGTGCGCGCGCGCGCGCGCCTCACGCTCGCGGGTGACGGAGATCTCGAAGCCCTCCGCAAGCTCGCCGAGCCATTCGGCGAGCGCGTGCGCGTGCTTTCCTGGATCGACAGTTCGGAACGCGAGCGTCTCCTGGCGGAGAGCGACGTGTTCGTGCTGCCCTCATACAACGAGGGCGTACCCATGGCATTGCTCGAAGCCATGGCGGCCGGCCTGCCGGCGATCGTCACGCCCGTGGGCGGCATTCCCGACGTGCTGCGGCACGGAGTCGAGGGGCTGATGGTCGAGCCGGCGCGCGTGGCCGATCTCAGCGCGGCCATGGCGCGCATGGTGACCCATGATGGCGAGCGCAACGCCTCCGGGCGACGTGCGCATGACCGCGCGCGCAGCTTCGACGTGCATGCGTATGCACGCAGCCTCGCAGATATCTACCAGCGCATAGCGCCAGTCGCCGAGTACCGGGAGCCTGCATGAGCGCATTGGCGACCGTTGCCGGTTTCATGAGGAAGCATGTGGTCGGACAGGACACGCCGCGCGGCAAGACGCCGCGCCGCGTCCATCGTCCGCCGGTTCACGACGCGCTTCGACGCCACGGCGTGGAACCGCTGTTCACCCGCTGAGTCTATGCAACAGCCTGGTTGGTATTTGCAGCGCCTGCGAGTCATGTCGGGCGCGGAGGTTGCGCATCGCCTTGCGCGCAAGATGCGCCTGTTGTCGCAGAAGTTCGTGTCGAACGAATTGCCGCCGCGCGACGAGGCAGCGCGCGATCTGCGTTTCCTGCCGCCGTTCATCCCCGTGGCTCCCGAGCACCTCACGGCCGCGGCCGAGCGCGTGCTGGCTGGAAAATTCAGCTTCTTCGACCTGACCGACTGCGAGCTTGGCCGCCCGCCACAATGGAACAGAGACCCGCTCACACGCCGTGCGGCCGGTACGCGGCGGGCCAGCAGCATCGATTACCGCGACGAGCGGGAAGTCGGGAACATCAAGTATCTGTGGGAGCCAAACCGGCATCTGCACCTGCCGCTGCTGGCGCAGGCCCATGCGGTCACCGGAGATCCGCGATATGCACTCGAAATCCAGGCGCACGTCGACTCATGGATCGAGCAATGTCCCGAAGGGTGGGGGCCGAACTGGGTGAGCCCGCTGGAGCTCGGCATTCGGCTCATCAACTGGAGCATTGCATGGCAGTTGCTCGGCGGCATGCGCGCGAAACTCTTCGTCTCGCCCGAGGGCATGGCATTCCGCGAACGCTGGCTGACCTCCATCTACCAGCACGTGCGCATGATCGCCGGCAACCTGTCGCGCTTCTCTTCGGCTAACAACCATCTGATCGGCGAAGCGGCCGGCGTGTACGTGGCCGCGTCCACGTGGCCGTTGTGGCCACAGATGGCCGAATGGGGTGAGAGCTGCCGCGCAGTGCTCGAAGAAGAATGCCACCGGCAGAACGCGCCCGATGGCGGCAATCGCGAGCAGGCGTTTGCTTACCAGACATTCGTGCTGGATTTCCTGCTGATCTCGGGTCTCGCGGCGCGCAGCCGCGGCGAAGATTTCTCGCCCGTCTACTGGCGGCGCGTGGAAACCATGATCGATTTCCTGGCCTCGATGACCAACGTCGCCGGTTCGCTTCCCATGATTGGTGACGGCGATGATGGCTATGCAGTGAAGCTCGCGGCCGAGCCGGGCTTCTCGCCGCACATCTCGTTGATCGTCACGGGCGCGGTGTTGTTCGGTCGTGAAGACCTGGCGTCCAAGGCCGGCGCGCTCGACGGGAAGACAGCGACCCTGCTGGGGGTCGAAGCCGTGCGGCGGCTGGCGCAGCTTCGCATCCGCGCCCGACGCGGCTTCCGGCCGCGGTTGCAGTTTCCCGAATCCGGCTACTACCTGCTCGGCACCGGGTTCGAGACACCAGACGAGGTTCGACTGCTGGTGGACGCTGGCCCGCTCGGTTATCTCAGCATCGCCGCGCATGGGCATGCCGACGCGTTGTCCTTCGTGCTCAGCATCGGCGACCGCGAAATCCTGGTGGATCCTGGCACCTACGCCTATCACACGGAACCCGTGTGGCGGCGCTACTTCCGCAGCACCCTGGCGCACAACACGGTGGGTATCGATGGCGAAGACCAGTCGGTGCAAGCCGGGAATTTCATGTGGTCGCAGCACGCGCAGGCGCGCTGCATCGAATTCGAGGTGGGCGCCGAGCGGCAACGCTTCGTCGGCGAACACTACGGCTATCAGCGACTCCAGGATCCGGTGGTGCACCGGCGGGAAATCGTCCACGACGCTCGCCGGCAGCTCATCGAGGTGACCGACATGCTGCGTTGTGACCACGAGCATCGCGCGCGGCGTTCCTGGCATTTCGCCGAAGACTGCGAAGTAGAACGCGCGGGCGCTGGTCTCAAGGTCACGTCCGGGATGACGCAGCTGTACTTCGAGCCACGCGAAGCGCTTGATAGCTTCGAAGTGCACCGCGGCGGCGGACCGGAACAGGGAGGCTGGGTGTCGCGCAGCTTCGGATGCAAGCAGCCGTGCACGACGGTGCACTGGACCTCGACCATTTCGGGAGTCACGGTGCTTCGCACTCGCATCGCTTACACGAGGGGACGCGCCTTTGGCATCTGATCCCGCGATCCTCGAAGACCTCCACCAGGTAGTGACCGCCGACGTGCCGAGCGGCGAACGCACGCTTACGCTCCGGCATGACGACACGTTTGGTCTTTTCAACGAAATCGGCGACATCGACGCCGAGACACGCACCGAGGCCGGCCTCTATCGCGGCGGCGTGCGTCACCTGTCGCGGCTGACACTGACCATTGCCTCGTTGCGGCCATTGTTGCTGTCCGCGACGCCGCGCGACGACAACGTGCTGCTCAGCATCAGTCTCACCAACCCGGACGTGCGCGGTGATGGCGGCCGCGTGATACTGCCGCGCGGCACGCTCTACATCACGCGCTCGCGCTTCATCTGGGCGGGCGTGTGCTACGAGATGATCCGCGTGCGCAACTTCGCGTTGACTACCGTGGCCGTGGAGCTGGCGGTGCGATTCGGTTCGGATTTCGAAAACATCGTCGATGTACGCGCGCAGCGCCGCGTGGACGCGGCACGCTCGCGCTTCGAGCGCGTGGAGCGCGACAGCGTCACGCAGGGATGCCTCGGCGCCGACGAGATCACGCGCGAGACCGTTGTCGACTGCCACACCGCGCCCGAAGCGATTTCTGCCGACAGCCTGCGGTACCGTTTGCAGATCGGAAGCCGCGGCGAGAAGACCATTGCGCTCGCCATTGGCTGCCGGTCGGCAAACCAGCCGGTGCAGATTTCCAACTTCACGCGCACGCTTGCAACCGCCGAGGAATTCGCGCGCAGCGGCGGCCTGCCTGGTTGCCAGGTGCAATCGAATGACGCCCCATTCAACGGCTGGATACGGCGCGCGTACTCGGACATCGGCATGATGTTGACATCGACTGCGCAAGGGCGGGTTCCGTCGGCGGGGCTGCCATGGCTCGATGCCCTGTTCGGACGTGACGCGATCATCGTCTCCCTGCAGACACTGTGGTTATGGCCTGACATCGCGCGCGATGTGCTGCGGCATCTCGCCGCCACACAATGCACCAGCAGTTCGATCGGTAACGGCGGCGAAATCGGCAAGATCCTCAACGAGTCGCGAGGCAGCGGTGTCAAGCCTGACTACTTCGGGGTCGACACCACGCCGCTGTTCGTGCTGCTCGCCGGCGCGTATTACGCGCGCACCGCCGACCTCGACCTGATGACTCAGCTTTGGCCGTCGATCACCGCCGCGTTGCGCTGGATCGACGTCTATGGCGACGTGGACGGAGACGGGTTCGTCGAGACGCGGCCGCGCGGCGCGGCGCCGTCACAACATGGCTGGAAGAGTGCGCCGGATGCGGTGTTCCACGCCGACGGTCGGATCGCCACGGGACCACTCGCATTGTGCGAAGTGCAGGGTTACGTCTACGCGGCAAGACTCGCGGCCGCGCGCATTGCGCGTTCGCTCGGTGAAGCGCCGCGCGCCATCGCACTGGTCGAGTCGGCGCAGGCGCTGCAGGCGAGATTCAACAGCGCGTTCTGGTGCAAGGACATCGAGACGTACGCGCTCGCGCTCGACGGCGACAAGCAACCCTGCCGCGTGCGCACGTCGAACCCCGGGCACTGCCTGTACACGGGTATCGCGCATGCGGAACGCGCGCGTCAGGTCATCGCGGGGCTTGGTGACGAACACATGTTTTCCGGCTGGGGGGTGCGGTCGGTCGCCGACACGGAGTTGCGTTACAACCCGATGTCGTACCACAACGGTTCCATCTGGCCGCATGACAACGCGCTGCTGGCCGCGGGGGCGGCACGTTATGACGATAAGTCCTTCGCGCTTCGAATTCTCACGGCCCAGTTCGAGGCGTCCTGTCACTTCGACCTGATGCGCCTGCCAGAGCTTTTCTGCGGATTCCGGCGCAAGGGGCACGAGGCGCCGATGCAGTTCCCCGTCGCGTGCTCGCCGCATTCCTGCTCGGCAGGCGCCACCTTCCTGCTGCTGCAGAGTGTGCTCGGCATCACCATCGATGCGCTCGATAGCCACATCGTGCTGTCGCACCCCGTGGTCCCGGATCACTTCCAGGAGATCAGCGTGCGCAACCTGACCGTCGGCGAAGCATCCGTGGACTTCACGGTCCGGCGGCATGCCGGGAACGTGAGCGTGAGCGTGGAAAGACGGGAAGGAAAAGTGGACCTGGTGATCCGAAGCTGAGCCGAGGCGTAACGGCGACGTTGTCAGCCTCATCCTACGGCAGAGTGCGGAGCAGTCCCGCGCAGGTGGCATTTACACTCTGACGCACTCGCAGGAAACCAGGTAAACCATGGACATTTCCACTCGTGGCCGCACCGCCGCGGCGCGCCGCCGTACGCCCCAGCAAGCAAAGCAGGGCACGAATGGCATCGATCACGGCAGTGCGCCGGACCTCGATCTCAAGAAATTGCTGCGGGCGCTTCAATCTGTGCGTGATGGTGATTTCCGCGTGCGCCTTGCAACGGATCAGACCGGCCTCGGCGGCAAGATCGCCGATGCATTCAACGAGATGGTGAGCGCCAACCAGCGCATGGCGTCCGAGCTCGAACGTGTCGGACAAATGGTAGGCAAGGAAGGCAAGACGCGTATCCGGGTTTCGAGCGAGCGCCGCACGGGCGCGTGGGGCGAGATGGAATCGTCCGTCAACACGCTCATCGACGACTTGCTCTGGCCCACTGCGGAAGTGACTCGCACCATCACCGCCGTGGCGCGTGGCGATCTCACGCAGAGCATGCGGCTCGAGGCCGATGGACGTCCGCTGAAGGGCGAGTTCCTGCGGTCTGCCACCGTGGTCAACGAGATGATCACGCAGATGGGCGTGTTCACCTCCGAGGTCACACGCGTCGCTCGCGAAGTAGGCACCGAAGGAAAGTTAGGCGGCCAGGCCGCAGTGCTCGGTGCGAGCGGTGTGTGGAAAGACCTCACCGACAACGTGAATTCGATGGCTGCGAACCTCACCGGCCAGGTGCGCAACATCTCTGAAGTGACCATCGCCGTCGCGAATGGCGACCTGTCGCGCAAGATCTCGGTGGACGTGCGTGGCGAAATCCTGCAGCTCAAGGAAGCCATCAATACGATGGTGGACCAGCTGCGTTCCTTCGCCTCGGAGGTGACTCGCGTCGCGCGCGAGGTAGGCACCGAAGGAAAGTTAGGCGGCCAGGCGATCGTGCCTGGCATCGCCGGCACCTGGAAAGATCTCACCGACAACGTGAACAGCATGGCCGGAAATCTCACCGGCCAGGTGCGTAACATCGCCGAGGTGACCACGGCGGTCGCCAACGGCGACCTGTCGCGCAAGATCACGGTGGACGTGCGCGGCGAAATCCTGCAGCTCAAGGAAACCATCAACACGATGGTGGATCAGTTGCGTTCGTTCGCCTCCGAAGTGACGCGCGTCGCGCGCGAAGTAGGCACCGAAGGAAAGTTAGGCGGCCAGGCCGCCGTGCCCGGTGTCGCGGGAACCTGGAAGGATCTCACCGATAACGTGAACTCCATGGCCGCGAACCTCACCGGCCAGGTGCGCAACATCGCCGAAGTAACCATCGCGGTGGCGAGCGGCGACCTGTCGCGCAAGATCACGGTGGACGTGCGTGGAGAAATCCTGCAGCTGAAGGAAACCATCAACACGATGGTGGACCAGCTGCGATCGTTCGCCTCTGAGGTAACACGCGTCGCGCGCGAAGTAGGCACCGAAGGAAAGCTCGGCGGCCAGGCCATCGTGCCCGGCGTCGCGGGCACGTGGAAGGACTTGACCGAAAACGTGAACTCGATGGCCGCGAACCTGACCGGCCAGGTGCGCAACATCGCCGAGGTGACCACGGCCGTCGCGACGGGCGACTTGTCGCGCAAGATCACGGTCGACGTGCGCGGCGAAATCCTGCAGTTGAAAGAAGCCATGAACACCATGGTCGATCAGCTGCGTTCCTTCGCCTCTGAGGTGACGCGCGTCGCGCGCGAAGTAGGTACGGAAGGAAAGCTGGGCGGTCAGGCCGAGGTGACCGGCGTGTCGGGCGTGTGGAAGGACCTCACCGACAACGTGAATTCCATGGCGTCCAACCTCACCAACCAGGTGCGCAACATCGCCGAGGTGACGACCGCGGTGGCCAAGGGCGACCTGTCGCGCAAGATCACGGTGGACGTGCGCGGCGAAATCCTGCTGCTGAAGGAAACCATCAACACGATGGTGGACCAGTTGAACGGCTTCGCGGCCGAAGTGACGCGCGTGGCGCGCGAGGTAGGCACCGAAGGAAAGCTGGGCGGCCAGGCAACCGTCACCGGTGTGGCCGGCACATGGAAGGATCTCACCGACTCGGTGAACGCCATGGCGACCAACCTCACCGGCCAGGTGCGCAACATCGCCGAGGTGACCACGGCCGTGGCGCGTGGCGACCTGTCGCGCAAGATCACGGTGGACGTGCGCGGCGAAATTCTCGAGCTCAAGGAAACCATCAATACGATGGTTGACCAGCTCAACTCGTTCGCGGCCGAAGTGACGCGCGTGGCGCGCGAAGTAGGCACCGAAGGAAAGCTGGGCGGCCAGGCCAACGTGAAAGACGTCTCGGGCGTCTGGAAGGACCTCACCGAAAACGTCAACGTCATGGCGAACAACCTGACGGAACAGGTCCGCGGCATCGTCAAAGTGGTGACCGCGGTCGCCACCGGAGATCTGCGTCAGCGCCTCACGGTGGAATCGAAGGGCGAAGTCGCGGCACTCGGCGAAACCATCAACTCCATGACCGGCACGCTTGCCATCTTCGCCGACCAGGTGACCTCGGTGGCCCGCGAGGTCGGTGTGGAAGGCCGCCTCGGCGGTCAGGCCCACGTGGCCGGTGCGTCGGGCACGTGGAAAGATCTCGTGGCCAACGTGAACATGCTTGCCGCGAATCTGACGACCCAGGTGCGCGCCATCGCCGAAGTGGCCACCGCGGTGACGAAAGGCGACCTCACACGTTCGATTCAGGTGGAAGCGCGCGGCGAAGTGTCCGAGCTCAAGGACAACATCAACGCGATGATCCACAACCTCCGTCACACGACGGATCGCAACACCGAGCAGGACTGGCTCAAGACGAACCTGGCCAAGTTCTCGCGCATGATGCAGGGCCAGCGCGATCTCGTGACCCTCGGCAATACGCTGCTGGCGGAGTTCGCGCCGCTGGTGAGTGCGCACCAGGGCGTCATCTACATCGTCGATTACGACGAGGGCCAGCGTTACCTCAAGCAGCTCGCGAGTTATGCCGATGTACGCGAATCGGCCGAGCCACGGCGCTATCGCTTTGGCGAGGGTTTCGTGGG
>Ga0207691_10005302_pt1 | contig 12442 bp, 8 predicted proteins | sample KBSM13metaG_FD_184327 | JGI IMG/M metagenome (GOLD analysis project Ga0207691, IMG submission 184327) | Miscanthus rhizosphere microbial communities from Kellogg Biological Station, Michigan, USA - KBS M1-3 metaG (SPAdes) (version 2) | ecosystem: Host-associated > Plants > Roots > Rhizosphere >...
CGAGGGCGGCCACATGGACAACCTCGACTTCCAGGGAAACATCTCCTTCAACAACGGCGGGCTCTCGGGCGGCTGGCACGCCAACATCCTCGTGGGCGGGACCCAGAACGTCGCGGCCAATCCCAAGCTCAATGCGAACTACACGTATAACGTCGATTACGCCAGCAAGAACGATCTCGGCTACGCCGCCGGCTGCTCCTCCCCCAACGTCACGAACAACTATTTCGTCGGCGACCAGTCCCTCGACGTCAACGGTTGCAGCTCGCTGACGCTGACCGGAAACTCGTTCGTCGGGCCGATTTCGGGTTTCTCCCAGTCCTCCTTCCCGAGCAATACCTACTACGGATCGACCCTGCCCTCCGGCGTGAAGGTCTTCATCCGACCCAACGCGTACGAGGCCGGGCGGGCCAACATCGCGATCTACAACTGGGACCTCGACCCGACGGTGAGCCTGGACCTCTCGTCGGTTCTGTCGACCGGGTCCGCGTATTCCCTCACGAACGCCCAGAACCCCTTCGCCGCGCCGGTCGTTTCCGGGGTTTACGACGGCGGCTCGATTTCGGTCCCCATGACCAGTCTCGCGCCCGCGACCCCCATCGGCGTTCCGGCCCCGCCCGCGACAGGACCCGAGTTTCAGGCTTTCATCCTGACGAGCACACCCGGACCGTACGAGTTTTTCGACGTCCCGCAGGCACACCAGTTCCACGACGTCATCCACGCTCTCGCGGCCAACGGGATCACGAGCGGTTGCGGAGGAGGAAACTACTGTCCGAACGCGGCCGTCACGCGCGCGCAGATGGCGGTCTTCCTGCTGAAGTCCGCGCACGGCGCGGCCTTCCTGCCTCCGGCAGCCTCCGGCAACGTATTCGACGACGTGCCCGCGGGCGCATTTGCGGCTGCCTGGATCGAGCAACTCGCCGAAGAGGGAATCGCCGCGGGTTGCGGCGGCGGAGACTACTGCCCCAACGCCGCGATCACACGGGCCCAGATGGCTGTCTTCCTCCTCAAGTCCCTGCTGGGCTCGGCACACTCGCCTCCCGCAGCCGCCGGAACCCGGTTCAGCGACGTTCCCGCGAACGCCTTCGCCGCGGCGTGGATCGAAGAGCTCGCGGATCGGGGGATCACATCTGGTTGTGGGGGCGGGAAATACTGTCCGTCCAATTCCACGACACGAGCCCAGATGGCCGCCTTTCTCGTCACGACTTTCAGCCTCCAGTAGCCCCTAAAAGGCTCCTGAAGGGCCCCTCGGGCTCGGGAGCGGCGGTATGATGGTGCCCTCATGGACAATCTGCGTCGTCCCGTCCTCACTCTGGCCTCGCTGCTGCTCGCAGTGCGCCTGGTCGCGACCGATTTCTATGTGTCGCCGACGGGGAGCTCCTCCGGGGACGGGAGCACGGGCAGTCCCTGGAGCCTCGCGAAGGCCTTCACACACCCCGCCGCGGTGAAGCCGGGCGACACCATCTGGCTCCGAGGCGGGACCTACACCGGACGTTTTACCAGCCAGCTCAAGGGAGAGCCCAACAAGCCGATCATCGTGCGGCAGTATCCCGGCGAACGCGTCACGTTCGACACCAACGACGGCATCGAATTGCCTACGATCAACGTGCGAGGCTCGTACACGTGGCTTTGGGGCTTCGAAGTCACGGACTCGAATATGGCCCGGTCCTCCGTTCCCCCGGCACCGGCCGTAAAGCGCGGCGCGGGGGTCCACCTCCTGAGCCCGGGGTCAAAACTGATCAACCTCGTGATCCACGACACCGGACAGGGCGTGCTGTCGACGGACGCCGCTCCGGATGCGGAGATCAATGGCTGCCTCATCTACTACAACGGGCTTGACGGTCCGGATCGAGGCCACGGCCACGGGATCTACGTCCAGAACGACACCGGTAACAAGCGAATCGTCGACAACATCCTCTTCCGTCAATTCGGCTGGGGCATTCATGCCTACACAGAAGGCGGCAAGCTCAACGACATGTACTTCGAGGGGAACACGTCCTTCGACAACGGAATCCTCTCCAAGGTGTCCGGCCCGCAGACGAACTTTCTCATCGGTGCGAGCGGTGCCGCTGCCGAGAGCCCCGATTCTTCCGAGAAAGTCGCGAAGAAGACGAAGCTCCTAAACAATTACTCCTTCTTCTCGATCCCGGGTGGGGTGGCGGCCAATCTCGGCTACAGCAAAGGCATCGCATCGCCGACGATCCTGGACAACTATCTCGTGGCGGGCAGGGCCCTGGCCCTCGTGAACGCGTTCGCGCCCATCACGATGTCCGGCAACACCGTCTACGGCACCGTCACGGGCTTCGCGTCGGCCGACTTTCCCGGAAACACTTTCACCACCGATCGCCCGACGGGTGTGAAGGTCTTCGTCCGCCCCAACCAGTACGAGCCCGGGCGAGCAAACATCACCATCTACAACTGGGATCGACAGGGAACGGTCGCGGTGAGCCTGAAAGGCATTCTGAGCGCGGGGACGGAGTACGAGATTCGAAATGCCCAGAACTTCTTCGGGCCTGTCGTGCGATCGGGAACCTACGACGGCTCCTCCACGGTGTCGCTGCCGATGACCGGCCTGACTCCTGCAACTCCCGTGGGCCTTCCGACGCCGACGGGCACCGGTCCGGATTTCCAGGTCTTCGTCGTCGTCCCCAAGCCTCCGTCGTCCAACGGCAAACGGCCGGCGGCGTCCTTCTCCTTCGCTCCGCGCGCGCCGGCGGCCGGGGAGACCGTCTCATTCGACGACCTGTCTCGTGGCCCGGTGATCTCACGCCTCTGGGAGTTCGACGACGAGGCCTCGGGCGCGCAGAACACTTCGACGGCTGAAGCTCCGGCGCACACATTCTCGGCCGCGGGCACCTACGTCGTTCAACTGACGGTGTCGAACGACGGCGGCTCCAGCACGCGAACGCGCGAAATCACCGTCATCGACTCTCCCGGGACGCACACCGCCACTCTCCCGGTCGCCGGCCATGTCCTCGGCGCCGGCGGGGCGACCTTCGTCACCGACGTCGCCCTCGAAAACCCGACGGCCGAGGCCGTGACCGCTCGGCTCGTCTTCTCGGGGAGCGGCGGCGACCCGCCCGTCGAGACCTCCGTGACGCTGGGTGCGAACGAAACTCGCCTGATTGTCGACGCCGTGGCCGCCCAGTTCGGCGTGGGCAACGCCTTCGGGTCTCTTCGCGTCGAAACGGAAGGCTCGCCGGCCGCGCCGATCCGCCTGGCCGGACGGACGTACGTCGACGACGCGGGCGCGACGCTCGGTCTCGGCGCCGCCGGCCTCTCGGCCAACGCCAACGAACCCGGCGTACGCTATCTTTCGAACCTCGCGATCGGCCCGGACTTCCGCACGAACGTCGGAGCGGTGAACCCCTCCGACACGCCGCAGACCTTCAGCCTCCAGCTTCGGGACGGCCACGGGAACATCGTCGGCCGAGCGACACTCGCGCTGGAGCCCGGGGCACAGCAGCAATGGTCGCTCTCCCAGCTCTTCCCGGGTGTGACAGGCAGCGGCTTCACGGCGCACATCCGGCCATCCGGCGCAGGCCGCGCTCCCCTGGCATACGCCGCGGTGACCGACAACGTGTCCAGCGATCCGACCTACTACGCAGCCCTTTCTCCGGCGCCGGTCCTGTACGTCCCCGGAATCGCGGGGATCACGGGATTCGGAGGCGCTTTTTTTCGGAGCGAGATCTCCATCGCGAACGGCGGTGAGGGCCCGGCCGCCGTCACGGTCACCTTTCTCGAGCACGACCGGGACAACTCCTCGGCCCCGAACGCGCGCTTCGTGCTCGGTCCGTACGAAACGCTCCATATGGACGACGCCTTGTTCGCCCTCTTCGGGTTGACCGAGACCTACGGCGCCCTGAGGATCCAGAGCGACTCCTCGCCAGGCGTTACCGTCTTCGACCGGATCCTGACGGACGCGACGCGGACCGCGGGCACGGTCGGCCAGCAGGTCGAGGCCCTCGCGGAAGAGCAGCTCGTCTCGCGCGGGTCCCTGCTGGGCGTCCGTCAGGACGACGCGTTCCGGACCAACGTGGGCCTGGTCAACCCGCATGCCGCTTCGACCACGGCCGCCCTTCGGCTGATCGCTCCCCCGGCGACCGAGCTCGGCACGGCCACCGTCGTCGTTCCGCCGCAGGGATACGTGCAACGCAACCTCGCGGCCCTCTTTCCCGGGGTGGACCTCCCCGAGGGTGTGACCCTGTCGCTCCGCGTGGACGGCGGCGGCCGGTTCCTCCTGGCGTTTGCCTCCGTGATCGACAATGCCTCCCAGGATCCGACGTTCTATCCGGAGCAGCCCTAGCTTGGGGAACCGGCCGCGCAGGGCGGGCCGGCTTGACCCTCCTGCTAACATTTCATCCATGGCACCAACCGACGCGAGGTCGGGGGGCCAAAAGCCCTTCGTGAGCATCGGTCTGCCCGTCTACAACGGGGAGGACTACCTCGAGGAGGCCCTGGAGTCGATTGCCGCGCAGACCTACCGCAACTATGAAGTCATCATCTCCGACAACGCGTCGACCGACCGCACGGCGGACATCTGCGAGAGCTACGCCGCCCGGGACCCGCGGATCCGTTACGTTCGCAATCCCGTGAACATCGGCGGCGACCGCAACTACTACCGCTGCGTCGAGCTCTCCCGAGGCCAGTATTTTCTGGGTGCGGCGCACGACGACCGGTTCCATCCCGAGTATCTCGAGCGCGTGCTCGCGGTCCTCGAAGCCGATCCGGAGGTCGTGTTCGGCCACTCGCGTGCCCACCAGATCAACGGCGCGGGCGACGTCGTCGGCATCTACGAAGGGCGGCCGTTCACGGAATCGTCCAGGCCTTCGGAGCGGCTTCGCGACGCCATCGATATGCGTCCGGTGATCGCGTGTCTCGGAATGATCCGTTCGAGCGTCCTGCGGCAGATGCCGCCGCTCGTGCCATATCCCGCCTCGGATGCCTACTGGCAGGCGGAGCTGGCCCTCCACGGGAAGCTGGTCGAGATCCCGGAGGTCCTGTTCTACCGGAGAGTCCATCCCAACAGCGGCCAGAGAATCCCCATCCACGAGCGGATTCGGTGGTCCGATCCGAAGAAGGCCGGCACCGTGACTTTCCCGGCGTGGCGCCGTCCGGCCGAGTACGCGCGGTCCGTGATGCGAGCGCCGCTCCCGCTTCGCGAGCGGATGTCCTGCTTCGCCGAAATCGCACGCTACCTCCTGCAGCGAGAACGATTGAAAATGCTGGTTCGGGACGTGCGCATGGCGTTGAGGACTCTCCTGCTGCGGACGCGGTTGGGCCACTGGCTGGCCTCTCACAGGCACCGGGCTGACCTGCATTGACGCACATCGATCGATGACGTCCGCGACGGCGCCTCTCTGCCGCTTCTGTCGGGCTCCGCTCCGGACCACGTTCGTGGATCTCGGCATGTCCCCGCTCTGCGAGACCTTTCTCCGCGCCGACGAGCTCAACCGGATGGAGCCCTTCTACCCGCTGCGCGTCTGGGTCTGCGAGAGGTGCTTCCTGGTCCAGCTCCAGGAGTACGTGTCCCCGGCCGAGATTTTCACCGAATACGCCTACTTTTCGTCGTACTCGACCTCCTGGCTGAAGCACGCGAAGGACTACACCGACATGGCGGCCGCCCGCTTTGGGCTCGACGGCCGATCGCGCGTGGTCGAGATTGCCTCGAACGACGGCTACCTGCTCCAGTACTTCGTCGAGAAGGGGATTCCCGTACTGGGCGTCGAGCCCGCCGCCAACGTGGCGAAAGCGGCCGTGGAGCGCGGCGTGCCGACGGTCGTCCGTTTCTTCGGGCAGGAGACCGCCGGCGATCTCGTCCGTGACCCCGGACCCGCGAATCTGATCGTCGGAAACAACGTGCTCGCGCACGTGCCCGACGTCAACGATTTCGTGGGAGGCCTCAAGATCCTTCTCGCTCCAGACGGGGTCGTGACGATGGAATTTCCTCACCTGTGGCGGCTGATGGACGAGAATCAATTCGACACGATCTACCACGAGCACTTCTCCTACCTGTCGTTCACAACCGTGATCGAGATCTTCTCGGCGCACGGCCTGAGAATCTTCGACGTCGACCGGATCCCGACGCACGGAGGATCGCTCCGCATCTACGCCGGCCACGCCGGGACCATCCGTGCGGAGGAACCTGCCGTCGCCGCGCTGCGGACAGCGGAGGAGGCCCAGGGCTTTCGCTCGACGGAGCGCTATGCCTCCTTCGCCCCGCGCGTCGAGGAAACCAAGCGCGCCCTCCTCGATTTTCTGATCGAGACACGTCGCGCGGGCAAGTCGGTCGCGGCCTACGGCGCCCCCGGAAAGGGCAACACGCTTCTGAACTACTGCGGGATCCGCACGGACTTCGTGGACTACGCCGTCGACCGCAACCCCTACAAGCACGGGCGCTACACGCCCGGCACGCATATTCCGATCTTCCCGCCCGAGCGCATTCGGGAGACCCGGCCCGACTACGTGCTGATCCTGCCGTGGAATCTCAAGGACGAAATCACGGAGCAACTCGCCTACGTCCGGGAGTGGGGCGGACGCTTCGTCGTCCCGATCCCGAGCGTGGACGTCTCCTGAGAGGCCGATTGACCCTGGCGAGCACGGCCGCCGGACAGGCGTACGAATGCCGGGTATGGGGCGGGCGGTCGCCGGAGTTGTTCTTCCGCGTCGAGGGGGTCCCGGTCCAGAACGGCCTTCTCTGGCGCTCGCGGGCGGAAGCGGCGGCCGCGCCGACGGGCGACATCGAGCTCGTCTTCTGCGGCCGGTGCGGCGACATCGGCAACCGCGCGTTCGATCCCGGGCTCCTCCAGTACCCCCCCGGCTACGACATCTCGCTACACTATTCACCGGTCATCCGAGTGCTCAACTAGAGCCCTCGTACCATGCGTTTCACCGAAGCCCCTCTCGCCGGCGCATTCGTGGTCGACGCGCAGCGCTTCGGGGATGCCCGCGGCTTCTTCTCCCGGACGTTTTGCGAGCGCGAATTCCGGGAGCGCGGCCTGAACCCTCGCGTCGCTCAGGCCAACGTCTCGTACAACGAGCGCCGGGGCACGCTGCGAGGGATGCACTACCAGAGACCTCCTCACGCCGAGGCCAAGCTCGTACGATGCACACGAGGAGCGATCCACGACGTCATCATCGATCTGCGCCCCGGCTCGGCCACGTACTTGGGCCATTTCGCGGTGCGACTGGATGAAGACAACCGGACGATGCTGTACGTGCCCGAAGGCTTCGCGCACGGTTTCCTCACGCTCGCCGACGGCACGGAGGTCACGTATCAGATGTCCGCGGAGTACAGCCCCGACCATGGCGCGGGTGTGCGCTACGACGATCCGGCTTTCGGGATCCGGTGGCCCGAGCCCGTACAGGTGATCGTGGAGCGGGACCGGACATACCCGGATTTCCGGCCATGAACACGCGGACCTCCCTCGGCGAGCTCCGGCGGTCCGCCGATTTCGAGGCCCTCGGGGCCTGGATGCACGGCCTGGTCGCCGAGCTCTACCCGATCTGTCGGAGCATCACCGGCGAGGGCCTCCGCCGGACGCTCGACATCTTGCGGCGTGAGACGGGTCTCAAAATGGAATCGGTGCCCACGGGCACGGCCATCCTGGACTGGACGGTGCCGCGAGAGTGGAACATCCGCGACGCCTGGATCGCGAACGCGAGCGGCGAGCGCGTCGTGGACTTCCGCAAATCGAACCTCCACGTCGTCAACTACAGCGTCCCGGTCCGCGCCCGCATGACCCTCGGGGAGCTCCGGCCGAAGCTGCACTCGCTCCCCGACCGGCCGGATTGGATCCCCTACCGCACGTCCTACTACGCCGAGGACTGGGGCTTCTGTCTCTCCCACCGCGACCTCGAGAGGCTGACCGACGAGTCCTACGAGGTCGTGATCGATTCGAGCCTCGAGCCGGGGAAGCTGGATTACGGCGAGCTCGTCCTTCCGGGATCCTCTTCGGAGGAGATCCTCTTCTCGGCGCACGCCTGCCACCCGTCGCTCGCCAACGACAACCTCTCGGGGCTCGCGCTTCTCGCGGCTCTCGCCCGGCTGCTGGCCACGGCCGAGCGCCGCTACACGTACCGTTTCCTCTTCGTGCCCGGCACGATCGGTGCGATCGCCTGGCTCGCGCGCCACGAGCCGGAGCGCATTCGCGCCGGCCTGACCGCCGCGTGCGTCGGCGACGCCGGGCCGCTGACCTACAAGAAGTCCCGGCGCGGCGACGCCGAGATCGACCGCGCCGCGCAGCACGTTCTGCGATCTTCAGGAGAGCGGCACGGCGTGGTCGACTTTTCCCCGTACGGGTACGACGAGCGGCAGTACAACTCGCCCGGGTTCAATCTCCCCGTCGGCAGCCTCACGCGCACTCCGCACGGCCGGTACCCCGAGTACCACACGTCGGCCGACGACGTCGCGTTCGTGCGGCCCGCGAGCCTCGCGAGCTCGCTGCGCGCGTACCTCGCGATCGTGGGCGTGCTCGAGGGGAACGGCCGGTACCGCAATACGCAGCCCCGGGGCGAGCCCCAGCTCGGCCGCCGCGGGCTCTACCGGGCGATCGGCGGGCAGCCGGACCCGGGCGAGCGCCAGATGGCGATGCTCTGGGTCCTCAACCAGTCCGACGGCGGCCCGACGCTTCTCGAGATCGCGGACCGCGCGGGCCTCTCCTTCGACCGCATCCGCGAGGCCGCCGACGCGCTCCTGGCCCACGAACTGCTCGTCCCGGCCTGAGCTCCGAATACCGGGCGCTTCAAAGAAGCTGGACACAACTCGCGCCGCTGGATTATAGAATCCAGCCAGGAATAGGCCCTTTCCTGGCGCAGGTCAACCGGACGGCACTTCCGAGGTTCCTGCCCGAATCCTCCCTGCTCGAGGAGAGGCATCCCAGGAGATGAAGCGGTGAGTCCGGCTCGTGCTGGCGGGAGGCCTCTTCGGGTCATGCTGGCTGACCCTCCCGTCCAAGAGGAGCACTACATCTACTACCAGCCCACCATGGGGATTCTTTATCTCCTGGGGGCGCTCCGAAAGTCCTTCTCTCCCACGGACGTGGAGGTTCGCTATCTCCAGGGTTTTGGCGGCATGCGCGAGCATCTCGAAGCGATCGCCGAATATCGGCCGGACATCTACGGCCTCTCCTTCAAAACACCCATGGCCCGCCTGGGCCACCGAACGCTCAAAGCCGTCAAGGAGAGATTCCCGTCTCTCACCGTGATCGCCGGCGGATCCCACGCATCGATCATGGCCGACGAAATCATGACCATGACCCCGACGGACGCATGCTTCCAGGGAGAGTGCGAGGAAACGATCGTTCAGATCGCCGAATCCTTCGGCTCCGGACGCCCGCGGATCGAGGAAATCCCCGGCGCCGTATATCGGACGGGAGATTCTCTCGGTCACAACCCGCCGTCTCCGTTCCGGAAGGACCTGGATTCCATTCCCTGGCCTGCGTGGGACATGATCGATTTCGATCGGTTCCCCGGCATGCCCTACAGCAAACGACATCCCTATCTGGGCGTGCTCATCAGCCGGGGCTGCCCGTTTCGATGCACGTTCTGCTCGGAACCGGTCTGGAAAATCTTCGGGCGGCCGACCTATCGCTCGCGCTCTCCCGGCAACATCATCGAGGAGATCCGCTTCCTCTACGATCGAGGCGTACGGGAGATGCGCCTCTGGTGCGAGGAGTTCAACGCCGGCACGGCGTGGGCTCTCGACCTGCTCCATCGGATCGCCGCTCTCGACTACAGGGACCTGTATTTCAACTTCAACATCCGCGGCGACGTCATGCCGGAAGCCATGGCCGATGCCATGGTCGCTGCAAACGTGTGGCTCGTCTCGATGGGCTTTGAGACCGCGTCGAACCGCGCGCTGAAGGGAGTCCAGAAGCAGGTCACGACCGAACAGATCGAGAGTACCTGCGCCACGCTCGCGGCCCGGCAAATCAAGATCGCCGGCTATTTCCAGTTTTACTCCGCCTGGGAGGAGGCGGGGCAGCTCTGCTGGGAGACGACGGAAGACTGCCACCGCACCATTCGGTGGGCGCGCGATCTCGGCGGGCGCGGGTTCCTCCACTACATGTACACCAACGTCGCCACGCCGAGGCCGGGCACCCCCCTCTGGGAACTGGCCCGGAAACACGATCTGTTCCGGACGCCGGCGGACGATCCGTTCCCTTACCTCGTCGAAGGAATGAAGCTCCCCGGAGTCACCCCGGGGCAGATGAAGAGGACCCGCTTATACGCCGAGTATACGAAGGCCCGCTTGGCGGCGCGAAACGGGAACCTGAATATTCCGGTCGTCCTGCCCGCCCTCTTCCACAAGGCGCGTCGGAGCCTCCGCGTATGACGTCACGTCGGGTCCTCGTGGTCACCTACCTTCCTCCGACCCGCGGCGGCATCGCGACCTGGGCGGAAATCCTCCGAATCGGTACTTCGAAAGCGCGCCGCCGCTTTCTGTTCGAGAGGGTCGGCGGGCCTGGGTCCGGCGACCGCGTCGGGCTCGTCGTCAAGATCCTGCACGCGGTCCGCCTCGTCGTCGGTGTGACGCGCTGCCTCGTTCTCAGCCGCCCTGAGCTCGTTCACGTCAACTGCTGCATCTTCCCGCCCGGCCTGTGGCGAGATCTGGCAGTTGCCATCCTCGTGCGGATGCGCCGGGTGCCGCTGGTCGTCCACTATCACGGAAGTCTGCCCGACGTCATAAATCGCCTCTCTCCCCGATCCCGGCTGACCCTTCGCGGGTTGATGAGATTGGCGAGCGTCAATATCGCGGTGACGCGTGGTTCGGAGACCTTGCTGAAGAGCCAATGCCCCGCCTCACGCGCGGCGTATCTCCCCAACTTCGTCGAGGACGAATGGCGGGATCGCCCCGCCGCGGAGGCCGAGGCCGGGAACGGAGCGCGCCCGCGAGCTGTCTACGCAGGACGGCTCTCCGTCGACAAGGGAACAATCGACTTGCTTAGCGCCGCGCGACGGCTGCCTCAGGTCGACTTTGTCCTCATCGGGGAGGTCACCAAAGAGGTCCGGAAAGCGGTCGAAGCGGCGCCTGCCAATGTGACCGCCACAGGCCATCTCGCGCGCGATGAGGTGCTGGAGCGATTCCTCGAAAGCGATCTGCTCGTTTTCCCCAGCCATCGAGAGGGCTCGCCCATGACCGTTCTCGAGGCCATGGCCGCGGGCCTTCCGGTGGTATCGACCCGCGTCGGTGGGCTGCCCGAGTTGATCGACGATGGGCGGGGCGGCTACCTCGTTTCGCCCGCCGCCGTGGAGGAGCTGACCGACGCCATCGGCCGCCTCGTCGCCGACCGAGAGTGCGCTCGTCGAATGGGCCGGCACAATCGCAGGATCTGCCTCGAAAAGTTCTCGTTCTCCGTGGTTTTCGAGAGCCTGTCCACGATCTACGACGAGATCGTCTCGGCGAATGCAGAAGGCGCGACCGCAAAGGCCGTCTCCCGTCCGGCGACGGAAGCCTCGAGACAGACGTCGCACGCCGGCGAGGCGCGGCAATGAGACTGCCGTATCGCTGGGTCGTGCTCCGCGAACAGAAGACCGCAGGGGCGCTGTCTCGCCTTCTCGGTACGCGGGCCGTTCAATCCCTCCTTCATTGCGTGGACGCCCTCTACGATCTCCAGCAGTACCTCCGGTTTTTCACGCCGCTCCGAGCTCGCACGAAGGAGCGGCGGAAGCTGGAGGCGCTCCTCTTCGTGCATTTTCACAAGATCGAGAAGACACTCGCTCTGCCGGAGCCTCCACCTCTGTTCGGCACGAGCTATCTCGGACCTCTGCTGGACCTCCTGGATGCCTGGGAGCACTCGGTTGGAGATTTCGGGGCCATCCCCGTGCGCGCGGCTCTCGGTGCGCTTCGCCGCTACCGGGAGCGTGTGGGACAACGCCTCGCGCAGGAATTTCCCGAATTGTCGTCGCGCCTCGATTGCCGGCTCGTACGCCATCCGGAGGCGACCGGCCGGAGTGAGGACGGAGGGACCCAGCGGCTCACCGCGGGCGCATTTCAGGCCGAGGCCGCCGCGATGGATTTCGAGCGATTCGCGCTCCTGCGACACAGCGTCCGCAATTTTTCTGCGGAGTCGGTTCCCAGGGAACTCATCGCCCGCGCCGTCCGCACGGCGCAGAGAACCCCGTCCGTGTGCAACCGCCAGGCATGGCGGGTGCACGTCTACACCTCGCCGGAGGACAAGGACGTCGTCCTCCGGACCCAGGACGGCAACGCCGGATTCGGTCATCTCGCCGCGAGCGTGCTTCTCGTCTCGTCCGATACCCGGGTGTACGTCTCGAGCGGCGAACGGCACCAGGCTTACGTCGACGGCGGCATGTTCGCGATGTCTCTGGTGTATGCGCTGCAGGCCCAGGGCGTCGTTTCCTGCTGCCTGAACTTGTGCAACTACTTCTTTCAGGATGTCGCGGTCCACCGCGCTTGTCGCATTCCCGCCTGGGAAACGCC
>Ga0207691_10005304_pt1 | contig 12439 bp, 15 predicted proteins | sample KBSM13metaG_FD_184327 | JGI IMG/M metagenome (GOLD analysis project Ga0207691, IMG submission 184327) | Miscanthus rhizosphere microbial communities from Kellogg Biological Station, Michigan, USA - KBS M1-3 metaG (SPAdes) (version 2) | ecosystem: Host-associated > Plants > Roots > Rhizosphere >...
CGAGGACCGAACTTCCGGTCCTGCTGGCATCGCTTGCGCTCGGGACGCCGCTGCTGAGCCTGCTGGGCGCCGTGGTGGCGGCACTGACCGTGGGCATGCGCCGCTCCGGTATCCTTGTCGCACTGCTTGCCCTGCCGCTGTATGTGCCCGTTCTGGTGTTCGGCGCGGGCAGCGTCGCGGCAGCGGCACAAGGACTGGATTCCACGGGGGCGCTTCTGCTGCTTGCGGCGGGGCTTGTCCTCGCCCTGGTCCTGGCGCCACTTGCAGCCGCCGCCGCCATCCGGATTGCGTTGAGTTAATGATGAATCCCGTTGTTCGCTGGTTCCACCAACTCGGCTCGCCGCCCTATTTCGATCGGTTTTCAGCCCGCTGGGCGCCGGTCGCCCACGGGCTTGGCCTGCTGGTCATGGCGTACGGCCTCTATGGCGCGTTGTTTGTCGTGCCCGCCGATTACCAGCAGGGCGACAGCTTCCGCATCCTCTACATCCACGTGCCGAGTGCGTGGATGAGCATGGCGACGTTCGCGCTGATGGCGATCTATGCCGCGATCGCGCTCATCTGGCGCATCAAGCTGTGCGAGATCCTCGCGATGGCGTGTGCTCCGATCGGCGCGGCGTTCACGCTGATCACGCTCGCGACCGGTTCCATCTGGGGCAAGCCGATGTGGGGCACCTGGTGGGACTGGGATCCGCGACTGACCACGGAACTGATCCTCTTGTTCCTCTACCTGGGCGTGATCGGCCTCTACAACGCGATCGACGATCGTCGAAGTGCGGCGCGCGCCGCGGGCCTGCTCGCCATCGTCGGCGTCGTCCTCCTGCCGGTCATCCACTATTCGGTGACGTGGTGGAACTCGCTGCACCAGGGCCAGACGATCAGCCTGTTCGGCAAGTCGCACATGGATGCGAGCATGCTGCCGCCGCTGTGGGCGATGGTCATCGGGACCCACGTGTGGTTCTTCGGTTCCCTGCTCGCGCGCGCGCGCGCCGACAACCTGCGCCGCGAAGCCGGCAAGGATTGGGTCGCGAAGTTGGCCAGGGCGCGATCGTGAGCTACCGCGACTACGTGATCGCCGCCTACGGCGTGTTCGCCGTGGTCATGCTGTGGGATTTCTTCGCGCCACACATCGCTATCCGCCAGCACGTGCGTGCTGCGCGGCTGCGTGCAGCGCGGATGGCAAGCAACGCCAAAGAATCAGGGTTCCCGCTTTCGCGGGAATGACGAGCAACCGATGAATCCGATCCGCAAACGCCGCCTGCTCCTGGTCCTCGTGCTGCTCGTCGCTGCCGCGGTGGCGACAACGCTGGTTGCGGTGGCGCTGCAACGCAATGTCGCCTATCTCTACACGCCGTCGGAAGTACTCAAGGGAGAAGCCGGCGAACACGCGCGCTTCCGCCTCGGCGGCATGGTGCAGGCCGGGTCGTTCGCGCGTGCCCCGGGCTCGATGGAAGCGCACTTCGCCGTGGACGACGGCGACGCCACGCTGCCCGTCACCTATACGGGCATCCTCCCGGACCTGTTCCGCGAGAAACAGGCGGTGATCGCGACCGGACGCATGCAGGGTGGCATCTTCGTCGCCGATGAAGTACTGGCCAAGCACGACGAGACCTACATGCCGAAGGAAGTCGCGGACAAGATGGGTGCGGCGCACCAGAAACATGGCGTGCACGCGGACGCCGACGTACCCGCCGTAGGTCAATAAGCGCTCGTGCTGCCCGAACTCGGCCAAGCCGTACTGATCCTCGCGCTGCTCGTCGCTGCGCTGCAGGCCGTGTTGCCGCTGACCGGTGCGCAGCGCGGCATCGCCGCGTGGATGTCGGTCGCGCGTCCTGCCGCATTCGTGCAACTGGCGCTGGTGGCATCGGCCTTTGCGATCCTTGCGCACGCCTTCGTCATCCAGGACTTCTCGCTGAAGTACGTCGCGACGAATTCCAACTCGCTGCTGCCGGTGGTGTATCGCTACACCGCCGTCTGGGGCGCACACGAAGGCTCGCTGCTCTTGTGGGCGCTGATCCTCGCGCTGTGGACTGCAGCCGTCGCCGCATTTTCGAAGTCCTTGCCGCAACCCGTCATCGCCCGCGTGCTCGGAGTCATGGGAGCGATTGCGTTCGGGTTTCTCGCGTTCCTGATCTTTACCAGCAATCCATTCGAACGGTTGCTGCCGGCGGCCGTCGAAGGGCGCGACCTGAACCCGCTCCTGCAGGACCCGGGGATGATCATCCATCCACCAATGCTTTACTTCGGCTACGTCGGGTTCTGCGTGCCGTTCGCATTCGCCATAGCCGCCCTGCTCGACGACCGCATCGATGCGCGCTGGTTGCGATGGACACGGCCGTGGACGAATGTGGCGTGGGGATTCCTCACCATCGGCATTGCGCTTGGATCGTGGTGGGCCTACTACGAGCTCGGCTGGGGCGGCTGGTGGTTCTGGGATCCTGTCGAAAACGCGAGCTTCATGCCGTGGCTTGCCGGAACCGCGCTGCTGCACTCGCAGGCGGTGACCGAAAAGCGCGGCAGCTTCCGCGGCTGGACACTATTACTCGCGATCGCGGCATTCTCACTGTCGCTGCTCGGGACTTTCCTCGTGCGCTCGGGCGTGCTGACATCGGTGCACGCGTTCGCCGCCGATCCGACGCGCGGGTTGTTCATTCTCGTCTTCCTGGGGCTCGTCATCGGCGGTTCGTTGCTGCTCTACGCGTTGCGGTCACCGGACGGAGTCGATGGCGCACCGTTCGCGGTCTCGTCGCGCGAAACCCTGCTGCTCGCCAACAATCTGCTACTGACGTCGGCCTGCGCGATGGTGTTGCTCGGGACGTTGTATCCGCTGCTCGCCGATGCGCTGGATCTCGGCAAGATCTCGGTCGGCCCGCCGTATTTCGCGCTGCTGTTCGTGCTGCTGATGGCGCCGCTGGTGCTGCTGTTGCCGTTCGGACCCCTGACACGCTGGCAGCGCGAACAGGCCTCGCGACCGGTCGCCATGCTGGTGCCGTGGGCCGGGCTGGCGTTGGGAATTGGCGTCGCCGTGTTCTTCCTGGCGCCGCAGGGCGCGTGGAAGGTCGCCGCGGGCGTGGCCGGTTCGGCATGGGTGCTGCTGGGCACGATGCGCTTCCTGTGGTCGCGCCTGCGCACGCCTGGCAGCCGCTTCACACCTGAGATGCTCGGGATGACGCTGGCGCACGTCGGCATCGCGGTCTTTTTGGTTGGCGCGTTGCTGACCGAAGGACTCAGCCGCCAGCGTGAACTCGCGCTCGCCCCCGGACAAAGCGTCACCCTTGGTGCGCATGCGTTCCGGCTCGACGGCGTCGAACGTCACGCGGGTCCCAACTTCATTGCCGACACCGGCACCGTCAGCGTCACCCGCAACGGCACCGCGCTTGGCGTCATGCATCCGGAAAAGCGCAGCTATGCCAGCGGCGGACAAGTGATGACCGAAGCGGCCATCGCGCCCGGCATTACGCGCGATCTGTACGTCGCGCTCGGCGAGCCGCTCGGTGGCGGCAGCTGGGCGGTGCGCGTGCACGTGAAGCCCTTCGTGCGCTGGATCTGGATGGGCGCGGTACTCATGGCGCTCGGTGGCTTCGTCACTGCGACCGATCGCCGATTCCGTCGACGCGAGGTCGCGTGAACGCACAATCCAGAACCATGCGCTGGCTACCACTGGCGATTTTTGCCGGCCTCGCCGTCCTGCTCGCAGCCGGCGTCCTGCTCAGTCGCAGGCCCGATCGCGATGCCCTGCCCTCGCCCTTGATCGGCAAGCCGGCCCCGGCCTTTTCGCTGCCGGTGCTGCATGAGCCCGGCCGGCTGGTGTCGTTGGCCGACCTCAAGGGCGCTGCGTTCGTGCTGAACGTATGGGGCAGCTGGTGCCCATCGTGCCGCGACGAACATGCGGTGATCACGCATTTCGCCGAGAGCAAGCGCGTGCGCGTCGTCGGTTACAACTGGAAGGACGATCGCGCCGACGCCCTGCGCTGGCTGGAGCAGTTCGGTAATCCGTACTGGGTCGTCGTGGCCGACCAGGACAGTCGCTATGCGCTGGACTGGGGCATCTACGGCGCGCCGGAGACCTTTCTTGTCGACGCCAACGGCGTCATCCGCTGGAAGCATGTTGGTGCACTGACCGACGACATCATCCATGACCAGTTGCTGCCTGCACTGGCGCAATCGGAGCAGGCCCGATGAAACCCTGGCTGCTGGCCCTGGTGCTCGTCCTGGCGACCGCCACCGCGTGGTGCCAGACCAGTGATCCCACGCCGCTGCGCTTCCATGACGCCGCGGAGGAGACCCGCTTCCGCGGCCTGGTCACGGAACTGCGCTGCGTGATGTGCCAGAACCAGTCGCTCGCCGATTCCAATGCGCAGATCGCGCACGACCTGCGGCGCGAGGTCCTCACCCTGATGCGGCAGGGCAATAGCGATGCGCAGATCCGCGACTACCTCGTCGCGCGCTACGGCGAATTCGTGCTCTACAAGCCGCGCGTCGAGGGCAAGACGTGGCTGCTGTGGTTCGGGCCGGCGCTGCTGTTGCTGGCGGGCGGCTTCGTGGTTGCACGTGTCGTGCGCCGTCACGCCGGCAACGACGTATCCGCCACCGACGACGCGCAGGAATGGTGATGCCGAATCCGGTCCTGTTCGCCGTCATCGCCGCGCTCCTCGCGATCCTGGTGCTCTCCATCGTGCTGCGACCTTTGTGGCGCCTAGCGCCGCTGTCGACGGCGGCGCTAGGCGCCTTTGCCCTGCTCGCATTCGTCGGGCTGTACCGCATGCTGGGAACGCCGGCTGCGCTCGATGACGCGCAAGTGCGGCCGCCAACCACCGTGACCGATGCCATCGCGCAACTGGAAGTTGCGCTCGCACGCGATCCACGGCAACCCGAAGGCTGGCGCCTGCTCGGCCGCGCCTACGCAGCCGACCAGCAATGGGAGAAGTCGCGCGACGCCTATGGACGGGCGGCGACGTTGGCGCCGAACGATCCGGACGTTCTGGTCGAAGCGGCGGAATCCAGCGCGCTGGCGGATCCGCGACGCCGTTTCGATGAGAAATCCGTTGGCCTCCTGCGCCACGCGCTGGAACTGCAGCCCCAGCAGCAACGTGCGCGCTGGTTCCTCGGCATCGCCCAACGCCAGGCTGGGGACTCCGCCGAAGCGGCGGCGACGTGGGCGCCGTTGTTGTCGCAGGTGGACGCGAAAACCGCCGAGCCGTTGCGCGAGCAGATCAACAATGCACGCGCCGAGGCCGGGTTATCCCCGCTGGCGGCGCCGACAGCGCAATCGCCGCAGGAGGGATCGCTGCAGGTACGCGTGCAACTCGATCCTGGTTTCGCCGCGCGCGCGCGCCTGCGCGGCGACGCCAGCATCTTCGTCATCGCGCGCATGCCGAACGGGCCGCCGATGCCGATTGCGGTGGAGAAGCACAGCCTGCAGGAGTTGCCTTTCACGGCAACGCTCGACGACAGCGACGGTCCGATGCCGACACGCAAACTGTCGGCATTGCAGGACGTCGAAGTACTGGCGCGGCTGTCCGCGAGTGGCAACGCGATGCGCCAGCCCGACGACATCGAATCGCTCCCGGTGCACGTCCGGTTGCCGGCACGCGATGTCGTGACACTGACGATTGGCGGCGCTGCCCGTTAAGCTTCGCGGATGACCGAATTCATCCCGCCGGGCACGCGCTTCCATTCCCTTCCTTCGACATTCCCGATGAAGCGGGGCGGGACGCTGCATGGCGCGCGCGTCGCCTACGAAACCTGGGGATCGTTGAATGCCGTCGGCGACAACGCGATCCTGATCCTGACCGGCCTGTCGCCCGACGCGCACGCCGCCACGAGCGACGCCAACCCCGAGCCCGGCTGGTGGGAAGCGATGCTGGGCCCCGGCAGGCCAATCGACACCGAGCGCTGGTTCGTGGTCTGTGTCAACTCGCTCGGGAGCTGCAAGGGCTCGACCGGCCCAGCGTCCATCGATCCGGCCACCGGCGAACCGTATCGGCTTGAGTTTCCCGAACTGTCGCTCGAGGACGTCGGCGACGCCGCGATGTCGGTCGTGCGCGCACTGGGCGTCGAGAAACTGGCCTGTGTCATCGGCAATTCGATGGGCGGCATGTGCGCGCTGGCGCTGCTGCTGCGCCATCCGGATGCGGCGCGTACGCACATCAACATCTCCGGCAGTGCGCGCGCCCTGCCGTTTTCGATCGCGATCCGTTCCCTGCAGCGGGAAGCGATCCGCCTGGATCCGGCGTGGAACCACGGCTGCTACGACGACGAACATTATCCCGAGGCCGGCATGCGCATGGCGCGCAAGCTCGGCGTGATCACTTATCGCTCCGCGCTGGAATGGGATGGCCGATTCGGCCGCGTGCGCCTGGATTCCGACCGTCGCGACGACGAGGATCCGTTCGGCCTCGAATTCGAAGTCGAGAGCTATCTCGAGGGCCATGCGCGCCGTTTCGTGCGCCGCTTCGATCCCAACTGCTACCTCTACCTGAGCCGGTCGATGGACTGGTTCGACCTGGCCGAATACGCGCCCGATGGTGGGGACGTCACGGTTGGCCTTGCACAGGTCCGTGTCGAAAAGGCGCTGGCGATCGGGGTCGCCACCGACATCCTGTTCCCGCTGCAGCAACAGCAGCAGATCGCCGACGGCCTGCGGGCCGGAGGTGCGAACGCTTCCTTCCTGCCGTTGCCATCGCCGCAGGGGCACGACGCGTTCCTGGTGGACATCGCCCGGTTCGGGCCCGCCGTCGGCGATTTTCTGGCGGCTCTGTGACGCCGTCCCGGAGGCCCATACCGGCAATCGAGCGTAGAATTGCGGCATGAACGACGCGCCTTGTCCCGAGGTCATCTTCCCTGGCCACGCCAAGCTGGTGCAGGCGCTGGATGCGGCGGTCGAGCGCGGGGACCAGCACGCAATCACCGCCGCGCTCCGCACCACCATGTGCTCGCTGATCCGCGATCGCGAGGTGCAGCTGCCGGACTGCGTCCACGACCCCATCGCCGACCATTACGCCCGTCGTGAGCTCTATCGCAGCCCCCGTCTGGGCTACAGCGTGGTGGCGATGACCTGGGGGCCCGGCCAGGGGACGCCGATACACGACCACTCCGGGCTGTGGTGCGTCGAAGGCGTGTGGGACGGTCAACTCGAAATCACCCAGTACGAGCTGCTCGAACGGGACGGAGAGCGATTCCGGTTCCGGGCCGCCGGCGGCATGCAGGCCGGTCCCGGCAGCGCCGGCAGCCTGATCCCGCCGCACGAGTACCACAGCATCCGCAACGCCAGTCCCGACGCCGTCGCCATCTCGCTGCACATCTACAAGGCGCCGATGGAATGCTGCTCGATGTTCCTGCCGCAGGACGGCGAGTGGTACTACCGCGCACCACGCGAACTCGCGACCGACGAAGCCGCCTGACAATCGCGGCCCATGCGTTCGTGGTGGCCGTGTCTAACCATCGTTATACTGCGCGCCTTGCTGCCTGGCAGCATGCCGAAGTGGCGGAATCGGTAGACGCAGCGGACTCAAAATCCGCCGCCCTTAAAAGCGTGTGGGTTCGAGTCCCACCTTCGGCACCATCGATCGAACAGGGCCCGCATACGCGGGCCTTGTCGTTTCGGGGATCATGAACCGTTACGCGACGCAGTCGCGTATTCATGAAAATTGTGGCCTGAGTGCAGCGCGGCTTGCGTCCTATAGCTGCGGGACCGACTGACGCCCCTCATTCGCCCGCCCGCACATCCCCCACTTTCAAGTTCCAAGCGAGGTCGCATGCCGAACTGCACGGTTCGCTATCTCGTCCGATTGGTACCAAAAATACCGGACGCCGATGCCATGGACGCCATCGGAGTTTTCAAGGAAGAACGAATGCCGGATGAGCTGGGCGAGCCCGGCTATCTGCTATCCCGCCGGCTCAGCACCTTTGGCGGCCCTGCCGGAAATTCCATCCTGGCGATGGTGACCCACGGGGACGCCTGGCATATGGACGTCCAGGAGCGGCTCGATCCGCTGGAATGGGATAGCTGACGCCTGCCGCTATCCGCGGGATGCAAAGTCGGGATGCCGGTGGGTGACGTCCCAAAAAGTAGAAGGCCCAGTCTCACGAGGTTTCATCCTCGGAGGGGACTGAGCCTTCCGTTGCCGAAGCAGTGGAACGGTGCGGTTGAAACCGGCTTGCGCCAGCGCTGAGTCGCTTCGGTCGTCTTCCTTCGACGCGAGCAGGTCATCGCGCGCAACGTGACGCGACCGTCAATGGCCGGTCGCCGACCACGGCCACCAGCCGCGACCGCTGAGCGCGTAGCGATCGGCTGAGCGCTCGAAGCGATTGCGCACATCGATCCCTCCGCACAGCAGGTACAGAGGAAGGAACAGCGGTCCGAGCGCCATGTACTGGAACACGTGCGCTCGCTCATGGTCGGCCAGCAGGATCGCTGGTTCCGTGAGGTGACCCGCACGGTGCGCATAGGTGACGCACGGCGCGTCGAGCGTGTCGCCGGTATGCAGGATCGCGTTGCCCAGCGTGAGCGCCCCGCCCGGTCCCCACGGCATGCGATTGAAGACGACCGCCCATTCGCGAGCACTGAAATGCGCGCGCGCACCGAACGCGAGCGCAGTCGCTCCCGCGACGAGTCCGAGCAACGTATTGGGGAGCGTCCAGAGCACGCCGAGCACGCCCAGCAGCTGTCGCGCAATGGCGGGCACGCTCAGCCCGAGCGCTTCGCCAGCCAATCGTGGATCGTCTGCGGCACTTCCTTCTGCGCGCGACCCGATACGTAGATGCCGATGTGGCCGCCGCGGAACGACAACTCGGTGTAGTCGTCGCTGCCGACCAGTTCCTTCATCGCCTTCGACGACGCCGGCGGCACCAGGTGGTCCTGCTCGGCGAAGATGTTGAGCACCGGCATCTCGACCATGCCCAGATGCACGTCCTTGTCGCCGATGGTGATCCCGCCATTGACGAAACCGTTGGCCTGGTAGAACTGCTTGATGAACTGCCGGAACGCCTCGCCCGCCTGGTCCGGCGAATCGAAGATCCACTTCTCCATGCGCAGGAAATCCTCGACCGCGTTCTTGTCGTCGAGGATGTCGACCAGCCCCACATACTTCTGCAGGTTCAACCGGAACGGCTTGAGCATCAGGTAGCAGTAGTTCATGACGTCAGCCGGCACGTTGCCGAGCGTGTCGACGAACAGGTCCGCGTCCAGGTCGCGCACCCAGTTCGACAACATGTTGTCGTCGGTGTGGAAGTCCACCGGCGTGACCATGGTCACCAGGTTGCGGACCTTGTCCGGATGCAGTGCTGCGTAGCACAGCGCGAAGGCGCCGCCCTGGCAGATGCCGAGCAGGTTGATCGCATCCATCCCGAACGCGCCACTCAGGTGGGCGACCGCGCCGCCCAGGAAGCGCTCGATGTAGTCCTCGAGCGTGAGGTACCTGTCCGAGCGGTCCGGATAGCCCCAGTCGATGATGTAGACGTCCTCGCCGCGCGCGAGCAGGCCCTTGACGATCGACCGGTCCGATTGCAGGTCGACCATGTACGGCCGGTTGACCAGCGCATAGCTGATCAGCACAGGAACCTTGGCCGTCGGTTTCGTCTCGCCGCGGAAGCGGTAGAGCACGACCTTGCCGTCCCGCCAGACCTCTTCGCGTTCGGTCGCGCCATAGGAGACGTCTTCGACCTCGCGCAGGGTGCCGAGCCCGGCGCCCAGCTTGGCTTGCATCTGCATTGCCTCGCGCGCGAGCGCCTCGGGCGAGAAATCGAACGGACCGTTCATCGCTGCCTCCCCTTCCCGGTCGAGGCTCGGGGCGGTGCCGCCTTCGCCCCGCTGCGCGTGGCCGGCTTCTTCTTCGCGGTGGGCTTCGGCGACGATTCAGGTCGCGACGATGTCCGGGCCGGCTGAGGCCCGGTGGCCATCTGGTCGCGCAGTCGACGCAACGAGCGCTCGAGTTCGGCGATCTTGCGGAACGCGATATCCAGGTCACCCTGCGTCGGCATTCCGAACATCGCGCTCATCCGCTCGACTTCGCCCTGCACCGCGCCGCGCAACCGCATTTGCGCGTTGATGCGCTCGCCATAGGCCTTGCGGAACTCCGGCGACAGCGCGATTCCGGCATAGGCCTCTTCGGCGGCATCGATCCACAGGTCGAACAGCGCCCGCGCCGAAGTCAGCTGGCGACCCGGCTCCTCGCGTTCTGCGAGCTTGCTCTCGAACACCTCATAGGCGCGCTGTGCAGCCTTCACCATCAGCGCGTTGTAGGCACTTTCGTGTTGCTGGTAGTCCAGCTGCGCCTGCGCGAGCTTCTGCCACCGCTCCTGGTGTTCGCGTCCCAAGCCGAACGTCGGCATCCCGAGCCAGGCGTTGCCTTCCCGGCGCCACGCGTCCAGCCATGGAGACGCATCCTCGATCCACTGGTCGAGCCCCTGCGCACCCTGCCCACGCATGGCGCGGAACATTTCCGGAAACGGATTCTCGCCCATCGCACCGAGCGCACGCTTCCATTCGGCAGTGATGTCGGCCGGCTTCGCATCCTGCCCGGCGAACCGCGCGGCGACCTGCTGCATCTGCCCGTACCAGTTGCGTGCCTGCGCATTGAACCGATCGACAGCGGCGTTGGCTTCCTCGCGACCGCCGTGGGCCAACCGGCTCCACCAGTCGACAGCGTCCTGCCAGTTCGGCATCGCACCGCCCGGGCCACCGGTGCCCGGAACCGCGTGTCCAGGCGCAACCCCGCGCATCGCGTCGCCCCACGCCGACCAGTACTGACGGGCCAGCGATTCAAAACCGGGATCGAAGCCGGTGCCCGGCCATTGCTTGCTCATGTGCCTCTCCTCGTTGCGCACATGCTAGCGCCGCGACTGTTGCGATTGCATTTCCGATCAGGGTTTGGGAATGCGCAGCGTCTTGCTGATCATCAGCGATCCCGACAGTGCGTACACCAGCACCAGCGGATGCAGCAGCCACGGCCCGAGTCGCACGCCGCCGAACCACAGATTTTCGCCGAGATGCCCCTGGAATGCAGCCAGCGCCAGCAGGCCGACGATGGCGACGCTGGTCGGAATGGGCGTGCCCTCGAAATATTTGACCTTGCCTTCGTCGCCCGACAGCGACTCGGCAGTCACGTTGTAGCGCGCCAGGCGGCTGACCCCGCACCCCACGAAATACGACAGCACCACCCAGTCCCAGCCCCCCTGCAGTCCGCAGGCATAGCCCAGCGCCGCAGGTGCGACGCCGAACGAAATGATGTCGGCCAGCGAATCCAGTTCGCGCCCCAAGGTCGACGCCACCTTGCGCCAGCGCGCGATGCGCCCATCGAACGCGTCCAGCACGAATGCCGCGGGTATCAGCGCCATCCCCCACAGCAGGTCGGACACATCGCCCTCAAGCAGGAAGCGCATCGCCGCGAACACCGCGCCGGTGCCGCAGAACGCGTTCCCCAGCGTGAACCAGTCGGCCAACTGGAAATCGCGCAACATCGAAAAGTGGCGTTGTTTCATCTGGAAGTCCGCAGGCGGCAGGGAACAGCCTGCCAAATAGCACGTGAAGCCTGCACACTGCGAGCCCCGCCCACGCAAACATCCCCATGAGCGCTCGCTGCATCCTCGTCACCGGCGCCGGTAGCGGTATCGGCGCCGGTATCGCCGCCGAACTGGCGGCTTCCGGCCATCATCTTGTCGTTACGGACGTCAACCTCGAGGCGGTCGAAACCATCGTGGCCGCGATCCGCAACGATGGCGGCTCGGCTGAAGCCCGGCGCCTGGACGTCACGTCCGACGACAGCGTCGCCGAGGCGTTGAAGGACGTCTCGCGTCCGGTCGAAGTGCTGGTCAACAACGCCGGGCTGCAGCATGTCGCGGCGCTGGAAGACTTCCCGATGGAGAAGTGGGATTTCCTCGTACAGGTGATGCTCGTCGGCGTGGCGCGCCTGACCCGCGCGCTGCTGCCCGGCATGCGTGCACGGGGCTTCGGCCGCATCGTCAACATCGGCTCGATCCATTCGCTGGTCGCCAGCCCTTACAAGAGTGCCTACGTGGCGGCCAAGCATGGGCTTCTTGGCCTGTCCAAGGTGATCGCGCTGGAGACTGCCGACACGGACATCACCATCAATACCATCTGCCCCACGTACGTCAGAACCCCGCTGGTCGACAGGCAGATCGCCGACCAGGCGCGCACCCGCGGAATTCCCGAATCGCAGGTCGTCAGTGACGTGATGCTCAAGCCGATGCCAAAGGGCGTGTTCATCGGTTTCGACGAACTCGCCGGCATCACCACCTTCCTCATCTCACCGCACGCACGCAACATCACCGGGCACACCATCGATGTCGATGGCGGATGGACGGTGCAGTAACACGCTGCACCCCGTACCCTGCGGCGACGGGTACGTGTCACTGCCGGTCACGGCAGCCCGATGGAATACCGTTCCGGCTCGGTGGCCGGGTAGCGCTCCGCGAGCTCGGC
>Ga0207691_10005307_pt1 | contig 12438 bp, 12 predicted proteins | sample KBSM13metaG_FD_184327 | JGI IMG/M metagenome (GOLD analysis project Ga0207691, IMG submission 184327) | Miscanthus rhizosphere microbial communities from Kellogg Biological Station, Michigan, USA - KBS M1-3 metaG (SPAdes) (version 2) | ecosystem: Host-associated > Plants > Roots > Rhizosphere >...
ACCTGGATCGAGGACCGCCAGCGCGAGGGCGCCCAGATGGCCGGATTTACGGTCGTTGATTGCGCGACCGTCGTCGCCACCCACCTCTCACACTTGATGCAACTGCACGCCGCCAAGCTGCTCGGTCGGGTCGAAACGCAGCAACTCGTCGAGCACGTCACCAAGCTGGCCCCCAAACTCATGGAAGACGTCATTCCCAAGATGGTCGGCATCGCAGCGCTGCAGAAGGTGCTGCAGCTGCTGCTCGAGGAAGGCGTCCACATCCGCGACATGCGCTCGATCGTCGAGTGCCTGGCCGAGTTCGCCGCCACCGTCACCGATCCGGCCGAGCTCGCCCGGCGCATCCGCGTCCACCTCGCGCCGTCGATCGTGCAGCAGATCTACGGGCCGACCAAGGAGCTGGAGGTCATCGCGCTCGAGCCCGAGCTCGAGCGGATGGTCACGCAGGCCTTGAACTCGCCGCACGGCGCGGCGCTCGACCCGGGTGTCGCCGACGTGCTCGCCAAGAGCGCCGCCGAATCAGCCAAGCGCCAGGAAGACCTCGGCCATCCGGCGTGCCTGCTCGTGCCCGACCTGATCCGCGCGCCGATGGCGCGCCTGCTCAAGCGCGCCGCGCCGCGCCTCAAGGTTCTCTCGCACAGCGAAATTCCTGAAACCCACTCGATCCGCATCGGCTCGATCATCGGAGCGACACCGTGAACGTCAAACGCTTCACCGCGCGCAACACGCGCGAAGCCCTTCGCCTCGTCCGCGAGGCGCTCGGCGAGGACGCGGTCGTGCTCTCGACCAAGCCGAGCCCCGGCGGGGTCGAGGTCGTGGCGATGCCGCCGGAAAGCCTCGGCCACCTCGAGGCGATGTCGACGTTCGAGACGACACCCGCGGCCACGCCGCGCGTCGACGCGGGCGCCGTCGCGGCTTCCGCCGAGGCCGCGTCGCGTGCCGCCGACCTTGGCGCGAGCAGCGCCGAGCAGGACGCCGAACGCTTGTCGATGAGCACCTTGTCGTTCCAGGACTACGTTCGCAAGCGGATGCTGAAACGCCGCCAGGCGTCGCTCGACGGCGCGCATTCGGCGACGGCGACACCGGCTGCGTCGATCGCGGCGGCGAGCGCGACAGCTCCGGCTGCGCGCCTCGACGTCCGGCTCGACGACACCGACTTGCTCCCGCCGGTCGAAGTGCCGCGCATCGAGACCGTCCCCGCGCCGCGCTACGAAGCGGCCGGCGAGCCCGAGCCGCTGGCCGAATCGGGCCACGACATCGAACCTTCCCGGCACGACGGCGGCGACCTGCTCGCGGAGCTGCGTGCCGTCAAGGGCCTGATCGAGGAGCGCTTCGGCGCGCTCGCGTTCATGGAAAAGCTGCAGCGCCACCCGGCCGAGGCGCGCCTGGCGCAGAAGCTCCTCGACTGCGGCTTCTCGCCGATGCTGGTGAGGAAGATGGCCGACGGCTTCGACGCCGATGCCGGCGACGAAACCGCCTGGGCGGCGCAGGTCCTCGAGCGCAATCTGCGCACCGCGCTGGAGGGCGACGCGATCGAGGACCGCGGCGGCGTGTTCGCGCTGATCGGCCCGACGGGCGTCGGCAAGACGACGACCACGGCCAAGATCGCCGCCGCCTTCGCCGCGCGCCACGGCGCCGGCAACCTCGGCCTGATCACGCTCGACGCCTATCGCGTCGGCGCCCACGAGCAGCTGCGCGCCTACGGCCGGATCCTCGGCGTGCCGGTGCACACCGCGCACGACCGCGCCTCGCTCGAGGACCTGCTCGATCTCCTGACGGCCAAGAAGATGGTCCTGATCGACACCGCCGGCATGGCGCAGCGCGACGCGCGGACGCGCGAGCTGCTCGAGATGCTCGCCCACCGCAGCGTCCAGCGCGTGCTCGTCGTCAATGCCGCGGCGCAGGGCGAGACGATCGAGGACGTGCTGGTCGCCTACCGCGCCGCGAGCTGTGCCGGCATGGTGCTGAGCAAGCTCGACGAGGCGGTCAAGCTGGGCCCGGCGCTCGACGCCGCGATCCGCCACAAGCTCACCGTCGTCGGCGTCGCCAACGGCCAGCGCGTCCCCGAGGACTGGCATCGCCTCTCGGGCCACGCGCTGGTGCAGCGCGCGCTGCGCGGCGGCGGCAGCGCCGCCTGGCGCATGGACAGCGCCGAGATGAACCTGATCTTCGCCGCGCCGCTCGGCGCGTCGGCCGCCGCCGTCGGCGCCTGAGCCATCACCGACTCCACCGAACGCCCGCTTCCATGCCGATCGCATCTCCCAACGACCAGGCCGAAGGCCTGCGCCAGATGTTCGCCAACGCCTGCGCGCGCTTCGTGCCGGTGGTCTCGAACCCGCACATCGCCTCGGGCGGCGTCATGCTCGAGCGGCTCTGCACCGCGTTCGCCGAGCGCGGCGCTCGCGTCCTGGTCGTCGATGCCGGCGAGCGCGCCGGCCAGGCGGGCGAGATGGCGATGATCGATCTGGCGCAGTGCGTCGAACGCCTCACGCCCCAGGTCTGGTACCTGACGGCGCGCGGCCTGGCGATCCGCTTCGTCGACGCCACCGGCTCGACCCGTGCCTTCCTCGAGCGCGCCGCCGAGGCGGCTCCGGGCTGCGACGTCGTCCTCGTGCACGCCAGCGCGAGCGAGCTATGCCGCATGTTCGCCTCCGGCGGGCGCCACCGCGCCGCCGCGCTCCCCACGCCGGCGCCGATCGTCTTCGCCGATGACCGGCCGGCGAGCGTCACCCATGCCTACGCGTCGATGAAGCTGCTCGCGCAGCGCGCCGGCTTCGTCGTCGCCGACCTGCTGCTCGGCGCGGCGCCGCAATCGCCGCGCGCCGAACGGATCGCCGCCCAGCTGGCCGGCTGCGCCGACAACTTCTTCGCCGGCGTCCTGCGCGACTGGGCGCGGGTCGATCCGACCGGCGATCCGAGCGACGCGCCGAGCGCCGCGCTGCGTCGCATCGTCGCCGCGCGCTTCGAGAACCACGCCGCGATCCGGCCCGCTTCGCAGCGACGCGAAGGCCGGGTCCCCGCATCGGCAGCCCAATGATGTCAAGCGCCACCATGTACACCGCCAAAGGCCAGCTGGACCTGAACACGACGCTGAAGCAGTACAGCGGCCTGGTTCGTCGTCTCGCACACCAGATGATCGCCAAGCTGCCGGCCAACGTCGAGATCGACGACCTGATCCAGGTCGGCATGATCGGCCTCGCCGACGCGCTCTCGCGCTTCGATGCCGCCCAGGGGGTGCAGTTCGAGACCTTCGCGACGCAGCGAATCCGCGGCGCGATGCTCGACGAGCTGCGTGGCAACGACTACCTCTCGCGCGGCACCCGAAAGCACCAGCGCTCGATCGAATCGGCCGTGGCCAAGCTCGAGCAGCAGCTCGGCCGGGCGCCGCAGGAGAGCGAGATCGCCAAGGAAATGGGCGTGACGCTGAACGAATACCAGGAACTGCTCGGCAAGGTGCGCGGCACCCAGCTCGTCTACCTGGAGGACATGTCCGGCGCCGACGGCGACAGCGATTTCCTCGATCGCCACGTCGCCGACGCCGAGGCCAATCCGCTGGCGCAGCTGCAGGACCAGCGCATGCGCTCGGCACTGATCGAGGCGATCAAGGTCCTGCCGGAGCGCGAGCAGTACGTGATGAGCATGTACTACGAGCACGACATGAATCTCAAGGAGATCGCCGCCGTGCTGAAGGTGACCGAATCGCGCGTCTGCCAGCTGCACAGCCAGTCGATCGCGCGCCTGCGCGTCAAGCTGCGCGAGTACTGAGATGGCGCGCCAGGCGCGGCGGGCGGCGGCGCCGGCGACCGTGTCGACGTCCGGTTACCGCGGACCGGAACGGCGCCGCTGGGTCAACCGCAGCTGGCCCTTGCCGGCGTTCGCAGCGTGGGCGATGTGCTGGATCGCGTTTGCCGTGGTGGCGCAGCTCGGCCTCGCCCCGGCGCCGGCCTTCGTCGCCGCCGGCGTTCTCGGCGCGGCGCTCGCGCTGCTCGGGGCGACGCCGTGGCGCCGCGTCTTCATCGGTTGCGGATTTCCGATGTCGTTCGCCGCCTCGGGCAGCGCCGGAACGGTCGCGCCGTGGGCCTGGCTGCTGCCACTGGCGCTGCTCGCCTTTGTCTATCCCTGGCGAGCCTGGCGCGACGCGCCGCTCTTTCCGACGCCGACCGGCGCATTGCGTGGCCTCGCGGCACGCGTTCCGCTAGGCGCCGGCTCGGCCGTGCTCGATGCCGGCTGCGGCCTGGGCGCGGGGCTGCTGGAATTGCGCCGCGAGTATCCGGATGCGGCGCTCGCCGGCATCGAATGGAGCTGGCCGCTGCGCATCGCCTGCGCGTGGCGCTGCCGCTTCGCGCGCATCCGGCGCGGCGATCTCTGGTCGCTCGACTGGTCGCCCTACGCGCTGGTCTATCTCTTCCAGCGACCGGAGAGCATGGAGCGCGCCGCCGCCAAGGCGGCCCGCGAGCTGCGCGAAGGCGCGTGGCTGGTGAGCCTCGAGTTCGAGATCCGGACGCTCGCGCCGCACCACGTGCTCGAGGCCGCCGACGGTCGGCGCGTGTGGCTCTATCGCGCGCCGTTTCGCCCGCTGCTCCTCGGCTAGAGCGTCAGCAGCGCCGAGCCCGGACGTCCTCAGCCGCCCTTGTGCGGGCGTTTGCCGGGATTCTTCTTGCGCGTCGATTTGCCGCGCTCGAGGCTGCGCTTCTGCCCTGTCGGCTTGGTGCGCGGGTTGAGCGGCTTGGGCGCGTCGCCTGCGTTGGTCTTGTCTGCCATGTCTGCTCCTGGGTTCGGCGCACTGTAGACGATGCCGGCGATCCGCTTCGCGCCGGCGATTCGGCGCGCGAACGTGGCTCGCCGCCAGTTCGCGGTCTCAGCGGGCGTCGGCCTCCAGCCAGTCGACCGCGACCTGCGCCAGGGCGCGCACGCCGAGCGGCAGCCCGGCCTCGTCGATGTAGAAGAGCGGCGAGTGGTTCGGCGGCGTCGTCTTCAGGTCCTGCGCCGGCGGCGTGACGCCGACGAAGAAGAACAACCCGGGAACGACGTGCTGGAAAAACGAGAAGTCCTCCGATCCGGTGATCTTGCCGATCAGCCGCGCCTGGCCGGGACCGGCGACTCGCTCGAGCGTGGGCACCATCGCCGCCGTGAGCTCGGCGTCGTTGACCGTGACCGGGTAGTTCTTGGTGATGCAGACCTCGCAGCCGGCGCGCGCGGCCTGCGCGATGTGCTCGGCAGTGTCCTTGACCCGGCCGTGGACGTCGTCGCGCATCTCCTCGTCGAAGGTGCGGATCGTTCCGCGCAGCTCGACCGAATCGGGAATGATGTTCTCGCGCACGCCGCCCTTGATCGCACCGACGGTGACGACGACCGGCTCGCGCGAGATGTCGACCTGGCGGCTGACGATCGTCTGCAGGCCGAGCACGACCTGCGCGGCGGTGACGATCGGATCGACGCCGCGCCATGGCATCGCGCCATGCGTCTGCCGGCCGGCGACGGTGATGCGGAAGGTGTCGGCGCTGGCCATCGCCGGGCCGGAGCGATAGCCGATCACGCCGGTGTGCAGATGCGACGTGACGTGCAGGCCGAAGATCGCGCCCGGCGTCGGGCTCTCGAGCGCGCCCTGCGCGATCATCAGCTTCGCGCCGCCTTCCTCGCCCGCCGGCGGCAGCTCCTCGGCCGGCTGGAAGATGAACTTGACCGAGCCGGCGAGCCGGTCGCGCAGGCCGGCGAGAACGCTTGCCACGCCCATCAGGATCGCGACGTGGGCGTCGTGGCCGCAGGCATGCATGACGCCGACCGTCTCGCCGTTCCAGGTCGTCTGCACCTTCGAGGCAAACGGCACGTCGGTGCGTTCGGCCACCGGCAGGCCGTCCATGTCGGCACGCAGTGCGACCACCGGGCCGGGCCGACCGCCCTTGAGCAGGCCGACGACGCCGGTGTACGCGACTTCAGTGCGGACTTCGTCGAAGCCGAGCTTGCGCAAGTGCGCGGCGACGATCCCGGCGGTGCGGAACTCGCGGTTGCCGAGCTCGGGGTGAGCGTGCAGATCGCGGCGCCAGGCGATCACCTCGGCCTCGATGCTCGCCACCGCTCGGTCGATCGCGGTGGCGAGGCTGTTCGGTCGAACGGCGGTCTCGGTCATGGTGGCTCCCGTTGGCCGTTACTTGATAGTCGCCGCGCCGGCCTTGCACACGACTTCGTCCTGTGCGCCCGAGCCGCCCGAGCAGCCGATCGCGCCGATCAGTTTGCCACCCTCGACGATCGGGATGCCGCCGCGCGAGGCGATGATGCCGTCGAGCGTCAGCTGATAGGTGTTGCCGGACTGGATGCCGCTTTCGAACGCCTTGGTCTCGCGCCGGAAGGTCGCCGCGGCGCGCGCCTTGTGCTGCGAGATCGCGATCGACGCCGTCTGCGCGCCGTCCATGCGCTGGAACGCGACCAGGTTGCCGCCGCCATCGACGACGGCGATGTTCATCTTCCAGTCGCGGCGCTTCGATTCGGCGACCGCGGCGACGATCGCTGCTTCGGCACGATCGAGTGCGATCGGCGTTCCGTAAGGGATGTCGAAGGGCATCTTCTCGGCCACCGTGTCGAGCGGATTGGGGCTCGCTGCCTGCTGCGCTGCCACGCCGGCGCTCGCCAGGAGAGCTGCGGTCCAGAAGGCGGTCGTGCGGAGGTGGCGAGCATTCATGACGTGAGTCTCCTTGCGGGTTGTGGGCGGGGATGTCCCCGCGGCCATTGTCGGCGGGCACCGCGCCTGCGGCCCCCGCGCCTACACTGATGCGCATGGTCATCGTCACCGGCGTCATCCAGGCGCGTCTCGACACGCTCGACGAGTTGCGTCGGCTGAGTCTCGAGCACGTCGGCCGATCGCGGGCGGAGCCCGGCTGCCTCGAGCACGGCGTCGCCATCGACAGCAACGACGGGCTGCGCCTGGTCTTCTTCGAGCGCTGGGTCGATCGCGACTCGCTGCTCGCGCATTTCAAGGTGCCGGCGTCGCGCGAATTCGCCCGCCAGGCAGCGCGCCTGGCGGCGCATCCGCCCGAGCTTGCGGCCTACGAGGCGAGCGAGATGACGCTGCGCTGAGGTGTTGCGCCGCGCGTCGGCGTCGCGATCTCAGGCCGAGCGCAGACGCTGGCGATGGCGCTCGATCTCGGCGCGTACGCGTGCCGGTGCGGTTCCGCCGGCGACGTCGCGCGAGGCGAGCGAGCCGCGCAGCGTCAGCACGGCGGCGACGTCGCCGGCGATCGCAGGATGGAATCCCTGCAGTTCGGCCAGAGGCACGTCGGCCAGGCCGAGGCCCTTGGCGAGCGCGTGCTTGACAGCGTGGGCCACGGCCTCGTGGGCGTCGCGAAACGGCACGCCCTTTTTCACCAGATAGTCGGCGAGGTCGGTCGCGGTGGCGAAGCCCTGCGCCGCCGCGCGCTCCATCGCTGCGCCGTTGACGACGATGCCCGGAACCAGCTCGACGAAGACGCGCAACGTGTCCTTCAGCGTGTCGACGGTGTCGAACAGCGGCTCCTTGTCTTCCTGGTTGTCCTTGTTGTAGGCGAGCGGCTGGCCCTTCATCAGCATCAGCAGGCTCATCAGGTGGCCGACGACGCGACCGCTCTTGCCGCGTGCGAGCTCGGGCACGTCGGGGTTCTTCTTCTGCGGCATGATCGACGAGCCGGTGGTGAAGCGGTCGGCGAGGGCGATGAAGCCGAAGCTCTGGCTCATCCACAGCACCAGCTCCTCGCTCAGGCGCGAGACGTGGATCATTGCCAGGCTCGCCGCGGCGCTAAACTCGATCGCGAAGTCGCGGTCGCTGACGGCGTCGATGCTGTTATGGCAGATGCCGTCCATGCGCAACGCCTTGGCGACGGCCTCGCGGTCGAGCGCAAAGCTGGTGCCGGCCAGGGCGGCGGCGCCGAGCGGCAGCCGGTTGGTTCGAGTCCGCACGCCGGCCATCCGCTCGCCGTCGCGCGCGAACATCTCGACATAGGCGAGCAGGTGATGGGCGAACGACACCGGCTGCGCGACCTGCAGGTGGGTGAAGCCTGGCAAGATGGTCTCGGTATGCGCCGAGGCCAGGTCGACCAGCGCGCGCTGCAGCTCGGCGAGCAGGGAGGCGATCAGATCGATCTCGTCGCGCAGCCAGAGACGAATGTCGGTCGCGACCTGGTCGTTGCGCGATCGGCCGGTGTGCAGGCGCTTGCCCGCATCGCCGGCGAGCTCGATCAGGCGCGCCTCGATGTTGAGATGGACGTCCTCGAGGTCGACCTTCCAGGTGAAGCCGCCGCGCTCGATTTCCTCGGCGATCGTCGCCAGACCGCGCTTGATCGCCGCCAGGTCGGCCGGCGTGATGACCTTGACGTCGGCGAGCATGGTCGCGTGCGCGAGGCTGCCGGCGATGTCGGCGCGCCACAGGCGGCGGTCGAACGCGACGCTGGCCGTGTAGCGTTTCACGAGCTCGCTCATCGGCTCGGCAAAGAGCGCCGACCAGGCCTCGGATTTGTTCTCGAACTGGTTTCTTGACATGGCTGGCGGAGGCGGCCCGGAGCGGGCCAAGCGTGCGCATCGCACGGATTGCCGGCGGCGGCGGCGAAACACGCCCCACGGCGCGGCGTCGGTTGGCGACAATCCCCGGCATGTGCTTTGCCTGGGTCCGCACGATTCTATCGGCGGCGTTGCTCCGCCGATGAGCTCGCCCGCGCTTGCGCCGACGGCGAGCGGGACGGGTGTTTCGCGCTCGACCGGCTTCGGCAACACCGTGTTCGACGTCGTCGCGCCGAACGCACCGCGCCAGCGCGGCCTAACCTCCGCGTTCGACGTCTGCCATGTCGGCGTCGTCCTGCGCGCCTTGCTGTTCGTGCACGGCGCGATGGCGATCGGCATGGTCTTCGGCGCCAGCACCTTTTCGACTTGGCTGGCGCTGACCGCCGCCGGTGCAAGCGTCGCCTTGCCTGCAGTGCTGTTCTGGCTGCTCGTGGTCTGCGCTCTCAAGGAGCCGCTCGGCCGCGCGCCGCTCGCTGGCCAGTGGGCGCTCGTCATCGCCCTCGGAGCGTTCTCCGCCTTCGCTGCGTCGCACCTGATCGCGGCGATGCTGCCCGACGCGGCCGCGTTCGGCCTCGGCGCGCTCGTCGGCTGGGGGCCGACGCTGGCCGGCGCAGCCATGGCCGCGGCGATCTTCCAATGGCTGCGCCTGCTCGCCCAGGCGACGCTGCCGGCCGAGACCACGGCGCGTCTCGCCGAGCTGCAGTCGCGCATCCGGCCGCACTTCCTGTTCAACACGCTCAACACTGCGCTGACGCTGGTGCGTCTCGATCCGGCGAAAGCCGAAGGCGTGCTCGAGGACCTGGCCGAGCTGTTTCGCGTCGCCATCACCGAGAGCACCGAGTCGGTCTCGCTCGGCGAAGAGGTCGACCTGGCGCAGCGCTACCTCGACATCGAGCAGATCCGCTTCGGCAGCCGCCTGCACGTGACCTGGGAGCTCGACGCGCAGGCGGCGAGCGCGCGCGTGCCGCCCCTGATCCTGCAGCCGCTGGTCGAGAACGCGGTGCGCCACGGCGTGGAGCCGTCGGCCGAAGGCGGCGTGATCCGCGTCCGTACCAAGGTCAAGCTCGGCCGCGCCGTGCTCTCGATCGCAAACAGCGTCCCGAAGGAGCCCTCGCGTCCGGGCCACGGCATGGCGCTGAAGAACGTCCGCGAGCGGTTGCGCCTGATGCACGACGTCGCTGCGCAGTTCGAGATGCGCCAGGACGCCGACGTTTTCCGAGTCCAAATCGTGGTGCCGCTATGAGCGCAGACATGACCCAGAGCACGGCCTTCCCAGGCTTATCGACGCCACTGCGCGTCCTTGTCGTCGACGACGAAGAGCTGGCGCGCATGCGCCTGAAGAGTCTGGTCGGCGAATGCGGCGATCCGGCGGCGGTCGTCGTCGGCGAGGCTGCCAACGCGGCGCAGGCGCTGGTCTGGCTGGCGACACGCAGCTGCGACCTGCTGCTGCTCGACGTGCAGATGCCGGGGCGCGACGGCACCCAGCTCGCCGCCGAGCTGCGCCTGCGCACGCCCGCGCCGGCGGTGGTGTTCGTCACGGCGCATGCCGAGCACGCGCTCAAGGCGTTCGACCTCGAGGCCGTCGACTACCTGACCAAGCCGGTCAAGCGCGAGCGGCTGCAGGCGGCGCTGCGCCGCGTCGCTCAGCGGATCGGCGCACCCGCCACCGCCGCCAACGGCGCGATCGCGCCCGAAGAGGAAGGGCCGGTGATCGTCGTCAGCGACCGCGGCCGGATCATCCGCGTTCCGGTCGGCGACGTGCTCTACATGAAGGCCGAGCTCAAGTACGTGACGCTGCGCACGGCCGATCACACGCACGTTCTCGACGACTCGCTCGCCGAGCTCGCCGAGCGCCTCGGCGACCGCTTCCTGCGCGTTCATCGCAACGCCCTGGTTGCCCGGCGCGCCGTGCGTGCGCTCGAGCGCCGTGCCATCGCCGGCGAGAACGCCGACGACGGCCTCGAGGGCTGGGGCGTGTGCATCGCGCCGGTCAACGAATGGCTTGCCGTCTCGCGGCGCCAGGTCGCGGCGGTGCGCGAGGCGCTGGTCAACGCCGAGCGCTGACGCCCGGCCGCGACGCCGTCACGACGGCGCGCTTGTTTCGATAATGGCGCCGTGACATCGTCGCGTCGCCGCTCCCGTCCCTCGAGCGAGATCCGCTGGAGCCACGTCGTGCTCGCCGTGCTGGTCGTCGCCGGCGCGCTCGTCGCCGCTTGGTCGTCGCTCGACCCGGGCGTGATGCGCGAGCCGATCCGGGTACTCACGGCGGCGCGCTCGGCGCTGAGGAGCGGCATGCCGCCCGGCACCGCCGCCAGCGCTGCGCCCTCGACGCCGCCGGCCGAGGGCGACCCGGGGCTGGTCGAGGTTTGCGGCCTCGGCTGGGTCGAGAAGAACGCCGAGAGCGGGGCGGTCGACCGCCGCGTGCTTGCGCAGATCCCGGGGCTCGAAGCCGCCGGTGAGGCCCTGATCGGGCGGATGCAGCAAAGCCCCGACCCGTTCGCGCAGGCGGCGGCGATGGTGATCGAGGCTGCCGCCTCGAGCGCCGGCGACGTGGCACTGCTGCACGATGAGGTGGCGCGACTAGCTTCGACGACAAGCGATCCGCGCCTGTACGCGATCGCCTTTCACACTTGCGCCAAGACGTCGTTTGCCGGCAACTGCGCGTTGCTGAGCGCTGCCCAGTGGGCACGCATCGACGCCGGCAACGGCCAGCCGTGGCTGTTCGTCCTCGGCGATGCGGTCGCGCGCGACGATCGGGCGATGATCGACGAGGCACTCTTTCGCATTGGCAATGCCGCGCGCATCGACGGCCGCTTCCATGCCCTCGCGGGCGCCGTGGTCGCACAGGAACGAGGGGGAGACGTCGACCTGATGGCGGCCCGGCTGCTCGCGATGGAGTCTGTCGGCATCGCTGCCGCATGGACGGTGCCGCTGCAAGCGCTGACCGGCACCTGTCGCGGCGCAGCGGTCGTCGACGCGAACCGCCGCCAGACCTGTGAGACGGTGGCGACGGCGCTCGCCGAGCGCTCCGATTCGATGCTCATGACGCAGATCGGCGCCACCATCGGCGCGCAGCTCGCTTGGCCGGTCGAGCGCGTCGCCGCGGTCCGGGCGCTGCAGCTCGCGCTCGTCGAGCGCTGGTCGGCGGTTCCCGACTACCAGGCTTTGTCTTTCGAGACCTTCAGCTGCGCGGGCGCGCGCTACATCCTCACCTTGTTCGGTCGCCTGGCCGAGGTAGGCGAACCGCAGGCGACGCGCGACTGGATCGCGGCGAGCGGCAAGGGCTTCGATGCATTCGTCAGCGAGGCGCGGGCGCACGAAGCACGCAGGAGTGCCGCCACGAGCGAGAAAGCTGCGTCCGCGGCGGCTCGCGGCAGCTAGCCGGTATTGCGCAGCCCGGCCGCGAGCCCGTTGATCGAGATGTGGATGCCGCGCTGCACGCGCTCGAGGCCGGCGTCGTTCTTGCGGCTCGCGCGGTAGCGCCTCATCAGCTCGACCTGCAGGTGGTTGAGCGGATCGAGGTACGGGAAGCGGTGCTCGATCGAGCGCGCCAGCGCCGGGTTCGACGCCAGCCGGTTGGCTTCCCCGGTGATCAGCGTCAGTGCCGCGTTGGTCCGCTCCCACTCGGCTTCGATGCGCCCGAAGATCCGCTTGCCGAGCTTCCTGTCCTCGACCAGCCCGGCATAGCGCGCGGCGATCGCCATGTCGCTCTTGGCCATCACCATGTCGAGATTCGAGATCAGGGCCTCGAAGAACGGCCACTCCCTCGCCATCCGGCGCAGCAGCGCCAGTCGTCGAGCGCGGTCGTCGCCAGCGAGATAGGCCTCGATGCCCAGCCCGAAGCCGTACCAGCCGGGCAGGGCGACGCGGCACTGGCCCCAGCTGAAGCTCCACGGGATCGCGCGCAGGTCCTCG
>Ga0207691_10005312_pt1 | contig 12435 bp, 15 predicted proteins | sample KBSM13metaG_FD_184327 | JGI IMG/M metagenome (GOLD analysis project Ga0207691, IMG submission 184327) | Miscanthus rhizosphere microbial communities from Kellogg Biological Station, Michigan, USA - KBS M1-3 metaG (SPAdes) (version 2) | ecosystem: Host-associated > Plants > Roots > Rhizosphere >...
TGCGCCAGGGCGACCTGCATGATCTCCTTGGTGATGCCCTGGATCTTGATGTCCATCTGCAGGGCGGTCACGCCGGTCGTCGTTCCGGCGACCTTGAAATCCATGTCGCCGAGGTGGTCCTCGTCGCCGAGGATGTCGGTCAGCACGGCGAAGCGATTGCCTTCCTTGATCAGGCCCATCGCGATGCCGGCGACGTGCGCCTTGAGCGGCACGCCGGCGTCCATCATCGCCAGGCAGCCGCCGCAGACGGAGGCCATCGACGATGAGCCGTTCGACTCGGTGATCTCGGAGACGATTCGCATCGAGTACGGGAACTCGACCCGATCGGGCAGCACGGCGACGAGCGCACGCTTGGCGAGGCGGCCGTGGCCGATCTCGCGCCGCTTCGGCGAGCCGACGCGGCCGGTCTCCCCGGTCGCGAACGGCGGCATGTTGTAGTGGAGCATGAAGTGCTCGCTGTACTCGCCGGCGAGCGCGTCGATGCGCTGCGAGTCGCGGTCGGTGCCGAGCGTGGCCGCGACCAGCGCCTGGGTCTCGCCGCGCGTGAACAGTGCCGAGCCGTGGGCGCGCGGCAGGAGGCTCGTTCGGATCTCGATCGGCCGGACGGTGCGTGTGTCGCGACCGTCGATGCGCGGCTCGCCCGAGAGGATCTGGTTGCGAACGATCTTGGCTTCGATGTCGAACAGGATGTTGTCGACCTTGACCTTGTCGACGGAAGCACCGCCTTCAGACAGGGCCGCGAGAGTCGCCGTGGTCACGTCGCGAGTCGCCTGCGTCCGCGCCTGCTTGGAGCGGATCTGGTAGGCGTCGCGCAGCTTCTGCTCGGCGAGCGATACCACCTGGGAGATGAAGCCGTTGTCCTTGGCCGGCGCCTGCCAGTCCCACATCGGCTTGCCGGCGTCGCGCACCAGCTCGTTGATCGCGGCGATGGCGATGTTGCCCTGCTCGTGGCCGAACACCACGCCGGCCAGCATCACTTCCTCGCTCAGCTGCTTCGCCTCGGACTCGACCATCAGCACCGCTGCCTGCGTGCCGGCGACGATCAGGTCCATCTGCGACTCGGCAATCTGCGACTTCGACGGGTTCAGCACGAACTGGCCGTTCAGGTAGCCGACGCGCGCGGCGCCGATCGGGCCGTTGAACGGAATGCCAGAGATCGCCAGCGCGGCGCTCGCGCCGATCAGCGACGGAATGTCGGCCGAGACCTCGGGGTTGAGCGAGAGGACGTGGATGACGACCTGGACCTCGTTGTAGAAGCCTTCCGGGAACAGCGGGCGCAGCGGCCGGTCGATCAGGCGCGAGGTCAGCGTCTCGAGTTCGCTCGGGCGACCCTCGCGCTTGAAGAAGCTGCCCGGGATCTTGCCCGCGGCGTAGGTCTTCTCGATGTAGTCGACGGTCAGCGGGAAGAAGTCCTGACCCGGCTTGGCGTCCTTCTTGGCGACGACGGTGGCGAGCACGACGGTGTCGTCGATCGAGACGACGACGGCGCCGCTCGACTGGCGCGCGATCTCGCCGGTCTCGAGCGTGACGGTCTTGTCGCCCCATTGAAACGTCTTGGTGACCTTGTTGAAGATGCTCATGTCTGGTTCTCCGTTACGTGACGGGCGCCTTTCGGGCGGCGCCGACACCCGGGAATCGGTTCAGGGCGGGATGCCATTCCAAGGGTGCTCGCGGACGACGCCGCGCGAACAACGGTGGAATGACACAGCGACGCCGTGCCGTTAGTTCCCACACGCCGCGGAGCCACCGGTCGAATCCAGTCGGGCTCCACGGCGACGGCCCTCGCCTACTTGCGAAGACCGAGTTTCTGGATCAACGCCGTATAGCGCTCGGCGTCGGTCTGTTTCAGGTAGGCGAGCAGGCTCTTCCTGCGGTTGACCATCTTGAGCAGGCCGCGCCGGCCGTGATGGTCTTTCAGGTGGGTCTTGAAGTGCGGCGTGAGCTCGTTGATCCGGTCGGTGAGCAAGGCGACTTGCACCTCGGTCGATCCGGTGTCGTTGGCCGAACGGGCGTTCGCCTTGACAATCTCGGCCTTGTGTTCTGCGGTGGCGGTCATCTCGTTTCCTCGTGTGAAACCGAGCGCCATCCGGGGAGGTGCTGCGGTTTCGGTGCTGACTTGCGATCGCCGGTGAAACCGACCGGCGTCGTGCTGGGCTCGCTGCGTGGCAGCAAGACCCGAAATTATAGCCCGAGGCGAGTGGCCAGCCGGCCGGCACCCTCGCTCAGCCGCCCGAGGTCGCGCGAGGCAAAGCACCAGCGCAGCCAGCCTTCGCCCTCCGGACCGAACGCCGCACCGGGCGCCAGGCCGAGACCGGCGCTGGCGACCAGTTCCTTGGCGAAGGCAAGCGAGTCTGCGCTGCCCGGGGCCCGGAAGAACGCGTACAGACCCCCGGCCGGGAGCGCTGCGACGACCCCCGGCAACGCTTGCAGTCGCGGCACCAGAACGTCGCGACATGCGCGGACTCGCTCGACCAGATCGGGGACGAAGTTCGCCGCACCCGCCAGCGCCGCGAGGCCGGCACGTTGCACGAACACCGGCGCGCACGAGGTGTTGAATTCGATCAGCTTGGCCAGGGCGGGCGCGAGCACCGGTGGGACGACGAGCCACCCGAGTCGCCAGCCGGTCATCAGGAAGCTCTTCGAGAAGCTGTGCACGACGACCAGACGGTCGTCGTGATCGGCGATGTCGAGGAAGCTCGGGGCGCAGGCCGCGTCGAAATACATGCGCTCGTAGACCTCGTCGGCGACGATCCAGGTGCCGGTGCGCCGACAGTGCGCGAGCAGCGTCTCCTGCTCGGCGCGCGTCAGGGTCCAGCCGGTCGGATTGTTCGGAGAATTGACAAGCAGCACACGGGTTCGCGCGGTCACAGCGCGCTGCAAACCCTCCAGATCGAGATGCCACGATCCGCCGGCCGCGGCACGCAAGGCGAAGCGAGTGACTGTCGCGCCGAGGATCGCCGGTTGCGCAGTCAGGTTAGGCCAGACCGGGACGACCGCGACGACCTCGTCGCCGGCGCCGACCAGCGCCTGCATCGCCAGCATCAGCGCGTTCACGCCCGACGACGTGACGGCGATCCGGTCGCTCGCCACGTGCGGGTGTAGCGTGCCGGTGTAGTCGGCGATCGCCCGGCGCAGCTCGGGCAGGCCGAGGTTGTGCGAGTAGAAGGTCTCGCCCTCGGCGAGCGAGCGCATGGCGGCGTCGCGGATGAACTGCGGCGTGGGCTCGTCGCTTTCGCCGAACCAGAACGCGAGCACGTCGCTGCGTCCGAGAGCGGCGTTGGCGACTTCGCGAATCTTGGAAGCCGGCAGCTGCTCGATGACCGTTCGCATGGCAAGACCTGAATGACCGACCGGCGGTCTTGAAATGTGGATCGAGCGTCTCTACTTGGGAAGCAAGGTCGCGGCGACCGCCGCGCTCGCCACAATTCTAGGAGCCGATCATGTTTGTCCTCCCTCTTGCCCGCAGCACCACGTACACCCGCAGCGCTCGCTCGCCCTCGTTCGACCGTTTCGTCGATCGCCTGTTCGACGAATCGCTCGACCGCCTCGTCGGCACAGCGCCGACGGCGACCCCTCGCACCCCCGCGATGGACGTTTCCGAAAGCGACAGCCACTTCACGATCAGCTTCGAGGTGCCGGGCGCTACGCGCGATGCGCTGAAAGTCTCGGTCGAGGGACGGCGTGTCACGTTGACCACCGTCGCGCCTGCTGCCGCAGAGCCGACGGACAAGACCGCCGACCCGGCCGTCGAGACCAAGCCGGCGGAACGCGCCCTGTATCGCGAACGCGCGACTCCGCTCTTCGCGCGCACTGTCGCGCTGCCGGTCGAAGTCGACCAGCAAGCCTCGCAGGCGAAGTTCGAGAACGGCGTGTTGACACTCGTTCTCGCGAAGAGGGTCGCCGCCGGCGCGACCCAGCTGCAGATCGCCTGAGGTCAGGCGCGAACGACGGCCGCGCCTCTAAGCGGCGGCGAGCGGCCAGCGCGGCAGGACATCGAACGCGTAGCCGTTCGATGCCGCCGCGGTGCCTCGTTGCCATCGCATCGCTGCAGCGAGCGCGATCATCGCGCCGTTGTCGGTGCAGAGCGCCAGTTCCGGGAAGAAGACCCGGACCTGGCGCTTTTCGCATTCACGCGTCAATCGCTCGCGCAGCGCGGCATTCGCGCCGACGCCTCCGGCGACAACCAGCCTCTTCAGTCCGGTCACCTCCAGGGCGGCAATCGACTTGCGAACGAGGATGTCGACGATCGCCTCCTGCGTCGCGGCCGCCAGGTCGGCACGCGCCTGCTCGCAGCTGGAATCGAGCTTGGCTGCGTGGTTGCGCACGGCAGTCTTCAGCCCCGCGAACGAGAAGTCGAGCGATGGCCGGTTGAGCAGCGGCCGCGGCAAGGAGTAGCCATGCGGGTCGCCGAACTCGGCGAGACGCGCCAGGGCCGGCCCGCCTGGATAGCCGAGTCCGAGCAACTTCGCCGACTTGTCGAACGCTTCGCCGGCGGCGTCGTCGATCGTGTCGCCGAGCAGCTCGTATCGGCCCACGTCGGTGACCTTGAGGAGTTGGGTGTGGCCGCCCGAAACGAGTAGCGCGGCAAACGGAAAATGCGGCGGGTCAGCGGACAGGAAGGGCGACAACAGGTGCCCTTCAAGATGATGAACACCGACCGCCGGTCGACCCAGGGAAGCCGCGATCGAGCAAGCTATGCCTGCGCCGACGAGCAGCGCGCCTGCCAACCCCGGGCCGCGCGTGTAGGCAACGACATCGACTTCCTCAAGAGCCGTTCCTGCCTGGACGAGCACCTGCCGAAGCAACGGCAATACGCGCCGGATGTGGTCTCGCGAAGCCAACTCCGGAACGACTCCGCCGTAGACCGCGTGGAGGTCGATCTGGCTGTGGAGGCCTTGAGCGCGCAGTCGCGGAACTTCGCTGCCCTCCGAGTGGACGAGAGCAACTCCGGTTTCGTCGCACGACGTTTCGATTCCGACGACATTCACCGACGGAGTCTAGATCCTCGGACATCGCTTTATCGTCGTACCAACCTACGTCAGTGCTGGAACCGTCAGGCCCAGCCGCCGCCCGGCCCGTTATCTGTCGCCCCGCCGACCACGTGGCTCAACATCTCGTCGTCGAGAACGAGGATGTCGGCAGGTGCAGTCGAGACTGTCGAAACGGGCTCGGTCGGCAGGTCTTGGCTTTGTTGCGGTTGCATGTTCGAATCTCCTGGTCGCGGACTGTCCGCGGCAGAGCATTGCACCAACCTCGCAGGCGCAGCGAAACTGTTAACTCTGACAGTTGCCGCTACCGTGACGGCGGCGTATAGCGACACTGCGCCGAAGGCGCGCCGCCTAGCGGATCAAACCGAGGCGCAGCGCCTTCAGAACCGCCTGGTGCTTGTTGACGCAATCCAGCTTGTGGGTCGCGTTATTGACGTGCAGGGCAGCCGTGCGCTCGCTGATGCCGAGCAGATTGCCGACTTCCCAGGCCGTCTTGCCTTCCATCGTCCAGCGGAGCGTCTCCAGTTCTCTCGGCGTCAAGGCAGGCAGGTCAGGTGCCATCGACGGCGGCGTGAGGATGCGCAGCGCGGCGTCCTGTGCGTGAACGGCGAACAGCTGCAGGTCTGCCACCATCCGAGTCACTTCCACCGGGTCGGGAGGAACCGGCTTGTCGCGGTCGACGCCGAGGAAGAAATGCCTTCCGTCCGGAAGGTGCAGCGCCATCGCGATCCCGGAGCAGTAGCCAAAGCGGGCCTGCACTTCCCACATCTCGCCGACGCCCTTTTCCGCGTACGTCGATTGGTCCCAGATGATCGGAACGCTCTGCTTCTTGCAATGCTGCATGACCGGGTCGCGACGGTACTTGTTCGGATCCTCGAAGACATCCCTGAAACCGCGCGGCGTGTTGTCGACGGTGATGAACTCCGCTTCGCCGAGCAGGTGGTCGATCACGACCATTGCCGAAACCGTCTCGAAACCGAGACGCTTCGTGAACCCGACGACCTCGTCCTGAAACTCGTCTCGATTGCGCGTCTTCAGAATCGAGGTGAAGCCGCTTTCAAGCATGGCGCTTCAGCCTTTCGCCCATCGCTGGTTGGAGCGACGTGAATTCTTGACCATCACCCTGACAACTCTGACAGCTTGCAAGCTCCGAAGCCCTTGCCACACTCTCGACCCGACCATCCAACAAGGAACAGCCATCGACTCGACGAGAACCATGACCCCGGCCTGGATCGTCTGTGCATGGCCGACGCTATTGTGGCAGGCCAGCCGCGCGCCTCAACTTCACCTGACGCATCTCGGCACGAGGGTCCTGAACTTCGGCGACGAGGCGAGCCTGTGCACGGGCCAGACCCTCTGGGGCGATGAAAGCGAAGCCCAGTCGGCAGGCGTCGCCTGGGACTGGGTCCGGTTGCAGCCGGGCGTCGTCGCGATGTCCGATCCCCTCGGCCTCGTCACCAACCTGAAGCTGCTCGACGACCAAGGCGAGGAACTCACCAACATCGAGGCCGCCGTCCGGCTGCATCGGCTCGTTCACGCGTTGCCTTGGCAAAGCGAAGTCCAGCGCGCGCTGCATCAGGTCGCCTCCTGAGCTCGAGATGGGGCACTTTCTATGACGTCTTCAGACTGACCACTCGGCCCGTCGCACATGCGAACCGTTGCAAATATCACGAAGGCCTTGCAAAGAAGGCTTTCCGCTGCAACGCAGCACGGTTAGGCTCCACCTCCGCGCTTGCATGGCGCTTCGCGTCTGCAGCCGAACGAACGATGAAAGAGTACCGCCTCCTCGCCTGGCCCGACCTTCCGGCCGAATATCAGCGCACCGCGCATCGGCGCGCGCTGAGCGAGATGTCGCAGCGGTTCATGAGCCTGGCCAAGCTGGTCGAGGTGAGCGGCCTGAAGAAGAGCGATGTCCGCGCCTTCGTCGACATGCTCGACGGCCGTTCGGTCATCGCCGAACGCGATACCACCGCTCCCGACTCGTTCTTCGACTCGCTCAGCCCGCTGGGTTGGTTGCGCCGGGCGATCAACGCCAACCACGAGCGCCGCTGACGCCGCTCGATCAAGGGCTGGGCGCCCTCAGCGCCTCAGTGCTTTTCCTTGGCGTGGTTGATCGAGTACTTCGGAATTTCCACCGTCACGTCCTTGCGCGCGACGATCGCCTGACACGACAAGCGCGAAGTCGGCTCGAGCCCCCAGGCGCGATCGAGCAGGTCCTCTTCGCTTTCATCGGGCTCACCGAGCGATTCGAAGCCTTCGCGCACGACGACATGGCAGGTGGTGCAGGCGCAGCTCATCTCGCAGGCGTGCTCGATCGCAACGCCGTTCTCGAGCAATGCCTCGCAGATCGACTCACCCGGAGCGGCCTCGATCGCACGGCCTTCGGGGCAGTATTCGGGATGCGGCAGAACCTTGATCACCGGCACGGTCAAAGGTCCTCGATCCGCCGGCCTGCCAGGGCGCGCTTGATGCCGCGGTTCATGCGCTCGGCTGCGAACTCCTCGGTCGCATCAGAAAGTGCCTTCAGCGAGCGCTCGATGGCGAAGCGATCGGCTGCTGCACGAGCGACGCGAAGCTCGCCCGCCGCCTGTTCGATCGCCGCGCGCTGATCGGACGACAGCAACTCGCCATCGGCGGCGAGAGCGCCGGCGATCGCGGCGAGCAGTCGGTCGGCGTCGACCTGGGCCTCTCGCAGGGCGCGCGCCGCCATGTCGGCTTCCGCGTGCCCGAAGCTTTCCCCGAGCATTCGCGTCACCTCGTCGTCGCTCAGGCCGTAGCTGGGCTTGACGGTCACCGTGGCCTCCACTGCCGCGGTTTCCTCGCTCGCGGCGACGCTCAGGAGGCCATCGGCGTCGACCGTGAACGTCACCTTGATCCGCGCCGCGCCGGCGACCAGCGGCGGAATTCCGCGCAACTCGAAACGCGCCAGGGACCGGCAATCGGCGACCAGGTCGCGCTCGCCCTGGACGACGTGGATCGACATCGCCGTCTGGCCGTCCTGGAAAGTGGTGAACTCCTGCGCGCGCGAAGTCGGAATCGGGCTATTGCGTTCGACGACGCGCTCGACCAGGCCACCCATCGTCTCGATCCCGAGCGACAGCGGGATGACGTCGAGCAAGAGCAGGTCACCGGCGCCGTGGTTGCCCGCGAGCGCATCGGCCTGGAGCGCCGCGCCGAGGGCGACGACCTGATCCGGGTCGAGGTTGGTCAGCGGCGCGCGGCCGAAGAGGTCATGGACTGCCCGGCGCACCATCGGCATCCGGGTCGAGCCGCCGACCAGGACCACACCGTCGATCTCGGCCATCGCGACCTTCGCGTCGCGGATGACTCGCCGCACCGCGACGATGGTGCGGTCGACCAGCGGCCGGGCGATCGCCTCGAGCTCGGTGCGTTCGACGACGAGCGATACCTGCTTGCCCGCGATGCTGCACGCGAACTCTGCCTGCGACGTCGCGGAAAGCGCTTCCTTGGTGGCGCGCGCGGCCAACGCTGCGCCGCGGCGATCACCTGCCGTGTCGCCGACGACGCCGGCGCGCGCGAGCGCCCGATCGGCGAGCGCGGCGTCGATGTCGTCGCCCCCGAGCGCCGAATCGCCGCCGGTGGCGACGACTTCGAACACGCCCCGGGTCATGCGCAGAAGCGAGATGTCGAACGTTCCGCCGCCCAGGTCGTAGACGGCGTACAGGCCCTCGCTCGCGTTGTCGAGCCCGTAGGCGAGCGCAGCCGCAGTCGGCTCGCTGATCAGCCGAAGCAACGGCAAGCCGGCAAGCTCGGCCGCGTCCTTGGTCGCCTGCCGCTGCGCGTCGTCGAAATAGGCAGGGACGGTGATGACGGCGCCGTAGAGCTCGGCGTCGAAGGTGTCCTCGGCGCGCTGGCGCAAGGTCGCCAGGATCTCTGCGGAGATCTCGACCGGCGACTTGACTCCCGCCGCCGTCCGCAATCGGACCATCCCTGGGCTCGCCTCGACGAAGTCGTAGCCTCTGCGAGCGTCGGGCGCGACGTCGTCGAGGCCGCGTCCCATGAGCCGCTTGACCGAGACGACGGTGTTCTTCGGATCGGTCACTGCTCCGGCGAGCGCTTCGTCGCCGACGAGCGTCTTTCCGCCTGGAAGGTAGCGCACCGCCGAAGGCAGGATCAGCCGACCGTCGCGATCCGGCAGGCACTCGGCAACGCCGCTGCGAACCGCGGCGACAAGCGAGTGGGTCGTGCCGAGATCGATGCCGACGGCATGGCGGCGAGCGTGCGGATCGGGCGACGCGCCGGGCTCGGAGATCTGCAGCAGCGCCATCGACTCAGTGCTCCAACGCGGCGCGGCGATCGTCGACGTCGGCGGCAAAGCGCTCGACGAACATCAGCGCCCTCACCTCCTGGGCGGCCCGGGCGAAATCACGATCCTCGTCGAGCGACCGGGCAAGCCGCTCATAGTCCAGGCGACGCTCGGCTTCGAGATCGCTGGCGAGCGCCTGAACCTCGTCGGCCGACACAGCGTCGTCGAGCGCCTCGCGCCATGCCATCTGACGCTGCAGGAACTCGAGCGGCATTGCCGTGTTCTCCTCGGCGCCGATCCGGACACCGGCGAGCTCGCACAGATAAGCAGCGCGGCGCAGCGGATCCTTGAGACGCGCATAGGCCTCGTTGACGCGAACGGCGGACTGCATCGCCGCGCGGCGGGCCGCCGCATCGGCGGCAACGAAGCGATCGGGATGCACCTCGGCCTGCAGCGCACGCCGGCACTGGTCGAGCGCGGTGCGGTCGAGGGCGAAGCGACGCTCGAGGCCGAACAGCGCGAAGTCGTCGATGGCGGGAGTCATCAAGAACAAAGAGAAGGGCCCGCAGAGCGGGCCCGCTGTATTCAGCGAAGCGACCGATCTATACCCGGAACGATTCGCCGCAGCCGCAGCGGTCTTTCTCGCGCGGATTGAGAAACTTGAAGCCTTCGTTCAAACCTTCGCGGACGAAGTCGAGCTCGGTGCCGTCGATGTACGGCAGGCTTTTCGGGTCAACGATCACCTTGACACCGTGGTCCTCGAAGACGTGGTCCTCAGGAGCGAATTCGTCGGCGTACTCGAGCTTGTAGGCCAAGCCCGAGCAGCCCGTCGTCTTCACGCCCAGGCGAACGCCGACGCCCTTGCCGCGCTTGCCGAGGTAGCGCGTGACATGACGCGCCGCCGCTTCGGTCAGGGTGACGGACATGTCAGAGGGCGGCTTCCGCGGTGACGCCAGCGACTGCCGGGTGCTTGGCTTTGTAGTCGCTCACGGCCGCCTTGATCGCGTCCTCGGCGAGGATCGAGCAGTGGATCTTGACCGGAGGCAGCGCGAGCTCGCTCGCGATCTGGGTGTTCTTGATCGTCAGCGCCTCGTCGAGCGACTTGCCCTTGACCCACTCGGTGACGAGCGAGCTCGATGCGATCGCCGAGCCGCAGCCGTAGGTCTTGAATTTCGCGTCCTCGATCAGGCCGGTCTGGCGATTGACCTTGATCTGCAGCTTCATCACGTCGCCGCACGCCGGCGCACCGACCATGCCGGTGCCGACCGTATCGTCGCCTTTGGCGAACGAGCCGACGTTGCGTGGATTCTCGTAGTGCTCTACGACTTTTTGGCTGTAAGCCATGGTTCTCTCCCCTGAATCAGGACAGCGTCAATGCGCTGCCCACTGAATGGTGCTGAGGTCGATGCCTTCCTGGAACATGTCCCAGAGCGGCGAGAGCTCGCGCAGCTTGGCGACTCGTTCCTTCAGCGTCGATACGACGTAGTCGATCTCTTCCTCGCTCGTGTAGCGGCCGATCGTCATGCGCAGGCTCGAGTGAGCGAGCTCGTCGCTGCGGCCGAGCGCCCTCAGCACGTAGCTCGGCTCGAGGCTCGCGGAGGTGCACGCCGACCCCGACGAGACCGCGATGCCCTTGACGCCCATGATGAGCGACTCGCCCTCGACGTAGTTGAACGACATGTTCACGTTGTGCGGCACGCGCTGGGTCGGGTGGCCGTTAAGGAATGTCTGCTCGATGCCCGAAAGGCCGTCGACCAGCTTCTTGTGCAGCATGCGGATGCGCTCGATCTCGGTGCCCATCTCCTCGTGCGCCAGTCGGAAGGCCTCTCCCATGCCGACGATCTGGTGCGTCGGTAGAGTGCCCGAGCGCATGCCGCGCTCGTGCCCGCCACCGTGCATCTGAGCCTCGATCCGAACCCGGGGCTTCCTGCGGACGTAGAGCGCGCCGATTCCCTTCGGGCCGTAGGTCTTGTGCGAAGCCAGGCTCATCAGGTCGACCGGGAGCGTCGCCAGATCGATCGTCACCTTGCCGGTGGCCTGCGCCGCGTCGACATGGAAGATGATGCCGCGCTCGCGGCACATCGCGCCGATGGCGGCGATGTCCTGGATCACGCCGATCTCGTTGTTGACGAACATCACCGAGACCAGGATCGTGTCAGGACGCAGCGACGCCTTGAGCTTGTCGAGATCGAGCAAGCCGTCTTCCCGGACGTCGAGGTAAGTGACCTCGAAGCCCTGCCGCTCGAGCTCGCGCATCGTGTCGAGCACCGCCTTGTGCTCGGTCTTGACGGTGACCAGGTGCTTGCCGCGTGTCTTGTAGAACTGGGCGGCGCCCTTGATCGCGAGGTTGTCCGACTCGGTGGCACCCGAGGTCCAGATGATTTCGCGCGGGTCGGCGTGGATCAGCGCCGCGACCTGCTCGCGCGCCTTCTCGACCGCCGCCTCGGCTTCCCAGCCCCAGGCGTGGCTGCGCGACGCCGGATTGCCGAAGTGCTCGCGCAGCCACGGAATCATGGCATCGACGACGCGCTGATCCACCGGCGTCGTCGCGCCGTAGTCCATGTAAATCGGGAAGTGCGGGGTCATGTCCACGGGGACGGTCTCGATGCTACGAATTCACTTCAAGAAGGTCACTTCGAGAAGGCGGCTCCGAGCGCGAACACCGAGTTCGGCGCCGTGATCTTGATCGGCTTGACGACCGGCTGGGTCGAGATCGCCCGCTTGACCGGGTGCTCCTCGATCGAAACTCCCTTGGCGATCTGCTCGTCGACCAGCTTCTTGAGCGACACCGAGTCCAGGAACTCGATCATTTTCGAGTTCAGGCTGGCCCAGAGGTCGTGCGTCATGCAGCGGCCGGCATCGTCGCCCATGCAGTTCTCCTTGCCGGCGCAGCCGGTGGCGTCGATCGGCTCGTCGACGGCGACGATGATGTCGGCGACCGTGATCTCCTCGGACTTGCGACCAAGCGAATACCCGCCTCCCGGCCCGCGCGTGCTTTCCACGAGCTCGTGGCGACGCAGCTTGCCGAACAGCTGCTCGAGATACGACAGCGAAATCTGCTGTCGGCCGCTGATCGCCGCGAGCGCGACCGGGCCGGAATGCTCGCGCAGCGCGAGGTCGATCATGGCGGTAACGGCAAAACGGCCTTTGGTGGTCAGACGCATCGGGAACTCCTCATGT
>Ga0207691_10005315_pt1 | contig 12434 bp, 6 predicted proteins | sample KBSM13metaG_FD_184327 | JGI IMG/M metagenome (GOLD analysis project Ga0207691, IMG submission 184327) | Miscanthus rhizosphere microbial communities from Kellogg Biological Station, Michigan, USA - KBS M1-3 metaG (SPAdes) (version 2) | ecosystem: Host-associated > Plants > Roots > Rhizosphere >...
GACGCGACCGGCGCGCCTGCGGTGCCTAACGCTACTGTCGTGGTCGAGCAGGGTCGTATCGTCGCCGCGGGGCCGAGCGCGAGCACGCCGGTTCTGTCGGGTGCACGCCGCATCGACGTCACGGGCAAGACGATCATCCCAGGCCTCTGGGACAACCACGCGCATCTGCACCAGATCGAATGGATTCCGACGTACTTCGCCGCCGGCGTCACGTCGGTGCGCGACATGGGGTCGGAGTGGCCGCTGCTCGTCGCGATGCGCAACGCAATTCGCTCTGGCAAGATCGCCGGTCCAAACCTCTTCTTCGCGGGGCTGATCGACGGACCCGGGCCGCAAGGCTTCGGCGAATTCAGCGCGGCGACGCCGGATGAAGGACGAAAGTTGGTGCGGCGCTATCACGAGATGGGCTTCGAGATGATCAAGATCTATCTCGCGCTCGCGCCCGATGTGACCGCGGCGATCTGCGACGAAGCACACAAGCAGGGCATGACGTGCACTGGGCACGTTCCGACGTCGATGGACCTCCACTCCGCCATCGACTCGGGCATGGATCAGATCGCGCACTTTCCCGTGCGCGGCGATCTCACGACCGAGGAAGGGAAGAAACAGCTCGCGCATTTCGTCGCGAAAAAAACCATCTTCGATCCGACGGCATCGTGGGGCGAGATCGGCGGAAAATCCGCGCAGGAGCCGATGGAGAACATCCAGCCGGTGCTCCAGCACCTCCCCCCGTCCCTACTTCAGAATCGCATCGCGTCGCTCGGCCAATCAACGTCGGATACCGCGACGTCGCACGCGCGACTCGCGCGGACGCTGGCGAACATCAAGGCCGCGCATGACGCCGGGGTGCCGCTCGTCACGGGCACCGACGAAGGAATCCCCGCGTACAGCCTCTACCGCGAGCTCGAGCTGTATGTGAAGGCCGGCTTCACACCGATGGACGCACTGCGCGCCGCGACAGCGGTCGCCGCGCAGGCGATGCGCGTCGAGAAGGACGTCGGCACGATCGAACGGGGCAAGCGCGCCGATCTGCTGGTGCTCGACGCGAACCCGCTCGAGAACATCTCGAACATCCGGAGCGTTCGCTTCGTGATGAAAGACGGCACAATGTTCGAGAGCGCGGCCCTGTGGACAGCGGCGGGCTTCACGCCATAACGACGAGAGCCCGCCTGCACAGCGAAATCAGCTCGCGCCAGGCGGCCGATACGCAATCTGCTTCTTCGCCGCCGCGTCCATCTCTTCGGCCGAAATCAGCGGGATCGTCTTGATGCTCACTGCGCCGCTCGCGTTGACCGCGAGGCTCAGCGCCATCGCCGACGCGACGTCTGGCATCTCGCACAGGACGTACACGTCTGATGCGCCGAACGCGAAGTCAAAGCTCTCCATCGTTCCGCCGGATTTCTTGATCAACTCCGCGATGAACGCGCGACGATGGGTGCCACCCTCTTTCACGAGGCCCTTCGCTCCCTCTGGCGCGTACGATCCTTCGATGAGAAACCTCGGCATTGATGCCTCCTGTTGATGTGATGACAACGAGCCTTCTACCGCACGATCCACGGATTGGACAATCGGGCCGTCGTCAGGAACGTCGAATCCGTGAGCGTGCGCAGGAACGCGATCACGTCGGCTTTTTCGCTGGCACTGATGGCGAACCCTCCGACCAGCGCGCTCTTGTAGGGATTCGCGCTGCCCGTCCCCGCGTTAGGCCCGCTCGTGATCGTGCGCCCGCCGGCGGCGTAGTGATCGATCACATCCGACAACGTTGCCACCGTGCCGTCGTGCATGTACGGGTAGGTCACCTCGATGTTCCGCAACGAGGGCACCTTGAACTTCCCCATGTCCGAGGCAATGCCAGTGGTGGCGAGCAAGCCGCTGTTCGGCGCTGGATACGTCCCGGTTCCTCCGATGTTGTACAATCCGTTGTTGAAGAACTCGGGATCGGCGAGCTCGGGTCCGCCGGCCCACCGCGCGGCGTTCGTGAACATGACGCCGCTGTGGCATTGCGAGCACTTCAACCGGTCGCCCATGAACAGCGCCTCGCCGCGCCGGGCGGCGTCGGAAATCGCGGTCGTGTTGCCGCGCCGATACCGATCGTACGGCGAGTCGCCGGACACGAACGTCCGTTCGAAGGTCGCGATGGCCCTGGTGACGTTGTTCAACGTGAAGGGCGATGAGTCGCCGGGATAGGCCGCGCGGAACAGGGGCGGATACACTGGGACCGCGCGGAGGCGGTCGAGCATTTCTGCCTCACGGCCGGCGAGGCCGAGCTCCACGGGGTCCTTGCCCAGCATCGGGAGGAGCGCCTGGTCCTCGAGGCGGCGAGTCTCGGTATTCGCCCAGCCGAGCACGACCTGGTACGCGACGTTAGGCAGGGACATGCTGTTGCGTGGGTGCGGCTGGCCGGTGGACCCGAACGGAAGGTTGCGCGCGTCGGCGAACGCGTTTGCCTGACGGTGACAGGAGGAACACGAGAAGGCGCCGTTGCCGCTCAGGCGCGTGTCGTAGAACAGTCGCCGTCCGAGTTCGACCTTGGCGTCGGACATCGGATTGTCCGACGGGACCAGTGGGAGGGGAAACCCGCCGGGAAGCTCCCACCGGAAGGCACTCGCGTCACCCGATGGAATGGGGCTCGTGACGGGCTCGCTCGAGCATGCCGCGGCGAGCAGCGACGACGTCAGCCGCCACATGATCGATGTCGACCGCGTCCACAAGCGTCCTGTCATGTCACTCGCCACACGCCCATTCGCCTCGCCCACCGGAGATCGGAAAATACAAAGACGATGCGGTGCACGCGCAATTTCGATCTGCGCGACTCTTGCAAAGTGACCGGAAACGCCGCAGTGTGATGAATCCTACACACCGAAGTGGTATACCGAGTCACGTTGACGGCTCGTCCCACATGCTTGCCCCGTCCCGCGCGACGGTCAACCGCGCGTGTTTGCTCGCTCCCATTTTCGTCCGTGGTCGCTTCAGCCGGAAGTACGGTGGTCCCGTCCCATAGCTCTTTGGAGGGAAGATGCGCACATCATGTTCGCTGGGAGGAACGCGTTCCTTTGTGAGGCTCGCCGGTTCGGCGTTGGCCTTGGTTCTCGCGGCCAACACGGCTGCCGCTCAAACGGGCGTCGTGTCCGGCTCGGTCACAGACGCGAACACCGGACGCCCGCTGCAGCAGGTACGAGTTCAGATCGTCGGGAACCAGCAGGCCGTGACGGCGACCGATCCGAGCGGCCGCTTTCTCATCCGTAACATTCCTGTCGGAGACGTCACCCTTCGAGTCCAGCAGCTCGGTTATCGACCCGAAACGCGACCGATCACAATTAAGAGTAACGACACGGTGACGGTCGACCTGCGCCTTTCGGGGAGCGCGGTCGAACTGGAGCAGGTCGTCGTCACCGGCACCGGCGGCGCGGCCGAAAGGCGGCAGGTCGGCGCATCGATCGCGGAAGTCGACGTCTCGAAGCTTGCCGAACAGGTCGCGATTCCGGACGTGGGCCGCATGCTGTCGTCCAAGGTCACCGGGTTGCGCTCGACGACCGTGGGCGGCGGTGTCGGAACGGGTCAGGACCTCCGTATTCGCGGAACCGCGTCGTTGTCGCTGTCGCAGCGGCCTGCGATCTACGTCGATGGCGTTCGAGTCGATGGGCGCGCCACGGAGTGGTTCAATTCCGGTGCGTGCTGCTCGTTTGGTGGAGGCGCATCCACCGACCGTCTCGGTGACCTCAATCCCAACGACATCGAGCGCGTCGAAGTGTTGAAGGGCGCCGCGGCCGCGACGCTGTACGGCTCCGAGGCGACGAACGGTGTCATTCAGATCTTCACGAAGCGGGGTCACACGGGCGAGCAGCGGACGCAGTGGAACATGGGGTTGTCCACCGGTTTCGAGGAACTGCGCCACAACCTCCCAACGACCCAGTTCCCGCGCTTCACCGGCCCGGACGGCACGCGCGCGCTCGACGCCAACGAGACGATGATCCAACGGGGGCCGTACTACGGTCTCGACCTGTCGGCACAGGGCGGCGCGACGCGCACCACGTACTTCGCGTCCACCAATATCAGCAAAGAGACGGGTTCGATCCAACCGAACGATCAGTCCAAGGCAGCGCTCCGCCTCAACCTGACGTTCGTCCCGAGCGACAAGTGGACCGTGGAGGCGCGGTCGGCGTACGTGCGCGACCGGATCAACGAGATCCAGGCCGGCAACAACTGGACGGCGCTTCTGGGCAACGCGCTCAACGGTGCGCCCACCACCGCGACGAAGGATCGTCCGTACGGAGAGGCCTGGGTACCGGTCAAGGACATCAAGTCGATGAAGACGCAGTCGGACGTCGACCGATGGACGGGCGGACTGACGCTCAACAACATCATTCGGCCGAACATCACCCATCGCCTCACGTTCGGCGGCGACGCGGTCAACGATCATAAATCGCGCTTCTTCCCGTATGCCGGGAACTTCGGTCCTGCCGGCGTTACGAACGGACAGGCGAACCTCGGGAACCGCAACTACAAGACGTACACGATCGACTATCTCGCGCAGTGGCAACAGCAGCTGCCGTGGCACATCGTGTCCAACCTCTCGGCCGGTGGCCAGGGCTTCTGGGACATCGAGTCGCTCCTGACGGGCGTCGGCAACTCGTTTGCGGGCCCGGGTGTGTCGTCGATCTCCTCCGCGGCCACCACGCAGGCTGGCGAGACGTTCACGAAGACGGTGAACCTCGGCTTCCTCGCTCAGGACCGGTTCGACATCGCGGACAAGCTCTTCGTGACCGTCGGTGTTCGCATCGACGGGAATAGCGCGTTCGGCAAGGACTATGGCTACAAGACGTACCCGAAGATCCAGGCGTCGTACGACATGACGAAGGAGGGCTACCTCCCGAAGTTCTTCAGCGCCGCGCGCGTTCGCGCCGCGTGGGGCCAGGCTGGCAAGATGCCCGGTCCGTTCGATTCCTTCACCAGCTACGCTGCGACGCCGGTCTTCGCGTCGGATGTCGGCATCGTCCCACTGAATCCTGGAAACGCAGACCTGCGTCCGGAAAAGTCGACCGAGGTGGAGTACGGCCTGGAGTTCGGAATCCTCAACGATCGCCTCGGGTTCGAAGGGTCGATCTACCAGCAGGAGACGGCCGACGCGATCGTGCAGAAGCTGAACCCGCCCTCGGCGGGCTTCACGACCGCGAAATCCGTGAACATCGGCGCCATCCAGAACCACGGCTGGGAAGCGTCTGTGAATTTCCAGGCATTCTCGTCGCCGAAATACGACTGGATGATCAACCTCAGGGCCGATGGCAACAAGAACGAGATCACCGATCTCGGCGGAGTCAACCTCGGGAACAACAACCAGCGCCTGGGCTACCCGATCGGCGGTGTGTGGGATCGAAAGGCGACGGGTTTCTCGGTGAAGACCACGGGAACGGACCCGACGCTCGGTGATTGCTCGAAGCTGACCTACGGATGCCCGATCACGACGCGGTCGGATACGGCGGTCTACTTCGGCAACGGGCTCCCCACCCACAACTTTGGCATCGGCAACACGTTCCGCGCCGGACCGTTCTCGTTCTACGGTCTCGTGTCGGTGGAGCGCGGCGCGTGGTTCTCCAACGGCGATCGCGCCTACCGCATTCGCCAGGGTGGCTCGGACGAGTGGCTGGCCGCGTTAGGCCCGAACGGTGACCGGACGTTCAAGTCCGACTCGATCAAGCAGTACGCCTCCATCCTGAATTACGTCGACAAGCGTGACAACGTCCGCCTGCGTGAGCTGTCGATCGCCTACAACGTTCCGCAGCGTCTGTCGGGATCGGTCGGAGCAGGCGCCACGTCGATCACGCTGTCCGGACAGAACGTGTGGTGGTGGGACGACTGCAACTGCGTCGATCCGAACATGAACTGGGCGGGCGCGAGCTCGTTCACGTTCAACAGTGGATTCCTCATGCAGCCGGCCCCGCGCGTCTTTCGCTTTCAGATTCGCACGCGCTTCTAGGCGACGCCCACTCATACCTACGAGACCGATCATGAGCATACAGCAAACGATCCGCACCGGTGGGCGCGCCGCGGCATACGTGGGAGCGATCGCGCTCCTCCTGTCGGGAATGGCCTGCGGCAACGCGCTCGACGTCCCGAACCCGCAGGCATTCGGCGATGACGCCCTCAACAACACGATCATTCTCAAGAACGTCACCAACGGCGCCGAGGGTGCGCTGCAGCTGGCGTACGACGACTTCATTGTCGTCACCGAGCTGTTGAGCGACGAGATGGAGTCGACGTCCACCTGGATCGACTGGGAGGACATTTCCGAGGGCCGTGTTCGTGCCGACTGGCCGAGCGGCGGCTCGTTCAGTGGTCCTCAGAACGATCTCCTCCGCGCGCGTTATGCGGCACAGAGCGCGCAGGAGCGCGTGCAGAGCGTGCTCGGCGCCGCGGCCGCAACGAGTCCACTGCGCGCGCAGGTGCTCCTCATCGATGCCCTGGCCGACCTGCTCCTGGCCACGGGATATTGTGAATCGCCGTTGCAGGCAGACGCGGCGCGTTCGCCCGACACGGAACTCTTCAAACAGGCCATCACGAAGTTCACCGCTGGTCTTGCCGCCGCGCAGGCAATCACGGGCGATGACGCAGCGAAAACGAAATGGACGAACGTGGCGTATGCGGGCCGCGCCCGCGCCAACCTGATGGCGGGCAATTACGCGGCGGCGAAGACGGATGCGCAGGCGGTGGCTGCGGGCTTCCAGTACAACGCCGTCTACTCCGAAGGCGCTGCCAGCACGCAGAGCTGGACGGGACAACAGTTCCACCAGAATCGCAATCGCTCGGGCGGATTGCGCCGCATGTACTTCTCACGCGTCCACTCGATCGATTCCCTCGGAACCGGAGAAGCCTATCTGCGCGACTGGTTCGATCCGACCAAGGACGACAAGCGCATGGCCGTGACCCGGAAGGCGGGGCAGCTCGGCGTGAACAACCGCTTCGCGTACTTCGGCATCACCAAGTACGCGGACCGCTCGGCGCCAATCCGCATGCTCTCGAAGATCGAATCGACGCTGATCGAGGCCGAAGTGGCGTTCCGCGCCAATGACTTCGTCACCGAGGCCGCGCTGCTCAATTTGCTCCGTGCCCGTGCAGCGGTGGGGCTGCCGGCCATTCCCACACCGGCGAACGCCACGGCCGCGCGCGACGCGCTGCTGAACGAGCGCATGGCGGAGCTTTTCGTGGAAGGCAGCCGCGAGAACGATCTGGCGCGGTTCGGCCTCGTGACGCAGATCCTCGGCCCCGCGCGCGCGACCAAGCTTCCGCTCTCGCAGACCGAGATCCTGAACAACAGTGCAATGAAGCAGGGCGAAGGCAGCTGCCCGCGCATCTCGTAACGGGTCGCAATTCACAGCGTGGTTCTCGGGGGCGGGCCGAAGACCGGCCCGCCCCCGGTGTTCTTGCTCCGGCTGGCGTATCGTCAATCGCGTTAGGCGTTCACTCGTTGAATCGACAGTTGAATCGACCGATGTCGCAGCACCGTTGGACGCACGAAATCGCACGAGCAATGTCCCGACGCGATTTTCTCGCGACGCTCGGTGTGGCCGGTGCCGGCGTCGCGGTCGCCGGTGTGGGCGCGTGCGGCGGCTCGGCGGGAGGTGACGGTGGGATCGTCGCGCCGCCAGCAACCGGGAACATCACGGGCCTCGTCTCGTCGCTGACCGGCGCGCCGCAGCCAAATCTCGGCACGCTCATTCTGATGAACGGGCGCGGGCGACAGACGGGGCAGCGGTCATCACCCGACGCCAACGGGCGCTTCTCGTTCTCGGCGGTGGCCGCCGGGGACTACCAGCTCCGCTTCAATGCCCCGGGTCTCGCGGTCGTGCCCGAGCCGTTTCCGCATCCGATCCGCTTTTCGGTCGAGGCAGGGAAGACGACCGACGTGCCGGTGCGTGTGCAACTCGGCAACTACAACCAGAATCTCGTCGAGATCTATATCGGCGACGGTTTCTTCCAGCTCCAGCCCGATGGCACGGAGAACGGGGAGAGCGTGGTGAAGGTCGGGACGAACGTCTGTTGGTACAACGTCGACAACACGGTGCACACCGTGACCGGTGGGCCGTGGGGCGACTCGGGTGATTTGCAGAAATCCCAGGCGTATCTCTGGCCTGCCACGGTGGCTGGCCTCTTCTCGTATCAGTGCAAGTACCACAACTCGTCGGAAAAAGCGCTTCTCCGCATCATGCCCTGAAGGTTCGCAGCTCCTCGCTCCTCCCGCCCGTCATCGCTTTTCCACTCTCGGAGACGAGACATGACCAGCAGCTCCCCCCGCCGCGTGACACCACGGCTTGGTTTCCCCCTGTCCGTGCTCGTGCTGATCGTGGCAGCCGCGCCGATCGGCGCGCAACAAGTGAACTATGCCCGCGCCGAGCAGTTCCTCAACTGGAATGCCGACCGTCTCGTGTCGGGAGACCAGGTGAACCCGCAGTGGCTCAAGGACGGCAACCGGTTCTGGTACCGCAACAAGACGTCGAATGGCGCCGAGTTCGTGCTCGTCAATCCAGCGTCGGCGTCGCGGACGCTGCTCTTCGATCACGTGAAGCTCGCGCAGGCAATGACGTCGGCGTCGGACACCGCGTTCGACGGCAACAAGCTCCCGTTCCAGACCTTCAAGTTCGCGAAGGACGGCGACAACGAGAGCGAGATCGAGTTCAACGCGGTCCGCAAGCGCTTCAGTTGCAACATCCAGACGTATCGCTGCGTGGTGGGCGACACGTTGCCGAGCGATGTGCCGTTCGTGAAGTCACCGGACAAGAAGCTCGAGGCGTTCATCTCGAAGTACAACCTGTGGGTGCGGAACGCAGAGACGCACAAGGATTCCGTGCAGCTCACGAGCGACGGCGTGGAGTACTACTCGTACGGCACGACCATGCCGCGTCCTAGCCAGCTTCAGCGCCCGCAGCCGGTGCGTCCGCAGCTTCGCTGGTCGCCGGACTCGAAGAAGATCGCGGTGATGCGAGCCGACGAGCGGGGCGTGGAGCACATGCACTACATCTCGTACACGCCGCAGCGCCCGAAGCATTACTCGCAGCCGTACGCGCTGCCTGGCGATTCCATAGTGCCGTATCCGCACATCCACATCGTCGACGTCGCTGCCAAGTCAAACGTCGTGGCCAAGATCGCGCCGCGCCCGAATCAGCTCTCCATCGGCGGCTCGGTGCGCGACTCGGCGTGGGCGCCGAACTCGAACGCGCTCAAGGTGTCGTTCTACACGCGCGGCTCGAAGAGCGCGTATCTCGGGGTCGTCGATGCATCGACGGGCGACATGCGTGTGGTCGCGCGCGACACGGGCAAGACGTTCGTGGAGATCAGCAACCCGCAGGACCCGGGTTCGTTCTACATCACGAAGGACATGAAGGATGCCTTCTGGTGGAGCGAGCGCGATGGCTGGGGTCACCTGTATCGCTTCGACGCGAGCGGCGTGTCGTCCGTGGTGTCGACGGACGGCGATGGCGGAATGACGCTCGCCCCGGAGCCCAAGGCGCAGTTGACCTCGGGTGCGTGGCAGATCGGGCAGATCTCGTACGTCGACGAGGTCGGCAAGAAGGTCTACTTCACCGGCCGCGGTCGCGATGGCTTCCTGTACTACGCGAAATTGTACCGCACGAACTACGACGGGACGGGCCTGACGGCGGTGACGCCGGAAGACGCGAATCACGTCATCACGTTCAGCCCGAGCGGGAAGTACATCGTCGATACGTACTCGCGCGTCGAGGCGCCGCCGGTGACGGTGCTGCGTTCGGCGGCAACAGGATCCGTGATCAAGAAGCTCGAGGAAGCGGACGTGTCGCGTCTTCGCGCGGTCGGCTGGCGGCCGGGCCAGGTGTTCTCGGTGAAGGCTCGCGACGGTGTGACCGACATCTACGGCGTGATGTATCTCCCGCCTAACGTCGATTCCACGAAGAAGTACCCGATCATCACGCACATCTATCCGGGCCCGCAGGTCGGCTCGGTCGGCGCGTGGGCCTTCAAGAACGGTGGCGAGCAGTTCTCGCTCGCGGAGCTGGGCTTCGTCGTCATCCAGCTCGATCACCTCGGAACGCCGCTTCGCTCCAAGGCCTTCCATGACAACTATTACGGAAACTTCGGCGACAACGGCCTTCTCGATCACATCACCGCGATCAAGCAGCTGGGCGCGCGCTACAAGTACATCGATGTCGAGCGCGTCGGGATCTTCGGCCATTCGGGCGGCGGCTTCGCGTCGACCGACGCGATGCTCCGGTACCCGGAGTTCTTCAAGGTCGCCGTCTCGAGCTCCGGGAACCACGACAACCGCTCGTACAACATCTACTGGGCCGAGAAGTATCAGGGGCTCATGACGAAGGACACGATTCGCAAGACCGACAATTTCGAGACGTCGGCGAACAAGGGGATGGCGAAGAACCTTCAGGGCCACCTGATGCTGATGCACGGCGACATGGACGACAACGTTCATCCGGCGAACACCATCCAGCTTCTCGACGAGCTCGAAAAGGCGAACCGCACGTTCGATCTCGTATGGGCGCCCAACCGCAACCACGGGCTGAACGAGCCGTACTTCGTTCGGCGTCGATGGGACTACTTCGTTCAGTATCTCATGGGTGTGACGCCACCGGACAACTACCTGATCGTACCGCCGCCGGATTTCCGTCCCAATGCTCCTGGTGGTCCGGATCCCGACGATGATTCCGATCCCGACGGCTGGCCGTACTGGAAGCCGTCCCGCGTGCCGCAGTAGCCGGTCGTTCCGAGCGAGCCCGCAGGGCGAATCGAGGAATCGCAGTCCTCCCGATAGAGGGGGTCTCTCCGTCAGGACGACTGCGATTCCTCGCTGCGCTCGGAATGACAGACTGTCGTCCCTGTCCGTCGAGCCCAGAGAGCCATGTTGAAGATTGCCAGTCGTGGGCGCGCGATCGCTGCCGCCGCACTCGTGTGTGTGACGTTAGGCGCCACGTCGCAGGTGGAGGCGCAGCTGTCCGTCTCTCAGTGGCTGGTTCTGGGACCGGCGCCGGCTCCCCTTCCTTTTGGCGCGGCGTCGAGCGACTCGGCCCGGCTCGAGGCGTTGCGCATCAAGACCGACAAGGCATGGCCGGCGGCGGGAGCGACGGTGCCAATGCCGGGTGGTGCGACACTGCGATGGCAGACGGGAAACGGCGCCGTCCCCGATGGAAGCGTCCTCTACGGCGCCGCGTACATCACATCGGATCGATGGACCCGCGCGTCGCTGCAGGTCACCGGAGGTGACGCCACGACCCGGCGCGTGTGGATGGATGGGGCGCGGGTGGCAGGCCCGTCGGTCGACCTCGCGCCGGGGAAACACGTGCTGCTGGTGCAACGGGTCGGCAGGGGCACGGAGGCGGGCACGCCACTCGTCGTGACGCTGACACCGACGTTAGGCGGCGGCGTGCTGGCGACGTCGCTCGACCCCCGCCATTCGCCGACGTTCCGCGAGCTGCGAGACGTCGTAGCATTCAGCGATGTGGCGCTGAACCCGGCGGGGACGCGCGCGGCGTACACGACGCGCCGCCAGGATGCTGTGCTCGATCGCAACGTGCAGGCGATGGAGGTTCGCGACGTGGCGAGCGGGCGGCTGCTCGCACAGCTGCCGGGCGAACCATCGTCGCCGACGTGGTCCCGCGACGGCGCGACGCTGGCGTATCTCGCGGCGTCCGAGCGTCGTGACGTACCGGAGCGCGACGTGATGGTGTGGGACGCCGCATCTGGCGCGATCACCCGCGTGATGTCGAGCGAGCCGGCGACGAGACTCGTCGGGTGGTCGCCCGACGGAGAGTGGATCTACTACACCGGGACGGTGCGTGCGGCGGCACCGGATGTCTTCAAGGCCGGAGAGGCTCGCCGGCTGACCGAAGTGTGGCAGCGCTCCGGAACGTCTCCGGACAAGGTGCACCTCTTCGCCGCCAACGTCAGGCAGGGAACGCGGTACACCGTGGTCGGCGATTCGACCTTCGGCGTCGCCGGTGCCGCGCTCAGTCCCGACGGCAAGCGCGTCGCGTTTTCGCGCAGTGCCTACGACAACGCCTCGCGGCCCTGGCTGCACGGCGAAGTGTGGGTGGTGGACGTCGCGTCGCGCGCATCGAAGAAGTTGCTGTCGCTCGACAAGGAGGCGTTCGGTGCGCCAGGCGCATTCGCGTGGTCGCCGGATTCGAAGGCGCTGGCGTTCTGCGCGAGCGCGAAGGAGCAGCTCGAGGGAGAAGACCCTGCCTTCTCGGTCTACGAGAATAGCCTCTACGCCGTCAACGTCGACCATCCCGCGTTGGTGAACCTGAGCGAGGGATTCGTTCCCAATGTCGGGGGCGGGCTCGGGTGCGGTCGAGTGGTGTGGAATGCGACGGACGGGAAGATCTATGTCCCGGTGGACGCCGGAGCGCGCACGCTACCGGCGCGGACGAAACGCGCGGTCACCTCGGCCATCGAGC
>Ga0207691_10005318_pt1 | contig 12429 bp, 7 predicted proteins | sample KBSM13metaG_FD_184327 | JGI IMG/M metagenome (GOLD analysis project Ga0207691, IMG submission 184327) | Miscanthus rhizosphere microbial communities from Kellogg Biological Station, Michigan, USA - KBS M1-3 metaG (SPAdes) (version 2) | ecosystem: Host-associated > Plants > Roots > Rhizosphere >...
GATCCGCGACTATGCGTGCACAGACCATTCTCGTCGCCGCCCTCACCGCCACGCTCGTGTCGGTGGCATCAGCTCCCGCCTTCGCCCAGGGTTGCATCCTGATTCGGCAGACGTCCCCGCTCTTCGGAACGACGGGCGCGCTCGATCAGGAAGTCGGCACCTGGACGATCACGTTCAGCGGCCGCGCCTCGGTTGCCAACAAGCACTACAACGGCACCGAGCGCCAGATTCAACGCGAGATCGAGCAGACCTACGTCGTCAACCGCCAGAACTCCATCACGGCGACCGTCGGCTATCAGTTCTCGCCGCGGATCAGCCTGACGGCGGGCGTTCCCTTTGTCGAAGCGTCGTGGGGCATTCCCTCGCCGCGCGCCGGCGGACCGGCGACACGCGCCAACGAGAACGCACGGGGCATCGGCGATATCACCACGCTGGCCCGCGTCGCCTTGTTCAACCCGGCCACCTCGACGCGCAGCTGGAACGTGATCGTTGGCGGTGGCGTGAAGATGCCAACCGGCAACAACGCCGCGTCCGACGTGTTCCCCGACAGCAACGGCAACAACAATCTCGAACGCTACGTGGACATCTCGGTGCATCCCGGCGACGGCGGCTGGGGCGTCATCATGGACTTCCAGGGCTACAAGCAGCTTGGCCGGGTGACCGCGTTCGGCTCGAGCACGTGGCTCGCGAATCCGCGTGACACGGGCACCGCGTCGCGCGGCAACCTCGTGACGGCCACGACCCCCTCGAACGTGAACACGGTATCGGATCAGTTCCTGTTCCGCGCCGGCGCGGCGGTGCCGATTACCAGCCACATCACCGCGTCGCTGTCGTGGCGCGCTGAAGGCGTTCCCCGCTACGACCTGATGGGCGCGTCGCACGGCTTCCGCCGGCCCGGCGTCGAGATGTACTGGGAACCGGGCGTGACGATCACGGAAGGGCGCCACTCGATGTCGTTCAACTTCCCGGTCGGCTATTACTTCAACCGGTTCCCGAATCCGTACACCGGGACCCCCGGCGACTCGACGTTCCCGGAGTACGTCTCGATCGCGACGTATTCGGTCCGCCTCGGTGGGAAGTCCAACGCGCACTCCATGCCTGGCCGGCCGGCAACCGATCAGCCGTCCACTCCGCGCACGCCCGAAGTCATTCGTCCTGGCGAGGGCGCGTAAATGACTCCGCCCGTCCGCCGTAGCGCGCTGCGCGGAGGCGGACGGGCGCTGTGCCTGCTGCTCGTCGCCGCGCTCGCGATTCCGTCACCGGCGTTCGCCGAGAAGCTGAAGTCGTTCAAGCTGAAGACGCTCGAGGGGGTCGAGAAGACGCTCCCTGACGTGCTCGGCAGCAAAGCGACGCTCGTCGTCTTCTTCTTTCCAACCTGCCCCTACTGCAACGCGGCGTTCCCGAAAGTGCAGAAGCTGTACGACGCCTATCGCGCGCAGGGGCTGGCCATGGTCTGGATCAACGTGGTCCCGGACGAGCAGAAGCTGATTGCGGAGTGGCGCACGCAGCACAGCTACACCGCGCCGGTCCTCCTTGGCAAGCAATCGACGCCGCGCGAGTACGGCGTCCGGATGACGCCAACGCACTATCTCCTGGATGCGCGCGGCGAAATCCTGTCCCGGCAGGACGGCTTCAACCCAGGTGACGAAACGAAACTGGAGCAGCAGATTCAGCAGGCGCTTGCCAGGTGACGGCGGTTTCCCGAACCCTCCGCGTGGCGCTCGTCTGCGCGCTCGCCGTCGTCGGTGTGACGCCGGTCGACGCTGACGTCATCGTCGCACGCAACACCCCGCATCTCAGCTTCACCGCGGCACTCTCGCCTGATGTGGCCACGCCCGGCGGGCGGCTCTCACTGGTGGTGAGCGTTATTCCGAAAAAGCGGGTGCACGTGTACGCGCCCGGCACGAAGTATCGCGCCGTCACCGTGAGGCTGGACAGACACGCGTTTCTGAAAATGTCACCGACGGTCTACCCCAAACCGTCGTTCTACGTCTTCAAGCCGCTGAAGGAGCAGGTGCTCGTCTACAGCGATCCGTTCAAGCTGACAATGACCATCGCCGTCGGAGCGGTGACGCCTCGGAAGGGACCACTCAAGATCACGGGCACGCTCTCGTATCAGGCGTGCGACGACCGCGTGTGCTACCTGCCAGAGTCAGTGCCGCTCGAATGGAATCTGCCCGTCGCGAGGTAACTCCATTTACTCCACCCCAAACGCCAGCAGCACATTCCCGCCCGACGCCCCGCTCGAGATCGCGTACCCCGACGCCACATAGACCATCCCATCGACCACCACCGCACCGGATGTGGCGATCGCGCCGCCGTGCGCCGGCACCTTGTTGTTGGTGGCGAAATCCTGAGCGGTGTTGAACGACCAGAGCTGCTTGCCGTCAGCCGCTGAAACGGCGAACAGCTGGCCATCGGCCGCACCTTCGAAGACGACTCCGGGAATCATTGTCGGAGCGGCACCCAGACCAGCCATACCGCCGGCGAGCCCTGGAGCGGTAAATACATACGCGACCTTGCCAGTGGCCGATTCAACAGCGCTCATCCCCGCAGCGCCCATGCCGTGATACACAAGCCGCGCGTCCGATGCGCCCCCCCACACGATTGCGCCGCGGCCACGGCCGCCACGCGCCGGTGCGCCTGCCGGCGCCACCTTGAACAACAAGGCGCCGTTCTTGTCCGGATCGAGCGCCACGACTTCGCCGGCCTTCGTGCCCGCGAACAGCGCGCGCCTGCCGTCCGCCAGGGTCACCAGAACAGGTGAGTTGCCGATGTCGGCGTCCGGCCCCATCGGCTCGGGACATGCGGCACTGCGATCGTTGCCTCCGCATCCGCCCATGAACATGTCGCGTTCAACGATGCGATACGACCAGAGGACCTTACCGGTCTTCAAGTCCATCGCGACGACAGCATCGGTCGGCGGCGATTCCGGTGGCGTGACCGGATCGCCGGTCCCTACATAGAGCGCGCCGCGAATGGTGTCGATCGTCGGCGAATTCCAGATGCCACCGGCCGACGGACCGTACAGCTGGACGCCGTTCGCGTTCTTCTTCCACGGCTTTGGCTCGTCAACGTTGTAGGTCTTCCAGATCTGCTTGCCGGTATTCGCATCGAGGGCGACCACGCCGCCACGCGACGTACAACACGGATAATCCGGCCGGCCGCTATTGAATTCCTCCGAACCGGAGAGCGGCACGTAGACGCGACCGTCGTGGTACTTGAGGCCGGCGGTGATACGCGCGACGACGTGATCGTCGACCCGGACCTTCCAGAGCTGACGACCGGTCTGGGCATCGAGGGCGAAGATATTTGCGTGGCCGTCACCGAAGAACACCCCGTAGCGGGCGTTGCCCTGGCCGCTGACGGCGCCGACCGTTACTGAACCGCGGACGATCGATCCGTTCTGGAACGACCAATAGACACAGCCGGTCTTGGCGTCCAGCGAATAGATGTAGCCGTTGTCGCCGCCGACGAACACGCGGCCCGACACGATTGTCGGCTGCGAATTGTTGGTTTCGCCCTTGGGGAAGCCGAACGACCACTTCACCTTCAGCTTCGGAACGTCGGCCGCGGTCAGACGCGCCGCAGCGGCCGGCTGGAAGCGCGTGTTGCCGAGATCGTTGCCCCATCCATTCCATCCCGCGCTACGCGTCGGGTCGGTCATCGCCGGGTTGGTCGCGCACTGGTTCGGCATCGACTTGGCCTCGCCAGCCCCGATGCTGCCCATCGGCCGCCCGCTCATGAACTCGGCAACGCGTCGCCTCTGGACGTCGCTGAGCGACTGCACCCCGGTCTCCGCCTCAGTGGTGTGATTCGGTTTCGTCAACCCGGCGTAGATGCGCTCGGGCGTCATCTGCCGGATCTCATATGCAGTGGGGCCTTTGCCCAGCGACCTGGTGGTGTGGCAGGCAAAGCACGTGCCCTGGAACGTCGCCCACCCGCTTTCAGTTCCTGGCAAACCGCCGCGGCCTCGTGCGGCAGCCGCGCCCGGCGGGGCAGGCGGCACCTGCGCACCGGAAACCGGAGGGGGCACTTGAGGAGCCTGCGCCCCAAGCCACACCGTGCCGACAAAGACCGCCGCGGCAGCCACGGCGCTGATCAGAGAGGTCTTTTTCATGGTTTGCATTTTGAGTTTTGAATTTTGAATTCCTGTTTACGCGTTCACACGCGCAAGCTCTGATTCCACATACGGCGCTTCATGAACCACGGGCGCCTTCTTCCCTGCCAGAACCATCCACCACTCGCGCGCTGACGCGAGAATCACGATCAACACCACGGCCATGAAGAACAGAGCGAGCCCAGCGTCGAGACGATCATTGAAGATCATGCGCGACGCCGTCGGCAGCGTCGAATTCGCCAGCGACTGCGCATGCGCGAGGAACCCGAGCTTCGGATCGGGTGAGAACACCTTCTGCCAGCCAGCGGTCAGCGTCGCGGCCGCCAGCCACGCCAGCGGCAGCATTGGCACCCACATGTACCGCTGGCGCCCCATCTTCACCAGCACCGTCGTTGCTACGCACAGTGCCACAGCGGCCAGCAGCTGATTGGCGATACCGAAGAGCGGCCACAGCGAGTTGATACCGCCAAGCGGATCGATTACGCCCTGATAGAGGAAGTATCCCCACCCGACGACAACGAGGAACGACGACAGGATGATGCTCGGGTACCAGGACGTGCGGGCGAGCGGAGCGTAGGCATGGCCGAGCAGCTCCTGCAGCATGAAGCGACCGACGCGGGTGCCCGCATCGATGGTCGTCAGGATGAAGACCGCCTCGAACATGATCGCGAAGTGATACCAGAGCGCGAGGCCAGACCCAGTGAAGACCCCGCCGAGGATGCCGGCCATGCCGACGGCCAGGCTTGGCGCACCGCCGGTGCGTGACAGCAGCGTCGCCTCACCCATTTGCTTCGCGAGCGCGTCCAGCTGGTCCGGCGAGACAGTGAACCCCCATTGCGCGATCGTCTGCGCGGCCGCCGCTGACGTCGTGCCGAGCGCCGCCGGGCCGACGTTCATCGCGAAATACACCCCAGGCTCGAGCGTCGCCGCAGCAATCAGCGCCATGACGCCGACCAGCGACTCCGTCAGCATTCCTCCGTAACCGACAAAGCGCGCGTCGGTCTCACAGCGGAGCATCTTGGGTGTGGTGCCGCTCGACACCAGCGCGTGGAAGCCCGACACGGCACCGCACGCGATCGTAATGAACGCAAAGGGGAACAGCTTGCCGGCGAACACCGGGCCGGTGCCATCGATGAACCTGGTCAGCGCCGGCAGCTTCAGCGGCGGCATGACGATGACGATGGCGACGCCGAGGACCAGGATAGTGCCGACCTTCATGAAGGCCGAGAGATAGTCGCGCGGCGCCAGCAGCAGCCACACCGGCAGGACCGCGGCAACGAAGCCGTAGATCATCACCGCCCACGCCAGCTTGGTGCCCGACCAGGTAAACGCTGGAGCCCACGCCGCGCTCTGCGACACCCACTGACCGCCAACGAGCGCAGCGAAAAGCAGCAGGATCCCGATGCCCGTCGCCTCGGCCACCTGACCCGGCCGGAAGTTGTTCATCCACCAACCCATGAGCAGCGCGATCGGAATCGTGCACGAAATCGTGAACAGGCCCCAGGGGCTGTCACGCAGCGCGTTCACGACAACGAGCCCGAGGACGGCGAGGAGGATGATCATGATCGCGAAAATCGCGACCATCGCGGCCATGCCGGCCACCGGGTTCACTTCTTCCTTCGCGATCTGACCCAGCGACTTGCCGTCGCGGCGCATGGACGCGCAGAGGATCAGCAGATCCTGCACCGCGCCACCGAGGACGACGCCGGCGATCAGCCAGATCGTGCCGGGCAAGAATCCGAATTGGGCGGCGAGCGTGGGACCAACAAGAGGACCTGCGCCCGAGATCGCCGAGAAGTGATGGCCGAACAGAATCCAGCGGGACGTCGGATGGTAGTCGCGGCCGTTGTTGAGTCGCTCGGCGGGCGTCGCGCGCCGCACGTCCACCCCGAAGACCGTTCCCGCGATGAATCGTGAGTAGAAGCGGTAGGCCACCAGGTAGGAGCACACGGCCGCCACGACCAGCCATGCCGCGCTGATCGTCTCGCCGCGCGCGAGGGCCAGCACCCCGAACGCGCCCGCCCCAAGCACTGCGACACCGGTCCAGACGACAAGAGAAAGGACCGTGCTCCGCGTCTCGGCGTCTCCGCGGCCCGTGGCTGTGATCGTCATTTGAATGTCAGGTAGAGCAGTTTATTGCCGCCCGACGAAGCGACCCACAGCCTATTCGATATCCGGCGCGGCGGCTGACGATCGCTGCCAGCCGTGAGCCCGGTCCCTCCGGAGTTGGGCGGCATCGGCACTTCGGTAATCGTCCCGTCGGGCATTACCCGTCCGACGACCCCGCCCTTCGTGAACCAGAGGTTGCGATCGGGGCCGACCGCGATATTGGTCGGCGAACCGCTGGCACTGGGAATCTGGAACTCGGTGATCCTGCCGTCCATCGTGATCCGTCCGACGCGATTGCCGTCCACCTTGCGGCCGTCCATCTGGCCATTCAGCTCGAGGAACCACATGTTGCCGTCCGCACCGGCCGTGATGTCGCCCGGGCCGGAATTCGGACGCGGCAGATCGAACTCGGTGATCGTCCCGTCCGGCGTAATCCGGCCGATCTTGCTGGCGTTGAACTCGGAGAACCAGACGTTGCCGTCGGGCCCTGTGGCGAGCGCGCGAGGACCGCTGTCGGCCGTCGGAATCGCGAACTCGGCGATGACGCCCTGCGGCGTCACGCGTCCGATCTTGCCGACGGCAAACTCGCCGAACCAGATGTTGCTGTCGGCACCAAGCGAGATCGCCCGCGGCATGCTGTTGGGCGTCGGGATTGGGAACTCCGCGATAGTGCCGTCCGGCGCGATCCGGCCGATGCGGTTGCCGGTGTGCTCGGAGAACCACATGTTGCCGTCCGAGCCGAGGGCGATAATCCGCGGCGAGCTGTTCGAATTGGGGAGCGGGAACTCCTTCAGACCGCTGCCGTCAGCGTTGATCCGGCCGATCCGGTTGCCGGATCCTTCGGTGAACCAGGCGGAGCCATCCGACGCGAGTGCGATCGTGGTCGGGCCGCTGGCCGGATTCGGCAGCGGAACCTCGTTCCAGACGCCGTCGGACACGAGATTCCGGTCGGCCGGCGCGAGCCAGCGATGCTGGGCTGTCACCACGCCGGCAGAGGCGAGTATCCCTAGCGCGCACAGCCACTTGCGAGTCATAATATTTGTCCCGAAGACCCGCCAAGATGCGGTGGGCGGCAGCCCGCGTGAGACGCGGGCTTAGAAACCATATTAGCTAGCGAGGCGCTGAGCCTCGCTAGTTATAGTTCACGCCCGGCTGGCGTGGCTATAGGGCTGCCCCGAAGGAGTTCAACAGCGTGCTTCATCGTCGTTTCCTCTGGGCTTGCGGTTGTGCGGTCGCGCTTCTCTTTGCGGCATCGATCCACGTCGTGGCAGATCGGGAACCGGCCCAGTCCAGTCCCGCTGCCACCGCTCCCCGAGCGCAAGCTGCGGCACCTGCGACGACGGCCGCTGCGCCGGCACTCCCTGATCAGGCGCTCATCCAGAAGTACTGCTCCAGTTGTCATAACGATCGGGCAAAGACAGGCGGTATCTCCTTCGATGGCGTGAAGGTGGCCGAGGCCGGGCAGCACTCGGAGATCTTCGAAAAGGCGCTGGTCAAGCTGCGCGGCGGCATGATGCCTCCGCAAGGCATGCCGCGACCCGACGAAGCCACGCTCAACACGTTCATCGTCGCGCTCGAGAACACGCTGGACGCTCAGGCGCGCCAGAACCCCGACCCGGGCTTCAAGCCGGTTCACCGTCTGAACCGGACGGAGTACGGCAACGCCGTCCGCGACCTGCTCGATCTCGACATCGATGTCACCGACCTGTTGCCTGCAGACGATGAGAGCTACGGCTTCGACAACATCGCCGGCGTGCTGCGCGTTTCGCCGTCGCTCCTCGAGCAGTACCTCGCCGCGGCGCACAAGATCAGCAGCCTGGCCATCGGGACCGACACCGACCTGATTCGCGCCGCCTATCGCATCCCGCCAGACGATTCCCAGGAAGATCACGTCGAAGGACTTCCGCTCGGCACGCGTGGCGGCCTGCTGTTCAAGCATCAGTTCCCGCAGGACGCCGAGTACGAGTTCGCCGTCTTCCTGCTTCGCAACATCGTCGGTTACCTGACCGGCCTCGAGTTCCCGCACCAGCTCGAGATTTCCATCGATGGCGAGCGGGTGTTCCTCGCGAAGGTGGGTGGCGAGGACGACAACCTGGCATCCGACAAGAACATGTCGGACACCGCGAACAAGATCGACCAGCGGCTGAAGACGAAGGTCAAGGTCAGCGCCGGACCGCACATGGTGGGCGTCACCTTCGTACGCCGCGACGCCGCCGAGTCGGACGAGCCGCTGCAGCCGCACGAGCGCAATCACGACCTGCAGGACATGAACGGGCTGCCGCTGATCGATCACGTCAACGTGACCGGTCCGTACACCCCGACGGGTCCGGGCGACACGCCGAGCCGTCGCCGGGTGTTCTCGTGCAAGCCCGCGAACGCCGCTCAGGAGCCGGGTTGCGCGCGGACGATCCTCTCGACGATCGCCCGCCGCGCGTACCGCCGTCCGGTCACCGACGAGGACATGACGCCGATCATGGCGCTCTACACGGAGGGGCGGAAGAAGGGCAACTTCGACCACGGCATCGAACAGGGCCTGCGGCTCGTGCTGGCCAACCCGAAGTTCATCTTCCGGACGGAGACGGCGCCTGCATCCGGGACGACTCGCGTCACCGACAGTGAGCTGGCGTCGCGACTCTCCTTCTTTCTGTGGAGCTCGATTCCGGACGATACGCTGCTGACGCTGGCGTCGCAGAATCGTCTCAGTCAGCCGGCGGTCCTCACCCAACAGGTCAAGCGGATGCTCGACGATCCGAAGGCGCACGCGCTCGTCGAGAACTGGGCGAGCCAGTGGCTGATGCTGCGGAACCTGAAGAGCCACATCCCGACGCCTGGCGATTTTCCAAACTTCGACAACGAGCTGCGGCAGTCGTTCCGGACCGAAACCGAGATGTTCGTCGAGAGCATCATTCACGAAGACCGCAGCGTCCTTGATCTGCTGAACGCCGACTACACCTTCGTCAACGAGCGTCTCGCGCGTCACTACGGCATTCCGAACATCTATGGCAGCCACTTCCGGAGAGTGACCTTGAAGGGTGAGGAGCGCCGCGGCCTGCTGGGCCAGGGCAGCATCCTGACGGTGACCTCGTATCCGAACCGCACGTCACCGGTGCTGCGCGGCAAGTACATCCTCGAGAACATCCTCGGCACGCCGCCGTCGCCGCCGCCGCCCAACGTGGACACCACGCTCGAGAACAAGCAGGGTGAGGAGCCGAAGTCGGTTCGCGCGCTGATGGAGCAGCACCGCCGCAATCCGACGTGTGCAAGCTGCCACCGGATCATGGACCCGCTCGGATTCGCGCTGGAGAACTTCGACGGTGTCGGTGAATGGCGCATCAAGGAAACTGGCGGCGCGATCGACCCGGTGGGTCAGCTTGGCAACGGTACGCCGGTTGACGGTCCCATCGGCTTGCGCAAGGCGATCCTGAAGCAGCCTGAGATGTTCGTGCGGACGCTCACGGACAAGCTGATGACGTACGGGCTTGGCCGAGGCGTTGAACACAAGGACAAGCCGCTCGTGCGCGGAATCGCACGCGACGCGGCCGCGCAGAACTACCGGTTCTCATCCATCGTGCTGGGCATTGTGAAGAGTGCGCCGTTCCAGATGAAGAAGGCGCAGAACGACGCCACGAACATCACCGCGCTGGCAGCGCATTAGATCTCGTAGGGCACCCCTTCAGGGGTGCCGAGGAATGACTATGGTCATCGTGAAAAAGCACATCCCGCGGCGCACGTTCATTCGTGGGATGGGTGTGACCCTCGCCCTTCCACTGCTCGACGCGATGGTCCCCGTGCGCTCGCTGTTTGCGCAGAGTGCCGCGAAGGGAACGTCGCGCATCGGATTCGTCTACGTGCCGCACGGCGCGATCATGGACAAGTGGACGCCCGCCACCGAGGGCGCGGGCTTCGAGTTCACGCCGATCCTCAAGCCGCTCGAGCCGTTCCGGGATCGTCTGAACGTGGTCACCGGCCTGGGTCACAAGGCTGCGGATACCACGGCGGTCCATTCGCTGAGCCCGACAACCTGGCTGAGCGGTGTGCGGCCGAAGGCGACGCAGGGCGTTGATGCGTTCGCCGGCGTGACCGCCGACCAGATAGCCGCGCAGGCCATCGGTCAGGACACCATCCTGCCGTCGATGGAACTGGCCACCGAAGACCACTCCGGGCTGATCGGCTCGTGCGACCGTGATTACGGCTGCATCTACATGAACACGCTGTCGTGGCGCACGCCGACGACGCCGATGCCGATGGAGATCAATCCGCGAAAAGTGTTCGAGCGGATGTTCGGTCAGGGCGGCAGCGCCGCCGAGCGGCTGGCTCGCATCCAGGAGGATCGCTCCATCCTCGATGCGATCACGAAGGAAGCGTCGTCGCTGCAGTTGCGTCTCGGTCCATCCGACCGCCAGACGATGAACCAGTACCTGGAGAACGTCCGCGAGATCGAGCGTCGCATTCAGCGTGCCGAGAAGAGTCAGGGCGACGAATCGCTGGTCCTGCCATCGCGTCCCGCTGGCGTGCCGTTCGATTCGGAGGAGCACGTCCGCCTGATGTACGACCTGATGGCTGTCGCCTACCAGGCGAACATCACACGCGTCATCACGTTCATGGTGTCGCGCGAGGTCAGCAACAGGACGTATCCACAGGTGAACGTGAACGACGGCCACCACGCCATCTCGCACCACCAGAACCGCGCAGACAAGATGGAAAAGAACGTCCGCATCCAGACCTTCAATGTCGGCATGTTCGCGGCGTTCGTGGAGAAGCTGAAGAACACGCCGGACGGCGACGGCTCGCTGCTCGACCACATCGTGCTGCTCTACGGCAGCAACATGAGCAACAGCAACGCCCACGACCACTTCCCGCTGCCGAACCTGGTGCTCGGCGGCGCCGCGGGCCGCCTGACGGGCGGACGCCACCTGCGCTATGCGGATCACACGCCGATGACGAACCTGCTCGTGACGGTGCTGGATAAGGCTGGAGTTCGCCAGGAGTCCCTCGGAGACAGCACGGGGACGCTCGCGAACATGTAGCCGTTCACACTGCCGGGTTCACGCTTCCCGGTTCGTGTTCGGGTTCGGTTCTGACTTCTAGGTCCTGAGTTCGTAGTGTCCGGCTTCAGCCGGACCTCGGAGATCACGATGCGAGTGACAGCGATTGCCATCGTCCTGACGTTGACGGCCACCGCGGCGCGCGCCGCTGGCCCTGCAGTTCCGCGCGACACGCGGCTCGTGGATGCGGCGAAGGCCGGCAACAGCGCCGCTGCGATCTCCCTTCTGCAGAAGAAGATCGACGTCAATGTGGCCGAGGCGGACGGTACCACAGCTCTGCACTGGGCCGTTCGCAACGACGACGCGAAGCTGGTCGATCAGCTGATTCGGGCCGGCGCAAACGCGAAGGCCGAGAACCGCTACGGCGTCACGCCGATCGCGCTGGCCTGCGAGAACGGCAGCGCGCCGGTGGTCGAGCGGCTGCTGAAGGCAGGCGTCAGCGCCAACACCACGGGACCGCTCGGTGAAACGGCCCTCCACCTCTGCGCGCGCACCGGCAAGCCGGACGCCGTTCGCGTGCTCCTCACCAATGGTGCGCGTGTCGACACGATTGAAAACTGGCGCGGCCAGACGCCGCTGATGTGGGCCGCGGCGGAAGGCAACGTCGACGCGATGAAGATGCTGATCGAGGCGGGCGCCGACGTGAACGCGCGCTCGACCATCATTGCCTGGGACCGGCAGCGCACCGAGGAACCGCGCGACAAGTGGCTGCCGCCGGGCGGGCTGACGCCGCTGCTCTTCGCCGCGCGCGACGGCAAGGTCGCGAGCGTGAAAGTGCTTCTCGACGCCGGAGCCGACATCAACATCGTCGATCCCGATCGGCATACCTCGCTGATCCTCGCCCTGACCAACGGCCAGCTCGACGTGGCCGCACTGCTGATCGAGCGGGGCGCAGACGTCAACATGGAAGACAAGGTCGGCCAGACGGCGCTTTACGCAGCGGTCGACGTGCACACCGTCCCCGCGTCCAACCGTCCCGCGCCGCGCGAGACCGATGACATCGTGTCCAGCCTCGACGTCATCAAGATGCTCCTGGCGAAGGGCGCGAAGGTCGACGCGCCGCTGCGCGCGCAGCTGCCCTACCGCACCAAGCTGGATCGCGGCGGCGACGGCGCGCTCGGTGCCGGTACGACTCCGCTGATCCGCGCCGGAAAG
>Ga0207691_10005322_pt1 | contig 12425 bp, 11 predicted proteins | sample KBSM13metaG_FD_184327 | JGI IMG/M metagenome (GOLD analysis project Ga0207691, IMG submission 184327) | Miscanthus rhizosphere microbial communities from Kellogg Biological Station, Michigan, USA - KBS M1-3 metaG (SPAdes) (version 2) | ecosystem: Host-associated > Plants > Roots > Rhizosphere >...
CGGCGTACCGGGAAAGTCAGCGCTCGAACAGCTCGACATCCTCGAAGACGCCGGTGTGAACCCCAATCGCGTCGTGATCGGGCACCTCGGCAACCTCGTGGATCCGGCGGTCTACGTCCACAAGACGATCTGCAGGCGCGGTGCCTACGTTGCCTTCGATCGGCAGGGTGGCAACGGCGATGCGCAACAAGTGCCGCTGGTGATGGCGCTGCTCGAAGCCGGGTTCGCCGATCGCCTGATGTTCTCGTCGGATGCCTCTCGCGGCTATGGGAAGACGCTCACCGCCTTCCTGCCGAAGTTGAAAGCCGTTGGCGCCGGCGATGAAGTCCTTCGCAAGATCGTGACGGATAATCCGCGCCGCTTCCTCGCGTTCGTACCAAAGCGACCGCGCAAGCTGTAACGATTTACTTGCGGACGTGGTGAATCTCTCCCACGTCCGGCATCTCTCCCGTTACCCAGCCCTTCACCAGCTCGAACAGGACGACAGGTTGTGGCTTGTTGACCTCGAGGAAGACTGCCGCATGCACGTCCACGGCGACGAGCACCATCCGCGGATCGTCCTTGGTGCCGTGGCGAGGATCACCCTCCTCGGGAAAATAGATCTTCCAATCGGTGGCGTAGAGCTCATGAATTTTCTGTCGGTCGCGGCTGATACTTGCGATGCCTGACACCGACACCCATTCCTTCGTCCGGTCCTTGTAGTACGCGAGGTTGATATGCGGGTCGTGCTCGATGTCGGCGAGCTTGGCCATCCCCTCGCGCGTGACGAACCAGAGATCCGCACCAGCCGCCCGCTTCTGCGTGGCCATCGCGCGCGACTGCATGTGTCCGTCCCAGCGGCGCGTCGTCATCATTGCAATCTCGATGTCGTCGATGTGTTCGTACAGCTTGTCGAGCTCGTCTGTCACAGGTCACCTCACGCCAATTACCATCTGCAAACCGCTCGCCTGCGCGCATCGGCGAACCTCTGCCGGCACTCTTCTTGCTCCATGGTCCTCGGAACAACAAATGGATCAGCTCGTCTGGGATCTTCAGGATGTGTCGGCATGGCTCGAGCCGTATCGCCACGCGTGGTACGCGTTGCCGATTGTCATGTTGGTCTTCATCGCTCTCGCGATGGTGCCGGTCGTGTTGCTGATCGCGGCAACCGGCGTCGTATTCGGGCCGATCCTGGGGCCTCTCTACGCGATGGCCGGGTGCCTCGCGAGCGCCTCGGCCGGCTTTGCGATCGGTCGCTGGATGGGCCGTCGCCGTGTCGAGCGAATTGGTGGTGAGCGAGTGGCCAGGTTGAGCCATGTGCTCGAGCGCAATGGGACCCTGGCGGTCTTCTTCGTTCGAAAGGTGCCCGCACCCTTCACCCTTTCCAACATTGTCGTCGGCGCGTCGAGCGTCGGTTATCGCGACTTCATGCTCGGCACGTTCCTTGGAATGGGCGCGTTCGTGGTGGCTCTCGCCGGGTTCGGATATCAATTGACCAAGGCGCTCAGCGATCCGTCGCCCGCGACCTTGATCGGCGCCGCGTTGTTCGTCAGCGTGCCGCTGACGCTCGCGTGGTTCATCAATCGCGCCCTGCGGCGAACGAGGACTGCCTGATGCCGCGCACGGCCCAAGCCGTTGACACTCGAAGCACGCCGTCGGCCGCGGACAAGATCATTCAGCCTGGTAAAAACTGCTGGCGCGTGGAGCGCGCCGATCGCTTTTATTGCATTCAGGACGCTGCCGACCATTTCCGCCTCGTGAGGCAGGCGATCCTGAGCGCTCGTCACAGTGTTTTCATCCTGGGATGGGACGTCTTCGCCGCCGTCGATCTGGTACCCGGCGCAGTTCCGTCCGATGCGCCGACTCGCCTCGACGAGCTGCTGGCCTTCGTCGCGCGACGGCGTCCACGTCTGCGTTGCTACATCCTCATCTGGGACTATGCGGCGCTCTACACGCTGGAGCGTGATCCATTCTCGCGCTGGAAACTGGGATGGCGAATGCCTCGCGGCGTGCGATTCGGTTTCGACGATCGGGTCCCGGTCGGCGGGTCACACCATCAGAAGATCGTTGTCGTCGACGACCAGCTCGCGTTCTGCGGCGGCATCGATCTGACCGGACATCGATGGGACACGAGCGCACATCGGGTCGATGAGCCGCTGCGGACGTCGGGCGGCGAGCCGTACACCCCGTACCACGAGGTGCACACCATGGCGACTGGCCCGCTCGCCACGGCGCTTGGTGAGCTGTCCCGAGATCGATGGAAAGCGCTGGGTGAAAAGCGGCTGCCGACGTTGGCACCGTCCCAAGAGGATCTCTGGCCGGCTGACATCACGCCGGATCTCACGGATGTGGACGTAGCGATTGCCCGCACGGTCCCCGAGGTGGACGGTCAGCCTGCCATTCGCGAATGCGAGGCGCTCTATGTTGATTCGATTGCCAGAGCGAAGCAATCGATCTACATCGAGAGCCAGTACTTCACGAACGATGCGCTCGCCGACGCACTGGCCGCGCGCCTGAAGGACCCACATGGCCCGGAGATCATTGTCGTCTCGCCACAGGAATGCCACGGCTGGCTCGAACAGAACACGATGGGCGCATTCCGTAGTGGCGCGTTCAGGCGAATGATCGCCGCGGATACGCACCAGCGGCTGCGGCTCGTCTACCCCGCGGCCTCACTCGCGGCCAACGTTCCGACATTCATTCACTCCAAAGTGATGATCGTGGACGATGAGCTCGTGCGAATCGGGTCGGCCAATCTGTCTCGGCGGTCGATGGTTGTTGACAGTGAATGTGATGTGGCCGTCGAAGCCTGTGGTGATCCTCGGGTGTGCGACGGCATCCGGCACATTCGCAATCGGTTGGTCGCGGAACATCTTGGCCTGGCTCCGGATGCGGTCGCGCACGGCGTCGAGCGCGCGGGCTCGCTGCGTGCGTTCATCGATTCGAGGATGCAGGCTGACCACACGCTCGCGCGGATCGAGCTTACCAATGACGAGCATGACGAGCCGTCGGAGGCACTGCGAGCGGCGGCCGATCCCGATCGACCGATCCTCTCTGGCTCTTTGATCGCAGACCTGGTTCCCCCGGCCAGTAGCGCTGATGGCTTGCGCGGCGTGGGCGTCGCCACGAACCTGTTGCTCGTCCCGCCATCGCTGGTCGCTATTGCCGCCGGCTTCGCGCTCGGAGTCCTTCCGGGTGCTCTCGTCGCGTTACTGGTGTCGGTGCTTACGGCGGCGATCGGATACGCCGTGGGCCGGGCCATAGGAGTAGCCAGACTTCCCCGCTGGATGAGCCGACGTGCGTACAGGTCGGCCCGACAGATGGGCGCTCAGGGCGTCACCGGCGTCATGGGGCTGCGTCTCGCCTCGGTCGCGAGTGCCGGCTCCATTCATCTGCTGTGTGGAGCTGCCCACATCCCGTTTCACACCTACGTAACCGGCACGCTCATCGGGCTCGCCCCGGCCACGTTCGTCCTTGCCGGTCTCGGAGCGCTGATTCACCGCATGCTGCTCGCGCCATCGCTCTCGAACGCGCTGATCGTGATTGGGGCGATGGTCACAATCGTCGCCGCAGCGGTGGCCCTCCGCACGATTCTGCTCATCCGACGACTGGCCCCTTCTGTCACCCGGCATCGGACCGGGGCGGAGTTCGGCTAGTGTCCTCCACCCGGCCCTCGATTCGCGTCGCGACCTACAACGTGCACGAGTGCGTGGGGAGTGACGGACGTCAGGATCCCGATCGCATCGCGAAGGTCGTCATGGAACTGGACGCCGACATCGTCGCGCTGCAGGAGTTCACGTACCCGGCGAGCGTCGCGCTGGAGAATCGCAGTCCGGTCACATTGACGACTCTGGGCAGCTACGAATGCGCGCTGGGGCCGACGCGGCAGACGAGAAAGCAGGAGTGCTTCGGCAACGCGCTCTTCACGCGGCATCCGATCGTGGATGTGCATCGCATCGATCTGTCGATGGAACGGCGCGAGCCGCGCGGCGCGCTGGCCGCAACGGTCAAGGTGGGCGAGACGCTCGTGCACGTCCTGGCGGCGCACCTCGGTCTTCGCATCCACGAGCGGCGCTTTCAGGTGCGGCAGATCCTCGAGTATCTCGACTCCGTTCGCAACGCGCTCTTCGTCGTGCTGGGCGATTTTAACGACTGGCTGCCGGGACGCTCAGTTGTGCACGTTCTCGATCATCGTCTCGGAAAGCCGCCACGGCCAGCGTCGTTTCCTGCGCGCCGTCCGGTCGTGGCTCTCGATCGAATATGGGTGCATCCGACGGCGGCACTGCGGTGCGTCTTCACGCATGCGACGCCGACCGCGCGACTCGCATCGGATCACCTTCCCGTCGTCGCCGATATCGTCGCTGAATGAGCGCCTTGGACTACCACGCGAGCTGCACGCCGACGCTGCCGCTGACGCCGTTCAAGCGATCCTCGAGCGCGTCGGTGGCCCCACTGAGACGATAGCCGCCGCCGACTTCGACTCCGACGTGCGGGATCACCTGCACCGTCGCGTTCACCTGCGGTTCGAACACGAAGAAGTCGTCGTGTGCCAGGAAACGCACGGTCTGCCCGGGGACTCCGCGAGGGCTGAGGCGCCCCCGTGGCTCGCCGATCAACTGCCCGTCAACTCCGAGTGTCGCCGTTCCAAATCCGACGAGTCCGCGCGCGCCGAAGCGGACCGCTCGGCCGGCAGGCATCGACCACCCAAGCACCAGTCCGCCGTATCGCATCTCCTCACCGTGGTCGCCATCGACCAACCAGTAGAAGCCACCTCCCACGAAGAGGATGTCACCGAGCAGCTTTCCTGCGTAGGCGCCTGCCAGTTGTCCGGTGTCGCCATCGATGTCCGTGATCTTGTAGTCAGGCGTGACCACAAATGGATTGTGCAACCGCTCGAGGACCAACGGTCCCTGCGTCGTCTGTGCGGCTGCCACCACTGGGAGGAGGAGCACACCCAGGACCGCGATCAAGGCTTTCGTCATTGGCCCTCTCCTTTCGACAGACTGACGTTGATCGACGAGGTCTCTTTACCGCGCACGTCGACTTGCGCGGTGTAGCTGCGATACCCATCCTTCCGAACCTCGACGCTGTGCGTTCCAGCAGCGAGTTGAACCACGAGCGCCTTTTCGGTCGCTCCTTGCCAGCGCTCGCCGTCGATCAGAACCTCGGCGTCCGCAGGCTGGACACGAATTGCCAGCGCACCGTATCCCTCGACGCCCGCGGCATCACCTTCGGCAGCGGCCGCATCAGGAGGCTCGGGTGGTTTCGGCGGCTTGCTCGGCCGTGCGTCGGGCGCCTCACCCGCCGCCAGCGGCGTCATCTCATAGCGGATACGAAAGGAGGAGCGCGGGCGAATGAGGATGGTCTGCGTGACCTTGCGATGTCCGTCGAGGTACAGCGTCAGATCGTGCTCGCCTGGCTGGATGTGCAGGCGCTGGAACCGGCCGTCGAAGTCGTCAACCCTGCCTGCGAAGTAGCCGTCGACGAACACTTCGCTTTCGCGCGGGGTTACCTGGAGCTGCAGCGATGATTCTTCGTCGAAGAACGCGGGTGTGTCGGATGACAACGGCACCAGGAGCATCGCCGCCGTCGTGAATGAAAGAAGGAATGTTCGAGTAAGAGTCACAAGTCGCCTCCGAGACGTTCGAAAGCGACGAGGCAACGGCTGTGCCGACGCTGCGTCCGAAAAGCGCCGCGCTTTTCGAACGCGCTGTCACAGTTGCTTCACGATGGCGTCGTAGGTTGCACCATCGCGAAGACACCTACAGATCGGAGAGCTCCGTGAACTGTCCTGTGCTGTCTCCGAGTTTTTCCGCAGGGACACCCATCTTGTGGAGAAGCGTGAGCTGCAGGTTGGTCAGCGGCGTGTCCTCTGGATACACGAGGTGGCGCCCGCCTTTGATCGTTCCGGCGCCTCCACCGAGCAGGAGCGTCGGCAACGGACCATGCGTGTGGCGGTCGCTATTGCTGATCCCGCCGCCATAAACCAGAACGAGATGATCAAGCAGTGAACCGTCGCCGTCCGGGATCGCCTTCAATTTCTCCAGGTAGGTCGCGAACAGCGCCACGTGATAGAGCTGGATGGCCGTGCACTTCTCCATCTTCGACGGGTCGCTCTGGTGGTGTGTCAGCGGATGGTGCGGCTCGGGGATCCCGATCTGCGGATACGGACGGCCGGTCTGCTCGCGGCCGTACATGAATGTGATCACCCTCGTCAGATCCGCTTGATAGGCGAGGACCTGAAGGTCGTAGAGCAGCTTCACGTGGGGCTCGAATCCGTCTGGCACACCCGCCGGCTGTACCAGCTCAGGCCCCTGCCTCGTACTCTGCTCCTCGGCCTTCTGGATCCGACGCTCCGTATCTCGCAGCGACTCGAGATAGTCACTCAACTTGGTGTTGTCCGATGCGCCCAGCTTGTGCTGAAGCTGCTTCACGCGAGCGGTTACCGAGTCGAGGATGCTGCGATCCTGGCTCAGGCGCGCCGCGCGCACGCGCGCATCGGTGCTGTCGGACGATCCGAACAGCCGCTCGAAGACAACGCGCGGGTTGTTCTCCGCCATGAGAGGCAGCGTCGGCGTCCGCCACGAGAGCGTGCTGCTGTACGCACAGCTGTAGCCGACATCGCACGATCCCACGAGGCTGTTGTCGTCAGCGGTGAGCTGCAGCGACGAGAGCTGCGTCTCCTTCTCGAGCGCTCGCGCGGCGATCTGGTCCATCGAGATGCCGTTCTCGACGACGCTGTCGGACTTCTTGACGTGAACGCCGGTCAGATACGAGCCGGACGCGCGCGAGTGGTCGCCACCGCCGTCACCTAGTGCTTCCGCCTGATGACTGGAGAGACCGGTGATCACGTTCAGCTGATCACGGAACGGTTCGAGGGGTAGAAGGGTGCGTGAGAACTCGAAGTCACGCCCGACACCTTTGGGCAGCCAGTTCTCGTAGATGACGCCGTTTGGATGGTAGACGACGCCGAGGCGCCGCACGCCTTTGGCCGGCGTGTTCACCTGCGCGGTGAGTGCGGGCACCATGGCATCGAGCAGAGGCAGCGCCACGACAGTGCCGAGGCCGCGGAGGACCGTCCGCCGCGACAGCGCCTTCTTCACGACGATCATGATCGGGCCCTCCTCATCTGAAACGGCATGCTCTTGACGATCGCCAGTATCGTCGACGACCAGCGGTAATCGTCAACCGCGGACGTCCTCACGATCGAGCGGATCGCTGGCGCGTCGGAGTAGTCCATCTGCCGGCCGACCGCATACGTGAGCAGCTTCCCGGTGACTGTCCTGACGAACTGTTCCTTCCGTGCCACGAGTGCGCTCCGGAGAGCGGCCGGGCCATCCACCTTCGTGCCGTCCAGCAATACCCCGTTGGCATTGATGGCCGATTCTCCGTCAGTCGTCCGCCACTGGCCGACGGCGTCGAAGTTCTCGAGGCTGAAGCCGATGGGATCCATGCGCGAATGGCACGATGCGCACACAGGGTTGGCGCGATGCTGCTCCAGCATCGCGCGCACCGTCGCGGCCTTCCCCAGCTTGCTCTCGTCCAGATTCGTGTTCACGTCGGGTGGCGGCGGCGGAACGGGTGCAGCCAGGATGTTCTCGAGCAGCCACTTTCCCCGAATCGTCGGCGAGGTGCGTGTCGGGTACGACGTCACGGCCAGCACGCTCGCCTTTCCAAGCAGGCCCCAGCGATTCTGGTCTGCCAGCGCCACGCGCCGGAAGTGACTGCCGTACACACCCGAAATCCCGTAGTGACGCGCGAGTTGCTCGTTGAGGAACGTCGAATCCGCCGTCAACAGATCCACGATGCTGCGGTCAGACTTGAGTTGATCGCCGAGGAACAACTCCGTCTCGTTGACGATCGCCATGCGCAGGTTGTCGTCGAACCACGGGAACTTCGTATTGGCATCGGGTGTCAGCAGCATGACGTTGCGCGTCTGCAGCCACTGGCCGAAGAAATTGTCCACGAGCGACGTGCGCGCACGCGGGTCGGCGAGCATCCGGCGCGCCTGGCGCTCGAGGGCATCGCCTTCGCGGAGCTTGCCGCGAATCGCCAGATCGAGGAGCTCTTCGTCCGGGATGCTGCTCCAGAGGAAGAACGACAGACGCGAGGCGAGTTCGACATCGGACAGACGATACGGAGTGCCCGGCGCAATCGCCTCCGGATCGGCTTCGATTCGAAACAGGAAGTCGGGACTGATCAGCAATCGCTCGAGCGCCGCGCGGATGCCGCTGTCGAAGGTGCCGTCGGCACGACCCCGCTGATAGAAGTCGAGCAGCGTCTTCACATCGTCATTCGTCACCGAACGGCGATACGCCCGCCGCGCGAGCGACGACAGGATCTTCGTCGCGCAAACGGTCTCGTCACTCGCTGATGCCGGCTGGCACACGAAGACTCGCCGGCGGCTTGGCGAGTCCTGCGGGACCCGGCCGTTGTACGGCCCGCCGACCAGCAAGGAGGAGATGGCAAGTTCGGCGCTGGGAACGTCGCCTTCACGATTCCAGATCGGCACGCGCTCCGGGCCGAGCCCTTCGGCTTTGACGTCCTCAGACTTGACGATCGTCGCGAGAACCGGGCGAAGGCCGGCCTTGAGCTGCACGCGCGCCTGCAGCTTCTCGTCGGCGTTGTCGGTGGGCTGGGATGGCCCGCCGATCGTGAACTGCCCGACGCGAGCGCCATCGACTCGAATCTCGATCGTCGCCGGATTGTTCAGACCTCGAATCACACCGGCGTAGGTTTGCAGCAGGCGGAGCTTGATGACGTATTCGCCGTCCACCGGGAAGTAGTGACGCACCGCGATCCCGCCGCGCGACCCCAGCGAGAACGACTCGCCGAGACGCTCCGTCTGCCAGAGCCACGTCTGCTCGTTCGAGTTGCCCTTGACGGCAGTGTACCGCTCTTCGGCAGGGCGAAGCGTCGGGTCGCCAACGGCGACTCGCGCGATTTTGGCGGCGGCTGTCAGATAGCGATCGAGCAACGCGGGCTCGATGCTGAGGGCGTCCGCGTTGGTGTCGAATCCGTGGGCCTGCGCGTCCGGCGGCAGCATCGATGCGCCATCGATCTCGATACTCAGGAGATCGCGAATCGCATTGGCGTATTCCGTTCGATTGAGTCGATGGAGATCCGCTGGCCGGCCAGGATTCGGACGCGCAAGTGCTGCGCGATCCAGTTCCGTCTCGAGCCACGTGGAGACCGTGTCGTAGGTCGCGTTGTCCGGGCGCGGCATGCTCGCGGGTGGCATTGCGCGGCTGCGCAGCTGCACAACGACCTTTTCCCACGTGTCGGCGGAATTCGACACCTGATCGGCGTCAGCCTTGTCGAGGAGCAGGCCCGCGGTCTTGAGGCGTTCGTTGTGACACGTGACGCAGTACTTCGAGACGAGCGCGCGCGCTGGGGTAGCCGGCGCGGGCGATTGCGCCGGTGCCGGCGCAGGCGTGGCTTGCGGTGCGCTCGCCTGAACAGAACGCGAGCTCTCGATGCAGACAGCCGCCACCCATGCGATGCAGACGCATGCCGTCACCGTTCGCCGCATCGATTGTTGTCTGTGCGTCATCGGCACTTGTTCTGCGCCTGACACGGCTTCCCAAGTTTCGGATCGGCGCCGTGCGCGAGCAGGATGTCCGCGCCTTCCTTGTTGTAGAGCACGCCGCCGAGACGGTCGCCAAAACCGGACGCTGCCAGCCACGGCGTCACGCCGGCTTTGTTGATCGCGTTTACGTCGGCGCCCTTCTCGATCAGCAGCGCGAGCAGCGTGTTCCAGCCGCGATACGCCGCGCCGTACAAGGCGTTCTCACCGTTCGTGGTGGCACCTCGCGCATCAGCACCCAGCCCAAACAGAAACCTGACGACGGCAAGCGCCTGCGCTTCGTTGATCGGGCTTTCACCAATGCCTCGATTGAGCCCGGACGCCGCCATCACCGGCGTGGTTTTTGTGTCGGTCGTGAGCGTCGGATCGGCACCAGCCGCTAAAAGCAACTGCACCATCTCGAGATCCGCGGACGCGCTCGCCAGCAGGAAAGGTGTGGCTCCCGGCGCATCCTCGTAGCCACCGCCCAGGCCTGAGAATCCTGGCGGACGACGTGTCATGCGCACGTTCGGATTCGCACCCTTCGCGAGCAGGGTCTTCACGAGTTGAATCTTCTGCTGACGATCGGGAATGCCGCTCATGGCATCCCTGAAGCCGTACACCGGATTCGAGATGCCGCCTTCCCAGTCAGCCGACGCCCAGTGCAGCGGGGTGAAGCCGGCATCGATGACGTTGGGATCCGCGCCCTCCTCGAGCAGAAACAACGCGAGCGGCACGTGCCCGCGCACGGTCGCTACGAGCAGCGGCGTGCTTCCCGCGGAGAGCGTCGCCTGATAACCGGGACCTCGTGGCGCACCGGCCGTCGTCGCCGCGCCAGATACGCTGCGCCCGGTGGGTGCCGCTTCACGAGCGGGTGCCTCAGGTTCATCCTGCTGCGATCGAATGTTGATGCTCACCCCCGCGGAGAGCAGCGCGCGCGTCGTCGCGAGATCGCCATCGCGAGCCGCGAAGTGGATCGCCGTGAATCCCTTCTTCGTATGCGCCTGGAGATCTGCGCCAGCCTCGACGAGCAGGCGGACGACGTCCGCGTGATGTTCGGCGGCCGCCCACATCAATGCGCTCTGATCCTGCGAGGGCTCCTTCGCGTTGACATCCGCGCCGCGCGCGATCAGCAGCCGGACCGCCTCGACGCTGCCGCTGCCGGCACACGTCATGAGCGGCGTTTCCCCAGTTGCGACGGCAGCATTCGGATTGGCGCCGGCCTTGAGCAGGAGATCGACGAGAGGCGCGCTGCCATTCGTGCACGCGCGCGAGAGCGGCGTCATGCCGAAGTCGTTGGCGAGGTTGGCGTCCGCACGCGCGCGCAGCAGTAGTTCAGCACTCGCAACGTCGTTCCAGTGCGCAGACCAAAGCAACGCCGTCGATCCGTCAGCCGACCGCATGTTGACGTCGGCCTTCCGGTCGACGAGCGCGCGGACTTTCGACGAGTCCTGGCTTCTGGCTGCATCAACAAGCCCAGGATCGTCCGCTGCGCCGGCGGTGCCCGCGACCATCAGCAGCGTGAGCACGGTCCCGGCGACTCTGCTGTTTCGGTTCCTGGCTCGCATGCCTTCCCTCACCGCTCCGCGTCCAGGCGAAGCGCCTACTGTGCGGTTATAGCATGGGCCGGGGGCCGAATTCCGGCCGGACGATCTACCTATTTCCCATTACGACAGCAGATCTTTCCAGTCTTCTGCTTTGACAATTCGATATCGGCTGCTGAGCGGAAGGGACGAGTCGTTGTCGTACACGAACGCGCATGCGTGGTGTTCGAAGTTCTCGAACCACTCCTCCCAGCTGATCGGCCTGAACGCCCCGACCCCGGGAAAGTTGAACCTGATGCCGGCCCCGCCGTCGTTGACCTTGAACGTCGCCGGGCCAGAGCCGGTCGCCTCACCGGTTGCCGGCGCCGCGTGGCGTTCGGTCGCCCACTGCTTGATCAGATCGTGGTCGCGCGTGAAGACAGCCTGCGTCGCGCCGCGGAATGGACCATCGAGCGACTTGATGCTGCGCGCCCGTGGCTCGTCCACTGATTGCTTGGATGTCATGACTCCCCACTCCCCCTCGTCGAGCATCCAGAGCTCGACGCGGTCTGTGACATCTGAGGAGCAATTGAAGTGCCAGCCCTGCTCAGCGCAGCGTTCGAAGGTCGGTGGGAACGAGCGTCGGTTGTGCTCGCTCGATTCGGTAAGTAACTCTGACTCGGGATGAAGGACAGCATTCGCTGTCCTTCGTCGTGTAACGCGCGAACTCGGCAGTCAGCGCATCGGCGGCCGTGACACGAACAGCGCCCGCAACGCCGTCGCGTCCTTGCCCCATGACGATGGGAGAGATCGTGCCTGCGAACGTGCCGCCGACAAATACGAACAGGTTGAACATCGTCGGTTCGCAGCCGGGACTTGTGGCGGCGGTCATGCCACCGAGCACTTCGATGTCGTCACGAGCGATCGCGCGATCGAAGTGAAGGAACGGGACCCATCCCGCATTGCGTACGGCCTGAGCTACGACGGACGCGGTCAGCGAGCTCGATCCGCATCTACGCTCCAGCGCGCTTTGCGATTCGGTACCAGCGCGAGCCGGAGGCACTGCCCCCGGCACCTGACTCCAAGCCGCCAGCGGTCGATCGAGCCATGATGTGTCGGATTGGGCCGACATCGTCGTCGCGGCCACGACAAAGAAGGGCACGAGCGGCGTTCAGAACTGCATGCGCACACCGATCTGCGCTGTCGTGGGTACGGCGCCGGCGCGCAGGGTGGTCAGGTTCAGGAAATCAGTCGAGCGTCGATCGCCCGTCGGGTTCTCGAAGTTTGCCCGATTCGTGACGTTGAACACATCGACGAAAACATCGAGGCTTCGTCCCGTGCCCGGACTCAGGCGGTAC
>Ga0207691_10005324_pt1 | contig 12422 bp, 13 predicted proteins | sample KBSM13metaG_FD_184327 | JGI IMG/M metagenome (GOLD analysis project Ga0207691, IMG submission 184327) | Miscanthus rhizosphere microbial communities from Kellogg Biological Station, Michigan, USA - KBS M1-3 metaG (SPAdes) (version 2) | ecosystem: Host-associated > Plants > Roots > Rhizosphere >...
AATAAAGAACCAAACTAATTATTATGCGTATCGACTTTTGGAAATCATTTTTTGGCGGCTTATTTGATTAATGTATGGAGCTTTTGTCTCCAACAATAATTATTACTATAAATAGTTTCTATATTTGAGCATAAACTGATTCAAATAGAAACTATTTTTGTTATTCTGCCAGTCCTTTTATTACAATGTACTGTAATAGTCTTTTATTTTTTATTGAAAAAAAAGAATAAAGAGCTATTACCTATTGTTTTATACACCGTCGTTAGCATCTCTTTTACCTTCTTCTTTCATGCCTTTTTCTTGTACTTATCTGGAAAAGAATATCTTAGTTACCGTATTTTTACCATCATTGAAGGAATTTGTCTAGGATTTTATTTGCATTCAATTATTCTAAATAAGCTAGCTAAAAGAATATTAAAAGGTTTGGCGGCAGTTTTCCTAGTTTTTGCATTATTTGACCTTAAAAACTCAAATGCGGATAGTTTCGATTCGATCCCAACGGTAATCGAATGTTTGATTTTGATTTCTTTTTCCATTTATTACTTTTATGAGCAATTGAAAGATCCAAATAATTTATTTTTATATAATACAGCGAATTTTTGGATAGTTGTTGGTATTATTTTATTCTTTTCAGGTAATTTTTTCCTTTTTATTTATAGTCAAAGCAGTTCAAACTTACCTAATTGGAGAAACACCTTCACAATAATCAATGGAGTTTGTGTACTTCTTGAATATATATTGTTCCTAGTTGCATTTATAATAGCTAAGAATGCATCTAAAAATCTAAAATCTAACCTTATCGTAAAAAAACCAGGCTTACAGTATTAAACCCTAACCCTAAATGCCCGTTGGTTGACACATGATCTTTTTGCAATCAATCCCTGATACAGCAGGGATTTCCTCGGTCCTGTTCTTCGGAACCCTAGGCATGCTGGTACTCGCTATCGGCTTGGTTGTATTTATAGTATTCCATCAACGCAGGGTCATTCGATACCAGATGCAGCTCCAGAAAATGGAAGATGAGCAGCAGAAAATCCTCCTTAACGCCTCTATTCGCTGGCAGGAAGAAGAAAGACAACGCATCGCAGCTGATCTTCACGACGATGCAGGCCCACTTCTCGCTACAGCTCGTTTATATTTGAACGAAAACCTGGTCCACCAGGATATCAATACCCAGCTCCAGAGCATCTATAACGCCAAACAAATTATTGACGACACAATACAGCTGATCAGGAATATCTCACATAGCCTGATGCCTCCTACCCTAAAGAATTTTGGGTTAGAATCAGCCGTTAACGACCTTTTCCAAAAGATCAGCGGATCCGGCTCCCTTAATGCCTCTTCCAGATTTCATGATTACCGCACAAGAATGAAACCGGAACAGGAATTGCTCGTATTCAGAGTGATTCAGGAACTCGTGAATAATATACTGAAACACAGTAACGCCAGTTTCATCCATATTACACAGAACTACCAGGATGGTAAATTTTTTATCCGCATTCATCACGATGGTCGCGGAATAACCCAGAATGATTTTGATAAGTTGAACAAAAGTGCAATGGGTTTAGGATTAAAGAACATTCAGAGCAGGATTAAGGTCCTCCACGGAGGAATTAGTTTTGAAAAAGATATTTCACAGACCTATTTTAAAGTAACCCTGGACATTCCGGTGGAAGCTGAAGAATTTGTCTAAGTGCCTATTATCCTAAAACCGCAAAGAGATGAGCCAGATTAGAGTGGCGATTGCTGATGACCATAAAATATTCCGAAAAGGCGTGATCCTTTCTTTGCGGAGCTATACAAATATCAAATTTGTACAGGAAGCTGAGAATGGAGAGGAACTATTGAACGGAATAGTGGAAGCACAGCCCGATCTTGTTTTGATGGATTTGAGGATGCCAACCAAAGACGGCATTGAAACCACTAAAGTGTTGAGTAAGACCTACCCGGATATAAAGGTCCTGGTACTTACCATGTATGAAGATGAAAGGTTTGTTTCTCACCTGATGGAAAATGGCGCTAACGGCTATCTTTTGAAGAGTGCTGATCCGTCAGAGATTAAAAAAGCCATTCTCGAGGTAATGACCAAAGGTTATTACCTCAATAATTTTGTAAACCGGGTATTACTGAAAAAATCACACGCCCGGGGTAAATCCATCCCTTCATTAAATAATGAAGTGGTGTTGAACGAAAAAGAAAAAGAAGTGATCCGGTTGCTTTGCATGGAATTCACTGCCACGGAGATTGCCCAGAAAATGGAGATCAGTCCGCGCACAGTAGAAGCCATTAAAGACCGGCTCATGGAAAGATTCGGAACGAAAAATACGGCAGGCCTTGTATTTTTTGCCGTGAAAAATAACCTAATCGACTAGAAACCACCGTACCAATTTCCTTTGTCAAAACCACCTTTAGTAGCAACAAGCAACTGATTATGCTGAATTTTGGTGGTGTAGTTCCAGGTAATTTATTGCCATGGGTGCTGGTAGCACCTGTGTTTCCCTTGCTCCTTCTTTTACTGAGAAGGATGCACTTCAATGCAACCAATACCAGCCTCGTGCTGCTTTGTGTTGTATCTGTCATATCTCATACATTTTTGATCATCGCAAAAGGAAATCCATTACAATCATCATTTGTTCACGTCACATTTATTTCAGAATTCCTGTTCACCGGTTTGTTATTAAAAACCTGTACACCAAATCAATTACTTAAATACAGTATTATAACCAGCATACTGGTTTTCCTGGGGATCTATACTTCGTTTAGTGTTATGGGTGGACAAGCAACAGGAATTGAAATAGTTATGAAGACGGGAGTTATACTTTTGTTTTTAGTATCCTTCCTGGTACTCGCAAGCAAAGTGAATAAAATAGATGAATCCCTGATAATGAGTCCGGATTTTTGGTTTACAGCAGGAATATTTTTTCACTTCGGATTATATAGTTTGTTGCTTCTTACCAGTAAATCCACTTCCGATCTTAAATACCACGACCAGGATCAGTTCTCTATCATGTATGTGATAATTTTTTGCCTTCAATTCATATTTTTTTCTGTAGGAATTCTACTCCCCAAATCGCTGGATATCAACAAAGAGAAAAACAACGGGCCTTATTTCAGGCGCTGAAATCCAGTGCAGACAAGGCCTGACACTTGCAATTATCGAATAACGGCATTATATTTGGATTCACTAGCTGTCCCCCCATCCCTGAAATTCCATTTGCTTATTACCGTCTGAATCCCTTCTTATGTAAGACCGGTTAAACAATTTTATTATGTTTATTACCGGCAATCCTTACAGCGACGTCCTCAATTTTCTAACGATTATTCTGCCTATAATTTCATTGGCGGTGATCCTGTTCAGAAAAGAATATACACATGACACCATCACATTCGTGATGATACTTTGTCTGTTCCTTTTTATCCAAAGAATATTATTTACGGATATCAATAAATTCGGTTTACCACCACAGGCAACACATAATGTTTTCAATGGGGTTGAGTTTCTGCTCATGGCAGCAATCCTCAAAGTACATACTACAAGTATCCGTTTCCGTTATATACTGAATGGTTTTATCATCGCTTATATTTCTTCCATCGTTACTTATTACGCAATACTCGGATTTACCAACGACCAATTGCTCTTGCGCGGAATTCAGTATGGGCTGATGATCATTATGATGGCAGTGGCAATAGCAAGACAATGGAAGAAACAATCACTTGAAATGATGAACTCTCCCCTATTCTGGATCTGCATGAGCAGCTTGTTCTATTTCTGTTTCTGCCTGTTCTGGGAATCGGGAAAAGTATATCTCTTCAACACTGAAGAAACTGCCTCCGTCACTTCTGCAATGTTCATGAAGATCGCTGCAGCGATCCGGTTTGTAATGTTCACCTTCGCCATCTGGTTCCTGGAACCAACGGAAGAAACGAGACCTTATGAAATCAATAAGGGCATCCGTATTTCGATAAATGGAAGAGATTATGAGCCTGATCAGAGGCGCCAGGAATGGATTGAGAGATTTGGTGTAACGGGGTAATTGAATCTCCTCCTTTGCGTCTCTGCGTCCCCCCTGGGTCTTTGCGTTATTCTTCCGCGTCTTTGCGTTATTCTTCTGCGTCTTTGCGAGGTACCTATTCCAGGTTTTTCCTAAACGTTCTATCGTAGACTTTTTCGCGATTGCGCTGGCTCTTGGCATTCATTGTATCGGCAATGACCTTAAGCATATCGGGTCGATCTTTATAAAAATCATAACTCTTCATAAATGTTTCCTGAGAAACTTTATGAATGGCCAATACTTTGTCCATCTCCTTGTTCATCCAGGCTTCTTTGGTCATTGAACTGTCTGCATATAAATAGCTTTCAGCATACCCTTCTGCCAATATAACATCATACAATACTTTCTCCATTTTATCTGGCGGAAGTACGCCTTTAGGAATGTGTTTGCGTCCTGTGCAGGAAACAAGTACTAACAACAAGAAAAATACAAGGAAGGTCGACCTCATTTCAACTCTGTTTTATATCTGCCGGCATTTGAGATGTCGACTTTCTGCAACATTTCTATAGCCCTTGATCTGTCGCCGGGGTTGGCTTTTTTCAAGATCCGAATGATCTCATCTGTTTTACCCTGGAAGAAAAATGAATAGATCATCAGGTTTTGGTTATCGGCAGAAAGCGTATACATTGAACTGATAGCATTCATGATCTGTGTACGTGCTTCTGTTTCGTTTTCATATAACTGGTCCATTCCCATTCTGTAGTAAGTATAGGTGGCATCATGCACCAGGGTATATTTATTATTGGTAAGATTTTCAGTGAGCCAGTAACGATTACGCTGGCTGTCGAAAGGTTTCCATCCTGAAATAGTTCTTCCGTCAGGTGCACTGTTTACAATATTCGCGGCCTTCTGGAAATACTTATCACCCCCTCTCGGTGCAAATGAATCCATATCCAGTCCCACAATTACGTTGACATAATATGCGAATACAGCAGTAAGGTTACCAGTCAGTGGTTCAGGGCCCTGGATCTGGTTCTCATTAAATTCAATGGGTTGGTATTCCTGGTACCGGAACACCACATCGTTATCCTGGAAATTGACCAGTGCTGCCTGGTAAGTGCTATTGTAGACTGGTCGGGCAGCCTGCACCGTTAGTGAGGCCTTATACACTCCTGCTTCAGGAATAGCCGTCAGGTTGAGCAGAAAACTGCAGTTGATCCTTTCCTGTGGCGTATACTCTTCAGTGGTCCATTTTCTCTTATTGAGAAAATTGGTCAGGGCCACCTGCATGGTCTGGAATACTTTACGATCAACCGAAGTACTGACCTGGCTGTATACAACAGTTACTTTTGCATTGAGTTCCTGTGCCTGCAGGCATAGCTCACCCGATAGCAAAAACAATAATATCAGAATACATTTTCGTTTATCCATGATGGTTATATCGGATGATGGCATCAACAATATCTTTAGCCACCTCATTTTTTGATTTTACTTCAAAATTAATTTCACCGCCTTTTTTGTCAAACAGGCTCACTTTATTGGTATCCACACCAAAACCGGCGCCTTCATCCTGTAGTGAGTTAAGCACAATGATATCTGCATTCTTTGCGGCAAGTTTATCCTGCGCGTTCGATTTTTCGTTTGTCGTCTCCAGAGCAAACCCTACTAAGACCTGGCCATTTTTTTTCTGTTCACCCAGGCTTTTTAGAATGTCCTTGGTTTTTGAAAACCGGAGCGACCAGTCCTCATCTTTTTTCTTGATCTTTTCATCAGCAACGGAAGCTGGCGTATAATCCGCAACAGCAGCAGCCATTACCGTTATATCAGCATCCGGAAAACTGGCAGCACAGGCTTCATACATTTCACTTGCCGTGTTCACATTTTTCACTTCAATTCCCGAGAGATCAAACGAATTGTTTACGGGTCCTAGTACAAGGGTTACATCTGCACCTCTTTCAAATAATTCGCGGGCAATGGCTATTCACATTTTACCCGAGGAATGGTTTCCGATAAACCTTACGGGATCAATGGGTTCATATGTTGGTCCGGCAGAGACCAAAGCTTTCTTACCAGCCAACTCTCCTGCAGGGAAAACAAAATTTTCGATAAAACTGACGATCTCTTCCGGTTCTGCCATCCTTCCTTCACCAAACAATCCACTGGCAAGTTCACCCGAACTCACGGGGATGATCGTATGACCAAAGCCGGCGATCTTTTCCAGGTTTTCTTTGGTTGTTGAATGCTTCCACATATCCTCTTCCATTGCAGGAGCCACCAGTACTGGGCAGGTCGCAGATAAGTAAACAGCCATCAGCAAATTATCACAGGCACCGGTAGCCATTTTAGACAGTGTATTGCAACTCAGTGGCGCGATCAGCATAAGATGGGCTGATCTTCCCAATATCGCATGGTTGGCCCATGAATCATTTTCAAAAAGATCTGTCAGTACGGGGTTTTTGGAGAGGGTCGACATGGTCAGTGGAGAGATGAAATCCGTAGCTGCCCTTGTCATGATCACTTGTACATCGGCGCCAGCTTTTACTAATAACCTCACCAGGAATGCAGCCTTATAAGCAGCAATACTGCCGGTAACACCGAGGAGGATTTTTTTATTCTTCAACATAGTTTAGTAGGCAGTTGACGGTTGTCAACGGAAGTTATGACAAATAAAAAAGCGGCAAGTTGTGGTTGCCGCCTTTTATGAAACTTATAATACAAGTGATCGATTTCCAGGTTTAGCTGAATAACTGATCGCCTTCGTTCTTCCTGTAATAGACTTTATCTTCCATGAATTCCTGTGTAGCCAATAATGCCGGGTTAGGCATTTTTTCATAAGCCTTCGAAATTTCGATCTGCTCTTTGTTTTCGTGGATCTCTTCCAGGCTATCAGTATGGCTGGCAAATTCTTCCAGTTTATTATGCAATTCTTCTTTCAGCATAATATTGATCTGGTTAGCGCGCTTGGAAATGATGGCTATAGACTCGTAAGAGTTGCCTGTTTTACGCTTGATTTTAGAAACATCTTTGGTTTCCATCAGATTGGTGATACTGTTTCCTATCTGCCTACGTAATCTGCTCATTTCGGGATTTGTTTAATATTATTGGTCGACAAAGTTAAGTAACGTTCGGCGTCTTTCAATAATTTACTTTCCGGGAACCTGTCCTGAAAGTCATTGACTTCCGCAATAACCTTAACATAACGCTCTTCCCGCTTTTCCTGTATACTCAGCTGGGCGTATTTGTAATAAGCTTTAATTACAGAGAGTTTATATGAATCTGCCTTTTCTGAATAAGGATAATTATTGCCCAAGGTGGTATAGGCAATTCCTGCTGCCTTATACTGGCCCATATTAAAATAGAGCTTCGCAGCTTCCATTTCCTTGACTTCCAGCTTGTTAACACATTTGATAATAATGTTTTCAGCCTCTACGTTACGAGGTGAGCCTGGATGAGTGCTGATAAAGGTCTGCATCATACCGATGGCCTTGATGGTATTAGACTGGTCGAGCTGAGGCTTGGGACTTTGCAAATAGTAGGTATAAGCTTCCAGGAACTCCATTTGTTCCGCTCTTGTGCTATTAGGGAACATATCCAGGAACCCTTTGAACAGGTTTTCAGCTTCCGGATACATTTTCTGGTAATAGGCACCTGTCGCATACATATAATAAAGGTCTTCAAACTGGGGGGTGCCTTTATATATAGGAAATAATTCTTCAAAAATCATTTGCGACTGCTTGTACTGCTTATTGGTATAATACTCAATAGCCTTTTTATACTTATACTCATAATCAGTGCTTTTCAATACTTTATTGAGGCCATGATTACAGGACACTGCAGTTAACGCTAAAAAAAGGGTAAAAACAAGGAGACGACTATTCATAAAGCGGGCAAAAATAGGGCATTTATATGGAAGAACGACCCAAATTACTATCGGTGCCGTTAAGAAGTTGATAAAAAAATTGCATCCCGAAGAACGGGATGCAATCTATAATATATTGATCATTAAGGGTCAATGGGTGACCGTCCTAAAGATCTATTTTTTACGGAGGTTAGGGTGTGGAGCAGGAACAGTATTTGGTCCGGCATCGCTTTCTGTAGCAGCCCTGATATCTACTGTTGTTGCATCGCCACCAGTTTCACCGAAACGGAAGATAAACCTGTCAGAGCTGATACCTTGTTTGTCAACCATATGGTTGATAACGGCATTCACCCTATCCCAGCTAAGCTGCTGACTTGATTTTGAAGGTTCGCCGTAACCGGTTACTACTACTTTACAAGCCGGGCTATTCCTCATTTTTTCAGCAACAGTAGCAAGAACAGCTTCAGCATCTTTAGAGATGGTAGCAGAATTGCCTTTGAATGTTACTGAAGGAAGATCGCCAAGATCACAAACAGGTTTCCTCATCATATTTTCCCTGATCTCTACGCAACAAGCAGGCTCTGGACATTTACCAACACCATCTGCATCAACAGGCTGGCATTCTGTAGGAGTTACAAGTTGCTTGTCTTTGAAATCCGGAACACCATCACCATCAGTATCGCGGCTTACTCCATGAGAGTCAACAGGAGATCCAGCTGGTGTGTTAGGTTCGTTGTCGAATTGATCAGTAATACCATCACCATCAGCATCATCAAGGATGGGCTTAGGCATTTTCATGTGCTTTGGGGCATTGACCTCTGCATAAATATAATTCAGTGGGTTTTCCCAGTACAGAGGTTCTACGGATTTCTTGCCTTTTTGTGCAACGGCATCGCTTTGCATGAAAGTGAGTGCTACAAAAAGAAACAGTGCTATTTTAATAAGTTTCATATGATTCAGCTATTAAGGTTAAAATATGTTGACGTTCAAACCAAGAGAAAGGTAATTGATAGAATCAAAATTACGAGTCAGCGTTGCGTCTCCATGGGGATGCTCAGTCCACTGTTGTCCATCAAGAAGATCATCTCTCAGGAATGTGATCCTGTCTTCCAACGCAATATTAAAGCGCCTTGAAAGTCGGAAAGCAATACCAGCACCAAAAGTTCCACTGAACCTTGATTTTCCATCGCGGTCATCATTTGTTTGTGCCGGAGTTTCATAACTATCATCCAGGACATCTTTCAATTTGCTTTTTATGTCACCCCTGTTATCATAACTAATATTGGTAATGCTATTGAAAGCGCTGCTATAATTTCCTGAACCACCGGTGGCATTGATCTTGGTATCATACCATGTCATGCCAAAACCTGCCAGAACATAAAGGCCAATTTTAGTTTGGTGAGTATGGAATTTGATGTTGCTGAAATTAAATACAGCCTGGAGGCCGAGGTCACTAACTTTTGCTTGATAGTTGTAGAAAACCTGGTCTTGTGCAGGAAGTCTGTCACCACTTTGGGTAACAAGATTTCCAACATAACCGTTATTGGTCCACGCTTGATTTTTAGAATAGTTTTCAGCAGCCTGCCAGTTAAGACCGGTAGCCGTTCCATTAATATATTGAAGTCTCAATGAGAGCATGTAACCCAAAGATTTTCTAACATGAACGCCCCATCCAAAAGTTGGGAAAATTGATGCAACGTCACCCGCAATTGCTGTTGCACCTACGCTTGCCCCTACTTCCCACATGTTCCGTGGTTTTGGCGGGTAAGGATATAGATTGTTCATGAACTCATTATACTGTGGCAACCTACCAGAAGGATAATATGATGAATCGGACCAGACAGGTGTGGGTGTCTGCGCACACACAGTTGTAGAAAGCATCAGGGTGATTAGTCCTAATAAAAAACTGTACTTTTTGTTTGCCATAATGTTAGAATTGTGTTGTTGTATTTTTTGCGGGATCGGGTTAAGCTTCGAGTTATGGTAAGTGATAATAACCGGAAACGGCACAAAAGTATTCAATGAAGCCGGTATTAGCAAATTTTCAGAGACCAATTTGTATCCATTTATGCTGCATCATGTCATTAAAAGTCGGGCTGGTCAAAATAATGTTCCAAATTTTCATAAGTTCGTTGCCTATTCATGAATTTCTCTTCCGAAATAATTGCTGAAGAACTGAGGATATTTGAAACGCGTTTCAAGGATTCTGTTAAAAGCAATGTTCCCCTGATCGACCGGATAATGCGGTATATAGTGAAAACCAAGGGCAAACAAATGCGCCCGATGTTCGTCCTACTTAGCGCTAAGCTGTCCGGAACCATTAATGAATCAACCTATCGGGCAGCCTCACTCGTAGAACTTTTACATACCGCTTCCCTGGTGCACGACGATGTAGTGGATGAAGCAATGGAAAGAAGGGGTTTTTTTTCAGTGTATGCTTTATGGAAAGCCAAAGCTTCTGTTTTGGTAGGCGATTATTTGCTGGCCAAGGGAATGTTATTGTGCCTTGACAATGACGATTTCCGAATCCTGCAGATCATGTCACGGGCAGTCAAGGAAATGAGCGAAGGGGAATTACTCCAGTTGGAAAAAGCCCGGTCCCTTAATCTTGATGAAGAACTTTATTATCGCATTATTCGCCACAAAACGGCTTCCCTATTGGCTTCTGCCTGCGCAGCCGGAGCCTACTCCACTTCGCGGAATGAAGACACCACGGAAAAAATGCGGAAGTTCGGTGAACTGGTAGGCGTTGCTTTCCAGATCAAAGATGACCTTTTTGACTATGGCAATGACGATGTGGGAAAACCTACCGGTAATGATATCCGTGAAAAAAAACTGACCCTTCCCCTGATTTATACTATAAATCATGCTGACCCGGCGGTTAGACGGGAGCTGATCTTTATTCTTAAAAACCAGAATAAAAAGCAGCATAAAATTGACCAGGTTATTGAGATCGTCAAAAAATCAGGAGGCATCAGTTATGCCGTTAGTAAGATGAATAGCTTCCGTGACGAAGCCCTGGCCTTACTTGGCGATTTCGAGGATGGATCTACTAAAGAAACCCTGGTTAAACTGGTAAATTTTACCACCGACAGGAAAAAATGACCCAATACCAAACTGATTATGGAGAAGAGGTGGATATTGCATAAAGCCAGGGAAGAAACAATACAGGTTTTACAAAAAGAACTGGGAATTAACCGGGTCATTTGCCAGATCCTCGCCCAACGCAATATCAATAACTACCAGCAGGCATTTGAGTTTTTCCGTCCCAGCCTGAACGGACTACATGATCCATTTCTTATGAAGGACATGAAGAAGGCCGTTGACCGTATAACAAGGGCTATGGAAAAAGGCGAAAAAATCCTTGTCTATGGAGATTATGATGTTGATGGCACTACCGCTGTTGGATGTATGTACCAGTTTATCTGCCAGATTTATGACCCGTCCCGGACCTCATTTTATATACCCCACCGTTACAGGGAAGGATATGGAATTTCACAAGCTGGTGTTGACCATGCCATCGCCGAAAGTGTTCAACTTGTTATAGCACTGGACTGTGGAATAAAATCGGTTGACCTTATCAGTTATGCTCTTTCAAAAGGTGTAGAATTTATTATTTGCGATCATCATATTCCGGGAGATGTTTTACCTCCTGCTACTGCGATCCTTAACCCAAAACAACCCGGATGCGCCTATCCATTTAAGGAATTATGTGGATGTGGAGTTGGCTGGAAACTGATCATGGCGCTGGTGCAAAGAATCGGTCTTCCGGAAAAAACCTACCTCAACTTTCTGGACCTTGCCGCTACTGCCGTAGCTGCGGACATCGTTCCAATGACAGGAGAAAACAGGATTATTAGTTTTTATGGTCTGAAAAAAGCAAATGAAGATCCATCAATATCCATTAAAGCATTGATGGAAGTTAGCGGTGTGAAAGGAATCGTGTCGGTCCAGCATCTTGTATATATGATCGCACCAAGGGTTAATGCAGCAGGAAGGATGGACGATGCCCGGAAAGTTGTGCATCTTTTTACCGAAGAAAACCTGTCGAAAGCTATCGCTCTCGCAAACCTTTTGCATTCAGACAACGCCGATCGAAAAGAAGCGGACTCCAGTATCACGGAAGAAGCGCTTACCCTTTTACGTGAGTATGAGAAACTTGGAAAAAGAAGATCCACAGTTGTTTATCAACCTCACTGGCATAAGGGAGTGGTTGGGATTGTTGCCAGCCGGCTTATCGAACACTATTATCGACCTACAATTGTACTCACCAAAAGCGGCGACATGGTAGCAGGCAGTGCAAGGAGCATTCCCGGGTTTAATATTCATGACGGACTCGACCAATGTGCTTCGCTCCTGCTGGGTTTTGGCGGACATTATTTTGCAGCCGGAATGACCATGTTACCGGAAAACGTCAATGCATTCAGGGAAAAATTTGAAACTGTAGTTGAGTCAATGATTGATGACGATATCCTTACCCCAATAATTAATATTGATGCAGAATTAAGGTTCTCAGAAATCAACGAAACTTTTTATAAGATTTTGTCACAAATGGAACCTTTCGGACCAGA